>Ga0137377_10004218_pt1 | contig 11286 bp, 9 predicted proteins | sample SagtaG_22_FD_104815 | JGI IMG/M metagenome (GOLD analysis project Ga0137377, IMG submission 104815) | Vadose zone soil microbial communities from Sagehorn Ranch, Mendocino, California, USA - Sage2_L_40_16 metaG | ecosystem: Environmental > Terrestrial > Soil > Vadose zone | place: USA... | reverse complement strand
CCTCCCCCCGTTCTGCGGATTTGATCCGGCTCTCTCAGGAAAATGAGCAATTTGAGGCCCTGGTGGCCTACGAAGGCATTGAAGCCCTGGCATTGACCAGGTGTGAATCCCCCGAGCGGTAGCTCGGGTCGCCAGGCTCTTTCATGTATCCCGTATCTCGTGTAATGGGGGTGCCTTGCGAATATGTGGATTCACCGTTGCCGCCACTGCTAATAGAAAGAGACCAATGGATACCACGACCGTTGTTGGAACCGCACCAATAAACTGGATGCATAATCCGGTCAAAGCCAGCCCTAAGGGTCGCAGGCTGTACGAAATGAGATGGAAGGCGCTGTTTATGCGTCCCTGCAACTCATCTGGAATTAACGCCAGTCGATAGGAAAATTGCACGATGTTGTAGATGGAGTCGACCAGGAAGAAGATAGCTACGAAAGCGCCGAGCAGGATGGGCGTGAAGGCTATGACGAAAAGCGCCCACATCAGCCCGTAAAGCCACCACAAGCCAATGATTGCTTGACCATAACTAAGCCGTTTCTGCAGTAGAGGAGCTATCAAAGCACCAAGCGTACTCGTAGCTCCTCCTGCACCGAAAATGATCCCTATAAAGGTTGCTGACACATGCTGCTGTTGGGCCAGCACGATGATGATCAGTGCAAGCCCAGCGCACAGCGAACTCATACCGCTGTCGAGAAATGCCATGCTGCGCAGGAGCGGCTGCTGCCATAGCCACTTCATGCCCTCGACTATTTCCACGCGCAGCTTACGCAGCGCAGCCACTCGCTCTACCTGAAACTTTGTTTTGATAAAGGAGAGCGAGAACACGGAGACTGCATAGGATATGGCATCTGTGAGAAACGGCAGGAAACGTCCGAAGCTGTAAAGAACACCGCCTAGTGGTGGGCCTACAGCGGTCTTCACAAAAATTGAGCCATTTTTAACCTGTTCAGTTTAGAAATCAGTGTCGTCACTGGCTCTTTTCTTCTCTTCGCTGTTGTAGATGAAAGGTTCTCGGCATCCGTGCGAAACGAGGAGCGGATGAGACTGGAACGAACCCGCCCAGATCAGATGGCAAAAACGCAGGTCTCCTCACGCGAGGAGACCTGGGCAGGAGTCAACCAGAGGAACGCCCTGCCCGCCAGTCGGTCACCTTGGGATCATTCCACTGGCTGAACTCTCGCGCGAGAGGTGCAAGCAGAGCCAACAGGGAGGAAACGAGACGCTTCAGTTCTCATCACCAAGCTGAAGAGGAACAGAAGACACCGACGCTTTCTCAGAAAGAGGCACGTTTTTCTGCTTCTCACCTTCCCTGCTCTGGCCTTGTTGCACATTCCGAAAAGAACTGAAGATCAAGGCAGCAGCAAGCCCCAGTAGAGTGCCCACAGTACGAACAGGGCGCCACCAGCCAGCAAGAGGCCGAGCCGTCGCCGCTCACCGAGGCTCACCGAGTTTCCTGCCCGACGCCAGGCCACTGCCGTCGCAACCTCCGCACCGACGGTGACTAGAGCCAGCGTTTGCAGGAGCAGCCACAGCAGCGGCCTCCCGGCGAGCACCGGATCGGGCACCACTTCCCGCCCATCCATCCCAACGCCGATCAACAGAGACAGCATGTACACGAAGAAGCAGAGGACCGCCGTTACTCCTGTGCCGGAGAGCAGCCGGGCCGGGGTACCGACAGCTGCACGCAGAGAGCGACCGCGCAGCCGTCGCAACAGAGCCACCAGCGGGTATCCGGCAAACGCCGCGAGGAGCAGCAAGAACGCGGCGAGCTGCACCCAGGCTGACTCCCACCACGACAAGGGGGGCACCGGCACGCTGAGCCAGTCCTGCTGCGGCGGGACTGGAGCGTCGGCCTGGGGCAGCCGTCCACTCGTCACTGCCTGGACCCAGGAGCCGACGAGCTCGGCGTATCCGGGGGCAAGTTCCGGGAGCGAGGTCACCCCACCGTCTGAGCTCTGGTGGATGTCGTGACTTGCGCCGGGGAAAAAGCGGAAGGTGGAGTGCGTATTGCCGCCCTGCTGCAGGGCCTGGGCGAACAGCGGCGGGTTCTGCCCCGGAGGAGTCGACTGATCATCGCTTCCCCACACGCCGAGCAGCGGTTGCCGGACGTGCTGTAGGACAGCCGCAGCGTCGTAGTAAGCTTCTGGGAATATCCCGACATTGGCCACCAGGCGAAACATAGTGGGTTCAGCGTGGTTGAGCAGCGATCCTGAGACACCCTCCCGATGGAGGGCGTTGGCAACTGCCCAGGTCTGCTGCTGCAACGGGCTGATCGCGTTGGCGCCAACGACGATAACGAACGCGACATCGGCAGAGCGTTCCGCGGCCAGCGGAGCGACCCAGCCACCCTCGCTGCGTCCCCAGATGCCCACTTTCTTGGGGTCTACACCGGCATGGGCGTGCAGGGTCTGTACAGCGGCGAGGGCATCATCGGCGAGTTGTGAGTAGTTCCGCTGGAAGGTGGAGTAGCCCACCGACCGCTTATCGTAGATCAGGGCAGAGAGACCCTGCTGGGCGAAGGCAATCGCATCTGGCTGGGTCTCGGTCCGCAGGCCTGTGCCAGAACCAGACACCAGCACGATTCCAGGCCGTCCCCCTGAGCGTGCGCCGGGTCGAGAATCGTCCCGTGCAGCGTGATCCCGCCGCTGCCCTGGAAGCTCACTGGCGTGGCAGTCAGGTCGGTTGGAATCGGGATGCTGGCAGGTGCCGCAGCATAAGCGGAGATGGATGGCCAGAGAGCCAGAGGCAGAGCCAGCCAGACCATGAAGAGAACACGAAAGGCCAGGGAAAGGTGCGCGGGTCGCACGAATCGCTGACCAGAAGCATGGAATAACATTGGCACAATTTCCTTTTTTAGAACAAAAGAGCGAAGAGGATATCTGTTTGTATGCTGTGTATGAGATCCTCCTAACACAAACAAAACCATGGGTAGTGATGTCTATTTTGGTTGACATCGAAAGCCTACCTTCTCATTGTTCCCAGCGTATGCCAAAAGGGTCACGAAAGTGTCTCATCGGCTGACTGAGGTGTGTGTTTGATATTTTAAGTCTGACCCATTTGAACAGTCACCAAGTAGACCAGGCAAGCAAAAAAGGGTCTATTTTGATACTGTCATTTTGCCCCTTGCACGCTCCGCTGGATCAGGCCGAGTGGCCTCTTTCCTGGAGTTACCTGGGTGGGGTCATACGTGGATAATGGACCCTTTTTTGCTTTGCCTGGTCTACTTGGTGACTGTCTGTCAAAAGTCGTGTCACAATCAACATGCCAAATCTTCGGCTTACGATGAGTAACGGAAACAAAAAGATGAGCTTATCTAAGAACCCTTTTCGGGCAGTTGAACCTCTTCGAGTGCGGCTTGGAGGATCTATTCTCTCCAACAGTGAGGTGGGAAAAACAACGCCATCGATTCCTCAAGTTGGCATTCAGCCTCCTCATATGTTCGAGGCAACAGGTTGGTAGCCACAGTGTCCAAACCATCCGTGAGCGTCCTGCACGGTAATGGTAAGAAGGGCCTGTCCAAGAGCCTCTTGCAAGGTCTCTGGTGTGCGCGCTCCTACCCAGCGTAAAAAGGCTTTGAGTTTCGAGAACGCCTCCTCGATCGGTGACAAGTCGGGGGAGTAAGAAGGCAGAAACAAGAGCTGGCATCCCCGTGCTTCGATGGCTTGCCGAACCTTATCTCCGGTATGCGTGTTCAAATTATCCAGGATCACGATTTGTCCCGCCTGCAGACTTGGTGCGAGAATCTGTTCAATAGAGATCTCAAAGGCGGTGGTGTCCGCCGACCCATCAAGGATGAGTGCCTCGCCCATTCCCTGTAACGAGAGAGAAGCAATAAGGGTGATATTGGCTCTTCTGTTGCGCGGAACAGAACCACGCGCCCGTTTCCCTTTGGGAGATCGGCCATACACGCGGGTTAAGGCGATAGTGGAGCCGCATTCATCGAGAAAGACCAGCTTGCCTGCATCGAGTGGTTGGGCCTGTTCTTTCCAGGCTGCCCGATCCTCCTCCTTCTGTTCACTCGCATGTAACGTCTTTTTCTTGCGGGTCCAGTCCAGGCGTTGGATCGCACGGCTCATCGTCGCGGAGCTGACCTGGACGCCTTGGGAGGTTTCCCAGTGTTGGCAGTGTGCTGCAAGTGTCGCATCAGGGTGCGCTTCGAGCTGAGAGAGTAACCCCGCTTGCAGGGCGGCTCCTTTCTTTGACGGACGCCCTGGAATCGCCTTGACTCTTACTTCGCCTGTCTCACGTCTCCGCTTCAGATAGCGTTTAATCGTAGCTCGTGAGACTTCAAACATCTTGATAATCTCTGCCCGTGGCTTCCCTTGATCGACTGCATGCAAGATCCGTTGCCGTAAATCTTGAGAGTATGCTCGCATGCCCTTATTCTGTCATATGGTTTCTGGCTCCATCTTTGTGTAGACCGCTGTAGCAGTGTGGTGATGCCAAATGTAACCTGGTTCTGTGCAATAGCTGCCGGCAGTTGCTCCTTCGAAACGACGCGAGGCAGACTGGCGGTCTCAGCCAGGTCGAAAAAGACGAAGAGCGATCCCTCTATCAGGGAGACAAGGTAGAGCTGCAGAATTGTCAGGTGTCCAAGCATGAGTGCTGCAGGAATGCTGGCCACGCTTACAGCACGTCCCGCGTCACAGAGAATCATCACCCGCTTGCGATCCCAGCGGTCGATGAGCGCTCCACCCGGCAGTGTGAAAATAAAGTATGGCAGTGCACGTAAGGCTCCTGCAAATCCTGCCTGGGCTGGAGAGTTTGTTATCGCTAGAACCAGGAGTGGGAATGCCAGTTGTGAGACGCCGGAGCCGATGGAGGAGATGGTCTGACCGCTCCACAGTAGCAGGTAGTCGGGACTTCGCCACAGTGGTACTGGTCGTTTGCGTACTTCCTGTTCCATATGTTGAGGTTCATCCTTTGTAGGCGGCATGCCGCCATTATCCTTTCCTTACCTCAGCCGGTGGCTACTCAAACGTCATCAAATCCCGCCCCACCATAATCGTCCCTTGATACCCATCCTTCTCAGCCAACGCTTGCAGGCGTGGCGCGTCAATCTCCCTGTACAGGTGCGAGCAAACAATCGCTTTCGCCCGCGTCGCCACCGCAAGCGCCACGATCTCGCCGTCTTCAATATGCCCCGAGTCTATGATAGCCAGGTCAACGTTATTTAGAAAATCTATCTCATCCTGGTGGAAATTCGAGTCGCCCGTGATTGCGTACTGTTTACCGTTCCAGGTGAATCGTAAGCCGTGGTTGCCGGCAGGCGGCAGGCTGATAAAGTCGAACTCATGTGGCCCTATGGAGAACCGTTCTCCGGTCACCTCATGCACGACGACGCGGTAAGAAGGTTGCTGCAAGGCGGATGCGCCAAAAATATGCATGAATCCATCGATGAGATTTTGTATGCCGGGCGGACCATAAATGTGCAGGTCAGTCGTGCGGGGATTACGTCTCGACCAGGCGCCTGCATGCAAAAAAGGCACCAGGTCCGAAACATGGTCTGGATGGAAATGCGATATGACGATGTGCTCCACCTCGTTGTGCTGAACACCGGCTTCAAGCAGCCGTTCAACTATGCCATGCCCGCAGTCGAACAGGATAGGCAAACCGTCTAACTGTATAAGAGCGCTCGAAGCGCGCCGTTCAAATTCGATCTGGCACGTGCCGGTGCCCAGCAGAGTTATATTGCTCATGCGTGAGATTTTTTCCCGCCTTGTTCGTATACTTGTAAGCGACGATGATCGCTTGCCGCTTCGTCAATTATGCTTTCGTGTACGGCCAACTGTCAATAAATGACAAAGAAGTGTGCAGGGCTTCGCAAATCCCCACCCCAAAAAAGAGTAAAAGAGCGTGTTGCCGGTTTGGCGCCACCGCGCCAAACCGGCAACACGCTCTTTATTAATCTGGGGTGGGGGGTTTGACATCCCTGCATTCTCCATGCTACCATGCAGTAGAATATTACATAAGGATGCAAAATGCGTATTTAGGATCACTAAGATTGACCTGGTAGCTCCCGGTCAGAGCGCGCGATTTTCACATTGCCCCAGGGCAAAGATGTGCTCGAAAGTACAAGTGCATGGTTCCTTCTACACTCTACTGTGGTAACTGCGGCACAATAAACCCGGCACAAGCAAAGTTCTGCTTCGGCTGCGGTCAATCCGTGCAAAATTCTATAGCGCCGCCAGGGGCCGGTTCGCTGACAGGACTGCTGATCCACGATCAAATGCTCGACCAGCGCTATCGTATCATCGGCCAGGTTGGCAGGGGTGGTTTCGGCGCCGTCTACAAGGCTATCGATCTCAAATCTGGCAACCGGCTGGTTGCCGTCAAGGAGATGAGCCAGAGCGGCCTGGGCCAGCAGGAACTTATCAAAGCCACCAACGCCTTCACCCGCGAAGCCTTGCTGCTGGCTAGCCTGTCGCAGCCCAACCTGCCGTGCATTTACGCGCAATTTACCGAGATGGGGCGTTGGTACCTGGTCATGGATTTTATCGAGGGCGAAACCCTGGAAGATTACCTGCGCAAGACGCCAGGAGGGTTTCTTCCTCTCACAGAAGTACTCGAGATCGGTATTCAGCTCTGTACCGTGCTTGACTACCTGCATACGCGCCAGCCGCCCATTATCTTCCGCGACCTCAAACCTGCCAACGTCATGCGCACACCCGCCGGACATCTCTACCTGATCGATTTTGGTATTGCCCGGCACTTCAAACCTGGGCAGGCCACAGATACCATCGCGCTTGGCTCTCCCGGCTATGCAGCCAGGGAGCAGTACGCTAAAGTGCAGAGCCAGACCACTCCGCGCTCTGACATCTACAGCCTCGGAGCCACTTTACATCACATGCTGACAGGGGATGATCCCTCCCTCATGCCTTTCCAGTTTGCGCCCCCCCGCAGCCAACCTGTGCCTGCTGCGCTCGAAGCGCTCATTATGCAGATGGTGGAACTGGATGCGCATAAAAGACCGCTAAGCATGGCGCTCGTGAAGCAAGAATTACAGCGCACTGCCCAGCACACGGGACCGCTCGGCCAAATTAACATGCCGCCATCTACGGGTCCACTATTCCGGCCAGTAACGTCGCCACTACCGGTTCAGCCCGCCACATATATCAAAGCCCCAACGCGTATAACCGGTCCCGCTCAAACCTATCGTGGTCATTCGAAGGAAGTCTATGCCCTGAGCTGGTCGCCCGATAATAAGCGCATCGCCTCCGGCGGTACGGATGAGACTGTACAGATCTGGGACCCCGTTAGCGGCAGAAGAGTCCTTACTTATTATGGACATTCCCACCGGATTGGAAAAGGCCTGGTGCAGGCTGTAATGTGGTCGCCTGGCGGCAGTCATATCGCCTCTGGCTCCTGGGACAAGACCGTGCGTGTCTGGCATGCCAATACAGGAAACACCATCTCGACCTATCGTAGCTATTACGATCTTGTGGAGGCTGTCGCCTGGTCGCCTGACGGCAGATACATCGCCTCTGGCAACCGTAATGGTACCGTTCATGTCTGGGATGTCAGCACCGGCAAAAAAGTCCGTACCTTTCTCGGTCATTATACTAATGGCCCTCATGTCGACGTAGTAGCAGTAGTCTGGTCGCCTGATGGCAAACGTATTGCCTCCGCTTCCTGGGACGGCACTGTGAAGGTCTGGAATGCCCTTAAACAGGGTAAGCGCAATGATTATCTGATCTTTCGCGGTCATCCAGAAAGGGTGAACGCGCTGGCCTGGTCGCCTGATAGCACTCGCATCGTCTCCGGCGGCAGGGAACAACTCGTGCGGGTGTGGGATTCCAGCAGCGGGAGACTCATCTTGACCTATCGAGGTCACACCGCTTATGTAGTATCGGTAGCCTGGTCACCGGACGGCGCCTGCATCGCCTCCGCGGGCGCCGACAAGATTGTGCAGGTCTGGCATGCCGCTACAGGCCGCCTTATCTGCGTCTATAGCGGGCATTCCAGCCGCGTGAATGCCGTAGCCTGGTCGCCCGACGGCACCCGCATCGCCTCCGCGAGCAATGATACGACAGTGCAAGTGTGGCAGGCTCCATAATCCTCTTGCGCTAATCTCCTCCTGTGTGCTACCACTATAGCATACCTTCATTATAAAAACCCTGCTATCAGAGGAGCACATCATGAAATTTGACCTCGACGAAGAGCAATCAGATATTCGCAACATGGTGCGTCGCTTTACCGAACAAGAAATCACCCCGTACGCCGGAGCCTGGGACGAAACCCAGCGCTTCCCACGCGAAATCTACCACAAATTGGCGGAGCTTGGCCTTATGGGCATGACCACGCCGGAAGAATATGGCGGGAGCGCGCTCAGTCGCCTCTCCGGAGCGCTGGTTTATGAAGAACTGGCGCAAGGCGAGATGGCCACCGCCGTTGGTCTTTCAGTACATAACATGGTAACCGGCTCGATTGCCCGTTTTGGCAACCAGGAACAGCGCCAGCGCTGGGTACCCGGGCTGGCTTCAGGTGAACTGCTGGGTGCCTTCTCGCTCAGCGAAGCGGGATCGGGCTCTGACGCCGCCAGCCTCCAGTGCCGGGCAGAATGTCGCGGTAATGTCTATGTCATCAATGGTTCAAAGACGTGGGTCACCAACGGCGGTGAAGCCGAGATTTACCTCCTGATGGCTCGTACCGGTAATAACACAGGTTCTGCAGGTATAAGCTGCTTTGTAGTAGAGAAAGACACTGCTGGCTTCTCCTTCGGCAAAACCGAACGCAAAATGGGCCTGCATTCCTCGCCGACACGCGAGCTCATCTTTGACAACTGCGAAGTACCGCTTGCCAACCGCATTGGCGAAGAGGGTCAGGGCTTCAAGATCGCCCTTTCTTCCTTAGACGGGGGACGTATCAATATTGGAGCCATTGCGGTAGGTGTGGCGCAAGCGGCCTTCGAGATAGCTCGCAACTATGCTCGTCAACGCGAACAATTTGGCCAACCCCTCAGCGCATTTCAAGGTATCCAGTTTATGCTGGCAGACATGGCAATGAAGATTGAAGCTGCTCGCCTGCTCGTCTACGAAGCTGCTTACAAGTTAGACGCGGGACAGAACGCGAGTATGCACGCTTCCATGGCAAAGTGTTTCGCCACAGATATGGCTATGGAAGTGACGACCAATGCCGTGCAAGTATTAGGCGGCGCAGGCTACGTCCGCGACTACCCTGTCGAACGCTATATGCGCGACGTGAAAGTTGCTCAAATCTTCGAAGGCACGAATCAAATCCAGCGCGTGGTTATTGCCAGGGCATTACTAGGGAATATACGAAATTAAAAAAATCTTACTGCGTCACAGGCGCGCCCGCGAATTCGCTCACCAGCGCATTAAACTTCCCTGCCTGCTCATCCTGTAGCTGCTGGCTGCTTTTGTCCAGTATGCGAGCATCGATACGAGCATTTACATACTTGAAAGCATCGCTTACCTGGGAAGGCAGCGCCAGCAAATCCTCGCGCCCCCACACAGCTACTATAGGCATCTCCAGGCGTGCCAGCGGTTCGTGTGCATCCATTGTCAGACTCTTGCTAAGGACCGAGGCTGCAGCGTAACGGTTATTCGACTGGTGAGCGCTGCTATAGATATACTCTACCAGTTCATCGGTAATCAGGCCGGGATTGTGGTATCCCAGGCGATCAAAGTAAGCCTGAATCGCCCGCCGCGAAGTCAGCACATTGTAAAAGAATTGACCAATGATAGGCATGCGTAACACAGACTTCAAAGCAGTATTGACGGCACCCGGTGCGCTTTCCTCCAATATAGTTAGAGGAGGTGATACCAGCACCAGGCGCTCAAAGAACTGCGGGCGGCGAAAGGCGTCCGCAATCACATACGCGCAGGCCAGGTCATGTGCCACAACGACGGCAGGTTTGCCAATCACCTCTTTAATAAAATCGTTGATCAGGTCCGCAAAGGTTTCAGCGGTATAGTCGATCGCTGGGCGATCAGAAAGACCAAAACCCAGCAGGTCAAGGGCAAAGACGCGGAACTGCTCCGCCAGCGCATCGACATTCTTGCGCCACTCATATGAAGACGCCCCAGGGCCGAATCCATGAATGAGCACGAGCGGCTTCGCATCCCGGGAACCCTTCACCTCGTAAAATACATCTCCATACTTCCAGGGATAGCGGCGCTCTTCGCCTTTCAAAACAGTATCGAGTTCGCCAGCCTGGTTCTCAATCAACTTATTGAAAAGAGCCATCGCTCCAAGTGTTCCCCCAACCGCCAGGCCGCTCGTTACTAATTTTCGTGTAATTCCCACTTCGCTTCTCCTAATAACACTATAAGCCCATCCAACAAGCTCAAAGGCCCAAGGGATACTATATCATGCCCTAATTATGCGTTGCAAATTTACCGGTCATAATACAAAATGCGCCCGCAATTGCTGCAAGTTTGCAGTTCACCGCTGACGCGCACTCGCTGCATCTCGCTGGGAGTCAAAATCACGCGGCACCACTGGCACGAATTTTGCTCAACTCTAGAGACCGCTCTACCCTGCTTGGAACGCTTCAGCGCCTCGTAGCGCCTGAGTATTTCACCCTCAATACTGGCCACATATTGCTCACGCTTCATGTGCAGTTCTTGCCATCTGGCCTCCAACTGGTCGCGGCGTATCGTCCCTGCAGCATTCCCTTCAGCCCATTTCTTCTCCGCCTCTTGTAATGCTTCGGCCTTACGTTTGGCTTCCTCCTCTAAAGACTCCGTTGTCAGCAACACTTCCAGGGTTAGCTCTTCCTGGCGGCTCTGTTGGGCCTGTAGATGATGTATTTCCTGCTCTAATGCGTGCAACTCTTTCGGGTTGGTGACCATTCCACTGTAGAGTCGCTGCTCTTGTACATGCAAGCGGCGGTTCAGTTCCTCGAGCGCCTCCTCCGCCTCTTTTTGAGTCTTGAGACCCTCGTGCAGTTCCTGCTGTGCCAGGGTATATTCTGCATGTAACTTCTTTAATGCCGCGTCTCCTTGCAGTAAACTTATCACCGCCTGTTGTTCAGCATTAAGACGCTCCAGTTCGAGGTCAAGCTGCTGTAACTGGTACAATGTCGCAGCTTTTTGTGTCGTACTCATAAGTAGACAGTTCTCCTTTCGGAGCTTACGACAGCCATTAATGGAGTTAGACTATCATTGTACTACCGGTTTCGTGATATGGGCAAGAGCCAAAGCCAGGGCAACACCTTTTCTTGAAATGCCACTGGGATCAATTGAACCTGTTACCCCGTCTGACCCCCCCAATTTTCCTATGTAGGATGCAAGCTCGAACATCACAGTCTATACTAATCTTTAT
>Ga0137377_10004214_pt1 | contig 11295 bp, 13 predicted proteins | sample SagtaG_22_FD_104815 | JGI IMG/M metagenome (GOLD analysis project Ga0137377, IMG submission 104815) | Vadose zone soil microbial communities from Sagehorn Ranch, Mendocino, California, USA - Sage2_L_40_16 metaG | ecosystem: Environmental > Terrestrial > Soil > Vadose zone | place: USA... | reverse complement strand
GACATCCACAGCCGTGACCTGTGTCGGGGAGCCGATTGCCCTGCTTGTCGAACCTGGCTTGCATCAGAAGCTCAACCTCACAATCCGGGGGAGATCGTGTGCACCGCGATGGCGTGCGGCCGGTGCTTCAGTCGGCCGCCGCCATCAATCCGGGTTCGCTGATGAAGTCGCCCGCTTCGCCGTACGAGTGCCTGAGCATCACTCGAAGACGATCCTTGGCGACGGCCAGCCGCGAGGCCACTGTGCGCTCCGGTATGCCAAGGGACTGGGCGATCGCGCGGTTGGTGTAGCCGTGGTAGTGGCGCAGCACGATGGCGGCCGCCTGCTTGGGCGGCAGCTTGGCGAGCGCCTCGGCAAGGTCCCGGTGCTCAATGTGCTCTTGCGGGTCGGGGGCGAGCTCCGGGCGCCCGATCCTCCGGATCACCTCGCCGACCTCGCGGAGTCGCATCTTCCGCTGGTACGAGACGGCCGCGTTGATAGCGATACGGTGGACCCACGCCTCGGCGGGAGCGATGGGTTTCCACGTGCTCCACTTCCGGTACGCGCGTTCGAACGCATCCTGGGCGGAGTCCTCTGCCGCGGCCCGATCGCCGAGCATGGCCGTCAACGTGCCGAGGATCTTGCCGTAGGACGCCTGGTACAGGCGCTCGAAGTCAGCCTCGTTTCCGGGCGTGTACTTCGGCTTCTGTTCGCGATCGTCTGACTCGACCGATTCCTGGATCTCGTTGAGCATCAGCTCGAATCAACCCCCTGCGTAGTGGGTGCGCAGACTATGTGGCGCTTCCCGCATCTAATCTCTCTCGCGAGGCCCTTCACGGTCGCCGTACGGTTGGGCGGATTTTGGGTCGCACACTTGAGGTAGGGCCCCGTTCTAGCCGAGTTCAAGTAACGAGCTCTGAGTTCGGCGTTGTTCAAGAAGGATGTCCCCAAGCTCAGCGGGCGCTTTTGGCCACCATCCTGGCGACGTGCTCAGCGCGCTGGCGGTCGGTCTTGCCGCCGACGCGAGCCAGACCGGTCGCAAGACGCTGAAGGTCATACGCGCGCGCTCGCCGGACCTCGTGCGCATGAGCGAGGCCACCGGCGAGGACCTGATCGCCACATCGGTGGGGTTCATCGACGTTTTGTTGACGTCGCTTCGATCCGACCTCGAGGTGCCGTGGTCCGAGTACGAGCAGCGAACGCGGGACTATGGGCGCCTGAAAGCGGCGCAAGGGGTCCCGCTCGAAACCCTGATCGACGTGCTGGCCGTCTACCGCCGGGCGACGATCGAGCTCATCACCCAGCCGATCGAGGACACGCAGCGGCGAGACGAGATCTTTGCGCTGGCGCAGTCACGTCTCGAGGATGTGGTCGAACGGCTCACGACATGCGTCGTCCGCGGGTACCTCGAGCATCTCGACACGGAGCATCGCACGCGCGAAAGCGAGCTCTTCGGGCTCGCGGCAATCGTCACCTCGATGGGCCGCTCGCTCGACGTCGTCGAGACGGCCGAGGTGGCGCTGGTCGAGACCATGGCCGCGCTGCGCCTCAGCGCGGGCGCGCTGTGGTTGAGGGAGCGCGCCGCTTTCAGGCTGGCCCACGCCGCCGGCCTTGACGCTCCGGACATCGAGCAGTTCACACATGAGACCGGACCTCATGTCAAAGCGGCCGTCACGGCGGTCGGACGCTCCGAATCGCGGGTGGACCGCGGACTCGGCGCGGAGTGGAACGCGCTGCGCGCGCAGCTGCGGGCGAGAGGCCGGGTCGTCGGCGTGATGACTGTCGGAACCAGGATGCCACGCATCTTCGGGGCCTCCGACCTCCTGTTCATGGCGGCCGTTGCCGACCAGGTGGCGATCGCCCTCGACCGGGCTCGCCAGTTCTCCAACGAAGCCCGCACCGATCACCTGACCGGGCTTGCCAACCGCCGTGAGTTCGAGAGGATCATGGAGCGCGAGGTCGCGCTGGCGGAGCGGCACAGTCGACAGCTCTCGGTCATGATGATCGACCTCGACAACCTGAAACGAATCAACGACCGTCAGGGCCATAGCGCTGGGGATGCCGCCCTCAGGTTGGTCGCCCAGCAGATGCAGCGGGTCGTGCGCGCGTCAGACATCTGCGCGCGGATCGGAGGAGACGAGTTCGGCGTCGCGATGCCGGAAACGAACCTCGACCGCGCGCGCGAGGTGGCGGCTCGCCTGCGGGCCGCGGTCAACCAGGCCAGCCTGGCCGCCAAGTCGCCCGAGCCGATCGAGGTCAGCATGGGGCTTACCGCATGGAGGCCAGGCCAGGATTGGCAGGCGGCCTATGAGGTCGTGGACGGCGAGCTGTACGAGGATAAGCGTCGCCGCAAAGAAGAGAAACGGTTGGCGCCCAAGGTAGAGAAGACGGCGACCCCGCTCCGGATCCTCGGGCGGTCATCGGGCCGGCGGCGTCTGGCCGGCGGCTGACGCACCTATTCGATCAGCGCCAGCTCCCTCGCCTTCACGATCGCCTCGAGCTTGGAGTGAACCCCGAGCTTGCTGCCAAGGCTCCGGATATGCGTGCGCACGGTGGTGTAGCTGATCGATAGCTTGGAGGCGATCTCGCGGCTGGATGTGCCTTCGGCCATCAGCCGCAGCACCTCCTTCTCGCGATGCGTGAGGCTTTCGAGCTGCGTGTCCATCTCGCGGCGCCGATTGAGAAGTGTCGCGATGGTGCGCGGGGTGAACAGCGAGCCACCCGAGGCGACCGTGCGGATGGCTTCCACCACCTCGGCAGCGGCCCGCGACTTGTGGATGAACGCGCTCGCGCCGGCTTCGATGGCGGCGAAGCGCGCTCCGTCACTGTCCTCGCGCGTGAGGAAGATCAGCTTGGTGTCGGGACGGACCTGACGGATTCCTGCGCCGGCGTCGGCGCCCGTGCCGTCGGTGAGGCGGAAGTCGACGAGAACGATGTCGGGCTTCAATTCCAGCGTTCGCGTGATCGAGTCCGCCACCGAGGCTGCGCTGCCGACCACCGAGATGTCGGGCTGGTCGTTGAGCAGGGCCGCGAGGCCGTCCGCCACCACCTGGTGATCCTCGACGATGAGGACCCTGATCGGCTCCCTCACTGAGCCGACGGCACCCAGAACTCGACTGTGGTTCCGTTTCCGGGCTCGCTGGTCACCTCGCACCAACCGCCCGCGAGCAGAGCCCGCTCCCGAAGCGCGAGCAGGCCGAGGTGTCCGGGCAGGTGATCGCGTTCATCGACGACGAAGCCTCGCCCATCGTCGATGACTCTGCCATGAATCCCTCCGTCCCGCGCCTTCACCATGACGTGGACGCGAGTGGCCGCGGCGTGCTTCTCGACATTGTTCAGGGCTTCCGACACCTGCCGGAAGATGATGGATTTGATCTCGTAAGGCTCATCGTCGGGCAGCCCGAGCTCGATCTCGGCTTCGATGCCGGTCATCGTGCGCATCATCGCTACCCGGTCCCGGATCGTCTCCTCGAAACCTCCGGGCACCTCAAGGGCTGGCGGCCTCACCTCGAAGAGCAGCTTCCGCAGCGCCTGTTCGGCCTGGTCGAGAAGCTTGCGCGCGTCCACAACCGGTGCGGGGTGATCGTCGCTGGCCCGCTGGAGGTGGAGCTCGGCGGCGGTCAGCTTTTGCAGCGCATCGTCGTGCAGCTCGCTCGCGAAACGCCGGCGCGCGCTGTCGACCGCGGTCGACATGTTCCGCAGCAGAAGCTGGCGTGCCTCATCCACCTTCTGCAGCCGGTAGACGGTGCTGTTCAGGTCGGTCTCGGCCAGCTTCAGCTGCCACACGAGCCCCGCCGCGAGTCCGACCATCTGCAGGAGCCACGCATCCTCCATCGAAAAACCTTCACGCTGCCGCGAGTCATAGGCGGCGACCACTCCGAGTCGCTGGTCCCCTGCGCGCCACGGAACGCTGATGGCGCTGGACACGCCAAGCACCTCCAGCACAGCACGATGCGCTGGGTTCTCGTCGTCCGACATCGCCGCCCTGAAGACATGGTCCTGGTACACCACCTGGCTGGTCAGGTCGTTGCCAAAAGGTTCGGCCGGCGCAGGGTAGAGGCGGGCGATGAACTCGTCTTCGATGCCGTGCGCGCCCGGTATCGGAGTCAGCGTCCGATCCTGATTCAGCTGCCAGAACAGCACCTTGCCCGCGCCAACCAGGGTGGCCACGCTCTCCGTGAGTCCTCGGTAGAACGCGCCGAAAGTGGCGCCCGTCCGCGCATGGGTCGAGACCGCCACCAGGGCTTTGACCGCCAGCTCACGTGCCCTCTCGATGTGCAGCGCAGACTTGGCGCGCTCCTCGTTGAGCACTCGCTCCTTTTCGCTCCGATCGAGGTCCGCGCGCATGTGAACGAGCGCCTCGACGAGCTCTTGCCGGCGTAGCTGGAGGCGCGACATCTCGAGGGCGGCAGCCACCTGGTTGGCGAGAATCGACAGCGCGCTGCGCTGCACGACCGTGTAGACGGTGCCCCCGGCTACGCCGAGCATGCCGACGATGCGACCGCCCGCCTTCAGGTGCAGGCCGACGTACGCGTTCAGGCCGGGGTCGGGCATGCGTGCCGCGCGCTTCGGCGACCCCGCGAGCGATGCCGCAGCGAAAAGCTCATCGATCTCGTCGCCAGTGACGAGGCGCGAGGGGTCGACCGCGCGCGAATACACCTGCTGGCGGTTGCCGGCGTCGTCGACCAAGGCCATGAAAGCCACCACGGCCCCGGTCAGCTCGAGGGCCAGCTGGAGGGCTTGATCCGCGACGTGCGCGATGTCCGGGGCGCCGGCAATCTCGGCCGACACCGCTTGAAATGCCTCGAGCCGGTCCCACAGGCCGGTCTCCGAATAACCCGCGGTCTCCAAGGACAGGAGCCTAACCCCCTAGCGGATATTACGAACTGCCCAGCTTCGCATATAGAGGACGCGAGCGCTCGGTCCCGCAGATTCAACGGACCGACATCTCCCGGTACTCGCCTTGCCCACAGCGTTTCTCGAAGCAAAGGCCGGACCTGGTTGCTTCAGCGTCCGGTGCTGGAGGGGAGAGCGCAGAGGGAAGAGATGAACGAGGGGTTCGGCTTTGCAGGCGGTGATGCGTTCGAGCTTACGCGCCTCAACCGGGCGCTGACCATGCTGGCCAGGCCATCGCTGACCGACGACTGGCAGGCGCCGATGTCCCGCGGGGAGCTGCTCGCCCTCGGGGTGTTTACCGGCGGGCGTGTCCCGCCGCGAAAGGAGCTGATCGAGCGGCTGTGGAACCGCAAGCGCCAGCTTCTTCGTCACGCTGCATCAGCCTTCGATTTGGATGTGCCGCCGCCAGTGGCGTGAAGCATCTCCGCAAAGCCAATACTCGGCTGTGGGCGCGCGTTTTCTAATCGGGATGGGAGTGAGGGTGCCGAGACTTGGCAGCGATGTCAGCGCCGCGCCGGTCGTGAAGCCACTGGTGGTCCTCGCCGCGAGATTTCTCGGCCCTGGACCGCTGCGCCTGAAGATGGTCAAGCTCGCTCACGAGCTCGACGATCGCCAGGCCCGTCGCATCGCGGCCTGACGCCAGGGCGGGGGTTCCCCGGGGCCTTCAGGGCTCCTGGGACCGGATTGCTCACTGGTAGGAATGCCAATGAGTACTCCCGTTGCAGGAGGCGTTTTCACTACAAATGAATGACTTCGACCGTCGGCTGGAAGCTGGGCTCGCGCAGATGCTCGATAGCGTGGTCAGGACTCCTCCCCCTCGGCGCCGGCCCCGCAGGCGGCCTGCGCTCCACCCCCTCTCCCTCGTGACGATGCCCGTTGCCCAGCAGGATCAGCGGCCGGTCGCCGACCTGGTGGACGCCGGGGACCGCAGGGTTGACGCCATCGCGCTGGCCGAGGTGCCCGTAGTGGCCGCCCCGGCGCTCGTCTGACAAGAAGAACACCCCTTCCTTCCTCTCGCGAGGTCGAGCCGAAAGGCTCGACCTCCATTTGTTTTGAGTCAAAATTGTTTGCCATGGGCACGGCAGCGGTCGATGTCAGGTTTACGGTCACACGAGTGGCCAAGCGTGTGCCGGCCGCCGACCGCGAGCGCGTCCTCGCCAACCCCGGCTTCGGCAAGGTGTTCAGCGAGCACATGGCGACGGCCCGATGGGATCGCGCGAGTGGCTGGCACGATGCGCAGGTGCGGCCGTACGGGCCGATCTCGATGGACCCGGGCACATCCGTCCTTCACTATGCGCAGGCTGTCTTCGAGGGCCTCAAGGCGTACCGCTTGCAGGACGGCCGAGTCGCCGTCTTCCGCCCAGGGGCAAACGCCGCCAGGTTCAGACGCTCGGCCCGGAGGCTGGCTCTGCCCGAGCTGCCAGATGGCGCTTTCGTGGAGGCCATCGACCTCCTCGTCGGGCTGGACGCCGACTGGGTGCCGTCCGCCCCCGAGCACAGCCTCTATCTACGCCCGTTCATGTACGCCAGCGAGGTCAACCTGTCGGTACATCCGTCTGACGAGGTGACGTTCGTGCTGATCGCATCGCCCTCCGGCTCCTACTTCCCGTCCGGGGTCAAGCCGGTCACCGTCTGGTTGTCCGAAGACTTCAGCCGGGCCGCGCCCGGCGGCACGGGCGAGGCCAAGACCGGCGGCAACTACGCGGGCAGCCTGCTTGCTCAGGCGCAGGCGGCGGAGCAGGGTTGCGACCAGGTGGTGTGGCTCGATGCAATCGAGCACCGCTGGGTCGAAGAGATGGGCGGCATGAACCTGTTCTTTGTGTTCGGCACCGGCGCCAAGGCCAAGCTGATGACGCCGGCCCTGACCGGCACCTTGCTGCCGGGAATCACCCGAGACGCCCTGCTCACTCTCGGCAAAGACCTGGGCTACGGGGTGGAGGAGGGTCGCATCAGCGTCGAGCAGTGGCGGTCCGGCTGCGCCGATGGCTCCCTCACCGAAGTTTTCGCTTGCGGCACCGCCGCGGTCATCACCCCGGTCGGAGCGGTGAAATCGGCGGGCGGATCTTGGCCGGTCGGCGCCGGCAAGCCCGGCGCGATCAGCATGCGGCTGCGTCAGGAGCTTGTCGACATCCAGCGTGGCGCAGCCCGAGATGTTCACGGCTGGATGCACGCCGTTCCGACCTCCGCCTGAAGGCGGGAGCTTTCTAGAGCGCTCTCATCCGGTTGTTCTTGGCGTTGTGCTCGACCTCTGCGAGGCCAAGCGCTTCCAGCAGTGGTGGCATGTACATGCCGAAACGGCCGCGGTAGCCCTTCCTCAAACCGTACCAACCGCCGACCGGGTTCTTGCCTGATCGGCCCCAGGCCTCGACCGTGCCCGCGGCGGCGGGTTTCTGCTCATCGGCGCTGCCGAGCGGCACCCATCCGCCATTCGCCTTCAGCATCTTGTGGAGGTCGTCGATCGCGCGGAGCTGGTATCGGAGCTCGGTCTTGCCGACCGTGCAAACCAGGGCCGGCGGGTTTGCGGCTTCGTCCTTGTACATCTGGTACTCCGACGATCCGCTCGGCGTCTTCAGCTGCCAGGGCGACTGCCTGGTGCCCTGCCCTTTAGCCATCTTCGCCGGCGGCCAGCAAGGGAAGCAAGCTCGAGACGTTCGGCGTGCCGAGGCCGGTGACAGCATCCCAACCCGGTCCGGCGTCGAAGCCGGGGAGTCCGCCCCACCTGTTGTTCCCGGCGGTTACGTCGTGGAAAGCGCTGGAGTAGGCGTCGCTCTTGGCGATGTGGTACAGCGCCTTGTTGATCGACCCGAGCCGGTGCCCGGCCATCTGCGCGGCCAGGGCCGCGATCCCGGCCCACTGAGGCGTTCCTGCGCTGGTACCGCCGACAACGATGACACCGAGCGGATTCGTTTTGGGGGGCGTGATGCCGCTGTACACCGCGATGAAGCCCGTGCTACGCGTGAAGTACGCGTTATAGGCGACGTCGGGTACGCCTCTCGCCTTGTTGTTTTTCTGGAACGGTGCCTGGTAACCGGGGCGGCGGTACAGGGTGCTGAACCCTCCTCCGCCGGCTCCTCCGCCTCCGGTCGCCGCTCCCATGGGGGTATTCCAGGCGGTCTCCGAGGTATATGCGCCCGAGCTGTCTGCGAGCAACTTAGTGCCTCCAACGCTGAGGACCTCGGGGTCCGACGCCGGGGTTGAAGGACCGGCCACCAGAGTGGTGCCATCGCATGATTGCCGAGCCCCGCCTTGATCGCCTGACGAGGCCAGGACCGTGATTCCGAGCCGGCTGGCATCCTCGAACGCGGCGTGCTGATCCGCAAGGACGACCGGGTCGATGCACGACTCGGCCTCGCCGAAGCTCTGGGTGATCACGTCCCCCAGGTTGTTGTCGACTGCGTACTTCAAGGCGGCGACGAGGTCGACGTCTTTCTCGCTGGTGGCCTGAACCAACACCAGCGCCGCTCCCGGCGCGACGGCGTGTGCCCACTCGACGTCGATCGAAATCTCGACTGAGAAGCCACGCTGGATCTTTTTGGTGGCATCGAAACCTGGGTCGCCGAACGGCGACAGGATGGTGAAGCTGGGCGCGGCGGGAATACTCCAGAAGCCATCGAAATGGGCCAGGTCTGTCCGGATGTTCGGGTTCTTGAACGCATCGATGATGACGATCGTGCGGCCGGTTCCGTTGATCGTTGGATCGTTAGAAGTAGGGATGCCATACACAGGCCGGATGGTGTCGGCGCCGAAGCAGCCGATCGGGGTCGAGTGCAGGCAACCCAGCATCGGTAGCCCTCCTGCATCGGGCTGAAAGTCGTCGATGTAATCGACCTGGGAATCGCTGCCGAAGGCTGGGGTCATGGGGTGTCCGGCCGACACTGGAGCGACCCCGGCGAACAGCAACGGCGCGGCCACGGCAAAGGCGGCCACGCGCGCCAATTGGGCGCGCGCCCACATCGAAAACATCCCTCTCCTCCTACGACTCCCGTCCAGCCGGGCTAGATCGTGGCGGAAATTCTAGACCCGGCCAGACGCGTCAACACGAATTAATGGATGATTTTTCATGTAGGGGACGGGAAAGGGTGACAATCGCCGCGCCATCCGGCCGCGGCCATCTGGAGGTGCGGCGATGACCGCGAAACGGGTTGTCATCGTGGGCGGCGGCGGGGCCGGCGACGCGGCCGCCTTCGGACTCAGGAAGAGGGGTTTCGACGGTGAGGTGGCGATCCTCAGCGCCGACAGCGACCGGCCATACGACCGTCCTTATCTATCCAAGGAGTTCCTGCGCGGCGAGGTCGAGCTGAAGAAGGTCTTCCTCCACGACGAGGCCGAGTATTCGAAGGAGAAGATCGAGCTCCGGCTCCAGGAGAGGGTCGTCGGGGGCTCGCTCGCCGACCGCACCGTCTCTTTGCAAAGCGGGGGCGAGGTGGGGTTTGACGTTCTCGTGATCGCTACCGGCGGCACGCCGCGCCGCCTCCCGGACGCACCGTCCGCGGCCAACCTGATGACGCTGCGCTCCCTGCGCGACAGCCAGCATCTCCGCGATCTGCTTCGGCGGAGCTCGCGGCTGCTCTTGGTGGGCGCCGGCTTCATCGGCGCCGAGGTGGGCGCGTCCGCCAGGCAGCTCGGCAAGGAGGTCCTGATGGTCGAGGCCGCGCCCGTGCCGCTCTCTCGGGCCCTGGGGGATGAGGTGGGCGAGGTGTACGCCTCCATCCATCGATCCCGCGGGGTCGACGTGCGTACCGGGACCACGGTCAAGGAATGGCACCTCGAACGCGGCCGGGTCAGCGGAGTCACCCTTTCCGACGGACGCCGCGAGGCGGTCGACCTGGTGCTGATCGCCATCGGCATCGAGCCCAACCTCGACCTGCCACGCGCGCTCGACCTGCCCATCGAGGGTGCGGGTGTGAGGGTCGACGAAGGCTTGCTGGCCGCCGACGGCGTGTACTGCGCCGGCGACATCGCGCTCCATCCGCATCCGGTGCTCGAGGAAGCGATTCGGGTCGAGCACTGGGAGGTGGCCAAGCACCATGGACGGGGGATTGCCACATCCATCGCCTCCGGCCATGCGCCGGTGACGCGGCTGCCGTACTTCTGGTCCGACCAATACGACGTCAGCCTCGAGTATCGAGGCCATGCCTCCGGCAACGACCGCGCGGTCTGGCGAGGCGACAAGGAAGCCCTTCGGTTCTCAGTCTTCTATCTGCGCGACCGGGTCATCAAGGCCGTCCTTTCGATGAACGACAAGAAGGTCAACGAGACCGGCGGCAACCTCATCGAGAGGCGGATTCGGGTGGGTGAGAAGGCTCTGGCCGACCTTTCGACCAACCTCGAGGATCTGCTGCCTACCGCCGGATGAGGGCGGTTACTCCTGCAGCAGCCAGGGCAGGGCTTCGGCCATGGGTCGGAGAAGAGTCTGCTGCTGCTGCTTGCCGATCAGGCTATCGGCGAGGAGCCCGAGCGCCGCTGCGAAGGCTGCGTTCTCGGCCTTGTGACCCATGTCACCGTGCTCTGCCCGCCATGAGATGAGGGAAGCGCCGGACTCGGTCAGCCCAAAAAGCGTGCGCCGGACCTCGTCCCATGCCCCGCCCCGATCAGCCTGCTCGATCGCGTGCAGCGCGGCCTTCTCGGCTTCGCGGAACGCGGCAAGGCCGCCCTCGCCGACGTGCTCATCCCAGCCCTGGGCCACCCGCTCCACGCCGGCAGGCGAGAGGATGCGGACGTCCTCCATAAGGCGTGCGATCGTGCGCTTGTGTTCTGGAAACCCGTAGCCCTCGGCGTCGACGCCCATAGGCTGTCTAGGGTAACCGGGAAGCCAGCCTTCAAGCTTGGGCCAGAATTTGGATCGCCTCCACCGGGTGAATCTCCCGCCAACCGTGATCGGTGTCCAGCACCCACGGGCCATCGATTGCGATGTGGTCACCGGCGGCTGGGATGGGGAGCTCCGCTGGCGGGCATCGGTCGGCTGCCTCGGCGTTAGGCGGGTTGCTGTCGAGGCGGCAGCTAGGTGTTATCTCGGCCAGCAAGGCCGGCTTGGCCTGGAAATGGTTCTCGTCATCAAGTAGATATTCGTAGCCGGCGTCCACCCGCAGCCAGACGTGATGGTCGCCGTCCGGCTCCCCTTGGGTTACCTCAACTGTTCCCGACACGTGTTTGCATGGCGCTAGGAGCCGAAGCCGGTCCGGGCTCCAGACCCCGGCCAGCGCAGGGCCCTGTCGGCATCCGGTCCTCCCCGCTGACGGCGCGGTGGGCTTATCGCTTGTGCACGCGGCAAAGGCGCTCAGAAGCATCACCAAACCGGTTAGCGCAGAAACGCGGGCATCCACTTGGCATTCGCGGCCGCGTAGCGGCCCCCACCGGACACGATCACCTGCGCGTTGGCGATGACCGCGAGGTAATACATCCACCTGAAGCCGTTATCGT
>Ga0137377_10004213_pt1 | contig 11296 bp, 12 predicted proteins | sample SagtaG_22_FD_104815 | JGI IMG/M metagenome (GOLD analysis project Ga0137377, IMG submission 104815) | Vadose zone soil microbial communities from Sagehorn Ranch, Mendocino, California, USA - Sage2_L_40_16 metaG | ecosystem: Environmental > Terrestrial > Soil > Vadose zone | place: USA... | reverse complement strand
CAGTTATATTTTCACGATCCAGACGGCTTCCTGCTCGAATGCTACCACTGGGTCGATAATGGCACGCAGGAAGCGCCCGAACGCGGCGCTATTCACGGGTAATCAGCCTGAGCGCATCAGGCCATAATCAAGCGAAGTTGAATCTCTCTTGTTGAATTTCTTTTAACAGGAGGGAGTTACAAGTATGTCTTTACGGATCGATGACGTAATCCTGCCCGGCAATGTGAAATCTTTTACCGTCGGCACGCGCACGCAAGCGACCAGCCTTGGCGACTTGCATCCGTTTTTCCTGTCGCTGCTGGAAAAACCGGTGACAGCCTCCGTCGCCACTACCAATCCCGATGGTCGCCCCCAACTCACACCAAACTGGTGTACCCATGATGGCACGTACCTCTACCTGAATTCCGTCAGAGACCGCCTCAAAGACAAGAACATACGCGCGCGGCCCGACGTTACCGTGATGCTGGTGAACCCCGAGAACGCCTACCACTGGATAACCATCTACGGCACCGTAGAGGAAATCATCGAAGAGGATGATCCAGAAACAGGTCACATTGCTACCGAGAGCATCGATACTCTCGCCAGCAAGTATGTCGGCGTCACACCCTACCCGTTCCGCGACCCACGCGGCGAAGTGCGCGTGCGCTACAAAGTGAGACCCACCTACATCATAACCTTTGGCGCGGTTCCGAAGGACGAGTAACCAGATGCGCGCCGGGTGGGGGGTCCCGACATTTTTTCCCTCCAAAAGGTTGTGGTGCAAAGACTCACGTCCATCGTGAGCCATGTGAGTCATTGCACCACAGCAGTTGAAACTGCCTCGTGTGACCATCAATTTTGAGTGCTAAGCGCCTCGCTTCAGTCAAAAGGAAACAGGTACCATTAAACCCACTATTTCTCAACGCCCGACAATTGGCTACCTGATGGTTGCGGGTGGAGCAATCCTTTTCGGCGTCAATGGCAATATCTCAACTCTGCTCTTCAATAATGGCGTTACGCCCCTGACATTGATCTCTTTCCGTATGCTCATCGGCGGTATTTGCCTGCTGGCAGCCATGATACTCTGGCAGCGCAAAGCCCTCCAAGCGCCACGCCGCAGCTGGGGATGGATCGTGGTTTTCGGGTTGGTGCTCGCAATGAACACCTTCACCTACTTCCTGGCGATCAGCCGTCTGCCGCTCGCCGTTGCGCTCGTGATTATCTTTACGTCGTCGACCTGGATCGCGCTTGGAGAAGCGCTCTGGTACAGGCGTATGCCGTCGGTGTATGTGCTCATCTCACTCGGTCTTTCGTTGACGGGTGTAGTGTTACTCACGGGCATCTGGCACACCAGCCTGAACAACCTGGATACGCTCGGATTGTTTTACGCGCTCATTGCGCTCATCGCCTATACCGCCTATCTCTTATGCGGGCGCAGGGTAGGCCGCCATCTTCCATCAATGACCTCGACCGGCTATGGCGCGCTCGTCGCCAGCATATTCTGGTTCAGCGTGCAGCCCCCATGGGCCATACCCACCAAAACCTGGTCTTCTCCCTTTCACATTGTGCTGATCGCGCTGGTAGGCATCATCGGCATGGCCGCGCCGTTCGCGCTGGTGGTTGGAGGGCTGCGCCGCGTTGACGCAGCCCGCGTGGGGATCGTCGGCATGCTGGAATTGCCGGCATCAGGCATCATCGCCTATTTCTGGCTCGGCCAACGCCTCGACATCGGGCAAATCCTGGGCTGTTTGTTCGTGCTGGCAGGCGTGACCATCTTGCAATATGATAAGCCTGCATTCCCAACAGATGTATAGGTACGCGAGTCATTCATATGCGTGTCACTCAATCTCCTACCGACACCTGGGCCGCCCAACAACTACGGGAGGCGGCTGCTCATGGGCAATCGCCGAATTCTCTCATTCGTGATGGTGATAACAAGTTTGGACCCCGTTGGGTACAGCCGCAATTGATGGTGGAGAATTTGATCAGCCTCTGCAAACCCATTTCGGGGTCGTTTTTCATCAGAGTACTGTCCAGATAGGCCACCGTATTCTGGAAGAAGGCTTCATCCGACAACTTCTGCTCGCACGTTCCTCGACCTCGACACGGGATGAGACTGCAACCCCATCTGGCTTGAGAGGCTCTCAAGCGAAAATCGGCGGCAAGGGGCAAGAGAGCACCTCGCGCGCCGTCCATCGTCGGGTGGTTCTTCCCGCTGCCATGGCTGGGGTACGCTGCCGGTAGCGTTGCGTCACTAGGTTGCCCCCTCGCTCTCGTGGCTGCTCGAGCGCCACTCGCAGTGCTTGGTGAGGACGCGACATCCGTGATAAGAGGCTCGCCACCACTCGAGGTGGGCCAGAAGCTGTGAGGCCTGGTGGGAAGTGGCCCAGCTTCGACGTGCCAGCGCTGCCACTCCATGACGAACCGTGAGATTCAGCCGCTCAATGTAAGCGGTGTTCAGCCGTCCAGAGAGGCCCAATCCCTGCAAGGTGACCTGAAGAGCTGTCTGTGTCCCCAGGCGCATCACATGAGTGACGCGCACCAGCTTGCGCCTCCGGTAGCTTTTTTTCACCTGACCATAGATCAAGCCCGCCGCCACCTGCCACTGGCGTCCACGCCGTCCTTTGCGACCAGTCTCGAGCCAGTGTCCAAAATGGGCCGTGAGCGCATAAAAGTACAAGTTCAAGCCGTCACTGGTAAAGAGTGGGAGGCACAAAGGCAGCCAGGATCTGTCGGAGCGAGTGGATGAGCAAATGCGCCATGTGTTGGGTGCGGGGGCCGAGCTGAAGCACAGGAAGAATCTTGGTGCGGGGATCGATGGCCAGCCAGAGCCAGAGGATCTGTTTGGCGCAGCGGAGCCGGGTGCGGAGTTCGTCCAACTGCAGGTGCGGGAGGTGGAGATGGCAGAAGAAGCGCTCGTGCAGGGTGTGCGTGCCCGCCTGCACGAGTGAGCCACGTCGTGATGGTGGCTTGCCGGTAACCGAAGACACGTTCGGCAGCGGAAGCATCCAGCCCTTCGGCAAGCGCGGACAGCACCATGGCGATGTGGTGCGAGGGGGTTTTCAAACGGGACAAGGGCGTGTCGCGTCGAGCAGTGAACGTGCTGTGGCAGGCCTGGCAGCGAAAGGTCTGGATCCGCGAAGCCGGGCCATGGGTGCCATCCCCGACGAGGGCGTGGATTCGAGCGTCTGTAATCCCGGAGTATTGGCACTGTTGGTTGGGACAGGCGAAGCCCTCGGTGTTTATCCGCTTGGGTGCTCCCCGCCGGCTTTTCACCTCACTCCAGGGGCGTACTGGTGTAGAGGCAGGTCTCACACCGGAGGAGGAGAGGCGACAGATGGGACAATCAAGCGGGGTGCGTGGTTTGAGAAGACGTTGCACCGAGGTGCGCACAGCTGCTCCTTTTGAATGGGAAGGTTGAAGATGGAGCCAACAATGGAGACAAAGGCGCACCAAGCCGAGGATGAGGAAGGACACGAGCAGGAACACGAACATCTGAAAGGCCATAACGATCCTCGCTGTTTGAAATTGGGAGCATGGAGAGCTTCCTTATACTCTGGAGAGTTGGAATGGAGTGTCAAGCGAGGAGGACTAAAGTCCGAATTCTCCACCACCGAGAGGGGCAGTACCCCTCCAACAGGAGAAAATGGGAGTGAATGAGTAGCTGGGAAGAGGATTCTCTTGTAGGGCCCACGCCCACGGGATGCGCAACGAGCTTTACCTCATCAGTGAAGTGGCATGAGGGCATCCTTCAATGCTCTCGTGTTCCCATAAGGCAGAGGTATTTCTGATCTCTTTCCAGAAAACAGCGAGAGCATTGAAAGAGCCTGTGAAGGCACTTCAGCCAAATGTGTGTCTCGTTGCGCATCCCGTGGGGTATTTGTTAATTTGGCAGTTTTAATAAGTCTGTTTCTCAATCTCTGTTTTTCGAGCCTGAAGCTCAGCTAGTCTTTTCTTCAAGTCGGCTATTTCCTTTTTGATCTCCTTTAATTCTGTTTGATTTTTCCACTTTTGTAAATAATCCACACCAAGTTCTTCGATGATGTATTTTTCAAGCTGACTTCGTAAAACCCTCAGATACGGATTACCCCAGATAGAACCTTCTCGGTATTCAAGTTTACCAGCTTGTATACCTTTCACAATGAATTCCCTCTCCACACCATATTCCTTCTTAGCAGTGACGTCACTGAGAGTTCCCCCTTTTCGATTCCACTCACCATATTCTGCCATAGTTCTCCTCCTTAATATCGCATAACTACTCTACGAGTTAATTTTTACATAAGTTACCTTGTGCTGGCTACTTGTCATATCCGCCCGCTCAATCAGGTCTTTGAGAGCACCTTCCCATTTCTCTCGCAGCTTGCCGATTCCCCAGAGGAAGAGTACAATCCAGATGCATTCATCTGCTCAACTTCAAAAGGGGTAACGTACACTGTGCATGGAATTCTCACCTTCATCTCGCGGTCGATAGGCCTTTGCCTTCAGTCGCTCCACCACCGCTTCAGAGACTGGACGAAACCGTCCACCACTTCACTCTTGTTGGGGTCGCTGGCAGACCTTCCCAGAAGCAAGTCCGAACTGATGGCTGAAAACGCCCTCCTCCGAAAGCCTCTCATCGTCCTCCGTCGGCACGTGAAACGACCCACGGTAGTGGCTCATTTGAGAAGGATGGCTCGCTCGCTATTCTAGCTATGGAGAAAGAGCAGAAGACAGGCGGGCGTAGCATCACCCCCGACTTGGAAAACGAGAACACCAGGCGCACAAAGCGGGCCAAGCGTTGGCGTCGCGTGTTCTTCCACCGCTCGACATGAGCGGTCTCTCCCGTCTCGCGGGCCCACGGCTGTATGTTGCTCCTCCGGGATGACCGAAGCAGAGACTCTCAAAAAGGAGGTTCAGTAATGGCCCTGGCGCTCCTCCTCTGGAATGGCCTTCCACAACCGCTGGCATGTCTGTTTGCTGCGATCCCCAACCCCATAGGCGACCACTTGACGCGTCTTGCGGCACAGGGCGATCCAAATCCAGAAGCGGTTCGCTTTTTTGAGCACAAAGGACCAGAGCTCGTCGAGTTCCAGCGTGGTGGCAGCGGCATCTTCTGGATCGGGGGCCATCAAGGTCGTACTGAAAGGCGGGAGCAGAGCTCCTTTTTTTTGATCCACTTGGATACTGTGGTGCGAGAGACGCGCGATCCGTACGCGTCAGGCCGCGCAAACTGCTCCGTTCTTGATAAGCAGACAAGATCTCCTCGCGGCGAGCTTGTGGATAGGCGTGGGGAGTTGGATTCTCGCGGCTTTGTCGTCCGCACGAGCGGCAGCGATACAGCTGTTTGCCATTGGGTGCATGACCATTGCGTCCCAGAACGTCGCGTCTTTCAGTGGGGGCAGTGCAGAGGTATGGTGACCATGAAAGGCTCCTCTTTTTGAACCATGATTGACTTTCAGAGTCTACCATATCCTACTTATTTGTACCACTACTAGCGGGCCATCCTGCTCAAGTGAGCCACTACCCTCAAGTGAGCCACTACCCTTCCTCCACCATCTGATCTTCTCGAAGATCCTTGTTTGCTGAACGAATGACCCAAGGAGCCAGAACAGCACTAGTCGGCAGGCTTCGTGGGTATCGCTCTCACACCGGCTGCGGCCACAATCCGCTGGATGTTCTCGGGCGAGAAAAACTCTGCGACGGATACCGTCCCGGCGATGGTGCCAATGTAGCGGTTGGTCTGTTCCTGGTTCCCCTGGAGAGCAGCGAAAAGGTGCTGCATCTGTGGCGGGGATGGTTCAAAACTAGCCAACTGACAGGTCAACTCGTAGATCGGCATCACGGTTTCGTTGCGCTGCCGCTCGTAGTCGGCCAGTGCCTCCTCCAGCGGCCGGTGCTCGGTAAAGCCGCTATCAAGGGCCTCGCTCAGCAGCTCGGCATCACGGAAGGCGTCGGTGATGCCCTGCGCCGTGCTGGGATCTTTATGGTATCCGGCATCGCCTGCTAGGGCCCAACCAGAGCCGTAGGGTTTGCGGAAGAAGTTTGGCAGGTCAGCGGTGCCCACGAAGCGCTCTTCACGCTTGCCGCTCCGCACCCGCTCAGCCAGGTGGGGCACGAGTTCGAGCGTCTTGAGGTAGTTGCCTTCGATGTCGGCACGGTAGGCCCGGAACTGCGCGTGCGGCCATGCCACTACGAGACAAACGAGACCATCGTTGGTTGGGAAAGCGCCCATCATGCGGCGGTCTCGTTGGTAGATTTCGAAGCCCTCCATGGGGACGTCGCTCCAGTACGTATAATAGCCGCAGCCCAGCGTGGACTTCTCGTTGTAAGTGGGCGCCTGCACCGTGCGTGCGACCAGCGAGTGCAGGCCATCGGCCCCGATGACGATGCGGGCCTGTTCAGTCACCCAGGAGCCGCCTCCTGCCCGGCCACGGATGCCAGTCACGCGCTGGTCATCCATGAGCACTTCCTGGACGGTGAAGCCCTCGCGCAGCTCGGCTCCAGCGGCCACAGCCGCGTCAACAAGAATCTTGTCCAGCACCGTGCGCCGTGGACAGTACGCCTGGGCGATATCGTCGGCTTGTGGGGGCACGCCGGTGAGGGCGAAGGGAGCGAGGTCGAAGTGACCTTGGAGGATTGGCGGGCAATTACTGGCGGTGACTTGCTCCAGCAGGCCCCAGCGCTGGAGCTGGGCCACGCCCGGCTGATGGATGTAGTGGGTGGACATCCTATCGCTGGGGAAGGTGGCCTTGTCCACCAGCAAGACCCGGTAGCCCTTGCGGGCAAGTAACATGGCGGTCGGTGACCCGGCACAGCGGGCCCCGACGACGATGGCATCGTACATAGCATCTCTCCTTCTGTTGTGCCGACCTGTTGCATCGCTTCTGTGTTCATCAGCGGGAACTTCTGCTCTGAGTGTAGGTCACCAAGGGGGAAAACACATCGGGAGAATTCCGTGAATCGACTCCGTATCTGTGGAGGACGGGACGGACCCAAAGCCAGAGGGACTACGGAGAATCCCGTAGAGCAGGTCAGACCAGATGGTGTTCCATGGCGTAGCGGGTGGCGGCTACTCGAGAGGTGACCCCGATCTTGCTATAAATCGCGGTCAGGTGCGTGTCGACGGTGCGCGGACTGATGATGAGGCATTGGGCCACCTGCTCATTGGTCAGTCCCTGTGCCACCAGTCGCAGCACCTCAACCTCCCGAGCCGTCAGTCCGTCGGCAGAGGTGCAGGCTTTCCGAGGAGATGGAATGGAGGATGGTCCTGCTGGAGCCGTTTTCGGCATCGTCACTGCTGCCTGTGCGGCCAGCACTTGCTCCAGCGTCATAGCTCGCCCTTGCGCCCATGCGGCTGTAAAGGGCTTCTCCCCTACGTGGGTACGGGCAGCAGCGATTGCCTGCTCATACTGTGTGCGGAAGACCTCGGGCCGAGGAGCATGAAGGTCTTCGCGCAGGGCTTCCGCCGCTCCCCAGAGGCGGGCGGCCCAGACTCCCTCTCCTTGTGCTGCTACCACCTCAGCCAATCCTTCGACATAAAAGGGGAGATTGAGATTGGCGTCCTTCTCGCTGGGGCGCCCTGGCAGGTCTCGATCATGTTCCACACGGAAAGCAGTATGGATATGGCGCAGGTCGTCGCCCTCCCTGGCAAGTGTCAAGATATCTGCATAGCGGCTGCGTGCGGCAAGGTAATTCCCTTGGCGTGCCTGCACCCGCGCCAGCACGAATAGTGCCTCGGCCATGCCTCCCTTATAGCTCAGCTCGCTGAAGAGGCCCAAGGCCTCCTCGGCCTGTACGACTGCTGCGGCGAGGTTCCCTTGACCTAGCAGCGCGACCTCGGCTAAGCGCAGGAGTGAGACAGCAAGTCCCAGTGGATTGCCTTGCTCTCGCAAGAGGCGAGAGGCTTCCTCCAGCAACGAGTGAGCGGTGAGAGCATCCCCCTGGCCATAAAAGAGGAGCAGGCCCAAGAGGAAGTGTATCATGGCTCTGCCGTACACGTTGCCCAGGTCATTGAAGAGCGCCAAGGCCTCCTCATAGTGGGCTCGTGCTCCAGCGTTCTCGCCTTGCGTACGGTCCCTCAAACCTAGGAACATGAGTACCCAGCCCAAGCGCGCCTTGTTCCCCAGCATCCTGAAGGACGAGGCGCTCTCCTGCAGGTAGGCGTATGCGCGTGCCTGGCCATCTTCGTCTCTCCCCGTGCCAAGGGCACATGCCCCTAGCACATAGAGGCAGGAGGCGATCCCGATCTGATCTGCCAACTGCCGACTGAGTGCCAGTCCCTCCTCGGCCAGCACCTCTGCCCGCTGCATATCGGACTGGACCATCGCCAGATCCGCGGCCACGCTGAGCACTTTGGCTCGCAAGGCCGATGCCGCTGGCAGACGTATTGCTACCGCTTGCTCGAGGAAGGTCCGCCCCTCATGCAGCTGCGAATGCAGGATCCAAAATTGCCCCAGGGCACCTCCCAAACGCCAGGCCAGTTCCCGACGGTGCTCATCCTCTTGGTCGGACCCTGGCGAAAGTGCCCACGTGAGCGCCGCTCGCAGGTTGTCATGCTCCCGCTCTAACCGCTTCAACCACCTGACCTGTTGTGGACCTTCCAGCTCGGCCTCGGCCTGCTCGGAAAGCCGCAGATAATAGGTAGCATGAGCCTGCCTGGTCGCCTCCAGCTCTCCACTGGCTGAGAGGACCTCCAACGCATACTCGCGGATTGTCTCCAGCATCAGGAAGCGCGGTTCCTCCTCCCCCTCCTGCTCGGTTTGGTACACCAGGCTCTTGTCTAGGAGTGATGCCACTGCCTCGAGTACCTTTCCTGCACCCTCCCCAAGCGCCTCACAGACGGCCTCTGCTGCTTGGAGCCTGCAGCCACCGACAAAGACCGCGAGTCGCCGGAAGAGCCGGTGCTCCTCTTGAGCGAGGAGGTGGTAGCTCCAGGCTATGGTGTTGCGCAAGGTTTGCTGGCGCGCTGGCACATCGCGGGTCCCGCTTGTCAGGAGTTGGAGCCCCTGGGTAAGTCGTGCCAGCAGGGCCTGCGGGGGGAACAGGGGGATGCGGGCGGCAGCCAGTTCAATCGCCAGCGGCAGCCCATCAAGGCGGCTACATAGCTCAGCGGAAGGACGAGCGTTGGTGCTGGTCAACTGGAACGTGGGCTGCACGGCCTGGGCACGCTGGAGGAAGAGTGCGACGGCGGCATAATCAGGCAAAGTATCCGTCGGAGGCAGCTGGGTGAGGTCCGGCACGGCAAGGGGTGGGACGGGAAAGACGTGTTCCCCCTGGAGGTGCAGTACCGCCCTGCTGGTCACGAGCATGGCTAGGTGCGGGCAGGCGGTCAGCAGGTCTGTCAGCTGCGGGGCTGCTGGCAGGAGATGCTCAAAGTTATCAAGGCAAAGCAAAAGGTGCTTGTCTCGAAGGTCGGCGGTGAGCAGGTCCGAGAAGGGTCTGGCCCCACTCTCCTTGACGTCGAGTATCTGCGCAATGGTGGACAGGACCAGAGCGGGGTCACTGAGGGAAGCCAGGGAAACAAAGAAGACGCCATCGGGAAAGTCAGCCAGGACCTCGGTCGTCACCTGTATGGCCAGGCGGGTTTTGCCGATACCACCGGTGCCAGTGAGCGTGACAAGACGGACTTCGGGGCGACGCAGCGAGGTACAGACGGCAGCCACCTCCTGATCGCGCCCAATGAGGGGAGTGAGTTGCGCGGGCAGGTTGTGGGGGGGAGCGTGTCCGGATCCGGGGAAAGAGGCTCTGAGGTGGAGTGGAGTCGCAAGAGGATGATCGCTTCCGTCGAGAGTACTCCTGGGAGCAAGCACGTGAGCATGGGCATCAGCGTGGAGATCGCCCTGGACAACCACCCTTGCAGTGACAGCATTGAGCCGCTCGAGGGTCATCTCCTCGGTCTTGCCCAGGTAAGCTTTGTGAAGCTTGCCCTCATGCTTGTGGTAGAGGTACCAGTACCCCTGCTGACGTCTGCGTTCCCGCCGCACCGTGAAGGTGCCCAACTGGTTCCTGTAAGCAAAGGAGTGGTGCTGCTCATCCGCCAGCCAGCAGTACCAGGCCTTTGAGCCAACCACGATGGGGTCTGATAGCTCTTCGGGCAAGTGTAAGGACTGATCGGCTACGAACGGAAGACGACGGACCATGATGCCCTCCTGGGATGGGTCACGCACAATGGTGGATGAGTTACACACTACCTCGTCAGTATACCACAGGTTGGGTAACCTCTCATTGCAAGAGAGCATGGCCTTGACATGCGAGAGGGGAATGGGGGATCTCATGACACATTCTTCCGGCCATCTCCAAAGCGGACAAGGGTACACCTATCCCCATCCTACATAGGAGTTAGGGAGTGCCTCGATGACAGAAAACAATACAGTAGACGAATAAGAGGGTCCCAGGACCCAAGAAGAATCCTGGGAAGGAACGCGGAACCGACCGGAACCGACGGGATTCGAGTCCTCTGTCACCAATTTTTTCCCTCTTCCTTGCTCCGTCGGGAAAGCTGTCTCACAAGCTCCAAGACCTTTTGGCTGAAGATGAACAAGCTCAGAGAAGCACTCCTCCTCTTATACATCATCGGAGGTCAAGGCCGAAAAACCCGGCAGATGGGATACCCGCTTCCGAATAGCCGACTGTGTTGCACCGTGTGCTTGAGAAGAAAGAATCTCTGCGCAACGTTGCAGATGATTCTGGCGTCTCACATGAAGCGATCCGGCGTGTGGTTCGTGCTGCTCGTTGCGGCTCAAAGGCCTCTGTAGAACAGATATGCCAAGTAGTCAGCACAGCGGTCCTGGGCCAATCGGGCTCAGCAAACGCACAGGCCGCCCTGCGTGGGGCGCTCAGTGGCATTGGTGCCATCGTGGTACCCGACCCGCAGGTGCTGGTGCCACAGGCCTCCAGACTCTTCGACGAGCACGTGGACCTGCGTGACGAGGACACACGTGAGGAGATCCGCGATCTGGTCGAGGCGATGGCCCACTGGTGCCGACGCGTCCAGCCCAAAGAGCCTGTCAATGCGCAGTCGGTGACTGGTTCATAGGCTACCTCGCCAGCATATGGTTGACGCTGATGCGCAATTCAGAGCGATGCTTCCGCCCTTTCCAGCAAGAGAAAGGACCAGCCTCTCTTCTTGCATGAGAAGAGCGATATCTTCCTCATCTCATAGACGCCAACACGGAGTGCGCCCACTCCAAAGGCCGCGCGCTTGCCAGTCAGCACCTGGAGGGGAAGCCAATGTTACGAGTTGAGGAAAGAGGAGGGCTCGTTGCCCGCTTTCCATTTGATATTACAGCCGAGACTTGGCTTCTGAGCCGGATTGACCGGTCGGTCTGCCAGCACGGCT
>Ga0137377_10004210_pt1 | contig 11299 bp, 9 predicted proteins | sample SagtaG_22_FD_104815 | JGI IMG/M metagenome (GOLD analysis project Ga0137377, IMG submission 104815) | Vadose zone soil microbial communities from Sagehorn Ranch, Mendocino, California, USA - Sage2_L_40_16 metaG | ecosystem: Environmental > Terrestrial > Soil > Vadose zone | place: USA... | reverse complement strand
TTCAGCCGGAGCCAAGGGACTCACCCCTGCCTCTGCACACGCCCAACCGATCAACGCGAAACCCAGATGTAGCCCCTGGACAATCGTATTCCGAGCTTTAGCCGACAGCAAACTCAAGCAATCCTGTTGCTGCTCAATTGCCTTACCTTCGCTATACTGCTCGTGATAGCCGCTCAATACTGATGCGTGCGGCATAAAGTCATCGTAGCGCATATTATTCGTTGCCGCCACTAAAAATAGCCAGTAAGCCACCTGACTCGCCTCTAATACCGTATCATCCTCCCTATTCGTATGCACATGCGCACCGCTCTGCACACCCGCCAGTTCCTGCAGTTCATCCGCCAGACGCGCCAGCAGATAGCCATGACTCCGCTCTTGCAACAGCCGTGAGGTATTCGACTCCTCGCTCATATCGTTGTCACGCAAGTACCGATACACGTTATACAGCTGTCGCATATCAGCTTCTAGCTTACGCGACTCCTCTGCATTTATATATCCTTTGGCTATAGGAAATCCATTACTAGACACAGTGCCTTCCTGCTTTATGCCATAGACCACTTCTGGCTCAAATACTCGCTCCGCTACTGTCTCGTATGTATCGTCCGGCTGCAAGCGACGATAGTAGCAACTTCGATATCCTGTATGACACGCACCAGCCCCATGCTGGATAATCTTAATTAACAGACTATTCTCTTCACAATTCACCAGAATATCACGCACCTCCTGCACATTGCCCGACTGCTCGCCCTTGCGCCAAATGGCATTGCGCGAGCGACTAAAAAAGTGGGTGTACCCGGTCTCTCTAGTTAGTTGGAGTGCTTCTTCGTTCATAAAGGCTACCATCAGGACTTCATCAGTAGCATCATCTTGAATTACTGCTGGTAGTAGCCCTTGGCGGTCAAATTTTAACATGGTCGTACCGTCACCCCTCTTTTCTCTAAATACTCCTTCACCTCACAAATACGCAACTGCCCAAAGTGAAAAATTGACGCTGCCAGCACCGCATCAACTCCTCCTTCAGTCAAACCTTCATACAAATGCTCCAGCGTGCCCACGCCACCGGAAGCAATGACCGGCACGGAAACTGAGCGCGACACCAGCGCATTTAACGCCAGATCGTATCCTTGCTGTGTCCCATCGCGATCCATACTCGTCAACAGAATCTCACCGGCACCTAGAGCTACACCTGCCTGCGCCCAGGCTATCGCGTCTTTTCCTGTGGGGGTACGTCCACCATGAATATATACTTCATACCCACTTGGCATATCTTTATTCGCACGTGCATCAATCGCCAGCACGATGCACTGGGCCCCAAATTGCTGAGAGCCCGCCCGTATCAAATCGGGGCACTGGACCGCCGCCGTGTTCAGCGATGTTTTATCCGCTCCGGCCCCCAGCGTCGCTCGAATATCCTCTACACTGCGGATCCCACCACCTACTGTGACCGGGATAAAGACCTGTTCTGCGGTCCTTCTGACCACATCCAGCATCGTTGCTCGCTGTTCATACGAAGCCGTAATATCCAGGAAGACAACCTCATCGGCTCCCTCTGAATTATAATAGGCCGCTAATTCCACCGGATCACCGGCATCGCGCAAATTTACAAAATTGACACCTTTGACCACGCGCCCCGCCGTTACATCCAGGCAGGGAATAATCCGTTTCGTCAACATACGCTATCCCGCTTTCTCTAGTTCCGTAAGAGCTCTCGCCAGGTCTACATCCCCTGTATAAAGCGCCTTCCCCACGATTGTACCCTCAACTCCAAGTTCTGCCAGCGCACGCAAATCATTCATTGAACTGACACCTCCTGAGGCAATCAGCGAACATGTTTGTCTCTCATCCATAGAGCTTGTAATCGCCTGTTGCATCTGTCTCAAAGCCTCCAAATTCGGCCCAGTCAAAGCACCATCACGCGCAATATCCGTGTAAATAAATCGCGACACTCCAACCTCGCACAATTCCCTTGCCAGGTCTGTAGCCTGTACTTTTGACGTTTCGCGCCATCCCGCAGTAGCGACCCAGCCATTCCGCGCATCTAAGCCAACGACAATACGTTCTCCCCAATGCCGCACAGCTTGCTCCAATAACTGTCGATTGGCCAGGACGACCGTGCCCAGAATAACTCTCTCTATCCCTAGAGCCAGCACCTGCTCGATATGCTTAAGTTCACGCATACCGCCACCGACTTCAATGTGCAGGGTTGTGCTTTCTCGTATACGTCCAATCAATTCGAGATTGACAGGCTGACCACGCGCCGCTCCATCCAGATCGACCACATGCAGCCAGCTCGCTCCTGCCTCCTGCCAGCGTTGCGCTACCTGCACGGGATCGCTAGCATACGTCGTCACCTGGGCATAGTCACCCTGAAAGAGTCGTACACACTGTCCATCCTTAATATCGATCGCTGGCAATATAATCATTTACTTGCCTTCTACCCACTTCACAAAATTTCTCAATAACTGCAAACCTGCGGTTCCGCTTTTCTCAGGATGAAACTGCGTTCCCCATACCTGATCGGTCACAATGACACTACAATAGGGTGAACCGTACTCCGTCACTGCCGCTACCCCCTCCTGGTTTTGCGGCTCAACATAATAAGAGTGGGCGAAGTAAAAATAGGCATGCTCTGGAATACCCTCAAAAATAGCTAAGCCCTCGTGCAATGGCTGTACAGAGTTCCAGCCCATATGGGGAATCTTTGGCCCATGAGGAATGCGCCGCACCGCTCCCGGAAACAAGCCCAGTCCATTCACTTCTCCTTCCGCATGATGATCCGCCAATAATTGCATGCCCAGACAGATACCCAGAAATGGCTTCCCCTGCCGGGTGGCCTGCCGGATTGCCTCATCTAAGCCATGCCTGGTCATTTGCGCCATCGCTGCGCCACCCGAACCAACACCCGGCAAGACCACGGCTTGGGCCGCCTCTACACCGCCTGGACTGTCCGTCACCCGTACCTCTGCACCCACATGCTGCAAGGCTTTCTCAATGCTATGCATGTTCCCGGCACCGTAATCAACAATTGCAATCATCTTTTATTCTCCCTCAACTGGAAAATGTCCCATCTGCATCACCTGCACCAACCCTAACCAGCATATCTCGGCAGGCATACGTGTTACATCCAACAGGTTCACCGTCAACAACGGACAACACATCAATGCTAATCTTAACACATCAGCCCAATCATCCGGCAAGACCCTGCGCGAACTGAGCATACGCTGAAGAGGCTTGAGCAATGTCTTTATTTTCGTTGCCAATATGGCCTGTCGTAGCGGAGTCAGGGCGTAGTCATGCTCCACGTAGATATCTGTCCCCCTTATCTTTACCGATATCTGTAAATCCTGAGCCACCTCCTCTGGAAAGTACATCCAGGTGGCAAACAGGTTATGAAAGAGCGGCTTTACTATATCGAGTAAAGGCGTATGCCGTCCGGCAAAAGCCGGGTCAAAGTAGAGATACCGTGTTCGCTCCTCTAAGAAAACATTGCCAAAATGAGCATCGCCATGTCCGATCACTGTCATCCCCTCACGCTCTGGATTCAGCACTACCAGCGCCTGCTCCACTAATTCGCCCAGCGTCAAGGGTAGCTTCCTCTCCTGCATTTTCCCTGCTTCTCTGGCATACATCGTCCAGCGACATCTCAGCAATTCCTCAAAGGAGATGCCCTCGGTACTATTGGGGAACCTTGAGCTATTTGGCAAGAGCACAATCTTTCCGGTATAAAAGCTTTTATAGCGTTCACCTGCCAGTCGGTGCCAGAATAGTTGATGAATGGGCGCACGCGCATGCTCTTCTGCCGAACTGAAGGCAAGTGCTCGCGCATAGATATCTAGTAACCGCTCACACTCATGCTGCTCGGCTGTCACCAACATTTCCAGCGTTCCCTCTTCAGCCTTCCCTGTCTCAACCGCCCGCATCAAATCAAACATCACCGGCCAGCGCACCACTGGATAGGTCACCATCTGTCGCCCTTCCTCGTGCAATACCTCTAGCGGTCGTACAACGTTATATCCGGCCTGCTCCAGCAATTCAGCATGGTAATACTCTTCCAGTACACCCTGCTCTTCTACATGGGTCTTGAAAAAATAGTCTTCACCGTTGGCAGAGTAAAAGCCATTGAACGAGTTCAATGATACCGCCTTCGGTGTCAGCGTGACGCGCTCCACCTGCAAGTTCATATGCCGTGCAAACCACCAGCGCAGCAATTTTTCAGCTTTTTCACGCTCAGTAAATTGCATTTGCTGGATGGTCGCCAGACTATCCATACGCGCCAACAATGATGGTACCTGCGTCATGTCGTCAAGTGTAAAGTCTGGTCCACTTTGCGCCAGCAGTTGCCGCGCTTGAGGCGTTCTTGCCCCTGTCAGTACCGCTACAGTAATCGCTCCTGCAGCACGTCCCCCTAAAATATCGCTCGTCGAATCGCCCACCACCACAAACGGCTTCAGCTCTGCGCTCTTCTCAGTACGCACGCTCATGTGTTCATAGCTTTGATCGACGGCCACCAGAAACTGAAAGGGATGGGGTTTCCCCAAGAGTGTCGCATCTCCATGCTTTCGCAATTCCGCCTCAGCCCGTTCTACACAATCGTAAGGCGCGATGTGTGCCTCATCAAAATAGGGCAGCAGGCCATACATTTTCAGAGGATAGGCGGCCTCCCGATATATCCGTCCTGTGGCAAATCCCGGCACATATTCCTGTTCCCGCAACGTTTCAAGTGTTGCACGTATGCGTTCTACAGGTAAAAGTGGTCGCTCAAAATGAATACATCCAGACTTTCCTTTCTGTTGCGGCTCACGACCATAGATTTCCGTATACAGTTCATCCCCTAAAAACCACACTTGAAACATATCCTGGCAGAAAGCCCAGAATGGACTATAGCGCGAGAATGTGCCTTCTATTGCATGCCCCAATACCTGGCTCGCATACGCGTCAAAACGATTGATCAATTCCAGCCCGACATAGCCCTGGAAGACAGGAGCATCAAGTAATGAACCATAATTACCGCCAGACAACCGCCGCAATGAAGACGCGCGTAGGGGCGGGGGAAGGGATGGGGGGAGGTCTGCGGGCGACCACAAGGGTCCCCACTCCACATCACCGCCGCCCCCGCCCCTACGCGAGCCTTCTTGCCATTTCTCCCTAAAATTCGCCAGCCACTCATCCTCCCAGGGCCGTAAAGGCAACAACGGAGAAAGATCTGGCAATTGCGCCAGCAGATCAATCAGGCGCAAACACACTCCGGCATAACAAGTATCCCAATTAGAATTAATCGCATGTGCCTTAAATGCCAGTATCTCCGCCTCTGGCAAAGCGGCTCGACTTACACGTCGGCTCTCCTCAGCACTCTGAGCCGGAACATACCCCTCCGCTTTTCCATCTATGTTCCAGTAACGTGGACTATAGCATAATTCATGGAGCGTCAAACCAGCTGCATCCCAGTAGCAATCTTCGCTGGTAATCACGCCATCGAGATCAAAGATTACTAAATTACTCAAGATAACCTCTTTAATCGTTCGCGCAAGAAGCGTACGCTACGCGATACACCTTCAAAGCGATACGTCAGTGGCGTCACATCAATATGGACGGCTCCCAGACTCCGCAATACGGCCACCGTCTCTAACAATTCAGCCGTAGAACCACCTAAGCTCACGACACCCGCAATGGTATAGCCATGCCCCCCCGTCGTAGTACGCTCACCAGGATCAAAACTTGCCACGCGGAACTCAAACCCTGGCACCTGGGTCTTCAACTGTTCCGCAATATGTTGGATTTCCCCCGCGTTCTCAAGTTCCATATGGGCCGTCAACATTGAACGATTCTGGGCCTGCGTGCGGGCATCGATCAGTTCTAGCATCATTGAGGCTACCCGCATGGCCGCTTTACTCTGCTGTAGCAGACGTACATTACCAAACAAACATGCCTGCGAGTGTAGCACAACTCCATCATCTAACAGTTTGAGGCGATTTTCGCGCAACGTCGTCCCTGTCTCCGTGAGGTCTACAATCAAATCAGCCGTATCAGTCAACGGCGCAGCTTCTAAGGCCCCATGCGGCGAGACAATTTTGCAATGTGTAATACCATGTCGTCGTAAAAATTGTCCTGTGAGCGTCGGATACTTGGTTGCAATGCGCAGTCCGCGCCCTTTTTGCGTGAAATAATAACCGGCCAGGTGCCATAAATCGGCGCAGGTACGTACATCAATCCAGGTCTCCGGCACGGCCACCACTAAGCGGCAAGCACCATAGCCCAGCTTGCGTTCTAACACGATAATGTCGTCATCATAATGCTCTTCGTCGGCCTCATCGTCATCCTGTCCGCGATGTTCGGCCAGGATATCATAGCCTGTAATCCCTAAAGTGGCATCTCCATCCTGTACCAGCGAAGGAATATCCGCCGCTCGTTGAAAGACCACCTCCACATCTGGCATACTGCCCACACTTGCCAGGTACTGCCGTGGATTGCTGCGCTTCACCTTCATGCCACACTCAGCCAGAAAAGCCAGCGTCGCTGCCTCCAAATTTCCTTTACCTGGCAGTGCTAAGCGCACCTGTTGTTCCCTATTCATAAACGCTGCTCCTCCGCCACTTGCTTTAGGTACTCACTCAAACCAGTTAGCGCAACGGCTTGTTCAACGCCTGTTTCCAAATGTCTCACCGTTACCATCCCTGTTTCCTGTTCCTTCTCACCGACAATGAATGCCAGACATATCCGTTGCTTAGCTGCCGCCTTCAAACCTGCTCCCACGCCATGCCCCGTCACATCCATCTCCGTACTTATTCCCTGTCGACGGGCCGCACGTGCCACACGCAACGCATATGCTACTTCTTGCCGACTTACGGGAATGACCAGTGCCTGGATGGACTCCCTCTGTCGTACATCTGCTTCAGGCAACAGGGCCAGCAAGCGTTCAATGCCAAAAGCAAAGCCGCAGGCAGGCACATCGCGCACACTTCCCACCGCCCGTATCAGCCGGTCGTAGCGTCCACCTCCACACAGTTGGGTATCAAAACCTTCGCCATCTTCTGCATGTATCTCAAATACCAGACCGGTATAGTAGCTTACACCGCGTCCCAACGACAGATTCAGGATAATCTGCTCACGGGGTACCCCACACTGCTCAACTACTCTCACTAGCTGCTCTAGCTCAACCAGTGGCCCGGCATCAAGCTCATACCGTGCCAGCAAATCGCGTAATTGGTCGAAGACCTCTGGTGGTGTTCCCGCTACTGCATGCAACGCCCGCAGAAAATCCAGCGCGTACAGGATTTGCCGCCGTTGCTCGCCGCGTCCCATCTTCCACAAAAAGCGTTCCACCACCTCATCGCGTACATCATCATCTCCAAAAGCAATACTGATACCACTCAATAGCGAGGTAATATGCCGCGTGGCCTCTCCATCCGAAGCCATCCTTACCACACCTTCAGCACTTTCCCCATCTAACGGATACAATGCCTCCAACCGCTCCCGTGCTATGCGTTCACCCTCTACTGAGCGGCTAATCTGCTCCATCAAGCTCAATAACAAACGAGCCGCGTGCTCATCCAGGCGCAGGCGTTGAATAAAACCACTCGCGACCCCGATATGCCCCAATTCCAGGCGATAATTTCTTATGTCAAGTTCATGCAGAATATCGCAGGCCAGTTGCAGTATCTCAGCATCTGCCAGTGCTGCATGCCCTCCGAATAGTTCAATGCCCGACTGTGTGTGCTGGCGATAGCGATTACGCCCCGGAGCTTCATAGCGAAAGATAGGGCCTGCGTATTGAAAGCGCAACGGTAGCTGATGTTGTTGATAGGCGTCGAGGTACAGGCGACAGATCGAAGCCGTATATTCTGGTCGCAGGCATAAATCGCGATTATGCAGACGAAAGGCATAGAGATTTTGCCATAACTCCTGCCCAAAACTTGCCAGAAACAGATCGCTGCGTTCCAGTATAGGTGTATCAACCGGCATATAGCCAGCCTGGGCCAGAAATGCCTGTAAACGCTCTACCACTTCATGCTGCCATCGATATGTCTCTGGTAAGAGATCATGCATACCGCGCAGCCGTTCAATACGCTTTTTCATTATGCTCTTCGCCTACTCCTGCTCATTTCGCTTGATCATCGTACCGACTCCCTGGTCAGTAAACAATTCGCGCAAGAGCACATGTGCCTCGCGCCCATCGACAATATGCACACGTGGCACCGCATGTAAAGCTTCCAGGCAGGCTGTCACCTTGGGGATCATGCCTCCACTAATCACCCCTTCGGCAATCAGTTGTTGCGCTTCACGCTCATCTAGTTCCGAAATCAACGAGCCATCCTGACGGCAGATGCCGCTCACATTGCTCAAAAAGATTAATTTCTCGGCCTGCAATGCCCCTGCCAAATGTGATGCTACCAGATCAGCATTGATATTCAAGCAGGTGCCATCGGGTCCCTGTCCAAGCGGGGCCACAATCGGAATATACCCATCTTCGATCAGTGTCTGCACCATCGTGGCATCGACCGCTTCCACTTCCCCCACAAACCCCAATCGTTCATCGGCAATCCGCGCCCGTACCATATTGCCATCCGTTCCACTGACTCCAATGGCTCGTCCACCCATCTGAGCCGCCATCAACACCAATCCCTGATTCACCTGGCCCAGCAAGACCATCCGTACCACCTCCAACGTCTGTGCGTCCGTCACCCGCAGCCCATTCTCAAAACGCGCAGGCAAATGCAGTTTCTCCAACCATTCGTTGATATATGGTCCGCCGCCATGCACCAGCACAGGATACGCCCCTAGCGTATGTAGCCAAATGATATCTTGCAGGATATGACGCTGATACTCAAGTGTACTACCGCCTAATTTTATCACCAGCGTCTTCCCCTTCAGAAAGTCAATATACGGAAGAGCCTCACGCAGCACCTGCGCGATCAGATGAGGATCATTGATAATATCACCATCCGGTGTCATCGAAAATGTAATTGCCATTATATAAGCCTCCTCATAGGGCTCCAAGCCCTTGAAACAAACATTTCATAACTTTTATGGATAGACAGGAACCAATGGTAATCCCGTCGTCTCTGGTATCCCATAGAGTCGATTCGCATTCTGTATCGCCTGGCCTGCGGCTCCCTTAACAAGGTTGTCGAGACAAGAAATCACGACCAAACGTCCTGTGCGTGTATCCACAGTTGGATAGAGAAAACAGACATTATTGCCATAGCTCCACTTGGTATGCGGCAGCTGCTCTACCACCTGCACAAACGGCTCACCAGCATAATACTCTTCATAGATAGCCCGTACTTCCTCCGCCGTCGCTACCTTCCCTGCTGCATTCCGTTTCAAAGTAGCATAACTTGTTGACAGAATGCCGCGGGTCATCGGCACCAGGTGTGGAACAAACGTGATGCGTAACGGCTCATCTCCAGCATTGCTGACAGCCTCAAGTTCCTGCGTAATCTCCGGCAGGTGCCGATGACCCGCGAGACTATAGGCACTCACATCTTCATTTGCCTCCGCATAATGCGTTCCTAGCGTTAAGCCCCGCCCTGCGCCACTGATCCCTGATTTTCCATCAATGATCACATCGGGCGTTACAAGCCCCTGCGCCAGCGCAGGCAGCAATCCTAAAATGGCTGCCGTGGCATAACAGCCCGGATTCGCCACCAGCCGAGCTCCCTCGATACGTTGCCGATAACGTTCACACAAACCATACACCGCCGTCTCCAATAAAGCGGGAGCAGGATGCGTGTGCTTATACCATTCCTCATAGACCTTCGCATCATGCAAACGAAAATCGGCGGACAGGTCTACAACCCTTGTCCCCTGCTTCAACAGCTTCATCACCGACTCTGCCGCCGCTGCATGGGGCAAACACACAAATGCTAGATCCGTCTGTGCAGGCTCCTCCGTAATCTCCAGTTCAGGGTCAACACTGCCATCTTCATCATGAAGCTGAAAGCGCAGTTGTGGAAATACTTCATTCAACCGCTTTCCCACTGCGCTTCGTCCCGTCGCCGAGACTACATTGAACTCTGGATGCCTGGTCAGTAAACGCACCAGTTCCAGCCCCGTATAGCTCGTCACATTTACAATCGCGACACTCTTTTTCGCTGTCATAGGTGTTTCTCCTCACATCCATGCATAAACTGAGACGATGGAGTAAACTGGGCAATAAAAAAGCCCTCGTCCTCCATATCCTTCCTGAAGGGACGAGAGCGTTGGTTCGACTCCCGTGGTACCACCCTGCTTGTCACTAAATGCTCCAGCGCAACCTCTCTTCTTCACCACATTGTGAAGAAGGGGTTATGACCACTCTTAGCGGTTATGCTGCTGCATGGGAACCACCCACCTGTGCCTACTTGCCCGCACATACCGGACTTTCTTCGGCCAGCCGCTCACAAAAGGGTTCTGAGGATGTTCTCCCGTACCGATCTCTCACCAACCATCGGTTCTCTGTTGGGTACTTGCCTCATACTATGTTTGCTCAACGCGGGTCAGACTTCTATGTGTTGTTGTTATATATTTAAGGATAACAGTAGATTGGCAAAATGTCAAATCCCTTGCAACCCGGCAACCCTTGCTTATCCCCTCTACGTTAGATACAATAGGCAAGATGAATATATAGATGAGAGGATAGGATGATAAACGCAAAAGAGGCTCACGGCGAAAAAATGATGGTCGCGCTCTCATCGGTAGGCGCGGCCATTGGCCTTACCAGCCTCAAGCTGATTATTGGTTTACTCACCGGAAGTCTGGGTATTATGGCAGAAGCAGCCCATTCAGGGCTTGATCTCGTGGCCGCGCTCCTGACCTTCTTTGCTGTACGCGTCGCCGATCGTCCCGCTGATGCTACGCACAACTACGGCCATGAGAAAGTGGAAAATCTCTCTGCCTTTTTTGAAGCTGCTCTTTTGATGTTAACCGCGGTCTGGGTCATTTATGAAGCCAGTCGCCGCCTCCTGTTTCACGAAGGACACGTTGAAGTCAGCCTCTGGGCCTTTGTCGTCATGCTCACATCCATCGTCGTCGATTTCACCCGCTCTCGCATCCTGTTACGGGTCGCTCGTAAACTGGGCAGTCAGGCTCTGGAAGCAGACGCCCTCCACTTCAGTACCGATATCTGGAGTTCAGCTATCGTCATCGTTGGCCTGCTGGTTGTCTACCTTACGACGCTCTTTCACCTGCCAGCGTGGCTCAATCTCGCCGATGCTGTGGCAGCCCTGGGAGTCTCGCTCATCGTCATCTGGGTCAGCCTGCGCCTGGCAAAAGACACCATCGACGTTCTGCTTGACCGCGCTCCCAGCGAGCAGGTGACCCA
>Ga0137377_10004209_pt1 | contig 11301 bp, 6 predicted proteins | sample SagtaG_22_FD_104815 | JGI IMG/M metagenome (GOLD analysis project Ga0137377, IMG submission 104815) | Vadose zone soil microbial communities from Sagehorn Ranch, Mendocino, California, USA - Sage2_L_40_16 metaG | ecosystem: Environmental > Terrestrial > Soil > Vadose zone | place: USA... | reverse complement strand
GAAGTCAGCAGACAGGTACTTGTCACAGGCGCTGCGCCTGCGAGCCTGGGGGTCGCGCTCATGATGTAATTGTAGGTAACGCGCGACTGCGGCTGCGCGGAGTGAAGGAGTGTCCAGCGTGTTACCAGGGTAGGCGGAAACTGGCCGCCCAGCCGCTGCGCCTGTGAATCGATCTCCTGCAACTGATTGGTGAAGCCGTTGTGCCCAAACACGGTATGCCCATAAGCATAGGGCGTAACGATATATAATTTGAACGGCGTACTACCCAAAATTGGCGGCTCATCGACCAGTACTGTTTTTCCATATTCTTTAAGTAAAACAGGAGTTAGTGTGTCTGTTGACCGCGTGAGCATCACTGCCGGTCCTTCCTGTGGCGAGGGCAGCACCATACAGCGTGAAGATTCGAACAGAGTTGATGGCGTGTGCATCATGCTGGCAAGATAGGGAAAGCCAGCGAGCAAAGAGTCAAAATCGTCAATGACCGAGAGCGTGCCGTAGACCCGGCTGATATGGTGGTCCTGGGCTACCCGATCCGCCTCTTGAAAGGCATGCTCGAGCGAACCAATATCGTTATACCCGAAAATGTGGTTATTGATGCCGTTCGTCATGTCAATAAGGGATGCCGAACTCCCTACCAATTGCACGAGCAGAACAATGCTTACAACAACATACATTCCGTAACGCACGGTCTTCCCGAGCCTCACAGTCTGCTGCCTATGGAACCACGCAATCGCGCGCGTGACGAATACCGCGATGAAGATGAATGGCCCCGGCACAATCACCAGCAGATAGTGCAGATGAATAGGTGGGCCATGGCGAGTGAGCGCCAGCACCGGCACAATTTGCCAGAGCAGCATAATCAACAACCCACATGCCAGAGAATCGGCACGCAGATTGCTCCACCACGTTCGTACGCTGGTGAGCAGTCGAGTAATGAATGTAGAGAGAGAGGACGCATTTCCAGCCTTGCCTTTGCCAGGTAAATTTACATTCCGCAGCAAAACCCAGACAGCCAATGCAAACCCACCAAACAGGCATATCCCCAGAATAAATCGCATGGCGACCAGCAGCGGGAGTAGCGGAAACACAGCCGAATGAGCGATAGCAGTCGGATCATAAATGGCGCCATGCAAGTATTTATCGTCATAATAGAAGGCATTGAGGAAACGTTCATAAAACACGAACGCGCGGTCGTCAATGTGGGCAGGGGCGCCGGTCTTGCCAAAGAGCATTTTGATATCGTAGAAATGCGTCGTTTTTTCCCAGACGAGAAATGGCGCATAGATAATCAGCAATGAAACGCAGCCGAAGATGATATCGCGTAGGCGAATCGTTTTGGGCGCGAGCAGTATGGCGACAAAAAGCGGGACAACTAGAAAAAGTGTGAGTGAGTGCAGTTGGGACAGAACGCCGAGCAGCAACAGCGCGGGAAAAAGCCAGCCCTTACGATGCTCTACAACACCCCAGAATAGAGCAAACATAAAGAGAATAGTAAACAGCGCGATAAGGCTCGGCTGCCAGATAAAGCGGCTGAAGACAATAGTTGTCTGGGCCGTTGTGTAGAGCGCGGCGGCGATGGTAGCCGCGAACCGCCCATAATAGCGACGGACAAAAATATACGCCAGGAGAACGGCGGCAACGTTGAACAGTCCCGTCCAGACTGTTGCCCAGAGAGGATCAGGGCTGATTGCCGCCGGGATCATCAGCAAGTAAACAGCCAGGGGTGGATTCATAGTATGGATCGACGAGCCATTACTCGTCGCAGGGATCAACCCATAATGTACGGCATCGTACGCCATACGGAAGAGAATCGTCTGGTCGCCGGAAAATTCGGATGTGTCCATCCTGTACAGGCGCAGGATCGCGGCAACAATGACAATGATGTAGATTTCCCAGGAGAGCAGCCAGGGGCGCAACGCTGCCCACCTGCTTTTTGGCGGTGTGGCCTCGCCAGTGGATGACGCTTGCTTCAGTGGCGATGTAACATTCATGCTAGTAGAACTTTAGCCCTTCCGAGAGTAACTATCTCTCAACTGTTGAAGAAAAAACAGGCGTCAGATATGCCAACTCTTGAGCGGCAGATAAATCTGGCTGTACTTTCTGACCAGCCCGCCCGCCTGCCGCACGATCTGGATGCATAGCGGCAGAACCAAGTACGCCGCAGCAATGATGACATAGCTCATGAAAAGCTCCTGCTGTATATCCAGGGCATAGTGGTGAACGAAAGGCAACCAGAGTGCACTAAACTCAGGAATATAATAGCAGACCATCTCCAGATTAAAGTTGTTCTGTGTACACACTGCGGGCATCGTCGTAAACAGCGATGTTGACCATTGGTAAACTGCCCCATCGATACACACCCAGACAGAGAGCACAAAGACCACAAGCGTGAACAAATTAACAGCTAGAGAAGACTCTTTATGATAGAGCAAGCGTACAGCCAGAGCAAATGAAGCTGGGATGGAAGCGAAAAGGAGGAAGCGAGGTCCCCAAAATACCCCACCATACCAGGCCCACCAGTGCGCGTAGACCAGTACCAGGCCAATGAGGAATGCCATCCAGAGCGTATACACTTGATATAAGGGCACCTGATTCTCCTGTTGCCGGCGTAAAAGCGTCTTGCGAACCGGCAACAGGAGACCGGGCGCGAAAAACAACAATCCTTTACCGAAAGAGAAAAGGAGGGAAAGAATGCCAAAAAAGAAAGGATAGCTAAAACCGGGCAAACCTGAGTAAGGCATGATAGTGGTGTACCCATGGTCGTTTGGGTAGCCGCCGCTAAAAGGATTACCGCGCTGCAGCCAGTCGTCTAGCCCGACGAACGCGACGGCAGCAACAAACACCAGCCCATAGCGAAGCCTCTTGCTATCAATCACCCGTTTGAGCAATAACAACGCTAAACCCCCGAGAGCTGCTGGCGTATTTGCAACCCCAACAGCAATCAGCAGCCAGGCTGCTGGGGCAGCGAAACGGAGATATATTATTAAGGCTCCAAAGCCAACACAGAGAGCGGTAAACACTTCGCCATAAAAAAACGCGAGATGTGCCACAAACATTGAAGCGATGATCAGCAAGAGATAGAATTTACGCAAGATGGCGCGATTTATATGGTCTTTCAGCAGAAGATAACCAACCAGAAGACTCGAGGCGAATAAGATTTGATTATAAAGAAGGGTCCAGGCAACAGGATCGCCTAGCTTTCTGCCAATCCACACGAGCGGCAGAGCAAAGAAAGGACCTATCAGAGAATATTTCATATCTGGCACTCTATGCGTGAGAAGCAAAGTTAAAAGCGTCTGATAACGAGTCGCGCCATCTGCTTTCATATCACGCGGGAGCAAGAAAAAAATCGCGAGCAGGCCCACCACGATTAAGCCTGTCTCGATAGTTGCGTTGAGAAGAGAAGAGGTGGAGCGCCCTGTCTGGCCGCTAGGAGCTTTTTCTTCCGGGAATGGACCAGTAGCATCGCTATCTGGAATAGAGAGGCTGGTAAAAGGGGGCACATCAGGTGAAGGGCTAAAAATTTCTTCCCCTGCCCGGTTACTGTCTGGCATATCTGTCTCTCCTCTATTCCTCATGCTTCTATGATAGCAGATATCTAAATATAGACGCTTGCGACACACCAATGCTCACCGCATTAGCCAGGAACTATACGTTCGCTGCTTTCGGGTTCGACTTCGTGGATAACTGCTCTATGCCTCTTTCTGAGCAGAGAGCGCAAAGTACCCGGCTCAGCAGATGTCAACCACCAGAGTGCCCCTCCGGTGAGCAAGGCCAGCAGTGGTTCAATCGGCGAACGAAATCGCGAACTGCCCATGAGAACAACACAGGTCACGATAGTCAATCCTATCACAAGGTAGGGCACCAGAAGCTCTTTCCATTTTGAACGCAGAGTTAGCACCAGACCACAAGCTGCCAGAAAGATGATTGCGACAGGCGTGGTGTTCATCAGATCCCAGAGAATCTGCGACGACAGGCGAGTGGGAAACTCCCTCACCGGCAACCCCTCTTCCGAAGTATATGGTCGCCACATATTGATAAAATGCAGGGAGAACAAATAGGGCATCTCGCTAAGATGTGTTCGTATCCAGTGAACGGCATAGGCAGTTTCACCCGCGTCAGAGTGATCAGTAATTGGTGGTTGTACCTTGTCCGCTGGCAGCCACAAACCTGGATCACCGAAATTGTGCGAGGTAGCCGCAGCGTCATTATACAATCCCGCTAACTGGTTGCCCAGGCCGGACGCCACCAGAATGAACTGGTGACTTTCCTCATAATTTCTGATGGTCCAGGGTGCAATCAGGCCGAAAGTCAGGCAAGTGATCACGAGCACAGCCTGCACCACTTTGCGCCAGGGAAGCATCTGCGTGCGAACCATAAATACTGCCCAGATCAGCACTAAAACGAAGAGGCTAACCCCGTTGGGACGCGTCAGGGACGCGCATGCCACAGATATGCCACAAGCGATCATCCAGCCAATACGGGGGGCACGTTGTAGCCGGAAAAGCGAATACGCAAATCCGATCACAAAAAAAGTATAAACAGATTCGCTGTAGAGCCAACCATCGTAGATGAATAGCCCTGGATAGAGCGCTGCAATGATACCTACCACCAGCGCGATCTTCTTATTGAAGATGTCTCTGGCAAAAAGATAGGTTAGCACACAGGTACCTGAACCAAGGAGACATAAAAAGAGGCGTGCATAGAAATTATGTGCACCCGTTACAGCGTAGATAGCAGCTATCACAAAAGGCCAGAGCGGGGCTCTATCGGTATCAGGGACATTATTCTGCAGGCAGAAGCAGTGTTCGGTGTTTAAATGAATTGCTATCGTATTGTAATAACCCGCATCAAATTTTGGTATATAGCCCCGTGCAACAGTTACATTATAAATAATTCGCACAAGCAGAGCACAACAAAAAATGCCTAGGGCCGGTAAATAAGATATAAAACGTTTATCCATGAATAATCTGTCACAAACCCTTCTTAAACGACAGATCTATCTATGTGAGACGCCGCCCATTGAGACCCTGCGCCGGCCCTCGAAAAGATAAATCAAACTATCTAAACCCATATTAAGAAGACGAACGCCCGAATGAGTGCGTAACACAGAAGTCACGTTGTGGACATTTTGGCAACACCTGGTAGCATCACACAAAGAGTCCACCGCTACTATTTCTTGCGGCCTGTTACTCGGCCAGCCGGTAGCCCGTTGTAGAGGTGTGTAGGTATTATTGCCAAAGAGCTAGGATCAATTCTTCTATGCATGCAGATTGCCTGACCTGTCGACAAGATCCCTGGCAAATACCGCCTTATCTAAATTACCACTACCCGACTGGTGCTGGGAGAAGCAGACAGTAAATCTATGCAGACGTTTCGCACTGCTCTGAAAGAGTCAGCATGGGTCTTTTTAATAAGTCGTATTACCATGCTGCTGGTGAGCTATGTTGCAGTTGTCCTTATACCACAATTCAAAACCGGTCATCTTTTAGCCTGTACACATGGAATCCGGAACAATCCGTGTACCTATTTGTGGTTGCGCTGGGATGCTACAGCCTACGTCCGTATTGCGCACCAGGGATATGCATCTACATCGGATGTGGCTTTTTTCCCTCTCTGGCCTCTCATGATCCACTACGGCGGCCTGCTCCTGGGCGCACAATACCAGTTCTCGTACTATATAGCAGGGCTATTAATCTCTAACATCTGTTTTTTCTTCACTCTGGTGCTGCTTTACTTACTCCTGGTTGAGGATTTTGAGCCATCGCTTGCTAAGCGCGTATTGTTCTATATTTCCTTCTACCCCTATGCCTTATTTTTCTTCCTGGGCTATACTGAGTCTCTGTTTATGTTGCTCTGCGTGGCAGTCTTTCTCCTCTTGCGTCGGGGAAAAGCGCTAGATTGGTGGTTCGTGGGAGGACTTGGTTTTCTTGCTACACTTACGCGCTCCACAGGAGTGGTGCTCTGCCTCCCTTTTCTCGTGATGTACATTCGGCATTTCTGGCTACCTGATAGGCGCAATCAATATAACCTGTTGCAGAAGTTGAGCACCTTTATTCCTATCGTGCTGATACCTGCTGCTATCCTGGCCTACGAGGGCTACCTGGGTTATACAAAGGGGAATCCCTTTCTTTTCCAGGCGGCTGAGGTGCGCTACTGGGGCCGCCAGTTTACCCCAATCTGGTATACATTTATCCCTCCTCTACAAAAAATTATCCATTACCCTCTCTTCTCACTCATTGTTTTGCAGAATCTTGTGGATATAATATTTATCTTGCTTCCTATCGCGGCACTGGTAGTGGGCTGGAAAAGCCTGCCGCTTCATTACAGTCTCTTTGCAGCCGCAATCATGCTCTTTTCTCTAAGCTTCTCACTCAATCCACAGTTTTCTGCACATTCTCTGGCTTCTCAGCCGCGCTATATGATAAGTGCTTTTCCCATTTTTGTTATTTTTGCCCTGTGGGGCAAACGGTCGCGTTTCGATCAGGTATACGTTGGCATAGCAATAGCGATGCTGGCAGTAAACACACTCCTTTTCGTCGCGCACTACTGGGTGGCTTAAGTCAATGGAGAACTGCAGCGATATAGCTGCCAGGCACAGCTGGTTGAATGACGTAAAGTAGTCCTGTAAATTCAACTGGCGTTCAGCTTGCCAAAGGTATCGCCAGCCTGCGTTCCTCGAAATCCCCTTTTTTATATACGCTAGGACAGAAGTACGATACCGTTACTTCATTGGATGCGGAGCGTCCTATCGAGGAAATCGATTCATTAGGAGTACTTATGCATTCATCTAATGAAAACTATCAAGCAAAACGAACCGCGCTGGCGCTCGCTCCCTCAACTACAACGGAGTCTATCGACGGGGCTACTGCTGCGCATCAGGCGGAGACGGACTCACAGTCAGTCTTGCTGAAATGGTTTGCTGCCTTAAAGCAAATATTACCTATATATCTATCTATCCACCTGGCTTTTCTGATCCTGACCTATGGATCTGCGCTGTTTAGCATTGGGAATTTCTCACCCAAAACCTTACCTATCTCTACCTTGTGGCTTGCGTGGTATCGTTGGGATAGCGGTCTTTATACAGCCATTGCCAGCAATGGGTACGATGCCGCCTGGAGAACAGCCTTCTTTCCGCTTTTCCCTCTGCTTGAGAGAGGCGTCGCATTTCTTACGCATGATCCTTTCCTAGCTGGCCTGATCATCTCAAACCTGGCTGGCCTGGGGATGCTCGTGGTCCTTTACCGCCTCGTGCAAGAAGACTTCGACGCGCAACGTGCATTTCGCACTGTACTCTATCTTTCGGTGTTTCCGACAGCCTTTTTCTTCGCGGCAGCCTACAACGAGTCCCTCTTTCTGGTGCTGACCTTGCTCAGTTTCTATCACATGCGTCGTGGAAACTGGTGGCTGGCAGGTCTTTTTGGATTGCTGGCGAGTTTGACACGTTCAGCAGGGCTTGTGTTGTTCCTGCCTTTCTGTTACGAATATCTGCGGCAGCACCACTTCAGCAGCAAAAACATTCGTTTCGACAGTATGAGCAGTCTTGGCATTCCTGTCGGTCTCGCAATATTCGCGCTGTATTGCTACTACCGATTTCACGATCTGCTGTCATTCTCGCATGCGTTAGTATACTGGGATCGCCATCTACATGGCCCGTGGCACGGGTTGATCGATTCGTTTATGATCATTCTCCACCGTGGTATGCTAAGCTTCGACTCGATCCATAATGTGCTGGATCTTAGCGCGTGCCTGTTTATTTTAGCGCTGCTAGTTCTGTGCTTCGTTGGGCCGTGGAAGTTCCCAAGGGCGTACCGGGTCTATGGTTTCTATGCGGCATTGATCTATATCTTCTTCCTGCTCTTCCCCACGGATGGAGGCGCGCCGCTGGCGTCTTACTCGCGTTATATGTTAGAAGTCTTCCCTGTTTTTATCGTGCTGGCTGCGCTTGGCAAAAGGCAGTTGTTCAACCTGTATTACCTTGTGTTGTCGGTGTCGCTACTCTCGTTTATGCTGCTGCAATTTTTGACGGGGCACTGGATAGTTTAAAGCTGGCAGAAAAACCTTATTTTTGTGAACAAAACCCCACTAGCCTGGTGACCATCGCCGGTCACCAGGCTAGTTAGCCTTAACGGGCTATTTCGCTTTATACGTTACTCTACCAACAACTCCTCGATCTTCGTCTCGATTGTCTTCGCCGTCGGATAAAATGCCGTCTCCTCTGGCCCATTATAGGGAGCAGGAGGAGCAGGTAGTGCCGAGATGAATGCGGGTGTAGAGTCGAGGTCATAAAAGCAATTCTGCACAATCCATGAATGCAGGTGGCGTCCAAAACTCGTCAGATCGGATTCCTCCGTTACCACGATCACACGGTTGGCCTCGTGCACAGCAGCGGCCACAGCCTCTTCGTCAAATGGAGCAAGTGTGCGCAAATCTACCACTTCGATCGCGCCGCCATTGCGATGAACACTATTTGCAGCAGCCGTGCAGGACTCCAACACCATCGTGCCCCAACCAATGATAGCGATGCTGATTGGCCCATTGCCGATGAGCATACGTCGGGCCTTACCTATGGGCAGCGTGTAATAACCTTCTGGGACGGTCCAATATTCCGCCATGGCCGCAATAATGTTGCCTTGTCCGTCTTTGGGCGGCTCGGAACGATAGAGGCGCCCACGTTCCAGGAAAGCTACGGGTGATTGTGCGCGTGCTGCTTCGAGCAACAGCCCCTTGGCGTCGAATGGTGTCGCCGGACAAATCGTAATCATACCGGGAACAGAGGTGAACCACTGCTCGCCTGCGTTGGAGTGACCAAAAGCGCCGCCGCCAGCACCGCCACTCGAGATAGGGCCGCCACCACCGCTGCCAGACTTCGTGCGCATAATCAGCGGGACAGTCCAATCGCCGTTGGTCTGATACGAGACGCGGGCAGCCATACGAATAGTCTGCGCTGCCGACTGGTGATAGTCTACAAACTGAATTTCCGCGCAGCGTGCCTTTCCATCTATCATGCCTGCACCTGCGGCAATGCCAACAATTACCTGTTCGTTGAGTGGGCTGCTGATGGCGCGTCCTGGAAGTTGCGTGACCAGCGACGCGGTTGCGCCGAATACACCACCTTTGGGGCTACCTACATCTTGCCCATAGACGAAAAAGCCAGGATCACGCTGGGCCAGTTCTACCAGTGCCTCGTTAATTGCGCCCAACATTGGCAACTGCTTTCTGGTCCCTCGTGGGATATTCTCCTGCCATTTGGGAATATGTATGACGTTTTGCAAGACACGTTCCGGCGCGGGTTCCAGCTCCTGTAAAACCTGGGCCTCGGCGCGTTCCAACTCCGCCCGGACTTCCTTGCGGATACGCTCTAAATCGCCTTCCTGGAGATAGCCGTGCGCGACAAGCCAGCGACCAAAGTTTTTAACAGGGTCTTTGGTGGCTGTTGTTGCCTCTATCTCTTCCTTCGTGCGGTAGGATTTAATATCGGTGCTGCTGGAATGCGGATCGAGTAGACCCAGGCGCAGGTGCATCAGAACAGGGCCTTGACCAGCGCGCACATATTCAACAAGGCGCACACTGGCTTCATAGGCCGCCATGGTGTCAGTTCCATCAACCTCTTCGGCATAAACGCCTGCGCCCTTTGCCCAGTCAACCAGCGATCCGCCCCACTGGATGGGAGAGGGAGTAGTAATGGCCCATCCGTTGTCCTCAATCACCATCAGCACAGGCAACTTGTGCACAGATGCCTGGCGAAAGAGCGCATTGAAGTCGTTGGTTGCTACTCCACCGTCGCCGGCGGTGAACATGATGATGTCCTTGCTCTTGTGCTGCTTCAAGGAGAAACCAACCCCACCTGCAAAAGGAGCTAGCGCGCCCACCTCGCTAAATGTCGGCAGGATGCGATGGCGTTTGCTGCTGTAGTGGGAGGGCATGTTGCGACCAGCGCCCATCGGCCCGGTCGTGCGGGAATAAGCTTCGCGCAAAGGACCATGAATATCACCTGTGCGCTGCAACCATGCAGCCAGGTCACGATAGTAGAGGGACATCCAGTCATCCAGGTTGAGAGCTGAGGCAACTGCTGCCATACTCTCGTGCCCTGCGCATCCAATATAAAAAGGAAAACGACCCTGCGTTTTGCGCGTTTTAAGCAGGTCATTGGTCACTCGCGCGGTTACCATCGTGCGGTACAATGCGAGGATGTCCAGCGGCTCTGCTGTGATACTAGCTTCCGTAGCTCGAATATTTACTGTCATTGTGCCTCCATAATACCTACGTCGACTGTTTTAGCTTGTCAAGTCGAGGGTTCGAATCCATTATAGAATCCCCCTTTACGAATATGCAATGATAGGCTATGCATGGTCCTGGGGGCTGATTGGTACTTTTGCATTCCTTACAACGAAATTATCGCTCAGCCAAATCTAATGCCTGCGATGTGTTGTACTCATTTCTCCATGCTTATCATACGACGAACCCCCGGTTTCAACCGTGGAGTGTTTCACCGACGTGCTATAATTGGGTTGCTTAAGATCGCAGTCACACTGGCCACGTGGAGTTATAGTTGGAGAAAACGACCCATTCCCCAATTTCAGCGTCCTTTCTAAGAGATGCCTATGCCCGTATGCTTTTAACGCGTATGGTGGATAACTACGCTTGCAAGTTATACCTGCAAGGACAAATTGCTTTTGCTGCCACCTGTTGTGGACACGAAGCGGCGCAGGTGGGAAGCGCGGCCTGCATCGAGATAGGCGAAGACTTTACATTACCCTATTATCGAGACCTTGGGGTCGTTTTGACCATTGGTATGACACCATATGAAGTATTTCGCACATATCTGCTGGCAAATCGCCGGCAAGCTGACGAAGCCAGGAGTATCGTACAAAATAAGCCTGCTGACCCCGTGCTCCATTGGGGCTATCATAAGCGTAACACGATTACCGGCCCCGCTCCAGTAGCCACTCAGATTCTCCACGCGGCCGGTATTGCTTTCGCGTGCAAACTGCGCAAGGCTGCTGCCGTCACCGTTGCATATTGTGGTGACGGAGCAACTGCCGAGCCAGATTTTCTCGAAGGCATAAATTTTGCTGCGCGACATCGATTGCCATTGATAATTATCTGCGAACAGGATAGCTCTGATGACCAGCTATCTGTTTTACAAAGTTTGTCGCTTCCTGGCCAACTAGCACATCGTTGTGTCGATGGTACTGATGTGATGGCGGTCTATAAGGCCATGCAGACAGCCTTGCAGCACGCGCGTGATGCATATGGGCCAGTGCTTTTGGAGATGCGCGTGAAGCGATATACGCCTGG
>Ga0137377_10004208_pt1 | contig 11302 bp, 10 predicted proteins | sample SagtaG_22_FD_104815 | JGI IMG/M metagenome (GOLD analysis project Ga0137377, IMG submission 104815) | Vadose zone soil microbial communities from Sagehorn Ranch, Mendocino, California, USA - Sage2_L_40_16 metaG | ecosystem: Environmental > Terrestrial > Soil > Vadose zone | place: USA... | reverse complement strand
CTCCGCGACCAGGGGGCGGGAGCGGGCCACGGCGTCCTGCCAGAGCGTCTGGAGCTGCTCGGGGGTGTCCTCGGCGGCCGAGTGCCAGTCCCAGTCGGGGTCGGCCTTCCAGTCCACCGTGTCCCCTGGGGCCCCGGCTCTCGCCCGAGCAGCAACCGCGAGAACATGTCGTCCTCGACGTTTGAAGCAAACCAAGCGTGCCGTGGGAGCGTTCGCTCGCCCTCGCTGGCGCGACCCGGGAACGCTACGGCTTTTGCCCCACCCCGCCGAAGGCGTCGACCTTCGCTGGAAGGCCACCGTTTGGGACCCAGGTCACCACGTTGGCGGCAGCCGGCGAGGTGGACACGCTCAACCAGGCGCACGGCCTGGTCTCGGCCGCAGCGGCGACGACCAGCCCGCGTGCATCGCAAGGCCTCGGTCAAGTGCGGGCGGGACCGAGGAGGCGCTCGAGCAGCCGGGTCTCGCCGGGCCAGGCGTCCAGGAGCACCTGGCGGGGGACCTGCCGTCCCGCATATCGCAACGCCAGCGCGACCACCACGACGTCGTCCAGCGGCCCGATCACCGGCAGGAACTCCGGGATGAGGTCGATCGGGGAGGCCAGCCACAGCCCGGCCAGCACGATCGCGATCTTGGCGCGGCGGGGAACTCGCGGATCGCGGCGCAGCCGTCGCACGGTGGTCACGCAATCGGGGATGAACCGGGCCAGCTCCCGCAGCGGTCCGGGTGGCAGCCGCCGGGCCAGCAGGAGCAGCAGCCCCCAGCCGGCCACCATCAGCCCGACCGCGGCCACAAGGCCGCCCAGCCACTCAGGCATCGCCGGCCGAGTTTCCGAGTGGCTGGTGGACGGCCTGGTAGACCTGGTCGGCATAAGCGTCCAGGAGCTGTTCGCAGCGCTTGAGGTGCTGCTCGGCGTCGGTGGCGTCGGGCAGGGCGAACGCGTCGCGGGCTTTGAGGTCACGCCACCAGCGGCGCAGGCGCTCCAGACTGTGCTCTTCCTCCTCCAGTTCGGCCAGGGTGAGCTTGCTCAGCCGCTGTTCCTTGGCGAGCTCGGCCTCGTACTTGTCGCAGTCGGCGACGAACTCGGCCCATTCTTCCTGGCGGGCGCTGGTGAACTCGGCCACGAGCAGCGCGGCGGATGCCTGATCGTGGGGGTCGGCGTCAAGCACCAGGACCCTGCCCCCGGCGCGGCGTGCCAGCTCGCCGGCGCGCTTGATGCCGGGCTGGAATGCGGGGGTGGCGGGGACGGCCCAGACACCGGGGCCGAGCGTGAGCGCGCCGAGGTGGCGCAGCTCCCGCCAAATCGCGACGCGATGCCGGGACGGCCCGGCCGGTAGCCGGATGACCATCACGACCCAACGCATCCCGGCCTCCCGACAGTTCCACGTCACAGCGAGATTGTAACCTGAGTTACTCGCCGTGTGGTAGCCTGGATTGCTATGGCGGGAGTTGCCAGGGCTGGCCAGGTGGTATCGCTGCGGACCGCTTACCGACGACGGTGTGTCGGTTCGGCGGGCGCAGCATTGCCGGGCTCCAGGACCTGCGGGATGGTGGCGACCAGGTGCAGAGTAGGCGCGCCGCACTGGGGCCGCGGTGCTCGAGACGCCCGCACCACCTCGACCGTGGTCAAGCCGGTCGCCCTCCAAAGCAAGGCCGTGGTCACCGCCACCAGGGGGATTGGGCGGCGGCGGCCACGGCGGCCAGTGGTTGGGCAAGCTCGCCGCCGAGCCGGGCGATCTCAACGCTCCAGAACCAGGCTGTCGCCAGGGCGATCGCGGTTGGCCCGAGTGGCGAGTCCGGGACTCCCCGCCAGGCTTGCAGGCACCCGATGACGGCGTCGCGCGTCTCCGCCGGCGCCCGCAGGCGCGGGGTGGGTGGGACGCGGCGCTCCTCGAGCTGGCCGGCGAAGCCGGTGAGGACGCCAACGACCTCGGCGACGTCCCCCTGGACCCGGTCGGCGCACCGCTCGCAGCCGTGGGTGGTCCGGTAGCCGAGCAGCCCCATCGCCTCCATCGCATCCGCGGCCAGCAGCACGTCGTTGCCGGCCGTGGCAACCCGCCCCCAGGTGACCGTCGGCACCGTCCGCGAGCTCCGCTCGGTGAGGAACACGTCGAACGCCTCGCCGGCTCGCGCCACCTCGGCGTCGGCAGCCCGCCGGCTGGCGTCGACCTCTCGCTGGCTGCGACGCCCCAGCAGGTACCCGAACGCGGCGCCCAGGCAGGCGGCGTCGGCCCGGTACAGGGCGGCCAGGGCCGATCGGAGCTGGCCCCTGGCGCCGCGCGGCCACAGCAGCACGGCCACGACCAGGCTCACCCCGATCCCGAGCGCGACGTCCTCCAGCCGGACCAGCCCGAGCCGCCAGCCCTGCGGCTGGAGGAGATTGAACAGGACGATCACGAACAGCGTGAAACCAGCCTGGCCGACCAGGAAGGAGGCCACTGTCGGCACGTACGCGGCGAGGAACGCGACGATCGGGAGCGTGATCCACAGCCCCACGTCGCCGGTCCCGATGGCGAGCGTGAGGACGGCCGCGATCGCGAACCCCACGACCGTTCCCTCGATGGCGAGCAGGGCCGTCCTGCCGGTGCCCAGCGCGTTGGAGCGCAGCACCGACAGCGTGCCCAATACCACCCAAAAGCTGTGGTCCACGCGAGTGATCCTGGTGAGCAGGACCGCCAGCCCCAGCGCGAGCGCGGCCCGCAGGCTGTTGCGGAACCAGACGCTGGTCGGGCGCAGGTGCGTCCGCAGCGTGCCCGCCACGCGCTGGAGCCACGGCGCCGGCCCGGGCCGCGGCGCATTCCAGTGCGGCAGCGACGATGGCGCGCCGTCGACCTCCTGGCCCGCCAGCACGGCGGCGTCGACGGCGATGGCCAGCGCGGTGTGGCCGAGCAGCCGCGGCGCGGTGCCGCCGTTCAGCCCGTCGAGCACCGACTCCGCCGGCTCTCCCGCCCGCAGGCGCTCGGCGGCCCAGCGGTCCAGCGCCTGGCGGTAGGCCACCCGATCCTGATCCAGCGCGGCCAGGTCCGGACGGGCCGTCTCGCCTTCCATGACGTCCGCGCTCGCCTCCAGGACCTGGCCGGTCGTGCGGCGCAGGGCCCGCTCCTGGGGAATGGTCCCTGGGTGCCGGTCCGCGCCGGCGACCCGGTCGGCGAACTCGTGCGCCCGGTCGAGCTGGACGACCAGGTCGATCAGGGCCCGGTCCCCTCTCGCGGGGCCGGCGGGGCGCAGCGGCGCCTGGTCGTAGGCACGGCGGGTCTCCTCGACCCGCTCCCGGGCCTGATCCCGAACCCCTGGGGCCCCCGGATCGGCCAGCAGCGCGGCCAGCGCGCGGCAGGCCTCCCCGGCTCGCTGGCGCACCTGCGTGCGCGCGTGCCGGGGCCACAGCAGCACGCCGGCGACCAGGGAGATGCCACCGGCCAGCGTCCAGCCCGCGACGCGAGCCCAGACCTCGCCGGCGGGGGCGGGGATGGACACGGCGACTACGAACGCGAGCAGCATCGCGGTCTGCGCGGCGACCACGTAGCCGCCGAACACGCCCAGGAGCTGCACGACGAACACCACCAGCATGGTGCCGGCCACCGCCGACCAGGCAGTCGCCGACGCGAGCGTCCCAAGCAGGACCAGCCCAACCCCCACCGCGGTGGTGCCGGCGTAGGCACGAGCCCTCGGGATCGTCGGCCCACCGAAGTCAGCCAGACCCAGCAGCGCGAACGTGCCGAACACGGCGAACGGTGCCGCAGCGGGATTCCCGACGATGGTCCCCGAGAAGGCGGCCATGGGCGGCACCAGGATGGCCACGCGCAGCGCACGCCGCAGCGACGTCCCGCCCGGGTCCCTGCTCCGGAGCGCGCGCAACCTCCCCCACCAGCCGCTGGCCGCCCGGATCCCGCCCGGTCGCGCGCGCATCTTCGTCGCTATCTGCCCCCTGCCTGCTCAGCTCACGGCGATCTGGGGCGCGCCCCCTCGTCGAGGAGCGTCTCCTTGGCGACGAGATCGATGCGCGGCTCAGCGGTGTCTTCGATCATCGTCATTCCATGTTCTCATCCGCCGACGGTCCTCTACAGCATTTCACGCTGGACCGGGGCTGCCGGGAACGAGCGCCTGGACCGAAATCGGGCCGATTGTCAGCGGCTGTGTGGATGGTTGCGGATCGAGACTTCGACCCGCCCACGGCACGCTGTCCCTATGGCCCGATGCGCCACCGTCGCTGGACGACCAGCCTTGTGGGCACGCCGGCGGTTCGGCTTGGGCGGTGTTGCCCTGGGCGGCAGCTGACGAGCCGGTTGTGCCGTTGTCCTTCTGGTGAGTGCAGCCGGGCGGGGGAAGCTCTGGCCGGATCACCTCGACCTGGTTGGCCGGGGGCGGGGTGACGTGGACCGGGACGCCGAAGTCGTACAGCTCCAGGGTGGTCTCGATGGTCATCGGGCCGGGGTCAGCTCGTCCGGGACCTTCATGGTCACCGCGTACTGGATCTTCCTCAGGCGCCCCTGCTGGTCGATCCAGACATCAGCCGGCTTGGGGAAGGTCAGGCCCGACTCCGCCGCGAGGCCTTCGAGCTCTCCAGGCGGCCGGGCGGCCAGCTTGGCCAGATCGAACGTGACCGCGTAGCGGGTTGTCGGGGTGCCGCGGACCTGCTCCTCACCGACGACGCTGACCTTGCTGGCGACGGTCTTCAGGTACCACAGTGCCTCGGTCGGGTCGCCAGGGCCGTCATAGGGCAACGGGCCGAAGCCTGGCCCGAACCCGCTCCGGCCAGCAAGCTCCTTGGGCAGCTCCAGCTTGGCCCACGGCTTGTGGTGCTCCTCTGGGATCGGCGGGCCGCCATCCTGCCCGTCCGGCGCCGGGGGTGGGTCTGGCGTGCCAGCGCCTCCTGCGGTGTGGCGGTGCGGTCCAGCACGGCGGCGTTGGCGCAGCCCGCCAGCACCGGAGCGGCCAGCGCGACCCCGATCGAGACGACGTGGTCCTGGTCCGGGCCGCCATTGGGACTCCTTCTTGACGGTGGGCGCCGACGGAGCCCAGGAGCGTAACAGGCTGAGCCTACCGCCCCCAAGCAGTGCAAGGAAGCCCTGGTGGCTCCGGTCGAGGCTGGTCGGGACCCGGGACGCTCCGATGTGGCTCAGAGGTGGCGGTCCTGGGGGTGGAGCGGATAGCCTGGTGGTGGACCGTGCTAGGTGGGGAGCTAGCGGTGCCCTGTACCCGCAATCCGCTCCAGCGGGGCTGAATCCCTGCCCGAGGGTCCGTGTCCGAAGGTCAGCACCAGGTACGGAGTGTTGACGGTCAGGTCCCGCGCAACGCCACCTCGCGAATCGCGTCAGGTCCGGGAGGAAGCAGCGCTAAGTGAGCACTGGCGGGTGCCGCGGGTGTGCCGGGCCCGAGCCACCGACCTGGCAGGCGCTTGGGGCGTCGGTCTCGACGGCAGGTGCACGGTCCTTTTCCCATGCCCTCGTCCGGGCCCGGGCCGGCTGCCCGGCCCACCCGCGGCGGTCGCTCAGGCGGTCACGAGCCTAGAGCGGCCAGCCTGTCAAGATGGGCGTCGGGAGCGGGTGATATCCTCGATCTGCCGGCTGCATCCGGCTCCGTCGCTCCGTTCTCGCCCCCGGCAAGCCGTTCGAGGCCTGCCGCATTCTCGAAGACGCATCCAATGACGTACGTCTCCCTTTATCGCAAGTGGCGCCCGCAGACCTTCGCCGAGGTCGTCGGCCAGGACCACGTCGTCGGCACGCTGGTCAACGCCATCCAGACCGGCCAGGTCCACCATGCACTGCTGTTCACCGGCACGCGCGGGACCGGCAAGACCTCCACGGCGAGGATCCTGGCCAAGGCGCTCAACTGCGAGCGCGGCCCCACGCCGGAGCCGTGCAACGTCTGCGACGCCTGCCGCTCGATCACCGACGGCACCAGCCTCGACGTGGTCGAGATCGACGCCGCCAGCCACGGCTCCGTCGACGACGCGCGCGACCTGCGAGAGAAGGCGAACTACGCGCCGGCGGCCTCGCGCTTCAAGGTCTACATCGTGGACGAGGCGCACATGGTCACCCCGCAGGGGTTCAACGCCATGCTCAAGGTGCTCGAGGAGCCGCCCGAGCACGTCCGCTTCGTGTTCTGCACCACCGAGCCGCACAAGGTGATCGAGGCGATCCGGTCGCGCTGCCAGCGGCACGATTTCCGCCGCGTGCGGGCAGCCGTGCTGGCCGAGTACTTCGCCAAGATCTGCGCCGCGGAGGGCGTGGAGATCGAGCCCGCCGCCATCGAGATGGTGGCGCGCGCCGCCGACGGGTCGGTCCGTGACGGGCAGAGCCGGCTCGACCAGGTGATCACCTTCTCCCGCGGGCGGGTCACGCTCTCATCGGTGACCCAGGCACTCGGCCTGCTGCCGGTCGAGGTGCGCTTCGAGCTGGCCGAGGCGATCGCCGGTCAGAAAGTGGCCGACGTGTTCGCCTGCGTGCAGCGGGTGGTCGACGCCGGGCACGACCTCCAGCAGTTCGCCAGGGAGGCGCTCGAGCACCTGCGCGACCTCTACGTGACGCGCATCGCGCCGGAGGAGGCGACGCTGGTCGACGTCACTTCGGAGACCCGCGCGCGGCTGGCCTCCCAGGCCGAGCGCTTCGGTCCGGGCGAGCTGAACCGGGCGCTGCGCATCCTCGGCGAGGTCTACCTCGACATGCGCACGGCCACCGACCAGCGGCTCGTGCTCGAGGTCGGCATGGCCCGCGCCGCCATGCCCGAGGCGTCGCTGGACGCCGAGGCCCTGCTCGCCCGCATCGAACGGCTCGAGCGCCGCCTCTCGATTGCCTCCGGCGACTCTGGCACGCCCACCGCCCCGGAGCCGCAACCGGCCCGACCGCCGGCCTCGGCGGGACCGCCGGCCGCCGGCGGGTCCGCCCCGAAGGCTCCGCCCGCCCCGCCGCCGCGCGCCCCGAAGGCCTCGCCGCCCAAGCCGTCCGGATCGGAGCCGGAGCGCACCGGCGGCCGCACCGAGCCGGTCGAGCAGCCTCCGGCTCCACCCAGCTCACAGGGCGAGGCCGCCGCCGGCGCCGGGCAGGGCGAGGTGGGCGCCGCTCCGGCCGCCAAGGCCAAGAGGGGGCGTGCCGCGCCAGAGCCGCCGCCGGCGGAGGACGACTGGGCGGCACCGGCACCGGTGCCGGCCGGGCCGGTCGACCTGGCCCTGGTCTCGCGGTCCTGGGGCGAGGTGATGCAGCGCGTACAGCGGGCAAGCCGGGTGACGGCCACCTTCCTCGAGCACGGCAGGTTGGCCGGGCTCGAGAACCGCCAGGTGCTGCTGGAGTTCTCCCCGGACCACCGCTTCCACGCCGAGGCGCTCGGCAAGAACGGCCGCGACAAGCACGTCGAGGCCGCGATGGAGGCGGTCGTCGGCGGAGGGCTCGGCCTGCGGGTGGTGGTCGGTGACTCCATCCCGTCCACCGCGCCGGCCGACCCACGGGGCCCTTCCGTCCAGGACGCCGCGCCGCCCGGCGAGCCGGTCGTCCCGCCGGTGGTGGAGCCGCCGGCGGTCGAGGAGTTCGAGATCGACCCCGACAACGATCAGACCGAGCCGCTCGACTCGGACGCCGACGCTCGGGCGGTGGCAGACTGGGCCGCCCGGGAGCTGGGCGGCCAGGTGATCGAGGAGCACCCGAACCAGGCCTCCGGAGGCCGTCGGGCGAGGGCGCCCAAGTCCAGGGAGCGGAGCGAAAGGGGCAAGCGGTGAGCATGGGCCGGGGCGGGTTCAACCCGAACCAGATGCTGAAGCAGATCCAGAAGATGCAGGAGCAGATGCAGGACGCCCAGGAACAGTTGGCGGAGGAGGTCGTCGAGGGCACCGCCGGCGGCGGCGTGGTCACCGCCAAGGTCAAGGGCGACGGCATGGTCGACTCGATCTCGATCGACCCCGACGCCATCGACCCCGAGGACGCCGAGATGCTGGGCGACCTGGTGACCGCCGCGGTCAACGAGGGCCTTCGCAAGGCCAAGGACCTGGCCGCCGAGCGCCTGAACAACGTCACCCAGGGGCTCCCGCTGCCCCCCGGCCTCGGCCTCTAGGCCGGCGGGCGGAACCGGCTCCCGTGTACGAAGGACCTGTCCAGGATCTGATCGACGAGCTCGGGAGGCTTCCCGGGGTCGGGCCCAAGAGCGCGCAGCGGATCGCCTTCCACCTGCTCAAGGTCGAGGCGGCGGACGCTGAGCGGCTGGCCAGGGCCATCCACGAGGTCAAGGCCCGCGTGCATTTCTGCCGCAACTGCTGGAACGTCGCCGAGGGCGACACCTGCCGCATCTGCAAGGACCCGCGCCGCGACGCGACCCTGGTCTGTGTGGTCGAGGAGCCGCGAGACCTGGTGGCGATCGAGAAGACGCGCGAGTTCCGCGGCCGCTACCACGTTATCGGCGGGGCGATCAGCCCGATCGAGGGCGTCGGGCCAGACGATCTGCACATCCGCGAGCTGCTCGCGCGCATCCAGCCGGACGGTATCCGCGAGGTGATCATCGCCACCAACCCCAACGTCGAGGGCGAGGCCACCGCCATGTACCTGGCGCGGCTGCTGGCGCCGCTGGGGGTGCGGGTGACGCGGCTGGCCAGCGGCCTGCCGGTCGGCGGCGACCTGGAGTACGCCGACGAGATCACCCTCGGCCGCGCCTTCGCCGGCCGCCGCGAGATGTGAGTGTCGAGGGGGGAGCTGCGCTCCCCCCTCGAGGCTCCCCCCTCCTTGGCGCGGTGGGGTGCCCTTCTCCGGGGCGGCGGGGGGAGGCAAGCTCCCCCCTTGGCCGGTTACGGGCGACCCGGGCGCCCCACCGGCCCTGATAGGCTGAAGCCTGCCGGGCAGCGCGGTCCAGACGTGGCTCGACCTCTTGACCAGACCCCCTGTGAACGGATGCCGATGGCCTTGATCGTGCAGAAGTATGGCGGGACCTCGGTGGCGGACGCGCCGAGGATCAGGCATGTCGCCGACCGGGTGGCGGCCACCAAGCAGGCCGGTCACGACGTGGTGGTGGTCGTCTCGGCGATGGGCGACTCGACCGACGACCTGATCGCGCTGGCCAGGCGGGTCTCCACCGACCCGCCGCCCCGCGAGCTGGACATGCTGCTCACCGCCGGCGAGCGCATCTCCATGGCCCTGCTGGCGATGGCCATCGCCGACCGCGGCGTGACCGCCAAGTCGTTCACCGGATCCCAGGCCGGCATCATCACCGACACCCTGCACGGCAAGGCGCGCATCTTGGACGTCCGCGCGGGCCGCATCACCGAGGCGCTGTCGCAGGGGCACGTCGTGATCGTGGCCGGCTTCCAGGGCGTCTCGACCGACCACGACGTCACCACGCTGGGGCGCGGGGGCTCGGACACGACCGCCGTGGCCCTGGCCGCCGCCCTGGGCGCGATGACCTGTGAGATCTACACCGACGTCGACGGCGTCTACACCGCCGACCCGCGCCTGGTGCCCGAGGCGCGCAAGCTGCACGTCGTCTCCTACGAGGAGATGCTGGAGATGGCGGCAAGCGGCGCCCGGGTGCTGATGCTGCGCTGCGTGGAGTACGCGCGCCGCTACGGCATACCGGTCCACGTGCGCTCGAGCTTCACCGAGGCGCCCGGCACCTGGGTGCGCGAGGAGGACGAACGAATGGAGAAGGCGATCATCTCCGGCGTGCCGCACGACACCTCGGAGGCCAAGGTGACGATCGTCCGCGTGCCCGACCGTCCGGGGATCGCCGCCCGGATCATGCGCGGTATCGCCGAGCACGGCGTCAACGTCGACATGATCGTGCAGAACGTGTCGCACAACGGCACCACCGACATCTCCTTCACCGTGCCCAAGAGCGATCTTTCCGGTGCCATGGTCGTGCTCGACAAGCTGGCCAGCGAGATCGGCGCCGCCGAGGTCGTGGCCGACTCCAACATCGCCAAGGTCTCGCTGGTGGGGGCCGGCATGAAGTCGAGCCCCGGCGTAGCGGCCGGGATGTTCGAGGCGCTGGCGGACGCCGGCGTGAACATCGAGATGATCTCGACCTCGACGATCCGGATCTCCTGCGTGGTCCGTTCCGCCGACGTGGACACCGCGGTGCGGGCCATCCACGACCGCTTCCACCTGTCCGACGAGGCGGAGTTCCGTCACGAGCACGGCGAGGGGACCGCCGAGATCCCGGTGGTGCGGCCATGACGGTGGCGGTGATCGTCGGCGCGACCGGCGCGGTCGGCGAGGAGCTCCGTCGCATCGTGGCCGAGCGCGACCTGCCGGTGGACGGCGTCCGCCTGGTCGCCTCGGCCCGCTCCGCCGGCCGCCGGCTGCCCCTGCGCGGCCGTGACGTCGAGGTCGTGCCGCTGGAACCCGAGGTCTTCGATGGTGCGGCGGTCGCGTTCTTCTCGGCGGGCGGCGGGATCTCACGCGAGTGGGCGCCGGTGGCCGCCGAACGCGGCGCCGTGGTGGTCGACAACTCCAGCGCCTGGCGCATGCACCCGGAGGTGCCGCTGGTCGACGCGGACGTCAACGCCGAGGCGGTCGGGGAGCACCCGATCGGCATCGTCGCCAACCCCAACTGCACCACGCTGACGATCACACCGGTGCTGGCGGTGCTGCGGGACCTGTTCGGCCTGACCGCCATCACCCCGACGTCGTTCCAGGCGGCCGGCGGTTCCGGGCAGCGTGGCATGGACGAGCTGGCCGAGCAGGCCGCCAAGCTGATCGGCGACCGCGAGCTGCTGCGCGGCGGCAGCCGCACCCACGCCTTGCCGGCCGGCGAGGTCTTCCCGCGCCCGCTGGCGTTCAACGTGATCCCGCAGTGCATGGGCTTCGACGAGGACGGCTACACGGTCGAGGAGCTGAAGCTCCGGAACGAGCCGCGGAAGATCCTCGGCCTGCCCGGGCTGGCCAGCCATCCGACCTGCGTGCGGGTGCCGGTGATGGTTGGCCACTCGGTGTCGGTGCGGGCGGTCTGCGAGCGCCCGGTCGACCTGGACGCCTTCCGCGACGCGCTGGCGGCCACCCCGGGGGTCACCGTGCTCGACGACCCGGCCAGCTCCGCCTACCCCACCCCGCTGGAGCTGGTGGGCACCGACGGAGTGTTCGTCGGGCGCATCCGCGCCGACCTGGCCGACCCGGACGCGCTGCTGTTCTGGTCGGTGGCCGACAACCTCCGCAAGGGCGCCGCCCTCAACGCCGTGCAGATCGGTGAGGTCCTGCTGGGGGCGTAGCCAGCAGCTAAATGCTTCCTGGGAGTTCATGCCGCATGGTTGAGTTCCTCCGCGATCACCGGCCGGTGATCGAGCGCGAACGGGCTGCCGATCTGCGACAGCACCTGGGCTGGGGTGATCGTGTGG
>Ga0137377_10004207_pt1 | contig 11303 bp, 7 predicted proteins | sample SagtaG_22_FD_104815 | JGI IMG/M metagenome (GOLD analysis project Ga0137377, IMG submission 104815) | Vadose zone soil microbial communities from Sagehorn Ranch, Mendocino, California, USA - Sage2_L_40_16 metaG | ecosystem: Environmental > Terrestrial > Soil > Vadose zone | place: USA... | reverse complement strand
GAGGACAATGAGAATGGCCACGCCTTTCGACGTAACGGCAAAGGATGAAGCGTCCGGCGGGAAGAGCCACCAGCCCAACCAGCGGACGAATTCGTGGCGTGTTCGTTCATATCACACGAATTTCCAAAAGATTGCAACCGATAACGCGTAAAGCGCGAAGACAAGGAGTGTGCCTTTCCAATGCACGCTTTTCGGCGCATCCGGCTCTGGCAAGAGCCACCACTTCAGCGCCTTGATGAACAACGGCATCGTCAGATATGTCGTCGCCGCGACGCTGAGGACATTGCCAATGAACATGCCCAGTGAAAAATTCAGGCTCGCAAGCCGTGGATTGAGAAATCGGGCTTCGAGCATCACAATAGGAAAAAGGCCCAGCAGCACCAGCATACCAGCTTTGTATTTCGGCGGGCCGTGACCCGTTTTTGGATCTGTCGGGAACCATCCGGGGAACGACGTGGCCAGGCGCGTGAGCTGCTCGTGTTCGATGAAAGCTTTGGACTCGGTCAACATCTCCTTGCGCTCCGGAGCGTTTATCCATCCCTCAAGGTGCGAGGCGGAGTCGAAGCGCATGATGGTCGTCCAAAATCCTCGCTTCTCGTCCGGCGGCTGGAGGAACGTGCCTTTGTAACCAGGATATTTTGCCTGGGCGGATTGCATGCGCGCTGCCCACTCCCGATAGGTGTCCTCCTTGCCGGGTTTGATCTTGGAAAAAATCACCTCGGTCACATTACTGTCGGGACGCTCTCCGTTCTCTCCGATTTGCACGACTTCGCGGAAGTTGCCGCCTTCAAAAAGCGGAACCCCTTCGGCAATGATTTCCGCCCGTTCCTTGGATTTCTGCCAGACAACGAGGTCCTCGTTGGATCGAAAATTCAGGATGATCGTCCATTCGTTGCTGTCGGGTCGCGTCGGCGGAATGATGTCGCTGCTGACGAAGCCGGGAAATTTTCCGATGACAAGATCGTGGTGGGCCTTCCAGGCGGTGAATTCGGCATCCATTCCGGGGCGGACCTTGGCGGTGGCGATTAAGACGGCTGCGGCATCCATTTATTTAGCTTCGGCTAGTTGCGCGAAGATGCGGTCGGCGCTGAACGGCAGGCTGTCGAACCGGATGCCGGTGGCGTCGGCGAGAGCGTTGCCGAGGGCCGGGGCGACCGGAATGATCGGTGTCTCGCCGGCGGATTTCGCGCCGAGTGGGCCGTAGGCATCGTAGGTGTCGGCAAAGAAGATCTCGGTGCGGGGAATGTCGGCGAAGGCAGAGATGCGGTAGTTGCGGAAGGTCGGATTGATCATTTTTCCGTGGTCGTCGAAGACCATGCGCTCGAACAAACTGCTGCCGATGCCCTGCGCAACCGCCCCCTCGATCTGCCCGCGGCACTGCATGGGATTGAGGATCGTTCCGGCGTCCGCGGCGTGGACGCTTTGCAGGATGCGAATTTCTCCGGTGATCCGATTCACGGCGATACGAAAGCCATGCACGTTGAAGCAGGTGGTGCGCGGCGACCCGTAAGCTTTGCGCATCACGCTCAGCCGATGCCGCGCGTCGGGCACGGACTCGAACAGCTCGGACAGCGGGATGCTCCGCGAGCCGCATTCCACCGCGCCATCCACGAGGCGGCATTGCTCGAGCGGAGTGGAGGTGAACTCGCTGGCGATCTTGAGCACATTGTCGCGCAGATTTTCGGCGGCGAGGCTCACGGATTTGCAGGACACACTCGTGCCGACGCTGGAAAAGGTGCCCGTATCGTAAGCCGTCTTGTCCGTGTCCGAGATGACGATTTCGATGCGACTGGCGGTGGCATTTAGAATGGATGCGGCCACCTGCCGCATGGACGTGATCGTACCGTTGCCCATCTCCGTGACGCCGTTGGTAAGATAATACGTGCCGTCGGCGCGCAGGTTGATATGGGCCTCGGAGCGCTGTTCCGTAGGAGGAATGCAATCGTGCATGTGGATGGCGTGGCCTTTGCCTTCGAGCCATTCATCGCCTTCCGGCTTCGGCTCACCCCGTCCGCTGGCCAGCGCCTTTTCGACAAAATCCATGCATTGATCGAGGCCGTAACTTCCCATCTCGGCATCGGAAGGCCCTTCCCAGATGCTGTGCACGGCGTCGCCGGGGACGACGACGTTTTTCCGCTGCAATTCCATGAGGTCCATGCCGAGCTCGCGGGCGAGATCGCCCATGGCGGACTCGACGGCGAAAACGGTTTGCGACGATCCGTAGCCGCGGAAAGCCCCCGAGGGTGGGATGTTCGTGTAAACGGCGTAGCCGAGGCCCTTCATGTTCGGACAGCGGTAGATCTGGAGCGACTGGCTAAGGGAGGCAGCCAGGGTCTCGCCGCCATGATTGCCGTAAGCGCCCGTGGCGGAAACCACGCGGAGTTGAATCGCCGTGAGCGTGCCATCCTTCTTCGCGCCCACCTTGATCTTCGTCTTCATGGGATGCCGCGAAACGCCGGCAATGAATTCCTCTTCGCGGGTGAATTCCCATTTCACCGGGCGGCTCGTTTTCAGCATCGCAAGCACGCACAGCTCTTCGCAAAGCATCTCCTGCTTGCCGCCAAATCCCCCACCGACCCGCTCCGAGTAAACATGCACCTGCGGGAGAGGGATGCCGAAGACGTAGGCCAGTTTGGCTTTGGCCTGGAAGGGAGCCTGCGAACTCGAGCGGACATGGATGCGCCCATCCTCGCTCTGCGAGGCAATCGCGATATGCGTCTCGAGATGCGCGTGGGAAATCTTGTTGCTGTAGTAGGTGCCCTCCACGACGACCTCGGCCTCGGCAAAGCCCTGCTCCGCGTTTCCGTATTCGCTCTCGATCTGGAGAAAAATATTCCGCCCCGCCTGCTGGATGCGGGAAGAGAATTCCTTGTGGTGCAAAATCGGCGCGCCTGGAACCATCGCTTCCTCCGGGTCGAACACCGCCGGCAGAATTTCGTAATCCACCTCAATGAGACGGCATGCCTCTTCCGCGATGCCCTCGGTTTCCGCCGCCACCGCAGCCACGCGCTGGCCGACGAAACGGGCGACGTTATCGAGAATATAGGTGTCGTCCGGATCAACCCGATAATCGTCATGCAAGGCCGAGCTGTACGGACGCCGCGGCACGTCCTCCCAGGTAAACACCCCGTGAACACCGGGCAGGGCGCGGGCCTTCTCCGTGCGGATGGCGACAATGTTCGCATGGGCGTGCGGCGAGCGCAGGACCTTGAGATGGAGCATTCCCTCCATCTTTACGTCGGCGGTGTAGCGAGCGGTGCCGGTGACGATGGAATGGGCCAGCGGATTTTGCAGGCTGGCGCCGCAGGCGTGACCCGCGCGATCCTTCTCGACATGACCGATACCCGCCAAGGCATCCTCGATGGCGTGGTAGCCGGTGCAGCGGCAAAGATTGCCCTTTAGCCGGAAAGGAAGGTCTTTTTTCTGCTCATCGGAAAGGCTGGCGGAGGTCATGATCATTCCCGCGGCGCAGAAGCCGCACTGGAACGCCTGCGCATCGAGGAACGCCTGCTGCATCGGATGCAATTCTCCGTTTTTGCTTAAACCCTCGATGGTTGTCACTTCGCGGTCAGCCGCGCGGTACGCAGGAACCAGACAGCTGTGCACGGGTTTGCCGTCGAGCCACACGGTACATGCCCCGCAGTCGCCGGCGTCGCAGCCTTTTTTGACACCAAACCAACCGAGATCGCGAACGAAAGTTCTCAAACATTGTCCCGGACGAGGTTCAGCACTGAAAGACTTTCCATTGATCTTGTAATTCATACAGATTCTCCGGTTCAGGCTGAAAGTTGCTCGCGAATCTGTTCGGCGAAGTAATAGGTGAGATGTTTGCGATGCGGTGGCGAGCCGTGGGTATCGTCGAGATAAAGGCTGAGAGGCACGGCATCATCGATGGCGCGCTTCATTTCCTCCGCGGGAGGGATGTTTTTAAACTGAATTTGTACGGGGCGCAGCGTGGCGGCAGTGATCGTGAGGAGAAAAGTGCCTTGTTCCGGACACCGCGTGCCGATCAGCAGGACTTCGGACCGGCCAAGATGCGTCAAAGTGAAGCGTCGAAAGGCAAAGGTTTTTTTCAGCGCGGTTGCTGGAAGATGAATGCTGCGCAGGAGTTCTCCGGGCGCGAGAGCATTGGCGTGATTGCCCGTGACAAATTCAATCATCGGTACTTCGCGCGGCTTCCCACTGCGTGGCCAAAGCGTACAAACGCCTTCCAACGCTGTAGTGAGGGAAATCATCGGCCCTGCCGGGAGCGACATGCAGATATTCCCGCCTACGGTGGCCTCATTCCAGATTTTGAAAGACGCCAGGAAAGAGCGACAACACATGCGGAAAAGCGGGGCGGCGGGCCAATCCGATGGCGCTTTTTCTACGAACTGATCGAGTTCGACGACCCTGCACGTAGCAGCAATCTCTAATCCATCCTTCGAAGCTTTGAGAGAGGGCCACTTGAGCATCTCAAGATCAATGAGTGTGTGGGTCGTTATCTGCGGTTCCGAAAAGAGCCATGTCCCGCCGGCGAGCCATGCAAAACCATTTTCCCATTTTGTGACTGCATCCGCACTGGCCGGACGCCGAACCTCGGTGATTGTGTTTAAGTCCATCGATTCAAGGGGACGAGAAAATCATATTTATCGCGTTTGCAAAAGCTAAATCACCAAGCTGCACTGTATTTATTTTTAGTTTCCACTCGCCATCTCAAAACGTGCAACGCTTATGCGTTTTGAGTACGATGGATAATCAGAAAAGAATCGTGACTTGTACCGTCGTCGCCCATGCACTGTCGAGATCGGGGCTGGCTCCGGGCGTCGGGATGTAGCTGATTGCGGGTTCCAAATACGTGTGAGCAACCAGATGAGCCTGATAGTAGCCTTGAAACATCAATTCGCTGGTGCGTTGGAAAATATTTGGATTGAGCCACGCCCAGGACATACCGCACCCCATTGAATCTTTCGGGCGACCGGGTATCAGACCAAATGTTGTTAGTCCCATGCCAAAATAGTGATTCACAGGACGGGTTTCGGAATCATTGGTGCCGAATTGGAAGAACGTAGAGATGCCCGAGCTATCCTCGTCGGGATGGCGGTACCATAGCCGTTGCGAGCCGAAAAGATAAAAGCCCGCGGTGCCGTTTTCCGAAATACCCTTCGGACCATTGAGCTGCCCCGTTTGGTCCCAAAAGCCTGCGCCGATTTTGCCAGGAAGGTGATTTGTTCCCAGCCGCCAGGAAAAGCCGGTTTCCGCGATGGTGAAATAATAGCCGTTAAAATGTGGACCCGTTGTTCCGGTCTGTACGCCCGTGGCGAGATTGCCATCGTAAAAACCGTAGTTCAGGTACCACCACTTTACTGGCGCGAGCGTCAGAGTCACTCCGCATGCCGAATTATAATAGCTTGGCATGGTTCCGAAGAGCGTCGGGTTCTTGAAGACCGGCGTGTAGAGAAGACCGCTCACCGCCGGAATAAAAAGCTTCTGCTCGGCGAGCGGGACCGGCCGGAGCACGTTGCCGAAGTCAGCGCTCGGCAAGGATTTTCCAAGACGAACGATGAATTTTCCGTCGAAAAACTCCTGTCGAATCCAGAGCTGGTACAGCTCTGAGCGGTGGAGCGGTTCGGGTCCCGGCAAACCATTATAGCCTTGAATACTCCCCGCCTGCTCGTTTGTTTGCTGCCCATCGAATCGTAGAAACTCGGCGCCAAACAGTGCGCCTTTCCACCAGCCAGTGACCTTTTCCATGTCTACTAACAGGTCAGCTATGAACAGGCTGTCCCAGCTTACCTTGCCCGGTTCTGCACCGCCCGACATGAGCCAGTTGGTGTTGCCAATCCAAAGCCCGCCAATACGGACGCCGTGGTCATCCTTGATGCCGGCAAGATCCAGAAAGTATTTCTCTAATTCGGCTGTTCCGGTGGTAGCATTTACAGCACCGGGGTTTCCGCCGATGCCGATGGGTTGCAATGTTTCTTGTACCGGAGACCCAGCCGGTTCTGTTTCTGCAGCCTGCGTTGTGGAAACGACGAGAGCTGGTGCCAGAAAAAAGGTAAGCAGGAGATTTTTCCCTACGTTACGAAAACGAAAGCGCACTACTGGCGTTTCTAATTTTAAAGATAATGCAAAAGCGAGCTAAAACAGCGGGTGGACAGCGGGAGTCGAACCCCTGCGAGCAATCCAACCCCTGGTCCAAACCGCCGCCGGTTTTCGCAACCGCAAAGATGTGAAGAAATATCTATTCTGTGCGGACTAGCTGATTTCGACCACGCGTTTCTGTTCGTCCCAGCGGCGACGGTACACGCATTTCTTCGCTCTTAGCTACTGCTTCTCGCCCGCAGCGTCCAACACCGCTTGAGTGTCTGTCACCCAGACAAGCTTCTGCTTCTTGAAATTCTCGAGAACACGACGCAATGCCTCAGCGCCGTCTGGAGTTCCGACCACAAAAGGATGGATGCCGATCGCAACGATCGTAGCCTCGCGGTCGGGGTGTGCTTCAGCCTCTCTGGCCAATCCGGACACATAATCGATCGACAGCTGCTCAATATCTCTTGGTTGTTTTAAGCGCTGGAGGTATTGCCCCATATCGACTGTGACTGCCGGATAGGGAATCAAAACCAGCGGTCCTGATTTTGTGGTAAGGCGAGATAGAATATCGGAGTCCATACCGTCGAGCGAATAGGTGATGCCTTCGGCTGTAGTGGCGCTGAATGTGTCGGCATTCGGGTACACGCTTGGGCTTGACCATCCACGGGACCTCACGCCCGTATCCTTCTCGATCAGATCCAGTGTCCGGCGAATGTATGTTTGTTGTGCATCGAGCCCAGCTTTGAGCGGTAGAAGCTCGGTCGAGTTATTAATGCCGTGCGCAATGATGGGCGCCTTTGGCACGAGTGAACGAAACTGCTTCCAGATATCTGGATGGTCCTCCGGAAAAAGCGCGTTCAACGCAATACTCAATGGCACGCCTTGTTCGTTGAAAAGCCTGCCAACCCGAGGAATACCCCACTCGATCGCGTATTGACGAAACGACTCGTCAACAACATCCGGATCGCGCGAAACCATGTCCGGTCGAAAATTAGGACCGTGCCCGAAGCCCCACACCTCGACATAGAGAATGAAGCAGACGGCGACCTTTTTCCCGCCCGGCCACGTTTTTACATGAATGGGTTCTCGCGGCAATCCGGTGACCCAGTCCTTTGGATTTTCACTGGCTACCGGGCCAGGTGAAATGAGCAGACCGATGAGTGCCAAGATGATATTGGTGGCCGAGCCGAAAGCTTTCCGATTGTTCTTCGGCGCGTTCTCTCTTTCAGTCGTGCTAACGGATGCGCCCCTCATACATGGACCTCAACTGAAAGCGATGGACGATAATTGTAGAAGCCAAGATGGGCGACAGAGAAGGAACAACCGAAAATCTTGCCACGGTTAAAGCGCATTACTCACCACTTGTAGTTTCGAAGACGATGCAAAAGCGAGCTAAAAGATACACTACAAGTCTCAATCCTCTTGCTGATTGAAAAGCACACCTGCCGGGTTGCAATTCGGAATCTCAAATTTACAATCTGAAATTCCTTGGCGGGGGTGGTGGCAGCAAATCAAATTTTTAGCGTTGGCCAAAAGCGACGCGCCGGATCTAAGCGAATTCATTCGCAAACATGAGGAATTGCGTCTTCGCGTCGCGGTAAGCGATGCAGGTGTCACGGGCGACTTGAATACACCCGCGGATTACGTGCACTGGGCCCCGCACTCAACCGAACACGAAAAATGGTGAAGCGGTTCGCTTAATGACGTGATAAATGCGTTACACGGGCTTGTTCATTGCGAGCTTCGGCTCCAGTTATTGCAAATCCAATTGCGGGATTGAATGGCGGATTCCGCTGACGAAATCCAGCTGATAAGTTGCACTTCGCAATCTAAAATTCTAATATCTGAGCGGCGCCTTACGGCTTCAGCCACCGCGCAAACCAGTCGACGACCTTCGAGAAGGTCTTCGGCGAGACCAGGTGCTTGTCGGTGTCTTCAAACTGATACTCGAAACGATCCGACGCATGGTCTTTCGCATAGGTCTCCTTCGCGATCGCGATGCAGAGTTCCACGCTGGGCTTGGGAGTGAGGCCATCGCGGCCGCCGTTGCTGATGAACAGCGGCCGGGGCGCGATCAGCTTGATCAATGCAGGGCCGTCAAATTCGCCATAGATGCCTGGCACCACGCGATCGTAAAATTTCGCCACGAAAGCCGAGGTCGGATTGTTGATCCCTTCCTGCTTCACCACTTTGTCGAAGGCCTTCTGGAACGAGTTCACGCGGCGCATCCACAGGTTGTTGTCGAGTTCCCACTCGAAGCCCTGCATCGCGATGAGCGGCGCAGCCATCTTGATGCGCGGGTCGATCGCCGTGGTCATGTAGGTTTCGATACCGCCTTTGGAAACTCCCGTCATGCCGATGCGCGAGGCATCCACATCGGGGCGGTTCTCGAGATAATCCAACAGTCGCAGGTCGTCCCATACCGTATCGTAGTAGAGCGGATGCTCGCCCGAGCCGTAATAGGCCGCGGCGATCTTGTCGCAATACTCAAAGGTCGTCTTGCCGTAGCTGATGCGCTCGCCGAAGTACCGGCCGTCGATCGCCACCGCGATGAAGCCCCGCTTCGCCAGCATCGAGAGCAGATCGACATACATGTCTTTGCTCTCCTCCGTGCCATGGGCCACGATCACCACCGGCCGGCGCTGGTCTCCCGCCAGCTTGTAGATAAGCCCGGGAACCCGCGTGCCCTCTTGCGTCGCGTAGGTGAAGTGATACTTCAGCACGTCATCCGCATGCGGCAACTGCTCCACCTCGGGATTCAACGGCACCTTGGGACGATTGATGATTTTGAGAAGATCAGACGCCGGATCAGCGCGAACTGCGTTTGAGGAAATCAGGGAGGAAAAGGCAACCAATAGGGTGAGAATTTTCATAGAAAGAATGCGACCGAATGCGTGCGCAGCCTATGAAGAGACCCTGCTTTCGGAAAGCCTTTTGTTCGTGAGCCCTCGCGGTGCCGTTAATTTCCGGAGAAATTTATTTGCCGGCAATGGTACGGCATTCCGGGGAAACCTCCGCGATTTGTCGTGACCTCCTGCGACACCCTGCGGCATCCTTTCGCCCCCAACAGAGGCTCGCAACCCGTCTCTGGTTGACTACAACCCGTCTGTCGGTAAACCTCCTTTTTGATCCCAAACCATCCAAGAAAACCTAAGGAACCATATGAAACTCATCGCGATCATCCTGACCATCGGCCTTCTCTCCACCCTCCATTCTGCCACGGGCGACGAGCCATCGCCGCTCCTGCAGGTCAAGACGCTCAAGCTCGACTCGGCCTTGAAGATCGCGCAGGAAGCCGTGAAGCAAAGCCACGCCAACGGCGCCACCAATGTCGGCGTCTGTATCGTTGACTACGCCGGCCGCGTCCTCGTCCTCCTTCGCGACGACAACGCCACTGAGCACACCGTCCTCGGTTCCGAGCAAAAAGCTTGGACCGCCGCCAACTACCACGACTCCACCCGCCGTCTTCTCGACCGCATCAAGAAAGCCGACGGCGACGACGACCAACTCGTCTACAATGCCAAGTCCCTCTTCCTCTGGGGCGGCGTGCCCATCATGGACGGCAAGGACATGGTCGGCGCCATCGGCATCTGCGGCAATCCTACCGGCTACATGGACGACGCCGTCGCCACCGCCGCTAGCGTCACGCTGGCCAACTTGCTAAAGGAGTCGCAACCGGCGAAATAATTTCCCCCAAGCACCGATGCGGCATAGTGAAACGGGGTCTTAGCTCAGTTGGTAGAGCGCCTCAATGGTATCGCTATCCGGGCCTTTTTTTTTCCGCCCGGCCAAGCTTTTATATGAATAGGTTCTCGCGGCAGGCCGGTTATCCAGTCCTTTGGATTTTCACTGACTGCTGGAGCCGCTGAAATAAGCAGGCAGATGAGCAGCAAAATGTTGGTCGTTGAGTTGAAGCGAAAGCGCACGATTTGCCATTTCTACCGTTTAGTGGTCTCCCCGGGAAAGACGGGCCACAGGCCCGTGGCTACAGCGTTTGTCTGCTTCTCGCGCCTTCTCAGGCGGCAATCTGGCCCAAGACCGCGCGCAGGTCGTGGAAATCCTGCCCGATGGCAGCGGCTATGACGTTGTCGCCCATGCGAAGCGCAAAGGTCCCGTTACAGCTGTGGCGCTCAGCGCCGGCGAAAATATAGGGAAGAACTTTTTGATTTGATTCCGCGGAGCCTGACCGGTTCTTCGATCTTTTGCAATAAGATCGGCTTTTCGAATTACAACGAATCAATGCCGTGTCGCATCGAGTTGCGTCGATCCTGCAGAAAAGCCTTGCGTAAGACGCGACGCGGTCAGAAGGTCGCAGCGCAATGAGCACATTCGCGCGTTCGATAAATCACGGACGCGCGTTTGTTGCAGTTTGCGTTTCAGCGGCATTTGTCTGGGCGCTCGCGCTGAGTGTTTCCCCGCAATTGCACCAGCGCGTCCACAAGGATGCGAATCGTGTCGAGCACAACTGCGCAGCGACAATGATCGCCTCCGGCACTTACGATCATGCCGCTCATGCGCCACTGGTCAGTGCACCGGTTCCGACCGTTCAATTCTCAAAAATTCCGGCGTTGACTCCGCAGTGGGTCGAATCGCCGTTTCTTGGCGCCTGCATTTTCGAGGACGCGCCGCCCGCGCGCGCCTAAAATTGTAGGGCGTCTGTGCCAGACGCCGGCCCAATAAAATCGGCGTTTCACGGAAACGCCCTACAAATTACGCGCCGCTCTTCACGTGTCTTCGCCTCAATCGCGAAGGCAATAACCAATCACAATTTGAAAAATCCATTTCTCAAAAATCTCAATGAAAAAAGTTTTAACCGCAGCCACCGCGCTGCTTTTCGGGGCGAGTATAGCGATCGCGCAAACCGCTGTCACAGCTGGACCGAGCCCCACACCATCCACTTCAGCAACGCCTGGGGCTGCGACGGTTGAGGAAGTCGTCGTCCAAAGTCAGGAACTCGACATATCGCGCGAACAGATCGTACCGAGTCTCGGCGCGACACGTTATACGGTTGGCCCCGACCGTCTCGACTCCCAAGCACAAGGCGAAAACGCGCAGTTCAACCAAACTATCTTGCGCTTTCCGGGCGTGTCTCAGGATTCATTCGGACAACTTCACGTCCGTGGCGAGCACGCGAATTTGCAATACCGCATCGATGACGTGCTGCTGCCGGAAAGCATTCCCGGTTTCGGACAGGAATTGGAGACGCGTTTCGCCGATAACATTTCGCTCAT
>Ga0137377_10004204_pt1 | contig 11307 bp, 12 predicted proteins | sample SagtaG_22_FD_104815 | JGI IMG/M metagenome (GOLD analysis project Ga0137377, IMG submission 104815) | Vadose zone soil microbial communities from Sagehorn Ranch, Mendocino, California, USA - Sage2_L_40_16 metaG | ecosystem: Environmental > Terrestrial > Soil > Vadose zone | place: USA... | reverse complement strand
TGCGCGAGGAGTACGTGCACGGGGCCGATGCCTCCTCGGCGGTCGTCACCGGCTTCCGGCATGGCGCCCGGGTGGTCACCGCCGCCGCGATCATCATGACCAGCGTGTTCAGCGGCTTCATCCTCTCCGACCAGGTGCTGGTCAAGTCGATCGGCTTCGCGCTGGCGTTCGGCGTCCTCGTGGACGCGTTCGTGGTCCGGATGACGATCGTGCCGGCCGTAATGTCCCTGCTCGGCCGGGCCGCCTGGTGGCTGCCCCGCCCGCTGGACCGGATCCTGCCCGAAGTCGACGTCGAGGGCTCGGCCCTGACCGCGCCTTCGGCGCCCGCCCGCACCGATACCCGCGAGCCCGAGCTCGCGTCCCTGTGACGAAAGTCAGGCAGCCATGAAGTCCGTACAAACGGCCGCTCCCGGCGCGATCCGCGTCGTGGACATCGACCGCCCGGTACCCGGCCGGGACGACGTGCTGGTGCGGATCCGCGCCTGCGGCATCCAGGAATGGCTCACGGGCGCGCAGACCCACCCGGGCAGTTGGTGGCCCGACTTCGTCGGCTGGCTAGACGAGCGGGGCGGCGGGCAGAATCCGGCGCCCGAACAGCTCGGCGGGGGCGGCCTGGTCGACGCCCCCGGCACATACGTCTTCGATAGGTGACGCGCGGTGGCCGTTCGGCCGGACGATCGAGGTGCGCCGCGACAGTAGAGACCCAGTGGGGGGTGCGCGCAGTCGCTGCTTGACGATCACGGGGCTGCGTTCACTGGGCTGGGGGGAGGAGTGCGGCGATCATGAAGTCGCCGAGGAATCGTGCGTACCGCGGCAGGGACCAGCCACGCTGCAGGACGAGCAGGTCGTAGAGCTCGTCGGAGGTGCAGGTCCACAGGATGTCGGTCGCCTGGGCCAGGGTGACGCCCTCGCGCAGGTAGCCGCGCTGCTTCAGGAAGCGGGCGTGGTGCCGGGCGCGTTCGGCGCGGATGTCGTTGCTGGCATGTAGCAGCGCCGCCAGCTCGGGGTCGCTGGCCGCGGCGGAGCGGACCAGCCGCACGATCGGCGCCACGACCGAGGAGACCTCGCTGGTGAGGACTGCCCAGTTGCGCATGATCGTCCTCGGGTCGGTCTCGCGCTCGCGCATCGCATCGGCGCGCTGGAAGGCCGGGACCGGTTCCCGGCCGGTCAGGCCGCGGTCGTAGATGGCACGGACCAGCCCTGACTTGCCGCCGAACGCCTTGTAGATGGTCTCCGCCGACACGCCGGCCTCGCCGGCGATCGCGGCGATCGTGGTCGCGGCGTACCCGCCCTCCAGGAACTGCCGCTCCGCCGCGTCGAGGATGACCTGCCGGTTGCGGCCGGCCTGGGCCTGGCGGCCGCTGGAGTTGTAAGGACGCTTGGACTTGACGTTGGTCAACGGTTCGTTCCATACTCCTGTATCGGTTACAGTCGAGTGTAGCAGAGTGGGGGAACGTCATGGACCGAGCGGGCCAGGACCCGGCGGCGGTGGTGGAGCGGCTGCTGGAGGCGATCAATGCCCACGATCTCGAGGCGATGGTGGCCTTGTTCGCCGACGACTACGTCAACGAGTGGCCGGTCCATCCCCAGCGGGGCTTTCGCGGCAACCAGCAGGTCGGCCGCAACTGGAGCCAGATCTTTGCCACTGTGCCCGATCTGCGGGCTCGGCTGCCGCGCACCGCCGTGGACGGTGACACCGTCTGGACCGAGTGGGATATCTCCGGCACCCGAAGCGACGGAGCCGCGTTCCTGATGCGGGGCGTGTCCATCTTCGGCGTCAGCGAGGGCCGCCTGGCCTGGGTGCGGTTCTACCTCGAGCCGGTCGAGGAGACCAGCGGCGACGTCGACGCCTTCACCATGCGTGTGGTGGGCACCGCCGCCGGCGCGGACACGGCCGGGGTGCGGTCATGATCTCGGTGACCTGCCGGACCGGCACGCTGGATGGATACTCCGACGATCGTCCGACCGGTGGGAGCAAGCCGTGATCCTGGTCATCGGTGCCACCGGCCACGTCGGCTCGGAGCTGGTGCGGCTGCTCGCCGAGCGGGGCACGCCCGCTCGCGCCCTGATCCACTCGCCGGACAGGGCCGCCTCGATCCAGCGCCTGGGCCTGGAGGTCGCTCTGGGCGACTTCGAGCAGCCCGACACGCTAGATGCGGCCATGGCCGGCTGCGACCACGTGTTCTTGCTGTCGCCACCACACCCCCGCCAGCCCGAGCAGGAACAACACGTGATCGATGCGGCCAAACGGGCCGGGGTCGGGCACGTGGTCAAGCAGTCTGTGCCGGGCGCGGACCCCGACGCGGGGGTGGTGTTTGGCCGCTGGCACGCGCAGATCGAGCAGTCCCTGGCCCAATCGGGTCTGGCGCACACCCTGCTGCGGCCCAGCTACTTCATGCAGAACTTCCTCATGTCGGCGCAGCTCGTGGCCGAGCAGGGCGTGCTGTACGGCATGACCGGTGAGGCCCGGATCAGCTACATCGACGCCAGCGACATCGCCGCGGTGGCCGCCCAGGTGCTGACCAGCCCTGGGAACCACGGCACCAGCTATATGCTGACCGGGCCCGAGGCCCTGACGGCGGCGGAGGTGGCCGAGCGGCTGTCGGCGGCCACCGGACGCCAGGTCCGCTATGTCAACATGCCGCCTGAGGCCTTCAGGCAGGCGCTGGCCGGCGCCGGCCTGCCCGGCTGGCTGGTCGACGCCTTGGTTGAAGGCAACACGATGCTGGCTGCCGGCCACGGGGCGACGGTCACCGACGAGGTGGCCAGGTTGACCGGCCGGCCCCCGCGGACGTTCGAACAGTTCGCCGCGGATCACCGGGCCGCCTTCGGCGGCGAGCCGTCCAACTAGGTCTCACCCACGAACCACCGGCCCCCGGTGACGTGCCGGCAAGGCCCCAGAACCACGGGAACAGGGGGCCGCGGGTACGGTGCTGAGCGCGCGACTGGCGTCGCATGCATCGATCGGGTCGGGGGTAAGTTCGTCAGCATGACCGGTATGCCGTCCGATGGTTCCGAGGAACCTGCGCGGCAGCCGGGAGCCTCCACCGGTGCCGTCCCGTCGGCCGCCTCCTCGCCGCCGGCACCGCCCGCATCGCCGGTAGGGCCGGCCCAGCCGGGCCCGGTCGGGCTCGGCGACGGCAGCGCCCCGGCCGGCGCGGCCGAACCGGTCGGCGGCGGCCGGGTGACCAGCCCGGGCCCGCAACTCCCCGAGCACCGGATCGAGCGGACCCGCGCCGGCGGGCTCTGGGTGGCGGTCGCGGCGGCGGCGCTCGTGCTGCTGCTCCTGCTGATCTTCATCTTGCAGAACAGCCAGCAGGTCCGGGTGTCGTTCTTCGGCGCAGACGGGCACCTGCCGCTGGGGGTCGCGATGCTGCTTTCGGCGGTCGCCGGAGCGCTGCTCGTCGTGCTCGTCGGCACGGCGCGGATCGTCCAGCTCCGGCTGGTCGCCCGCCGCCACCGGGACGGGGACGCAGCGCTTCGCCGCTCCTGAGCGGCCGGGGTCAGCACGGCGCCCAGCAGAGGGCGGGCATGCCGGTGGCCGGGTCGACTCCGGTGAGCTGACACTGGCGAAAACGGCCTGGCGGCGGCTTTCGGCTGGACGTGGCGAAGGTCAGGCTGCAGCCCAAAGCGGTGGGGGAAGGCTTTGCGGCAGCGTGGTTGTCCCGCGGTGGCGGCGGGGGTGGAATGGCTGTGCTCGGCGTACCTGCTGCTGCCGTTTGTCCCGGTTCTCGGTGATGTGGTATTGGCGGCAGGCGCCGACGGACTGGAGAACGACAAGCTGGCCGGACGACCGAAGGAGGTGCCTGACGAAGAGACCGACGAGGTCGCGACGCGATCGGGCAAGGACCCGGCCGTCCAGGTGAGCAGATCCAGCGGAGAGGAGAAGCAGGTGCCGTACATCAAGGTTGGGGAGGAGAACTCGGGTTCCATCGACCTGTACTACGAGGACCACGGCTCGGGTCCGCCGGTGGTCCTGATCCACGGCTACCCTCTCAGCGGCCGCGCCTGGGACAAGCAGGTCCCGGTCCTGCTGGACGCCGACCGTCGGGTGATCACCTACGATCGGCGCGGGTTCGGGAAGTCCAGCCAGCCGACGTCCGGCTACGACTACGACACGTTCGCCGCGGACCTCAATACCCTGATGGAAAGGCTCGACCTGCGCGACGTCACGCTGGTCGGGCATTCGATGGGAACCGGCGAGGTGACCCGCTACCTGGGTGCCTACGGCTCAGCCCGCGTCGCGAGGGCGGTACTGACGTCCCCGATCCCGCCGTTCCTGCTGCAGACCGACGACAACCCGGAGGGCCTGCCCGGCAGCCTGTTCGAAGGGTTCATCCAGACCGCCAAGGCTGACACCCCGGCGTGGATGAAGGGCTTCCTCGACAACTTCTACAACATGGACGTCTACGGCGGCACGCTGGTCAGCGACCAGGCGTTTCAGGCCAGCTGGAACATCGCGACCGCCGCGTCAGCCACGGCGGCAGTGGCGTGCATCCCGACGTGGGAAACTGACTTCCGCGCCGACCTGCCCAAGATCGACGTGCCAGTGCTGGTTGTGCAGGGCGATGCCGATCGGATCCTGCCCTTCGACGCCACCGGGAAGCGCCTGCCCGGCCTGGTCAAGGACATCCAGCTGGTCGTCATCGAAGGCGGCCCGCACGCCATCGCCTGGACCCACACCGACCAGGTCAACCAGGCCCTCCTCGGCTTCCTCCGATAGCATCGAGATCGACACCGGCTAACGAGCCGCTGCGCCCCGCTGGTATTCCGGCTCCGCGGTGGACCCGCCTGGTGGGTCTGCGGGACGGCTGTGACTCCTCGAGGGGGCTTGACGGGATGATGCCGGGCCGCGCCGTGCCGCGGCCGGCCGGCCGCTTGGCGCTGGCCGGCGGGCTGGCGTTGGCCGTGGCCGCGGCGCTGTACGTGATCGGCCGGACCCATACCCCGAGCTACACAATGGGCCTGTTCGGTCAGCACGGCGTCGCCGTCTACCGCCTGAAGGCGCAGCTCGCGACCGTGATGTTGGGGCTGGCCCTGGCGCAGCTCACCTTGGCGCTGTGGATGTACCAGCGGCTCCCCGGAGCCGGCGCGGCACCGCCGCCGGTGCCGATGCTCCATCGCGCCGGCGGCACGACTTTGTTCCTGCTCTCGTTGCCCGTCGCCGTCCACTGCATGTTCGCCTACGGTGTGCAGCTTGGCGACTTGCGGGTAGCGCTGCACTCGGTGGCGGGTTGCTTCTTCTACGGGGCGTTCGCGGCGAAGGTGGTGATCGTGCGGAGCCGTCGGCTGCCGGGCTGGGCGTTGCCGGTCGCGGGCGGCCTGCTCGTCACCCTGATCGTCGTTATGTGGTACTCGAGTGCGCTCTGGTACTTCGACGGCTTCCGCCTGCCCCTACCGTGACACTGCCGCAGTTCCGCTGGCATTGAGGCCAGCGGTCAGGATTCCGGCTTCACGATCCCGAGCCGGTGGGCGATCGTGGCCGCCTCGACCCGGCTGCGCACGCCGAGCTTGCCGAGGATGTTGGAGACGTGCACCGTGGCCGTCTTGGGACTGATGAACAGCGTCTTGGCGATCTGTCGGTTCGTCCGCCCGACCGCGACCAAGGCGAGCACCTCCTGCTCGCGGGCCGTGAGGCCGAGTCGGTCGAGTGGCGATGGCGGCTGGGGTGCGGGCGGAGGGGTGGTCGCGGGATTGGTCCCTAGGTTGAGACGGCCGCGGCGGGCCAGGGCCTCGATCTCGGCGCGCAGCGGAGCCGCGCCAAGCTTGCTCGCCGTCGCGTGCGCGGCGCGCAGCGACGACTCGACCTGCTCGCGGGCGACGCCCCGGAGCAGCAGCGCCTCGGCCTCCCGCCAGCGGGCGTAGGCGGTCGGGTAGGGCTCGCCGAGCTGTTCCGAGGCCTCCGCGGCGGCCGCCCACAGGTCGGGGTCGCTGTGCCCGCTGAGCCGGGCGAACTCGGCCTCGCCGAGCGCCTCCTGGGCCTCGGTGCGAGGCGTGGGCACCCTGCCGTCGGCTTCCTCCGGCGACATCAGAGCGCGTAGCTCGCCGGCCAGTGCCATCCCGGCCCGGCGGGCCTCGAGGACCTCGTCGCCGGCGCGGCGGGCGTCTGCCCGCTCGGCGCGATCCGCCGCGGCGCGCAACCCCAGGGCGTACAGCGGCGCGCCGAAGATGAGATCCGAACCGGCGACCCGAAGCCCCTCAGCGACCGCGGCGTCGGCGTCGCTCAGGCGGCCCTCCCTGATGGCCAGCTCCGCCCTTGCGCTGAACAGCGGCGTCGCAAACCAGGGCTGCGTGACGGTCGGTGCGTAGGCCTCGCCTGCTACTGCCAGATGCTCGGCGGCCGAGGCGGCAAGACCTCGGGCGAGGTCGAGCTGGCTGCGGGCCGCGTGGATGTAGACGCGCGCGGCGGCGAGGTCGGGGGCCACGCGGTCCGCCGCGCGGTGCAGCAGCAGGTCGGCGTCGTCCCAGCGACCGAGGGCGAACAGCGCACGCGCGGCGGTCGCGGTGAGGAAGGGGCTGTGCCACCGTCCGAGCCCCTGCTTGGCCGCCAGTTCGGCGCCCTCCAAGGCGACCTCGGTTGCCGCCTCTAGCTCGCCGAACGCTTCCAGGAGGCCCGACAAGGTGGCTGAGGCGCGCGCGACGTCGTCGACCTTGCCGACCTCGTCCGCGATCCGGCGGGCCTCGGTGAGCTGCCTGACGCCCGCCTCGAGGTCGCCGAGGAAGGCGAGGTCGACGCCCAGAGCCCTGCGGGCATCGCCTTCCTCTGCCAGGGCGCCGATCTGGCGGGCGATCGCGATCGCCTCTTCGCACAGGTCGCGCGACTCGCGGTAGTGGCCCTGCCCGATCAGTGCCTCGCCGAAGGCGGCCAGGACCTGCGCACGCTCGGCCAGCGGCGGGCTCCTGGGCACCAGGCGCACGGCCGCCTCGTATTGGGCGAACGCACCCTCGCCTCCCGTCGCGCGCAAGTAGCCGCCGAGCCGCCCGTGCAGGAGCCCGGCCCGCACCGGGTCCTTGGCCGCGTCCACGTCGCCGAGCGCCGCCTGGGTCAGCGTGATGGCTCGGGCCGGGTCACCGGCCAGGTAGGCCGAGTCGGCCGCGTGCTGCAGCAGCGCGGCACGATCCCGGCCGAGTCGCTCTTCGGCGTCAGCCACCTGATCCCACAGCTCGAGTGCCGTCTCGAAGTGACGCTGGGCGTCGGCGAACCCGTAGGCCGCCTCGGACTGCAACCCCGCCTCCACGGCGGCGGCCAGCGCACGGGCTGGGTCGTGCGCCCTGACCCAGTGGTAGGCGAGCCGAGCGGGCGCGGCGAGCCGGTTACGCTCGGCGAGTTCGGGGCGATCGGTGAGCACGCGGGCGAAGCCGCCATGCAGCTGGGCACGCTCACCGGGCAGGAGCTCGGCGTACAGCGCCTCCTGGGTCAGCGCGTGTCGGAAAGCGTAGGTCTCTGTGGCGGGGTCGGGGACGAGGACTTGGTGGGCGACCGCGGCGCGTAACGCGGCCAGCAGGTTCGCTTCGGGCAGCTCGCTGACCGCAGCGAGCAGCTCGTGCTCGACCCGGCCGCTGGCTGCGGCGATCATCCGGAGCGTCGCCTGCGCGTCCTCGGGGAGGACCTGGATGCGGCTCAGCAGGACGTTCTCGAGACTCGGCGGCAGGCTGCGCCCGTCGCCCTGGCGGGTGGCGGCGAGCAGCTCCTCCGCGAAGAACGCGTTCCCCTCGGAACGGCGGTAGATCCGCCCGACGAGCTCGTCGTCTGGTCTCTTCCCGAGGATGCCGGCCAGCAGGTCGGCGACGTCGACCCGGTCGAAGCGGCTCACCTCGAGCCGCTCGACCCGTCCGCTGCGGTCCAGCCCGGCCAGGAACGGCCGCAGGGGATGCCGCCGGTCCAGCTCGTCGGTTCGGTACGTCAGCACGAGGAGCAGCGCTGCCCGCAGGTTGCGGACAAGGAAGGTGAGCAGGTCCAGGGTCGAGCGATCGGCCCAGTGCAGGTCCTCCACCACCAGCAAGGTCGGGGAGCGGTCGGCGAGGCGTTCCAGCAGGGCGAGGAACGCTTCGAACAGCCGGGCCTGCGCCGACGAGCCGACGGCGAGCCGGGCCGACGTCGACTCCTCGTCCTGCCTGAGCTCGGGCAGCAGGCGGGCCAGCAGCGGCCGTCCGGGTCCTACCAGCTCGTCGAGCGCCGCCGGCTCCAGCCCCCGGCCCAGGCCGCGGAGCGCCTCGGCCACAGGCGCGTAGGGCAGCGACCCCTCGCCGAGCTCGATGCATCCGCCGAGCAGCACCTGCCCGCCGCTCCCACGGACCTGATCGGCGAACCGGGTGACCAGGCGGGTCTTTCCGACGCCGGCCTCACCGCCCACGCACACCGTCACCGGCTCGCCGCCGCCGACGTACGCGAACGCCGCCTCGAGACGGCCCAGCTCTGCTCCGCGACCAACGAAGGGCGAGGTCGCGGCGGCCCCGGCCATGGCGAGAGTATGCGCTTCGCCTCCCCCGGATCCGGAACAAACCGGCAGCCGTCCGGCCGTCCTCGTCCATCCCGGGCGTCCGGCGGAGAACAGGCTCACTCGGTTGCTGGCTGATATGACGGACCGGACGACGGCTCGTCCCGACGGACGACCGCTCCGGTTTCGCGTCGACCAGCGCTGGCTCCGGCCGCCGCGCTCGCCGTTGCCTTCACCCGCTGCGCCGCGCTACCCCAACCGTCCGCTGGACCCGCCATCGACCCGACAACCGGACCGGGAGAAAACCTCGACCCAAGCCGGATGACCACCTGCGCACTCACCGGCCAACACCACAAACAAGATCCACAAAGCTGCCGCAGCAATTCATGAATGACCAGGCTAGGACGGTCGCTGGGAAGAAATAGGGTTCCCGGCCGACCCGGCATTGGCACATCGTCCGATGCGACGGCCGCCGCCGCGCCATAGGTTGCTCGCACGGAGCGGCCGATCGGGCCGCCCTCTCAACCGCTGCTCGGCCCGCTCGGTGCCGATCGGACAACCATCACTGGAGGCAAGAATGTTCGCACGGATTCTCGACCGGCAGAGAGTACTGCTCGGCCTCGCCGTGGCCGCACTGATCACCGCCGGGCTGGTCGGCGTCGCGGGCTCCAGCAGTGCGGCACCTGCAGCCGCGGGGGGAGCGGCCCTCGCGGCCGATGGGACCAGCTACTCCCCGGTGCCACCGGAGATCCGGGTACCGCCCGGCAACCGGCTGGTCGCGCGGCTGGACGGCCAGGGTGTGCAGGTGTATCAATGCACCGCGGGCGCCTGGGCATTCCTCGAGCCGGTCGCCCAGCTCAGCGACCGGAGTCCGGCGGCGATCCACTTCCGGGGGCCGAGCTGGGAGTCAATCCGGGATGGCTCGCTGGTCGAGGCCGCGACGGTCGCCTCCTCACCCGTTGCCGGGTCCATCCCACAGCTGCTGCTGCAGGAAACCACCACCCGCGGCGACGGCATCTTCGGCAGCGTCACCTACATCCAGCGGCTGCGCACCACCGGCGGCGTGAAGCCGACGACCGCGTGCACTGACGGGCAGACCCAGGGGGTTCCTTACACCGCCGAGTACCGCTTCTACGTCCAATCCTGACCGTTCACAGGGCGGGGCCGGCAAAGCCGCACGACGGTAAGCCGGCCACGCCAGCGGTCGCGACGAATACGTCCCGACTCCACCGCCGGACCGACCATGTGGGTACGGCTCGGTCGATCGCTTCGCACTCGTGGGCAGCGATGGTGCGGGCGGTCTTGTTGTCGTGGCCGCCGGTGGTCATTTCCTCCGGATCAGGAGCGATGTTGCGTGTACCGGTCAAAGGCGGGAGATCTGCAGCGATGCTGGACCTCGTAGCCGGGGGCCCAGCACCCGGCGGTAGACCGGCGGGGCAGGCGGCGGTGGGGTGGCGCCGTGTGGCTGCCCAACCGGCGAAGGCGGCGGACATCGGCGGGTTTGCCGTCGTGGTCGCTGTTTCCGTTCGGCACGCGGGCGATGTAGCCGCTGCGCCAGCAGAGTGGTACAGTTTCTTGTACAACTCACTGGAGGGGCGTCATGTCCGTCACCGCCACGGAGGCGCGCAAGCGTCTGTTCCCGCTGATCGAGGAGGTCAACGACGACCAGGTCGCCGTCGAGATCGTCTCCAGGAGGGGCACGGCGTACCTCGTCTCCGCCGACGAGTACCACTCCTTGAAGGAGACCGTGTACCTGTTGCAGTCGCCGCGCAACGCCCAGCGCCTGCGGGAGAGCCTCGCGGAGGTGCGGACGAGCCAGACGCAGCCGCACGAGTTGATCGAGTGAAGATCGCCTTCAGTTCCCACGGCTGGGACGACTACGTCAGCTGGGCAGAGGATCGCAAGACGCTGAAGCGGATCAATCGCCTCATTGAGGAGGCTTCGCGCGACCCGGGAGCCGGGACCGGCAAGCCCGAAAGACTGAGCGGTGACCTGTCGGGCTACTGGTCGCGCAGGATCGACCAGGAACACCGCCTCATCTACACCGTCGAAGGCGATGAACTCATCGTCGTGCAGGCTCGCTACCACCACTAGCGCCAGGGCTGCGCTGACCTACGGTATGGGGTTCCAGAACTCTGTCCACCGGTGTGAGCTGGGCTGGTGGTGATGAGAAGGCCGGTGGCTCGACGACTCTCGCCTTCGTGGGATCGTCGGCGTAGACCGTGGTGCCCAGATCTGATGGGAAGGAGCCGAGGCGCATGCTTGACCTCGACCCAGCCGCCCGCGAGGTGATCCGCGTGCTGGACGGCGTGACCGACGAGCAGTTGGCTGCTCCCACGCCGTCGGCGGGCTCGGTGGCCGCCCTGCTCGACCACCTGATGAGCCTGTCGCTGGCCTTCACGTGGGCGGCCCGCAAGACCACCACGGCTGAAGATGGCAGCGGGGCTTCCGGCCCCCCGCCGGCGGCGGCCGCGGAGCACCTCGACCCGGACTGGCGCACGATCCTCCCGCGGCGGCTTGCGGACTTGGCCGAGGCTTGGCATGACCCGGCGGCCTGGGAGGGGACGACCGAGGCCGGCGGGATCACGATGCCGGCCGACAGGACGGCCACGGTCGCCCTGGATGAGCTGGTGCTGCACGGCTGGGACCTGGCCCGCGCGACCGGACAGCCCTTCCGGTGCGACCCGGCCAGCACCGCGGCGGTCTTGGCGTTCACCACGGAGTCGGCACAGCCGGAGAACGCGGCCTCCCGCGAGGGGCTATTCGGTCCGGTGGTGGACGTGCCGGAGGACGCGCCGGCATTCGACCGGGCGCTCGGATTCGCCGGCCGCGACCCGAAATGGACCCCGCCATCGGCCTGACCGATCCG
>Ga0137377_10004202_pt1 | contig 11307 bp, 5 predicted proteins | sample SagtaG_22_FD_104815 | JGI IMG/M metagenome (GOLD analysis project Ga0137377, IMG submission 104815) | Vadose zone soil microbial communities from Sagehorn Ranch, Mendocino, California, USA - Sage2_L_40_16 metaG | ecosystem: Environmental > Terrestrial > Soil > Vadose zone | place: USA... | reverse complement strand
GTTGGTATTTTGTCTTCCAGCGAGGCAGCGGTTTTGGATGGCAAACGGATGGGAGCGGTGATGGTCAGCAACACCGTCATGCCGTCCGGCACGATTTCGCCAAGCGTGGCTTGCAGACGTTCAATGAGCCTGGTCGCAACCTTGTCGAACCGCAAACGAGGCTTGGCGCGGTTACCGCGCCGTTTGAGGGTCTTGATGTCTACAGCAACCCGATTCCCAGCGACCCTGATATAGGCGTCGGGTGGATCACTCCCCTGTTCCCAGGTTGCCGAAAACCGTCTGGCGACGGCTTCGATGGCGGCTCGCTCCTGCTTCGTCAAATCCCTCATGCGTCCCTACCTCTGAGGTTTGGACGGCCGCACTGCCGTACCGGGGCCGTGGTGGCGTCGCGGGCAGAAACGAGAAAAGCCAGCACTCGCTGGCTTCTCGACCGAGGCGCCGGTCGGAATCGAACCGACGAATAGAGGTTTTGCAGACCTCTGCCTTACCACTTGGCTACGGCGCCGAGAGACGTAAACTCGCAATCTACATACAGTTTCTCAACCCACCAGGCGAAAGGTTCCAAACCTCTGCCTCACAAACCTCTACCTCACAACTTGGCCACGACGCCGCGACAGAGATGGACTCGCGCGCCAGTTAGAGCTTCTCAACTCGTCCTTTAGGTCCCGGCGACTGTTGGCATTTTTGTTGGCACTCGCGACTCACTGCCCGCTCCAAGCTGTGGAATCCGTGCTCTGTGATCAGACTCGCGTGGACGCAGAGCCACCCCCAGGCTCGGAGACGAAACAGTGGGCTTCCAGCGCAGGACGGTGCCAACCTGTTGACCGTTCAGGGGTCCATCGACCCACCTGGCCTGCGCTCGCCGCACGAAGTCGAGGGCCAGCTTCCAGCGAGCCGAGTCCGGTGTGAGCCATCCGAACGCCTGCTCCATGGTCCCCACTGGGCACACGACCAGGGCGGGCGCCTGGACACGCCACCCCTCATGTGGCTGGGACCGGGCCTCGTTGGCGAGCGCCACGGCGTCGAGTAGCTTCCGAAAATCTGTCAGCATCGTTTCCGCGCCCGTCCGGAACGACGGGAATAGGAGGCGAGGCCGGCGCCGCTCGCCGAAGACATAGGGTCGCAGGATCCGCTCCAGCTGCGGCCACAGCGGTACGACGCGGTGTGAGCCCGCGGTCTTCAACCGCCGCCACTCATTTTCACGGAACGTCACGACCTTACCGTCGATGGGCCCGTTGGGCAGATTCGGGGCCGCGCACCAGCGCCTGCGCGGATATCTGCCCACTAGCTTACACACACGAGGAGCCTGGTCACAGAGCCTTCCCGTCGGGCGCACTTAGGCAAGGGGGGGGTTCTGGATGGACACCCAGGCGCAAAGACCGCACCTTAGTTACTGCATGGGACATTCGGTCCAGCTCCCTCAGAGGCCCCCGCCGCAGCGTGCAGCGACCGACCGGTAGCATACGCCCGCTTCCCTTGCACGTGACGAAGCTTCGTCTCTTCCTCGTCGACGATAACCGGATGTTCCGCGACGGCCTTGCTGCGATGCTCAACGCTCAGGGGGATCTCACCGTGGTCGCGGCGCTCGCAGATGGGAAGGAGGCGCTGCGACGCGTACCGGCTGCCAAGCCGGACGTCGTTCTGCTGGATCAGGCGCTGCGGAACGGCGACGCCCTGCAGTTGGCGCAGAGGGTGCGCCAAGCGTCGCCTGAGACGAAAGTGATCGTCATGGGGCTCCTTCCGATACAGGAAGACGTCGCGGACTACGTGCGAGCCGGCGTGTCGGGGTTCGTCCTCAAAGCCGCCACGTTAGATGAGTTGCTCGACGCCATTCGCTCCGTGGCCCAGGGCGCCAACGTGCTCCCGCCTCCGCTGACCCTGTCGCTCTTCTCTCAGATAGCCGATCTCGCAGCGCGACAAGGCAAGGGCCACGCGCTGACCGCCGTACGGCTGACCAAGCGAGAACGGGAGGTGGTCGATCTCATCGTGGGTGGCATGAGCAACAAGGAGATCGCGCACCAGCTCCATCTCGCCACACACACAATCAGGAGCCACGTGCATAACGTCCTGGAAAAGCTGGCGCTGCGCAGCCGACTCCAGATAGCGGCGTACATGCATGCTAAAGGGCCCCCGCCAAGCTGGTCCGGAGAGCTTCCCCCACCATCGTAGACCATTAGTCCGGTAGACCATTTCGTCCACGAGCAGCATCCGCTAAGGCTCGCGTCCCTGGCCCGGTGCGCTCGCGCCACAGCACTCGAACGGTATCACTTGCCAGCCGGTCCGATCGTCGCACTTGCGCAACATACTGATTGAGATGTAGTGCGCGCAGTCAACGGCACCGGCCTTGCAGCAGCGACGCAACAATGTTGAAGTTCAAATTCTGATTTGAGGTCCCCGCCACCAAGAGGTCACCACAATTGCCAACGTTCCTTTCCAAGCTGCCTTTGCACTCAGGGCGATGGGGGGTTCTTGTGGTGCTGCTTACCGCGGTGGCATGTGAGCTCCCGGAAGCGAAATCGCTGTCGGCGCCGCTGGACGCCGCGCTGGACCCTCCCTCCGTCGACACACACGTGCCGTTCACGTTCGCCGACTTCAATCCGTGCACCGGTGAGCCGTTCTCGGGCCCGGGCTTCATCCACTTCAAGATGTATCTAACGTCCGCTCCCAACTTCCACATCAGCATCGAGGAGAACCTCGAGGACGTGAAGGGCGTCACCGTGACCGGCGTGCGCTACGTTGTCCCTGCCCAGACGTCTGAACAAGTGATCTCCGACCAGGATTTCGCGCCCTCGACCGGAACTTTCGAGGAAACGGAGCAGTTCGTCCGTCAAGCTGAGGACGGCACGCTCATCTTGGGCGACGACTTCTACATGCGCATGAGCTTTCATTTCACCGTCAACGCCAACGGGGACGCGACGGCCTCTGTATCCAACGTCGCGGCCAACCCGTGCAAGTAAGACATACTCCGGCTCGAGCGCTCGGCGTCGTCACTTCACAAGCACCACGACCTGATCGCTCCCGCGGAACTGGCGCCCGTCGGGGTGGTCGCCCAACAGCACCAGCGCTTGGGGTGTGGTCACGGTCGTCGAGAGATAGCCACTGGCCACCAGTTGCTGCGTGCTGAACGTGAGCACCAAGTCTACCCGGCCGTCATTGTTCACATCTCCCAGCACCCTACTCGTCACCGGTATCCCACCCCCGCCGTTGCCGAGCATGACCTTCGCCGGGTCCACCTTCGAGGCATCGAACGTGGGAGAGCTGAGCAGGGCCACCGTCACCGGCGTCGAGAGCTGAGGGCTCTTGCTGTTATAGATCACGGCGTTCGGTAGCGCTGAGTTGAAGGGCGCAATGTCAATCGCCACGGCGAGCCGAGTGACCGTAAGCTGCAGCGTACCGGTGCCAGGAGCCCGATCCTTATCTGTCACGGTCAGCCCGACCGTGTACACAGTGGCCTGGAAGTAGCGATGGGTGCCGCTGATGGCGCCCGGTGCGGTGCTCGTCCCGGTCGTCGCCGCCGAGCCATCGCCCCAGGTGATCGAGGAGGTCCAGGGGGCGTCCGCACCGGGGTCGGTGAAGGAGCCGTTCAGCGTGAAGTTGGCGCCCGAGGTAATAATGGCGTTCGCTCCCGCCGTGACGGTTGGCGCGACGTTGTTGATCGCGACCTGGGCCAGGTACTCCGAGACGCCGCCGTCCTTGTCCCAGATCTGCCCTCGCACGGCGCGCACCCCATTGTCCGCGGTGGGACACGATGTGGAGTTCCCCGGTCCTCGCTGGCCATAGCCGCTGCCGCAATCGAATGCGTACGTGAACCCTGCCGATTGGTCCACTGAGGAGAGGTCGAGCGGGCTCGTGAGCGAGAGGTGAAACGGGCTCCCCTCATTCACTGGGCCATCGTTCGCGAACTGCGCGGTCGGGGCGACGTTGTTGATCGCGACCTGGGCCGTGTACTCCGAAATGCCGCCGTCCTTGTCCCGGATCGTGCCCCGGACAACCCGCGTGCCGTTGTCGTTGGTCGGGCACGCCGCGTTCGGCGTTGCGCCGAACGGACCGTACCCGGACCCGCAGTCGAAGGCGTACGTGAAGCCGGCCGCTCGGTCCACCGGGGACGGGTCAGTCGGGCTGCCGAGGGAAAGCTGAATCGGGCTCCCCTCGTTGATCGGGCTGTTCGTGGTGAATGTCGCTCTTGGGGCGACGTTCGCGATGCTGGCCGTGGTCGTGGCTGAGCTGGATGCCCCGTGCTCGTCGGTGACCGTCAGGGTCACGGTGTAGGTGCCGTTGTCCGCGTACGTGTGGCTCGGCATCGCACCAGGTCCCGAGCTCCCGTCTCCGAAACTCCAGACAATCGCAAACGCGTCACCATCCGGATCGAACGAGCCGCTGCCGTCAAACACCACCGCGGTGCCCTCGAAGCCGCTGTACGGGCCGCCTGCATTGGCGACCGGGGGCCGATTGCTCGCCACCTGGATCGTGAAGCTCGTGGTCGCGACGTTCCCCGCGAGATCGGCGGCGGTGAATTCGATCCTGTTCAGCTGCGTCGAGTTGGCCAGGTTCAGCCCCGTCGCCATGAGAGTCTTGACTCCTGTGGCGACGCTCAGTGAGAGGTTAGCAGAGGCCACGCTCGTCCAGCTGGCGCCGCCGTCAGTCGAGAAACGCGCAGAGACCACCAATGTGCTCTGGCCGCTCAATGCATCTAGGACGGTGATCCGAGCGCTCGCGGTGGTGACTCCCAAGACCGTCGTGCTCGAGTTCCAGGTGACGCCGTCCGCGGAGACCTGGGGATTGGTCATTGCCGGCGGCGTAAGGTCGACATTGACCGCGACCCCCGCGCTGGCCGAATTCCCCGCCTGGTCCTCCACTGTGAACGCGTGCGACTGATTTGCGCCCTCGGACGTGAACGTGAACGACCCCGTCGCAGGGGACGCGAGGTGCGCGTCGATGGCCACATAGGCGGCCGTGACAGCCGTGTTGTACCAGCCGGCGCCGTTAGGGGCTGGACTGAGCGTCACGGTGATGTGTGGCGCAGTCCGGTCGATGTTGATGATGGTGGTCTGCGTACTAGCTGTGTTCCCTGCGTTGTCCTGCACCGTGAACGTGTGCTGATTTGTGCCGTCGGCGATGAAGGTGTACGACCCAGTCGCGGGGGATGCGAGCCCCGAGCCCGCATCGCTGGCCACGTAGGTTGCCGTCACAGCGGTGATGTACCAGCCGTTGGCCCCGTTGGGGGCTGCTGGACTGAGCGACACGGTGATCACTGGGGGCGTCGTGTCGACGATCTGGAACGTCTGCGCGACATACGGTGCCGGGTCGTAGTTCACATCCCCGTCCTGCGAAGCGAAGATGGTGCAGCTCCCGACCCCCGTGATGTGGACCGTCATGCCGTAGACGATGCAAGTACCGCTCGCGCCGAGCCTCACAACGAGGCCCGAGCTCGCCGTGGCGCTCACGCTGAAGTCGGGGTCGCCGAACTCCTTGTTCGCGAGCGCGGCGAACGCGATCGTCTGGGCGGCGTTGACCGCCTGCGCGGGGGGCAACGCCTCGACGGTCGCCGAAATATCGCCGTTGTTGTTGGCGCCCCCTACGGCATACAGCGTCCCGCTGATGGCGGCCACTCCCAGCAGGAAACGCGCCGTGGGCAGCGACGCTTTCGGCGTCCACGTGTTGCTCCCGGGATCGTAGGCCTCCACGGTCCCCTGGATGATCCCATTAAAGCTGCCCCCGACCGCATACAGCGTCCCGTTGATGGCGGCCACACCCAACAAGCTTCGAGGTGTCGGCATCGACGCTCTCGGCGTCCACGTGTTGCTCCCTGGATCGTAGGCCTCGACCGTCGCCAAGTCGCCGTTGTTGTTGGCGCCCCCCACGGCATACAGCGTCCCGTTGATGGCGGCCACACCCAACCCCCATCGCGGTGTCGACATCGACGCTCTCGGCGTCCACGTGTTGCTCCCTGGATCGTACGCCTCGACCGTCGCCAAGCAGCAGCTATTGTTGGCGCCTCCCACGGCATACAGCGTCCCGTTGATGGCCGCCACACCCGACCCGTATCGCGGTGTCGACATCGACGCTAAATGCGGCGTCCACGTGTTGCTCCCCGGATCGTAGGCCTCGACCGTCGCCAAGTAGTCGCCGCCAAACTGGTTGAAGCCTCCCACGGCATACAGCGTCCCGTTGATGGCGGCCACACCCAACCCCGATCGTGGTGTCGGCATCGACGCTCTCGGCGTCCACGTGTTGCTCCCTGGATCGTAGACCTCGACCGTCCCCTCCGGGCCGAAGTCGAGGCCTCCCACGGCATACAGCGTCGCGTTGACGGCCGCCACACCTAGGCCCTCTCGCCCGTCGGACATCAACGCCTTCGTCGTCCACTGTCCGCTCCCGGGGGCCCGCGCCGCCGCTGGCCTCAATACCCAGGCGGCGGCATTCGTGGACGCACTCCCGACCGTGGTCAAACGCAGGCTGGTCGCGTTGAACGCCCCGGCACCGGTCGCCAGTGGCGGCCCGTCGCTCGGACTAAGCTCGGCCCAGGTCGGTGTGCCACCCAGGCCGTTCGCGTTGGCCAACACCCACGCGTCCGTGCACCCACCGCACCCACCGAAAATCATCATCCAGTTGCCCGCGGCGTCGTAGCCGGGCATGTGGTCTTGGCGCGCGGGCGGCGCCCCTGCCGCTCCCTCGGCGACGAGGTTGGTCCAGGCGGGCGTGCCTCCCAGCCCGTTGGCATTGGAGAGCACCCAAACGGCGTTGGTCGGGACCCCGCTGCCTTGCGCCCCACCGCCGAACACCGTCATGCGATTGTTTGCCACGTCGTAGATCGCGGTGGGCCCGTACTGGCCCGGCGGTGGCCCGCCGGTGGGCGAGAGCTGCGTCCAGCTGGGCGTCCCACCCAGGCCGTTGGCGTTGCTCAACACCCAGACCTCGGCGTACGTGCCGCCGCCCGAACCGCTCCCATTCTGCCCGCCGAACACGATCATCCGATTGTGGGCGCCGTCGCCGCTCGACGCCGGCGCGGATGCCCCCGACGTGAACACTGCGGCCGGCTGATTCCGGCCCGCAGGCAGTCCACCGGTCGGTGCAAGTTGGATCCAGGTCGGCGGCGTGCCACCCAAGCCGTTTGCGTTGGTGAGCACCCAGACGTCGTTCGCGACCGGCAAGCAGCCGCCCAGACAGCCGCCGAACACGATCATCCGGTTGCTGCTGCCGTCGTACACGGCGACGTGCCCGTGGCGGCCCGGAGGCGAGCCCGACGCGCCGTTGGCGATCAGGTTGGTCCACTGCGCCGGAGTGCTCACGCCGTCGCCATTGACGAGCACCCACACGGCGTTGGTGTTCCCGGTATTGGACAACCCCCCGAAGACGATCACGCGCCCGCTGGTGGGATCGGCCACCACGCTGCCGAGCGCGTCCGGGGGCCCGCCCGACGGGGCGAGGTCGATCCACGTCGGCATCGTGCCGCTGCTGGGAGCGATTTCGAAACTGGGGGTCCCGCCGTGCGGGCTCGCTGGGGCGAGCGGCTGATCGCGGTTGCAGGTCGATAGCGCTAGGCCGACCAAGGCCAGTGCGGGACGCAGCGCGGCGGCGAGCTTCATGACTCCTCCTGACCGACGTGACGCTCCTGAGGCGTCCTACGAGCGGCCTTGAAGGAAACGACTCGCCGACAAAAAACCGGCCGCGTGGGTATCCCACTCAGCCGGTTTCGCGATTGGCTCCCCTCGAGGCATGGGCGACCCGCACGACAGCGCGCCTCGGGGTTCATAGCACCTGAGTTGCGTTCAAGTATGCGGCCCTGACGACGCTGGGCAAGGCCGCAGTGTGGACTAGATCACTGAGACTAGACCAACTCATTCCTAAGAGCTTAGGCCGCGCTTTCGTCTCCCAGCGCAGTGTGCTACCCGGGTCCCACACGACAGTACGTTGATATGGCGCACAGCGGCGGCGAGAGAGGACGGTCTCGTCAGACGCGTGGCGCTAGGTGCGTCGCTCGACGCCGGAGGCGAGAGCCATCACATAGAGAAGGAGCTTCACACTCGTGACCGGCACGCTGCCTGTCGCGTGCCGGGAGAGCCTTCAGCCACCGCTGGTGCCGTGAACGCCCTGGGTCAGGTCGTCGGGTTTAGCGCGACGCCGGGCGACGCTGAGGAGCACGCGCTCCTCTGGCAGAACGGGACGAATGACCGACCTGACTCCAACAGCCAGTTGGGCGACGGTACGAACGAGTTGCGGCGGGTCGTCCCCACGCTGGTCGCGGTCCCATGAGGCGTCGCGAGGCGCATCGGGAGCGATTACGGCATCGCGCTCCAGCAAGTGGCACGTCGCTAGGGGCGAATCGGTCAGGCGTCTCGGACACCGGCATGCGCTTCTCAATACCGAAGCTTCGCCGCCCAGATGTCACTTTCGTACTGACTCGTGCGCCAGGGGCGAGAGCTGGGCATCACTTGGCCGCCAAGCATGCGGAACTGCCTGCTCAAGGCAACCACCAAGCACATCTGCAAACACCCGCGCTCACGACACTGCTTCGCGCGATGGTTAGTGGAGCGCGCTCCCGAGCTCCGCTTGGAGGGAGGGTCGAATCGTCGTGAGCGTCGCCGCCGTACGGTTCGGCAGGGACAGGCATTGACGTGCGTTGCATGAAATAGTACTGTTGCGCATTATGCGCAACGCTACTACTTCTGACAACACCTTCGTTACCCGCGGCATCGACGCGCTGCGTGATCGCCTGCCCGTGCGCTGGCGGCTCTCGCCGAAGCGCCCCGCGCGTCAGGTGCGTAACTACAAACCCGACGCCCTCCTCGAGATCCGCGCGCCGGATGGTGTCCGGGCCGTGCTCCTCGTCGAGGCCAAGCCCCGTCTCCCCGCCCAATTGGCTGCCGACCTCGGCTCCCGCCTCACCGCCCTCGCTACGCAAGCTCGGGCTACTGGTGCCCTCGTGATCGCCCCGTTTCTGAGCCCAATGGCGCGCGACCGTCTCCGGCGGGCTGGGGTCTCCTATCTCGACTTGGCCGGGAACGCCCGGATCGTTCTCGAGCGCCCGGCCCTGCTGATCGAGACGCAGGGTACCGACCGGGATCCGTCGCCTCCGCGCCGCGGCATCCGGTCGCTGAAAGGACCGAAGGCGGCGCGCATCGTTCGCGCCCTGTGTGATTGGCGCCCGCCCGTCGGTGTCCGTGAACTCGCCCGCCGAGCGGCAACCGATCCCGGATACACGACCCGCGTCCTCAACCTCCTCCGAGATGAGGATGTCGTCCGGCGAGGGGCGGGCGGGGAGGTCACCGACGTGAGATGGCAGGACCTCCTGCGGCGCTGGGCTCAAGACTACCAGGTGACGAAGACGAACCGGACCATCGCCTCGCTGGCTCCCCGCGGCCTGGACGCCTTCACGTCCCGGCTGCGGAGCTACAAGGGTCGGTGGGCCCTCACCGGCTCGCTCGCCGTCCCGCGAGCCGCGTCCATTGCTCCTGGCCGGGTTGCCTCCTGTTACGTAGAGAATCCGGACCGCGCCCTCGGCGCGCTCGACCTGCGCCCTGCCGAGACGGGGGCGAACGTGCTGCTCCTTGAGCCGTTCGACCCAGTGGTCTGGGAGCGTACGCGCGCTGAGGCCGGGCTGACCCGTGTGGCAGTCAGCCAGTGTTGTGTGGATCTGCTGACCGGAACGGGCCGCGAGCCGTCAGAAGCGGAATCCCTCCTTGCGTGGATGGCCGAGAACAATGATGCCTGGCGTGCCTGACCCCGTCTACGTGGCGGCTCGCCGGGTCCTGCTCGACGCGCTTGAGGCCGTCCGGGACCACCTCGCCGCGCTCGTCTTGGTCGGCGCGCAGGCAGTGTACCTCCATGCGGGAGAAGCCGATCTGGCTGTCGCGCCCTACACGACGGATGGTGACTTGGCCCTTGACCCCACGCGGCTTGGCGCGAAGCCACTCTTGGAGGACGCCCTGACCGCGGCGGGATTCGTGCAAGAGCGGAACATGGTTGGCATCTGGCAACGCTCCGTCCTTGTGGCCGGAACACCTACGTCGATCGCCGTTGACCTACTCGTACCGAACTCGCTCGGAGGCGGAGGTCGCCGGGGAGCGCGGATTCCGCCGCACGGGCAGCAGGTCGCTCGGAAAGTGGTCGGCCTCGAAGCAACTCTGGTGGATAATGAGCGCGGGGAGGTCACTGCCCTTGAGCCGGCCGACGGGCGCCGGTTCGAGTTGGCGGTCGCCGGTCCAGCTGGCTTGCTCGTCGCGAAGGTGCACAAGATTGGCGAGCGGGTGGAGGAACGAGATCGCCTTAGCGACAAGGACGCGCTCGACGTCTACCGTTTGCTCCGCAGTGTACCGACGGAGGAGTTGATCCGGCGCTTTCGCCGCTTGCAGCGCGCCGACCTGTCACGGGATGTCGCTCGGTTCGCGGTTGCGCGTCTGCCTCAACTCTTCGGTTCGCCGCGTGCGCCCGGGTGTCTCATGGCCGTACGCGCCGCCGGAGCTCTGGCCGATAGTGACACGCTTGCAGCCTCTCTCGTGGCGTTGACCGAAGACCTGCTTCGCGCGCTCTGACGTCACCTCTGCAGAGCCGCTCCTCCGAAGGGCCTCAGAGGCGGCACCGAACCTCCCGGCCCCTGTTCGCTGCTGCAGGTGCGCAAGTCGCCGGGGAAGACCAGCTCGGGCAGGAGTACTTCGACGCGCGACGACGCCCGGCAACCTACGTCGTGACAGCGTCAGCACCGCCGCCGTGGCGATCAAGCCGGCACGCCCCCAGTCGTCACGTGCATCTGCCGACTCTCGGCGCCGCGCCGACGCGTGCTGGCGTGTTGGCATTTTTGTTGGCAGTCACCCGTGGTTTCTGGGGGACAGGGATGACTGATCCGGACACGCGCTACGCGGTAAGTGGGTCTCAGAGCGACTGCCGAGGACAGCGAGGGACGGACAAGGAAAAAGGCAGAAGCCCTTTGCAGACCTCTGCCTTACCACTTGGCTACGGGGCCGTGGGCCTTAAACTGGCAATCTACATGGACTTTCTCAACCCACCCCAGGAGAGTCTTGCGACCTCTTTTAGACCTCTGTCATACCATGAGGGTTACAGTGCCGCACAGTCAATACGGCCGAGGTTGTTGGCCTTCTCAACCCATTCGAAGAGTACTCCCTTCGCCAAGAGTCAGTGTGGGGGTTTTGTGGGTACTTGTCGTCAGGCAAGCGCACTTCAAAGCCGCGGACCGAGACGCGTGGGCTCGCCATGTATGCGGGCGTGGCCAGCACCACGCCCGCCGGACGTGAGGGACGACTTGCCGCGCGCCTCGTTCAGGGCGTTCGCGACCCCAAAGTCGGTCGCCAC
>Ga0137377_10004201_pt1 | contig 11307 bp, 7 predicted proteins | sample SagtaG_22_FD_104815 | JGI IMG/M metagenome (GOLD analysis project Ga0137377, IMG submission 104815) | Vadose zone soil microbial communities from Sagehorn Ranch, Mendocino, California, USA - Sage2_L_40_16 metaG | ecosystem: Environmental > Terrestrial > Soil > Vadose zone | place: USA... | reverse complement strand
TCACGTTGCCGCCGCGTGCCCAATGCTGCTTAGGCCAATTGCACCAGTGCGTAATCGATTTTCGAAAATAGCCCGGCGTTTTAACGCTGGGTCAGAATGATGTAAAAAAAGCAAGTCCCGCCAGGGACGAAAGACAAACTCGCTTTCACTTGCGCCGGCTATCGACAATCAACCATCAACGGGCGACACACCCGCGAACATCGGGTCGGTTTTCCTGGCCAGTTGCTTTGGTTCTCGTTACGCTCATTTTCGCAGCGGTCGTCGTTGTTGTGTTCTTAAGATTGGAAACCTGGCCGGCACGTACCGCCAGACAAGGCACGGCCGAGCTCGAACACCTGGGTCAAGATCTTCGCTCCATATTCGTCGACATCACCCACTTGCAGCCGCGAGTTACAATCAACAACCGGGTCTATCTCGAACAGACCGTATCGACCAGCGAATTGGCGATTGTTTCGCGCCGCATTGAGGTTGAACATGAATTTCAAAACACATGGGCGGGGAGCTCCAAGCGCGTAAAACTTCACGGAACGTTCGACGTTAAGGCCGGCTTTGACCTGCGGCGAAACCTGTCGATCGACATTCGACCGGAGGAAATCGTGGTGCAACTTCCACACGCGCAGATTCTTGGACTCGAGCAGCAGCAGGTGGATGTACTCGCGCTAGAGAATGGATTTTGGAATCGTATATCTGCCATCGACGTTCAGGCCGAGCTGGCGGGCTTGCCGCAGCTGGCCCGAGAGAAGGCTGTGGAAAACGATTTACCGATCGAGGCCGAGCGCGCATTGCAAGCACAACTCGACGCGCGTATCCACACCTCGCAACCGTTGCGATTGGTCTTCACAAACGGAAAGAAGAGCGATTAAGAAACTGGAGAGATGCGTCCGGTCACGACCACACGATCAAAACGGATGGCACGGAGGCCGTTACGCCAAACGCCAGGGCCGCTCAAAAAACGAATCTTGCTCGTCAGTTTGATTGTTTTTTTAGCGGCCGTGCTTTCGATTTGCTTCTCTCCACTAATCGTTAGCAATGCCCTGCGACTGTGGATTTCGTGGAAAGGGCGTCAGGCAAAGCTCAGGGTCACGATCGAAAAACTAGACGCACCTTTTCTGCGGCCGGTGTTGATGCGCGGTCTTCGAGTAACAAGCGCGCCGGACTCCGCCTTTCGCATTGACCTTGCTGTTTCACGAGCCAGCCTGGAACTAAACCTTAGGGCCATTTTGCCAGGGATCCATGGCCGCACCGTTAAAAATCTGGACGTGGCCGGAGTCCGGGCCGAGGTGCGCCGCGATCACCCTGGAACAGCTATTTCCGAGGCCGGCTGGAACACGTTTCAACGATTGTTGCCAAACAATTTCAACTTCGGCACTCTGGATTTGCGGGTGGAAGATGGCGCTACCGTGTTCCTGTTGCGGGGGGCCTCACTCTCGGCCAGCGAAATTCAAGCCGGCCATTTTTCGGCGGCTGAGATCATGGTTGTCTCACCATGGCTCCGCCAAAGTTTTTCCGATTTGCGCGGGGCGACCCATTGGCAAGGCGATCGCCTGACTGTCGCCGGACTTACCCTATCGCATGGTCTTGATGTCGAATGGATCGCGGCCGATTTGTCGCATCTTGGTCAACAATATTTGGGTCTCGAATTCGAGGCCGCTGTATTCGGCGGGAAAATTCGCGCTGACATCTCCAATGATTGGCACTCTCACCCTCCAACTTGGAACGTGGCGGGGTCGGCCGCGGACATGTCGCTTGCACAAACAACGGAGGCAATCGGATTTACCGATCGCGCGAACGGGCTGCTTCACGCATGTAAGTTCACTTTCCGCGGCGATCCCAGCGATGTGACCCGCGCCACAGTGTCAGTTTGGGCGGAATTGACCGGACTTAAATGGCGCAATCGGATGGCCGACACGATCATGCTCGGGGCCGCGCTTTACAATCAGCAAATCCAACTGCAGCAGCTCTACCTCAAGCAAAGCCAAAACGAGCTGACGCTAAGTGGCGAAGGCGCCTTTACTGGGAACCAATCGGGCTGGCTCAATCCCGTTTTTCGCGGCGATATTTCGGCCTTGATCGGTAATCTGGGGGAATTTGCCGGTCTCTTTGGCGCCAATCCCGCCGACTTTGCCGGCGAAGTTGCCGTTGAGGGAACAATGAACGCGCGCGATCGCAAAATCGGCGGGCACCTCACTGCCAGCGGGAAATATTTATCGATCTTCAAAGCGCCGATTGATTCGTTCGCGACAAAACTGAACCTGAAGGCAACTGAACTGGAAATTGAGCAGCTGGAGCTGCACCACCAAAACGATTTCGCGCGCGCGACCGGAAAAATTGATGTGGCGCACGAACACGAATACTCGGGAACAGCCACATTCACCGCCGCAAACCTCACAGATTACGTCCACTTGGTTCCTTTTTCCTGGAGTTCGGCAATTCGACAAGGAGCAGTAAGCGGCGATTGGTCGGGTAAAGGAAATATCAGTTCCCACAGCGGTAAATTTCATTTAAATGGCCGCGGCATTCTCGTGTCCGGGCCTGTCGAATTCTCGCCGTTCGATGCGGAACTCGACGCCGCTTACTCGCCCGCTAATATTTTCTTCCACCAATTACACCTGGCCAACCAGCACGCGTCGTTGAATGGATTCCTCACGATTGCGCCAAAATATCTGCAGCTGCAGGCGTTCGCCCTTGATCTGAACAATAAACCGCAATTGCGCGGCAATGTTTTTGTGCCCGTTGCGTTATCAAAAATGGGACGGGACTGGAGCGTTCTCGAGGCGCTTGATCCTGATCAAAAGCTCGATTTCGATCTCAACATTGAACCCACCAACTTGGCGGAGCTGGCGCGCGCGCTCACCGGACGCGCTAGCATGAACGGTCTTTTTGCAGGACGATTTTCAATCTTTGGTGGATTGAATGCTTTGCAGGGATGGGGAGAAGTGCATCTGCGTGATTTCGTTCTGGAAAGCGATGCCGCACCCCTTTCCGCCGACGCGCAAACTCGACTGACGTCCGGCACGATGGACACGAAAGCCGGCATTCAATTTCGCGACTCGGAGCCAATTGCATTGGAGGCCAGCTTCCCTCTGCGGTTTGGCCAAATGAGCAAAGACGCGCCGTCAGAGCCAATCTCTTTAAGTATTGATTTTCCCAAGGTTCGGCTCACGGCCGTGCCGAAATTTCTATCACGCAGTGTATTTCGTGATGGGACCGTGAGCGGCAACCTTGTTTTTTCTGAGACACCGCGGAATCCAAAGATCCTCGGGAATATCCAGTTTGCTAAGGCTGAATTGACTAACACACCGTTGCAGGCGACCGACGCTTCCGCTCGCCTCACGTTTAAAGGCACGAACGCCTCAATCGATTCCGCCAACCTCGGCACAACCGATGTCGATCTTCCGTTTCGGGGCGAAATTGACTTCGCCGACCTGAGCGCCATCTCAATGACACTGTTGCCAAGTCAACCGATTGGTGATTTTACGCCACTCGAGTTGGCCGGATGCATCAGCGGCTTGAAAATCTTGCCTATGTCCGCAGATCAACCCGCTATCCCCAAAACCAACGAACTTGTTTTAAATGGTGGTTGGGGTGCTAATTGGACGGTAACGCTAAAGGAACCTCAAACTGCGGAGCCGTTTGCCTGGTTGGGGCAAACAAATTCGAATAGAACCTTTCCGTTATGTTTCGGCAGCAAACCAGCGCACAATATGTTGGTGCTGGGTTGCGAATCGGTCCAACCGCAAATACGAAATGAAAAGGTTCGGTCACGCAAACGAGTTAAGCATCCTTAGTCTCGCGCGCGTGAACTCCACAATTCGTTTCCACTGCCACGAAGGTAAGCGAGTAACCCAACGGCACCTACGGCGAGCGTCGCGAGCGTGGAGGGCTCAGGAACAGCTTGCGTCTGGAAGCTTAGTATCGGCGAGTTGCTGTTCTCCACTGAATTGAACGTCACGTCGAACGCGTTAGTCGTAATCTGGTTGTTCATTAAAACGCCGTTGTTGGAAGCGGGGTCGTCGATCCATTGCTGAAGTATAGCGGATGGAATAATCCATGTAATATCTCGGGCAGGATTGGCACTGTTTAGGATGAAGGACTGGGTATCCAGAGCCGCTCCGACATCGCTGCCAAAATGGACCCCAGGACCTAACGGGCTGAAGTTGTTGAAGGTCACGGTCGAGGCGTTGTAATTGATGAGGACCTGGTGAACACTTTCGAGCCGAGGAGAATCTTGGGGAAAACCAGTGTCGGTGAACAGCTGAAGCGTGGCCGGCCCCGTCACAGTCATACCTGCAAACGAGGTCAGATCAAACCGGATGAGCGGAAAGGACATAAAGGAGCCTGTGCCTCGGATGGAGTATAAGAGAGCGTCGCCTGCGTGATTACTGTCCGGTCCCCCGAGCGAGGCATGTTCCGTGATGTAAGCGTCGACGGAGGGGTTGAGCGCAATCAAGTCAGCCCTCGCCTTTCGCACGCCGCCATAGAGCAGCGCCAGAACCACCAAACTTAAAGTCACTTCTCTGATCATCGGAACCGTCCTCACAAGCTGGTTGATTTGCAGCGGGAATTGTGCCCAAAAGTGCGTCTTTGAAAAGCGTATTGGCCGCCTTACATGTAGAGGCAGGCCGGGGGTCCACCTGCCACACAGACTCGCCACAGGACGAGTTCGTCCGAATGGCGGGCACGATGTCTGTGCCCCGTCTTAAAGTGCTCCGGGAATGCGGTTGCGACCTTTACCGGGTCGCTTCTAGAACTTCGGTTCGCCGCTCGACTTTCGTCGTCACCAGCCACCGGGCCAGCTTCTCTTCGAGATCACGCGTCAGATTGATTCGGTAATCTGCGCCGGCGTCAACCCGCAGCGAATTTCCGCTTGGCCGATCAAAGAGCAGCTGGACTCGTTGTGGGCCCGGAGAACTGGATAAAATCTGCCGCACTTCGCGCAATTCGTCGGTCGTCGCCGCCGGCGAGAAATGAAGAAGAATGACCGGCGCCTCGTACTCGCCGGCTGATTCCGCTACCTTGTTCGCGCCATTACCTTTTTCGCGCGAGACTACGGTTACCTTTTGCGCAGTGGCACGCACAGTATCGTCGCGCTTGTCGAGGGTCGCCTTGACGACAACGACACGCCCAAGCTCGAGTGCGCTGGACACTTCGACGAAAACTTCATTCCAGAGAACGACTTCCAGCGTCCCGGTCAAATCTTCGACCCAGATCACCGCGAATGGCTTGCCTTCTTTTCGGGTGAACTTCCTTTCGATTTGCACGATGGCGCCGGCAATCTTGAATAGCGCGCGATCGCTCAACTCGCTCAGCGAGGCGACCGTTTGATAATTCCTCGTCGCGAATAGTTCGGCGTAGGCATCGAGCGGATGACCGGTGACGTAAAAGCCGAGCAACTCTTTTTCGTAAGACATTTTCTCGTGCTCGCTCCACGCGGCGACGCGTTTTGTTCGAGTGGACGTCGCCGCCGCCTCCATTTCATCGAACAAGGAAACCTGTCCGGCCGCGCGATCGCGATGGGCGGATGCCGCCGCTGCCAACGCCTCGTCGACACAGGCGAAAAGTCCCGCACGATCGCGCCCCATAAAATCAAAGGCACCCGTTTTGATCAGGCTCTCCAACATTTTTCGATTAGCGATGCGTGACCCCAGCCGGCCGCAAAAATCTTCCAACGAGGTGAACTGCCCGCCACGCTCGCGTTCATTGATGGACACCTGCATCGCGGCTTCACCGACGTGTTTGATCGCAGCCAGTCCGTACCGAATGGCGTTTAATGTAGAAGCGGCTTCCAGCCGCTTTTCTTCGTCGGGCAAGCGGCTGGAAGCCGCTTCTACTTTTTCCGGAGTAAACTTGAGGCCGCTCTTATTGATGTCCGGTGGCAAAATTGCGATGCCCATGCGTTTGCATTCGGCAACGAAGACCGAAATTTTGTCAGTGTTGTTGATCTCATTGCTCAATAAGCCGGCCATAAACTCCACTGGATAATGAGCCTTCAAATAAGCGGTGTGATAGCTGATCACGCCGTAGGCCGCGCTGTGACTCTTGTTAAAGCCGTAGCCGGCAAATTTTTCTAACAGATCAAAAATCGCGTTCGCTTTTTTCTCAGGAATCTTGTTGGTGTGCGCGCAACCGGCGATGAAGTTTTTGCGCTCTTTCGCCATCTTCTCCTTGTCCTTTTTGCCCATGGCCCGGCGGAGAAGATCGGCCTGGCCCAGGGTGTAACCGCCGAGTTTGCTGGCCGCCGCCATAACCTGCTCCTGGTAGATCATTACACCGTAGGTATCGGCACAGATCTCTTCGAGCAGCGGATGAAGATATTTGATTGGGGTAATGCCTTTCTTAGCCTTTACGAACTCGGGAATTAGTTCCATCGGCCCAGGGCGATAGAGCGCGATCAACGCTATGATATCGTCCAGTTTGGTGACATCGAATTGCTTGGAGAGGCTTGTCATGCCTCCGGATTCCATTTGAAAAAGCCCGATCGTCTCGCCCCGATTGTAAAGTCCAAAGGCGGCCGGATCGTCGAGGGGAATATTTTTCAGCGAGAAATCCGGTTGCCGCTTGCGAATCAAGGTGAGCGTATCCTCGATGACCGTGAGCGTCTTCAGCCCGAGGAAATCTATCTTGAGCAAACCGAGATCGTTCAGCGGTCCCATGGGATACTGGCTGACCACGTCGTTGCCTTTTACGTCGCGAGTGAGGGGAATGTAGTCGGACAAATCCCGATCTCCGATGACAACTCCGGCCGCGTGGACGCCGGCATTACGGGACAAACCCTCCAGGATTTTTGCGTACTCAAAGAGCTGACGCGTAGCCGACTCGGTCGCAACGGCTCTTTTCAGCTCAGGATTCTTTTCAATGGCCGACTCGAGAGTAATATTCAGCTCGTTCGGAATCATCTTCGCGATGCGATCGGCGTCGCGATAGCTCAATCCCATAACGCGGCCGACATCGCGGACGACGCTTTTTGCTTTCAATTTTCCAAACGTGATGATCTGCGCGACGCGACGTTCGCCGTACTTTTGGCGCACATATTCCAACACCTCGCCGCGGCGCGATTCGCAAAAATCGACATCGATATCGGGTGGGGAAACGCGGTCAGGATTTAAGAATCGTTCAAAGATTAATCCATATTGCAGCGGATCGATGTCAGTTATCCCCAAAACGTACGCGACCATCGAACCGGCGGCTGAACCGCGCCCCGGCCCGACAGGAATGTTCCTCCCTCTGGCGAAGTGAATAAAATCCCAAACGATCAGCAGGTAGCTGACGAATCCGGTTCTTTCCAGGACATCGATTTCGTAATCGAGCCGCTTTCGCAACTCCGCATCGCGCGTCGCTCGGTCGCCATATCGTTCGTGCAGCCCTTTGTAACAAAGCTCGCGCAGGTATCTTTCGCGTGTTTTGCCGTCCGGCACGGGATACTCCGGGTATTTCGAACGTCCGAATTCGAGCTCGAGGTTACAACGCTCCGCGATTTCAAGCGTATTTGTGATTGCCTCGGGAAATTCACGGAAGAGATCCCGCATCTCGCCGGGTGATTTCAAATACAGCTCCGGGACATAACGCATGCGGCTTTCGTCCTGCACCATTTTCCCCGTACCGATGCAAAGCATCACGTCATGCGCTGGGTGGTCGCTTTTGCGCAGGAAGTGGACGTCATTTGCCGCCACCAGTCCGATGCCGAGCTCATTTGCAATACGCGGTAACTCCAGATTGCATATGCGCTGAGCTTCGATTCCATGATCGTGCAGTTCGATGTAGAAATTCTCCGCGCCCAGGATATCGCGATACTCCGCGGCGCTTTGTTTCGCTTGGCTGATCTGATTCACTTGCAGGGCGCAATTGATTTCACCCGCCAAACAACCACTCAGCGCAATCAGGCCGGAGGCATGTGCCGCCAATAGTTCCTTGTCGATTCGCGGCCGGTAATGAAAGCCGTCCAGGTGCGCGATCGAAATCAGCTTAACCAGATTGCGGTAACCGGCCTCGTCCCGCGCTAAAAGCGTCAAATGATACGCCGCCGCCCCAGGAGAACTCGAGCGATCCTTGTGTGAACCTGGCGCAATGTAGGCTTCGCAGCCGATGATTGGCTTAATTCCGGCGCGTTGCGCCTCCTGGTAAAATTCGATCGCGCCGTACAAATTGCCGTGATCGGTGATTGCGATCGCAGGCATCTTGAATTGCACTGCCTGGTTCATCACTTCCTTCATCCGCAGGGCCCCATCCAGCAGCGAGTATTCGGTGTGGAGATGGAGATGAACGAAGGAGTCGCGTGGCATCAATTGTCAGTATAGACGGCTCGACGATTTGGCAAAAAAAATCGGCATTTACCACGCAAAAAAACAATTGGTGCAGGGTTTAAGTCGTTCGTATTACGACTCAGCGGAAGCAAGCGCCGAACGCCCAACATCGAACATCGAACATCCAACATCGAAGTAGACGGTGGGCTCATTGGACGTTCGATATTTACTCTCACTGCGTTCAGTCCGTCGGCCGCTAACGATACTGAGGCGAAGGAAGAGAGGGGGGTGGCCTCTACATTCAGCGTTGGACGTTTAGGGTTGACCATTGAGCGTTGGGCGTAGCGTTCGGACCCTGGGCCTTGGACGTGACCGTTGAATACCGCGCCTGCCTCCTTCCCGCTTCACTCTTTAACGCTTTAACCCTGTAACGGTTTAACCTCGTATCCGTTTTAGCGGCTTAAAAATCGTCACAAAACGATGCTTGCATATCTGAGGCGACATTGCTATGAGAGCGCGTGCCGCGCTCAGCTCCCAATTGCAAAGTAAGGCGCGGCTGCGAGCTTACATCGACATGAAAAAACTGGAAGCGATCATAAAGCCTTTCAAACTCGAAGAGGTCAAAGAAGCGCTAGCCGAGCTGGGTATTGAAGGCATGACCGTTACCGAAGTAAAAGGATTTGGACGTCAGAAAGGCCACACCGAGATTTATCGCGGCAGCGAATACACGGTCGATTTTCTCCCGAAAGTGAAAGTCGAAGTCGTGCTCGCCGATGATATGGTGGAAAAGGCTGTCAGTGTGGTTGTGGCGGCAGCCAAAACAGGGAAGATTGGCGATGGCAAAGTTTTTGTTCTTCCGGTGGAACACGCGGTCCGCATCCGCACTGAAGAGATCGGCGAAAAAGCAGTGTAGACATCGTTGAAGCGTTCAACCGTTGAAGCGATGGGAGCGGTTTCGTTATTGGACGTTTTTACTTTTTGACGATTTTGCGACGGCGTTTTTACCCCTTTAACTCTTTTAAGTCTGTAACCTCGTAACTCTTCAACGCTTCAACGCTTCAACCCTTCAACTGAACGACCCATGCCGAAAGAAAAAACTGCTTCCGACGTTAGTAAATTGATCAAGGACCACGAGGTAAAACTCGTTGACTTCAAATTCTGCGATCTGCCGGGCACTTGGCAGCATTTCACCACCACGCTAACTGAATACAACGAAGACATCTTTACGGAAGGCCTGGGCTTCGATGGTTCGAGCATTCGCGGTTGGAAGGTGATCAATGCTTCCGACATGCTCGTGATTCCTGATCCGACGACGGCCTGGATCGACATCTTTAACGCCGAGCCGACGCTAAGCCTCATTTGCACCATCGTCGATCCCATCACCCGCGAACCGTACGATCGTGACCCACGTGGTGTTGCTGAAAAAGCGGAAGCTTACTTGAAAAGCACTGGCATTGCCGACACCGCCTTCTTTGGTCCAGAGGCCGAATTCTTTATTTTTGATGACGTGCGATTCAACTACACGACCAATGCCTCATTCCATATCGTCGACAGCAACGAGGGACATTGGAACAGCGGGCGCGAGGAAATTCCCAACATCGGTTACAAGATCCGGGCAAAAGAAGGTTATTTCCCCGTCTCACCCATGGACAGCTTGCAGGACATTCGCAATGAAGTGTGCTTGGAACTGGAGAAGGCTGGCATTCCGATTGAGCGCCAGCATCACGAAGTAGCCACCGCTGGTCAGGCGGAAATCGACATTCGTTTTGCGCCACTCAAACGCATGGGCGATTCGCTGCAGTATTATAAGTACATCATTCGCAACGTGGCCAAGCGTCACAATAAAAGCGTGACGTTCATGCCTAAGCCACTGTTCGCCGATAACGGCTCGGGCATGCACGTTCATATGTCTCTCTGGAAAAACGACAAACCGCTCTTTGCCGGTAATGGCTACGCCGGGTTGAGCGAGATAGCACTTTTCTTCATCGGCGGAATTTTAAAACACGCACCCGCTCTTACCTGCATCACCAATCCTACGACCAATAGCTACAAGCGTCTCGTGCCAGGGTTCGAAGCACCGGTCAACCTTGCTTACTCCGCACGCAATCGTTCGGCCGCGATTCGTATTCCGACGTACTCGGCTAATCCCAAAACAAAGCGCATCGAGTTTCGCACCCCCGACGGGTCGGCCAATCCCTACATCGCGTTTAGCGCCCTCTTGCTCGCCGGCCTGGATGGAATTCAGAATCGTATCGATCCCGGCGATCCACTGGATAAAAATCTTTACGAGCTTCCGCCAGAGGAACTGGCCCAAGTCGCCAGCGTCCCCGATTCACTGCGTGGCGCGATCGAAGCGCTTCAGGCCGATCATTCCTTCCTCTTGCGCGGCGACGTTTTCAACCCCGACTTCATCGCCAACTGGGTCGACATGAAACAGAAGGAGTACGACGCGCTCCGACTCCGTCCTCATCCCTACGAATTCTCCATGTATTACGACGTCTAGCAGAATGTGGTTGGTTGAAGAGTTAAGAAGAGGAACCGAGAAGCTGGCCTCGCATTAAAAATTTCTTCTGTAGCCGCGGTCGCGGAAAAGCAGTAGAAGGCTATCGCACTCCCAACCGTTGGCGGATCATTCGCGCGCTGTTGCCATAAGCGTTTTGGAGTACGCCAGCCTTCTGGCGCTTTGCTTCGAGCACGCCAAATCTTGAAAAAAGGTTCCAGCGACCAACAATTTAAAAAAAGCGGCAGAGAGCTGCCGCACTCCAAACCCTGGCGGATCATTCACCTGCCCCGTTATTACGGAGTGTCTAGGAGTTCGCCAGTGCTGTGCCCCTTTCGGTCCGGCCGCACTGAGAGCTACCAAAACGAGCGCAAAGAAGGCTGGTCTAACAGGACTCTTGCTCGCCGTGTGTTTTGCAGGCCGGCGGTCTAGAGGGTCGACCATTTCACGTCAAGCAAGAAACAAGCTGTGACTGTGCAGAACGCCTCAGGGTTCGCGTTCGCACCATCGCGCATAAGCCCAGGCCTCGGGCGAACCGTGAGGGCGTCTCGGACGTTCGTGCATGTC
>Ga0137377_10004197_pt1 | contig 11317 bp, 10 predicted proteins | sample SagtaG_22_FD_104815 | JGI IMG/M metagenome (GOLD analysis project Ga0137377, IMG submission 104815) | Vadose zone soil microbial communities from Sagehorn Ranch, Mendocino, California, USA - Sage2_L_40_16 metaG | ecosystem: Environmental > Terrestrial > Soil > Vadose zone | place: USA... | reverse complement strand
TCGACGGTGCGGGCGAACGCGGCGAGCGACTTTGCCGGCGAGCGCGCGTGCAGCCGCTCGGTGCCGGAGAGATCGAGAAACGCCTCGTCGATCGACAGCGGCTCGACCAGCGGGGTGAGCGCCTGCATGGCGCGGCGGACGTCGCGGCCGACCCGGACATATTTCGCCATGTCGGGGCCGATCACGATCGCGGACGGGCACAGTGCGAGCGCCTTGAACATCGGCATCGCCGAACGCACGCCATAGGTGCGAGCGATATAGCAGGCGGCCGAGACGACGCCGCGCTTGCCGCCCCCGATGATCACGGGCTTGTCGGCGATACCAGGGTTGTCGCGCTTCTCGACCGTCGCGTAAAATGCGTCGCAATCGATATGCGCGAGCGCCAGCGACGACAGCGTATGGTGACGGACGAGGCGAGGGGAGCCGCATTCGCCGCATCGCTTCGCCGCGAATGCCAGATCGATGAGGCAGTCCCGGCAAAAGCAGGTCGGCTTCCCTCCCAGCTTTCCTCCCGGCTTGCCATCCTCTGGCGCGGTCACGGCACGTCGCGCTCCCAATGCGGGTCGCCCAATACCTCTCGCGCCGCGGCGATGTTGGTGGGATGCAGTTCCGATGCTTTCGCAAATGCTTTGACGGTCAAGTCATCGCGCATCACGAAATCGAGCACGCTGGCGAGGAAATGAGGGTCGGCGGCGGCGTTGCGCAGGGTTTCGGGGCCGATTCCGCTCTCGGCCAGGAACGCGCCCAACCGCTGAGGATCGCCGGCCAGGAAGGTCAGCGCCTGAACTGCAACGATTTCAGCCACTTCGCGAGCGTTGTGAACAGGCTTTTTCAACTGTCGGGTTTGCCTTTCCGTTAACTTATGATGTCTACTTTGCTCGCCATCATGCCCGAGTCCCTCAGTTCTGTTCAAGCAAGTGGAAACCATCCACCAGAGATGGAACCCGTGCTTAACCGGTTAGAGCGAATCTGGCGCTAGTTTGAGCTTACATGTCAGCACGCTGGCCGCGGGGGCAAATGCGCGGCAAACTGGCTGTCGTGCCAGAATTGGGAGGGCGGGATGGCAAAAACCGTCCTGATCGTCGAGGACAACGAGCTGAATATGAAGCTGTTTCGCGACCTGTTGGAAGCGCATGGCTATCAGACCTCCGGGACCAGCAACGGCGTTGAGGCGCTCGATCTCGTCCGCAAGATGCGTCCCGATCTGATTCTGATGGACATCCAGCTTCCGCAAGTTTCGGGTCTCGAAGTGACGCGCTGGATCAAGGACGATCCCGAGCTGCGTTCGATCCCCGTAGTCGCGGTCACTGCGTTTGCGATGAAGGGCGACGAGGAGCGCATCCGTGAAGGCGGCTGCGAGGCCTATCTGTCCAAACCGATTTCGGTCGGCAAGTTCATCGAAACCGTTCGCCGGTTCATCGGGTAAGGGGAAGTTTCGATGTCAGCGCGTATCCTGGTCGTCGACGACGTTCCCGCCAACGTCAAGTTGCTGGAAGCGCGGCTTTCGGCGGAATATTTCGACGTGCTGACCGCCTCCAGCGGCGCCGAGGCGCTGCAGATCTGCCAGCGCGCCGAATGCGACATCATCCTGCTCGACGTGATGATGCCTGACATCGACGGTTTCGAGGTCTGCCGCCGCCTGAAGTCCAGTCCGGCGACGCATTTCATTCCTGTCGTGATGATCACCGCGCTCGACAGCCCGGCCGACCGCGTCCGTGGACTAGAGGCCGGCGCCGACGATTTCCTGACCAAGCCGGTGACCGACGTCGTGCTGATCGCGCGGGTGCGTTCGCTGACCCGGCTGAAGATGATGACGGATGAGCTGCGCATGCGCGCGCTCACCTTGCTCGAGATCGGCGTGCAAGCGCCGGAACGCAGCGCCATTGCCGATAACGGGACCGGCGGGCGCGTTCTTCTCGTCGACGACCGGCCGTCCTCCTATGAACGTCTGGGGCCGGTGCTGGCGTCGGAACATTCGGTGGACGTCGAGACCAATCCCGCGGAAGCGCTGTTTCATGCCGCCGAAGGCAATTACGATCTCCTGATCGTTTCGCTCGACCTCGACAATTTCGACGGGCTCAGACTGTGCAGCCAGGCGCGCTCGCTGGACCGGACGCGGCATGTCCCGATCCTTGCGATCGCCAACGTCGATAACAACACGCGCCTGCTGCGCGGGCTCGAGATCGGCGTCAACGACTATCTGCTCCGCCCCGTCGACAAGAACGAGCTGTTGGCGCGCGCGCGGACGCAGATCCGCAAGCGCCGCTATACCGACGATTTGCGCGACAACGTGCAGCACTCGATCGAGATGGCGATCACCGATGCGCTGACGGGCTTGCATAACCGCCGCTACATGGAAACCCATCTGGCGACGCTCGCCGAGCAGGCATCGAGCCGCGGCAAGCCGCTCGCGTTGATGATGCTCGACATCGACTTCTTCAAATCGATCAACGACAGTCATGGTCACGACGCCGGCGACGACGTGCTGCGCGAATTCGCGGTGCGGATCCGCAAGTCGATCCGCGGCATCGACCTCGCCTGCCGCTATGGCGGGGAGGAATTCGTGATCGTGATGCCGGAGACCGATCTGCATGTCGCCGGCGTGGTGGCCGAACGGCTGCGGCGTTCGATCGCGGGCGAGATGTTCGCGATAGCCAAGGGAACCAAGCGCATCCAGGTCACGATCTCGATCGGGCTGTCGACGCTGGAGCGCAAGGGCGAAGCGATCGCCGATGTGTTGAAGCGCGCCGACAACGCGCTCTATCGCGCCAAGCACGACGGCCGCAATCGCGTGGTCGCCGACGCGGCGTAGTCAGCAGAATAACCGGCCTGATTTTCCTCATCCTGAAAGTATTAGACCCGTCATTGCGAGCGAAGCGAAGCAATCCAGGGCCGCGCATACGACTCTGGATTGCTTCGTCGCTTCGCTCCTCGCAATGACGGTCTTAAACGCTTCATCTTCTTGAAGTCACCGCGCTTTAGGCGAGCGTCGTCCCAGCACGGCGAGAGCCACCATCACGCTGCGCACGGCTTTCAGGAATTTGTCGACTTCGAGCTTGAGCCGGTTGCTATTTCCGAGCGACGTCGCTGACGCGAGCATCTGCGAGGACGCCGAGCCGGTCTCGCCGGCCCCGTGGTTGACCTCCGTGATGTTGGTATTGACTTTGCGCACGCACGTCGCGCGCCGGGCGGCGGCAGACGTCCGACGAGCCCAGCATCGTTCGAATCGGCATCGCTATCACATGTGGCAAGGGGCGCATCCTGGCCTTTGTCTCCGACAGAAAGCCGCCGCTGAGTTGAGATCAGCGGCGGCTCTGCCTATGCTGTCGACCAGCAGATGGCAATGCGCCTTGCTTACTATGGCGCCGTTACGTCGGCCAGCGCGAGCCAGCCGAAATGTCCTCGACGGGAGCTAGTCGCAGCGGCGCTCCTTGCGCGTAATCATGCGTCCGTCCTCACGTTCAACCGTGGTCGTCACCGTGCGGCAACGTTCTCGTGGGCCGACGCTGACGCCACCCGGTCCGACGCCAACCGTGACATCGCGACGGTCCCTATCGTACCGGTAGTCGCGGTCGCGGTCCCGTCCGACTTGAACATCTACGCCCTGGGCCATCTTGACGCCCGCGGCGTTGGCCGGAATGACGAGCGGAGTGGTTGTCAGGACTATTGCGGCTGCCATCACGGCAAGAGTGACCTTCAACATGTGGGCGTCCCTCCCTAGGACTTGATCAATGATAACGGGGTGCAACGTGCACGAGCGGCGAGGGTTCCATCCTGGATGCGATCTTGAAGGAGAGTTCGCCAAGTTTGGACGTTGCTTGAAGTCGGGACGTTGCTTGCACACACCCGTCAAAGTGCCCGACGCGCATCATAGTGGCCGCCGAGCGCGGACTTCCGGCATGGAATCCCTCAACTGCGCGCATTGAGGACACTCGCCGTCTGCAGCATCGGCCAGTTGGCGCTTAACCTCTGCCGTCAGGGCTTCGCGCTCCCACTTCGTGCCGTCGCTTTTGATGATGTTCTTGGCACGTGCACAAGCTTGGCTTTCGGCGGCGTCATCACCGATACGGATCGTTACATCCGGATGGAAAGGGCAAACCGCTATGGCACGTGTCGTCAACAGCGCATAACGCACGGCCGATTCCAGATGGTCGACATAGCTGTCGACGGACATCAGAACCTCCTGCTCCGACCCTCAAGGGGCAGGGACGGGTAACGGACCAACCTAGTAGGTCTCGTATGCGCGCACCTCACCCTCCGAGGTTCTGTTCAAAGCGCGCCGACATTGCTTTTTCCGAACAACGAGCGATCGCTCCAAAAGGTTCCCGCAACTGACCCAGCCCCTAATAAAGAACCCGCATGATTTCTTGACGGCTAAGCACATTGACAACGGTGGCGGTTTTGCCGCGGTGCCGAAGAATCGAACGTGGCGATACCTACTGTGCACATGATCCGTAGGGGCGCCGATGGATGAGGCGCGAATGCGTTCCGAATACATTCTTCTCACCTTCGCTGCGGCGCAACCCGTTACAGCGGTTGCAGAGTTTTCAATACTGCGATGCAGTCAGCGCCACAGATTTCAATTGATCGGACAAACAAGCTGGACGTATCCTCTCTGGCGGGCGGGACTGTGTAGTTCAGGCGAGGCCGCAATGGCCTTCGATCAAAGGCGAATGGAAAGTAGCGCTCCCGCCCGGATGCCGGGGACGTATTTTGCGAAAGCCTGACCCAGGACTATTGCCGATCGAACGTCCGCACTGTCCCAAATGCGGTATACCCCGGATGGTGCTTGTGCGGACTATGCCCGATGGCTTGGGGCACGAAATACGTGTATTCGAATGTCCAAGATGTGATCGCGCTAAAGAGGTGAGAGTCGCAATCGATCCTTTGAAGTCTGACGCGGTTCGCTGGATTTCAGGCGAACTCAAGCCGCCTAGATAGGAGTCCAATCGAGGACTTGGCCGCAGCCGCCTGGGCGGGCGACGCCATCTCAGGGCTTTTGCGGCACGCGTCTTCAAGGGCGCGCGGCTATTCCGTTGCGGCCTCGTCGCCAAGCTCAACTCCCGCATTCCTGAGCAGCGCAATTGCGGCGTGCTTGGCCGCCCGCGCCATCGCCGGATCGTCCCGCACCAGGTCCTGCGCGATCGCGCCGTCGACGAGCAGGGTGAGCTGGGTCGCAAGCCCTTCGGCGTCGGCGGCACCGAGCTGGTTCAAGAGATCGCGAAACCAGAGCCGCCGGCTCTCCTTGAAAGCGACCGCGATCTTCTTCACCGCCTTGTCCTGCGGGCCGAGCTCGGCGACCGCGTTGACGAACGGACAGCCGCGGAAATCCCTCGCCGAAAAACGCCGCTCCAGCGAATCAAACGTGCCGAGGATCTGTTCGACCGGCGATTTGTCGGAAGGGCGCGCTTTCACGAAACGGCGCATCAGATAGGCCGAGATCAGCGCGTCCTTGGACGGGAAGTGGTTATAGAGCGTGCGCTTGCTGATACCGATCGCGGCGGCGATGGTGTCGACGCCGATGGCGCGGATGCCCTGCAGATAGAACAGCCGGTCGGCGGTCTTGAGGATCCGCTCCTTCATGTCGATTTTCCCGGCAGCAGGCATTTACACAGACCTGTGTACTTCATCGCCTTGACAGCGGCGGCACACTGCATTCTAGTTACACCGACCTGTGTAATCAAGCGGGTCCGCAGCGGTCGAACACAAGATCCGGGAAAAGAACAACCATGCCCCTTTTCAAGACGCTGCGGCCCGCGCTGCCGATCCTGATCGGCGCCTCCTTGATGTTGACGCTCAGCATGGGCCTGCGCCAGAGCCTTGGCATCTTCCTGCAACCCCTAACCCGTGACATCGGCATCTCCGTGTCCGACTTCACGCTGGCGATCGCGCTCCAGAACCTGGCCTGGGGATTTTTGCAGCCGCTCGCCGGCGCCTTGACGGTGCGCTACGGCTTTCGCGCCATCATGGTGGCAGGCGCGGTGCTTTATATCCTGGGCCTTGCGCTGATGGCGAGTGCGCACGGTTTCCTGAGCATCATGATCGGGGCGGGCGTCCTGATCGGGATGTCGCTGGCCTGCACCGCGGCCGCGATCGCCATGTCGGTGGCGGCGCGCGCGGTGCCCGAAGCCGTCCGCAGCACGGTGCTTGGCATGGTCTCGGCGGCGGGATCGTTGGGCGCGCTGTTGTCGGCGCCGATCGGGCAGATGCTCAATCAGGATTTTGGTTGGCGGATGGGACTTTTGGGCTTTGTGGTCTTGTCGTTGGCCATGGTGCCGGCGGCCTGGTTTGCCGGTCGCATCGATAGGATCCCGCTGCCAAAGCCGTCATCCGACCAGATCGGTAACGCTTCGGCTGCCGCCGCGGTGACGACCGCGTTCGGCAACGCGTCGTTCATGGTGATGACCTGCGCCTATTTCGTCTGCGGCATGCAGCTTGTCTTCATCACCACGCATCTGCCGTCCTACCTCGCGATCTGCGGCATGGATCCGATGCTGAGCGCGGAGACATTAGGGGTGATCGGTGGCTTCAACGTGCTCGGCAGCCTGTTCTTCGGCTGGGCCGGCGGGCGCTGGAACAAGCTCGCGCTGCTGGGCACCATTTATGTCTGCCGCTCGCTGGTGCTCGCCTGGTATTTCATGCTGCCGCCGTCACCAACGACGACCTTGGTGTTCGGCGCGTTCATGGGATTTTTGTGGCTCGGCGTCGGGCCGCTGGTCGCGGGCGCGGTCGCTGAGATGTTCGGGCTGCGATGGCAGGCGATGATCCAGGGGCTCGCCTTCATGAGCCATCAGCTCGGCAGCTTTCTCGGCGCGTATGGCGGAGGGTTGATCTATGATGCGCTCGGCTCGTACACCATGGCTTGGCGCATTGGCGTCGCGGTGGGACTGGCCGCCGGGATTATCCAGGTCGCGTTTGCCTTGATCCGGCCTACAGCGCCGCCGCTGTTGAAGGCGGCGTAGCCCATTTTTGCGGCTGCTCTACTTTTAGGCGAGCGTCTGCTGAAAGAGTTAGCAAAGGACAGCCTGGGTGTCCTATTTCCAAGGAAGATCCTGCGACAATTCAGCAGGTTGGCTCAACCTTTGGTTGGCACGAATCTTGATTAGTGTTTGATTAACAAATTAGAAGCGGGGAACTTTTCCCACCCTTGGGGAGCAGGGAAGGCCGATAAGCCATGAGGCTAGTCGCCGCCCATTTTCAGTCGTTCAAGCTCGACGGCTTAGCTGCGGCGCCGAGTCACCCGATCTTTGTGCCAAGGTTTAAGGTCGAGCCTGTCGTCGCCTCTCGGCAGGCGGGCAGGGGCCTTGCGGCGATTCCAGACATTGAGAGACACGGTCGCGCGAGAGACAGCGTCACGCGACGCGTGAGCTTCCGCTGCGCTCGCGACGTGAACCATCCGCATTCGTGGAGGAGGAGATCACCCGCAGCGGCTCGGTGAGCCTTCACGCACGACATCCTGACGACGAACGCGCTGACTGCGACTGACAGCTCTTGCGACGAGCAAGATCTGGGCCGGACAAAACTTGGGACGAGCAAAACTTGGGACGAGGGAGGATGACGATGGAATTAGGGAAGTACACGCGCCAAAGGCTCGTGACATTGGTGATGGTTCTCTTGGGAATTGCGCTGCTCTTCATGGCATTCGGCGACGTTGCATTCGCCGATGACGCCCCGCCGGCGTGCGGCGGCAAGATTCTCGAAAAGTGCACGCCCAATTCCGGCGACACCGCGTGGATGCTGACATCGGTGGCGCTGGTGTTGATGATGACGATCCCCGGCCTCGGGCTGTTCTATGGCGGCATGGTGCGGAAGAAGAACGTCGGCGACACCGTGATGACGAGCTTCGCCGTCACCTGCCTCATCACCATCATCTTCGCTGTCCTGACCTACAGCATGGCATTCCGCGCCGGCACGCCCTTCATCGGCGGCCTGGACCGGATGTTTCTCAAGGACATCCTGAGCGATATCGGCAAGGGTGGCATCGGCAATCCCAATCCGCTCGCCGCCACCATCCCTGAAAGCGTCTACATCTGCTTCCAGATGACGTTTGCCATCATCACGCCCGCGCTGATCGCCGGCGCGTTCGCCGAGCGCATGAAGTTCTCGGCCATGCTCTGGTTCATCGGCCTGTGGGCGATCTTCGTCTATGCGCCGATCGCGCACTGGGTCTGGGGACCCGACGGGATATTCTCATCCGGCAACGACGCGGCATGGGTGAAGGTGCTCGATTTCGCCGGCGGCACCGTCGTGCATATCAATGCGGGGGTCGCCGGGCTGATGTGCGCCATCATGCTTGGCAAGCGCAGCGACACCGGACCGGCCCACAACATGGTGCTCACCTTCATCGGCGCCGCGCTACTGTGGGTCGGCTGGTTCGGTTTCAATGCCGGGTCTGCCGTCACGGCAGGGATGCAGGCCGGCATGGCCATGCTGGTGACGCAGATCGCGACCGCCGTTGCCGGCTTCACCTGGATGCTGGTGGAGTGGGCACTGAAGGGCAAGCCGACGGTCGTCGGCATCTGCTCGGGCGCGGTCGCGGGCCTCGTGGCCATTACGCCGGCGTCCGGCTTTGTCGGTCCGGTCGGCGCCTTTGCGATCGGCGTTGCCGCGGGCGTGTTCTGCTACTGGGGATGCACCGGCCTCAAGCGGATGTTCAGCTACGACGACGCGCTCGATTGCTTCGGCGTGCATGCGATCGGCGGTATCGTCGGCGCGCTGCTCACCGGGGTGTTCGCGGTCGAGCAATATGGCGGAACCGCCGGCGCGCTGGAGGGTAACGTCGGTCAGTTCTTCAATCAGTGCATCGGGGTTGCGACCGTCTTCATTTATGATGCCGTCGTCAGCTTGATCATCCTCTTCGTGGTCAAGATGTTCGTCGGCCTTAGGGTGTCGGATGACATCGAGCGCGAGGGGCTCGATCTCGCCTTGCATGGCGAGGTCGTGCAGTAGCGCGCGACAAGAGCATGATCCGGAAAAGCCTGCCCCGCACTCGATGCGGGGTGGGTACCGGTTTTCCGAAAAGATCATGCTCAAACAAAAAGATAGAGCAAGATGACGTTTCATCTTGAAGTCGTTGCGCTCTAGGACGGCCATGGCCGGCGTCGGCGCCGGCCAGCGCCGTCCAAAATAAAAGCGTGATCCGGGAAAAAAGGCCTTCCCCGTACGAAGCGGGCGCTAGCGCTTTTTCGGATCGCGCCCAAATAATATGATGAGCGCGATGGCGCGGTATCCCGAAGCTGTCGCGCTCCAGGGCGGAAGCAATCCAGGCACAACACCTTTGAACCTTTGAGAGGTGTTTGAGCACAAGGAGATGGCATGATGACCGAGATTTTCGCGCAAGGCGATCTGTTGATCGAGCGGGTCCCCGATGTTGCGCCATCGGGAACGGTTGAGGAAAATGCGGAAGGCGCGGCACTGGTGCTGTTGGAAGGCGAGGCCACCGGCCACAGCCATGCGATCCGGGAGCGCGTCACCATGTTTCGCGATGACCGGCTTGCACGCGACATTCCTGCTGGCCTCTATGTCGGGCATGTCCAGGTCGCCGCGGCCTATGCGCGGGTGACGCACCAGGAGCACGGACCGATCACTCTGCCGCGAGGAACCTATCGCGTTCGCCGGCAGCGTGAACTCGGCCCGCGGGACGCGCGCATCCTTGCCGACTGAGGACAAGGCGCTCACATCGGAGCAGATGGCTGCGCTTGGCCGCTATCGGGCGCGGTGGGCTGCGATCCGGCGGTCAACCAAGCCTGCGGATCGCAGCGCCGCGGAGGAGGGTGTGCGGCTTGCCTATCACGCCGTGGGTCTCAAGCCTCCGGCCCGCCTGGTGTGGTGCGACAGCCCGGTCGCGCTATCCCACCTCTCGCACAGGGCTTCGCGCGGCGACGGGGCGAACGTCAAATCGGCCGTCATCCATCGGCTCCGGCGGCAGATGGCTGCGCTGGTCCGCGGGCGTATCCACGTGCGCGCGCGAGCCGTGGTGGAGAGCATGGTGAACCCCACTGACGCACTGATCGCCTCAGTGGCCGATGCGATCATGACAGCCTCGGCGCAGGAAAACGCGTCGCTGCTGCAGCTGGTCCGCAGATCATATCCGTTGTCGTGGTCCGACGCCTTGCGCGTGCTGTGCGGCCAGCAAGGTTTCAGCTACACCGCCGTCGGCCAGCACGAGCTATCGTGGCTCGGAACCTACGACTATCTCCGCGACATGTTCGATCTTGAGGCCGAGACCGCGCCTTTGCGCGGCCTGTGGCAATTGGCGGCGAGCCTGGGCTGGCTGCAACCGCATGAACGCACCTGCTGGCTCGCGGAACGGCCCAATCTGCTGCGTGGCGATACGCGCGACCGGTTGCACGATGCGAACGGCCCGGCGCTGCGATTTCCGGATGGCTGGTCGGTGTGGGCCTGGAAAGGCGTCGAGGTTCCGCGCTGGGTGATCGAACAGCCGGAGGCGATCACCCTGGCGTCGATCGACGATGAATCGAGCGTTCAGGTGCGCCGCTGCCTGATCGAGATCATGACGCCAGAGCGTTATGTGGCGCTCGGTGGCGCCAATCGTGCCGCCGAGGACGAGACGGGAATCCTTTGGCGTAAGACATGGCTGCCATTCGACGCCTGGGCGGCCGTCGAGGTCATCAACGCGACGCCAGAGCCCGACGGGACGCGCAAGCATTTCTTCCTACAGGTGCCCGCGCACATGCGCACCGCGCGCGAGGCGGTCGCGTGGACCTACGGCTTGAGCACGAACACATACGCCAACCTGGCTGTCAGGACTTAGCTTCGATAATAACGCCACATCCTGAGGAACGTCCGATGGATCGCATGGGGCGGCTGATCGAACGGCTCCAGGTTCACCCGCACCATATTGTTGTGGCTCATGCGCCAGGGCAGGCGCATCAGCAAGCGATAGGTCGGCTGCTTGCGCCAGTCGACGACGAGCGCGCTGCCGAGCGGCGCGCCGAGCGAGATCTGCAATTCGTGCACGGTCATCGCGCGCTCGGCGATCTCGACGAGATCGATGCGGTCGATGGCGCGCCAGCGGATCAGCCCGAAGGCCTGGATGAAGATGCCGTACTGGTTGGCGCCGATGGTGGGCCGGCCGGTCTCCAGCAGGGGGATGTTGTAGTAGGTGAAGGCGGCCGCGGCGACGGCGAGCGGCAGCCAATAGAGCTCGCCGGTGATCCAGGCGGCCGTCAGAAAAATCAGGGCCAAAGCGGCCGTGATGTACACGGGAAAATAGGTGTCGTCGCGCCCGTAGGCGACCGAGTAGCCACCGACGTTCCCTTCGTCCAACGCTGCGCTCACAAGATTGCGCTCCTGT
>Ga0137377_10004193_pt1 | contig 11320 bp, 8 predicted proteins | sample SagtaG_22_FD_104815 | JGI IMG/M metagenome (GOLD analysis project Ga0137377, IMG submission 104815) | Vadose zone soil microbial communities from Sagehorn Ranch, Mendocino, California, USA - Sage2_L_40_16 metaG | ecosystem: Environmental > Terrestrial > Soil > Vadose zone | place: USA... | reverse complement strand
TCTGGACCAAGCTCTACACCGACAAGAGCCTGATCCGCCGGTATCCCTACCTGCCCGTGCTCGAGCAGGCCATCAACTCGGCCCGGCCGCGCCCGGCGCTCACCAACTACGACCAGGCCAGCCTGGCCATCTCGAGCACGGTGTACGAGGCCCTGACCCAGCAGAAGGAACCACAGCAGGCCCTGACGGAAATGGCCGGGCAGTTGACGCAGATCATCCGAGATGGATGAGGCCGCCAGGGCTGACCGCCACGGGGGCCGGCCAGCCCTGCGCCTCGAAGCAAACCCGCAGTTCCGGGCGCTTTCAACAGAACCCGGACGCCGGGACGCCGCCAGAAGCCGGCTCAGTGCCGGCCGTGTATGGCCACGAGTGCTATTACATAGAGTTACGAAGTAACTACATACAGTGGAGGACACATGGGATCGCGCAAGAATCCCGGAAGACGCCCCCGCCGGGCCTGGCAGCTGACTGCCGCCGTCGGGGTGACCGGAGCGCTGGCCCTGGCCGGCTGCAGCAGTAGCGGTAGCACTTCGTCGAGTAGTGGCGGCGGCGCCGCCACGGCGTCGGCCACCGGCGCCGCCACGGGGACGATCTCGTGGTCGGCCAGCCCGATCACGACTAGCGGCACGGACGTCCGCCAAGTCCTGATCCAGGCGTTCGAGAAGCAGAACCCGAAGATCAAGGTCAACCTGATCTCGGCGCCGACCAACACCGACACCAACCGGGCCACCCTGGCCACGCAGATCTCCGGCGGGTCGTCGAGCCCGGACGTGTTCATGGGCGACGTGATCTGGCCGGCCCAGTTCGGAGCGCACCAGCTCGCCGTGCCGCTGTCGGACTACCTGCCGAAGAGCTACTTCGACCAGTTCGCGCCCGGCCTAGTCCAGGGCGCCAGCTACAAGGGCAAGGTCTACGGCTCGCCGCTGTTCGAGGACCAGGGCTTCCTGTACTACCGCAAGGACCTGCTCGACAAGGAGCACCTGCCGGTGCCGAAGACCTGGGAGCAGCTGGAGTCGGACTCCACCAAGCTGGTGAAGGCCGGGGACGTCAAATATGGCTTCGTCTTCCAGGGCGCCTCATATGAGGGTCTGACCTGCAACTTCATGGAGTACCTGGCCAGCGCGGGCGGCACGGCGACCAACAGCGACTTCACCAAGGCCACCCTGGACTCCGCCGCCGCCAACAAGGCGGTCACGTTCATGCGCTCCCTGGTCACCAGCGGCGCCACCCCGGCCGCGGTGACCACGTTCCAGGAGCCGCAGGCGATGTCGACCTTCGCCAACGGGCAGGCCGCGTTCCTGCGCAACTGGGACTACGCCTACGCCGACGCGCAGACCCCGGCCTCGTCCAAGGTCGTCGGGAAGGTAGGCGTGGCGCCGCTGCCGACGTTCGCCGGCCAGGCGTACCCCGGCTACTCGAACATCGGCGGCTGGAACATGTACATCAACCCGCACAGCAAGAGCGTCCCGGCGGACCTGGCCTTCATCAAGTTCATGGCCAGCGACACGGCGCAGAAGATCCTGGCTGTGCAGTTCTCGGAGATCCCGACCACCACCTCGGTGCGGAACTCGCCCGAGGTGATCGCGAAGAACCCGGTGCTGGCCACGGTGCCCAAGACCAAGCTGGTCCCGCGCCCGGCGGGCACGCCGAACTACCCGCAGCTGAGCACCGCGATCTATCAGAACGTGAACGCGGCGCTGGCTGGCTCGGCCTCGCCGACTTCGGCCCTCTCGGCCGCCCAGTCCGCGGCCAATAGCGCGCTGAGCAGCGCGGCAGGCGGCCTCTAACCACAGGATCAATCAAGCCCAGGGCCGGGTCCGCCGTCAGGCGCCCGGCCCTGGGCGACCGCTTCAACGTGGTCAGCCGGGGGTAACCACGGGACAAGGAGTGTGACTTATGACCACTATCTCAACACCTGCTGAACAGGTTCCGGCATCCGCCCCCCCGGCTCCCCGCCCGGACGTCAACCGCAAGAGGATGGCCCGGCTGGGCTGGTCCTTCTCCGCTCCCGCCCTGATCCTCATCGCCGCCGTCACCATCTTCCCGATCGTCTACTCGGTGGTGATGAGCCTGTCCAACGTGACCGTCACCGGCAGCGGCATCAACCTGGGCGGCTTCACTACCAGCAACTACTCGGCCGTAGTGAGCAACTCGACCTGGCACTACGCGCTCGGGTTCACGGTCATCTACACCGTGGTCACCGTCGTGGTCGAACTGGTGCTCGGCACCATGATCGCGCTGGTGCTCCAGCGGCTGACCGCAGGCCGCGGGTGGATGATGGCGCTGCTGCTGCTCCCGTGGTCGATGATCACCGTCATCAACGCCCAGCTGTGGGCCTACATCTACCAGGGCACCTACGGCGTGGCCACGGCTCTGTTCGGCGTCCAGAACATCCTGGGCACGAAAACCCCGGCCATCATCGGGCTGATGGTGGCGGACATCTGGAAGACCACCCCGTTCGTGGCCATCATCGTGCTGGCCGGCCTGGTCATGCTGCCCGGCGACATCTACGAGGCGGCCGAGGTGGACGGATCCTCGGGCTGGTCCACCTTCTGGCGGATCACCGTCCCGCTGCTGCGGCCGACCCTGGCGCTGGCCGTGCTGTTCCGGGTGCTGCAGGCGTTCGGGCTGTTCGACCTGCCCTTCGTGATGACCAACGGCGGCCCGGGCACGGCGACGACCTCGCTGGCCATCCTGGGCTACAAGGCGATGTTCCAGAACCTGCACTTCGGGACGGGCGCCGCGGTGGCCACCACCACGGCGCTGCTGGTGCTGCTCGGCTGCCTGCTCTCGCTGCGAACGTTCAGAGTCCAGGTCGGGAAGGAGAATTCGTGATGCGCAGGCGCAATCGGACCGGCTGGCGCCGGGTCATCAACGGGATCAACATCTCGACATTCCTGGTCGTGCTGTTCATCGGGCTGCCGCTGTACTGGCTGATCGCCTCCAGCTTCAAGACGCCGGTGAACATCGGGGCCAGCCCGCCGCAGTACTTCCCGGACCCGGTCAGCGGCGCCGGCTATTCCCAGGCGTTCAACCAGTACAACTTCGGCCAGTACTTCATCAACTCGCTGATCGTGACGCTTGTCGCCACCGCGCTGGTGCTGATCTTCGGGACGATGGCCGGCTACGCGCTCGGCCGGCTGCCGATGCGGGGCAAGTTCACCCTGATGGTGTCGCTGCTGATCATCTCGGTGTTCCCGGCGATCGCCGTGATCGCGCCGCTGTACACGCTGCTGAAGGACCTCGGCTGGCTGAACAGCTACCAGGGGCTGATCATCCCGTACACGGCGTTCAACCTGCCGTTCGCCATCTGGATCCTGCGCAACTACATGCTCGGCATCCCCAAGGAGATGGAGGAAACCGGCCGCATCGACGGCGCCGGGCCGCTGCGCACAATCTGGTCCATCATCCTGCCGATGGCGCTGCCCGGCGTGTTCACCGCGGGCATCTTCTGCTTCACCGCCTGCTGGACCGAGTTCCTGATGGCGCTGACCTTCAACAGCGCCAACAACTTCAAGACCATCCCGGTCGGCATCGCGACGTTCGGCACCGCGCTGGAGGTCCCGTACGGGCCGATCTTCGCGGCCAGCGTGGTGGCGGTGGTGCCCATCGGCATCCTGGTCTTCATCTTCCGCAAGTTCGTGATCTCCGGCCTGACCTCAGGCGCGGTCAAGGGATAAGGAGTCATCGTGGCCACGGTAAGCATGGACAAGGTCAACAAGGTCTACGAGAACGGCTTCCACGCGGTCAAGGACATGAGCCTGGACATCGCCGACGGCGAGTTCATGGTCCTGGTCGGCCCGTCGGGCTGCGGCAAGACCACGGCGCTGCGGATGGTGGCGGGGCTGGAGGACATCACCAGCGGGATCTTGCGGATCGGCGGCAAGGAAGCCAACGACGAGACGCCCAAGGAACGGGACATCGCGATGGTGTTCCAGAACTACGCGCTGTACCCGCACATGACGGTGGCGCAGAACATCGGGTTCGCGCTGAAGCTGCGCAAGCTGCCCAAGGACCAGCTGGACGCGAAGGTCAAGGAGGCGGCCGACATCCTGGGCCTGACCGACTGGCTGGACCGCAAGCCCGGCCAGCTATCGGGCGGGCAGCGGCAGCGGGTCGCGATGGGCCGGGCCATCGTCCGCGAGCCCTCGGTGTTCTTGATGGACGAGCCGCTATCCAACCTGGACGCCAAGCTGCGGGTGCAGATGCGGGCCGAGGTGGCCCGGATCCAGCGCCGGATCGGGGTCTCGACCATCTACGTCACCCACGACCAGGTCGAGGCGATGACCATGGGCGACCGGGTCACCGTGATGCGGGACGGCACGCTGCAGCAGGTCGCCCCGCCGCAGACCCTGTATGACAACCCGGACAACATCTTCGTCGCCGCGTTCATCGGCTCGCCGGCGCAGAACCTGTACGACGCGGTCGTCGGCGAGGGCGCCCGGTCCCTCAAGCTCGGCTCGCAGGAGATCGGCCTGCCCGAGGCCGTCCTGCTGAAACGCCCGGCGCTGCGGTCCTACGCCGGCAAAGACGTCGTGGTGGGGATGCGGCCCGAGCACCTGCGCGCCGAGACTGATAACGCGGCCGGGCCGAAGCTGACCGGGGACGTGGAGCTGGTCGAGGCGCTCGGCTCCGAACTGGTGGTGCACTTCACCATCGACGCGCACCGGGTCATCGCCGAGGGCGCCTTCGATAAGGACGAGGCCGCGGCGGTCAAGTCCGGCGAGGGCGTGGCCCGGGTCGACGCCAGGACCCACGTCAAGCCCGGCGACCGGATGACCTTCGCCGTCAACATCGAGGACATGCAGTTCTTCGACAGCCAGACCGGACTGGCGATCAGGGGTTAGGAGGACGGTGTCTCACGCGCAGGTCTCCGAGTCAGGCACGCCGTGGTGGCACGGCGCCGTCGTCTACCAGCTGTACGTGCGGTCCTGGCGGGACAGCAATGACGACGGGTACGGCGACCTGCGCGGCATCATCGATCGGCTCGATTACCTGGCCTGGCTCGGGGCGGACGCCATCTGGCTGTCACCCACCATGCCGTCTCCGGACGACGACTGGGGGTACGACGTCAGCGACTACACCGGCGTCCACCCCGAGCTGGGCACGCTGGCCGACCTGGACGAGCTGATCGCGCAGGCCGGCCGGCGGGGCATGCGGGTGCTGCTCGACCTGGTACCGAACCACACCAGCTCGGAGCACCCCTGGTTCGCCGACGCCGCGTCCAGTCGGCAGGCCGCGCACCGCAGCTACTACGTGTGGGCGGACGGCCGGCCCGACGGCGGCCCGCCCAACAACTGGCTCGACTTCACCGGCCATCCCGCCTGGCAGTGGCACGACAGCGGCCAGTACTACCTGCACAACTTCCTGTCGCGGCAGCCGGACCTGAACTGGTGGGAGCCCGCTGTCCACGCCGAGTTCGCCCGCATCCTGGAGTTCTGGTTCGAGCGGGGTGTGGCCGGGTTCCGCATCGACGTGGCGAACGGCCTGTACAAGGACGCCGAACTGCGCGACAACCCCCCGCTGGACAGCGGCAACCCGCTGGAAGGCGCGTGGGGCCTGCGGTTCGTCTACAACAACAACCGCCCGGAGACGCACGGCGTCTACCGTAACTGGCGCAAGATCGCCGAGAGCTACTTCCCCGAGCGGTTGCTGCTCGGCGAAACCTGGGTCCCAGACGCGCAGCGGCTGGCCGCCTACTACGGCGACAACGACGAACTGCAGCTCGGGTTCAACTTCCCGTTCGCCTTCTCTGGTTTCCAGCCGGCCCGGCTGGCCGCGATCGTGGAGCAGACGCTGGCCGCGCTGCCGCCCGGCGCGTGCCCGGTGTGGATGGGCTCCAACCACGACCTGGGCCGGTTCCCCAGCCGCTGGTGCGGCGGCGACGAGCGCAAGACCAAGCTCGCCCTGCTGGTGCTGGCCACCCTGCCCGGCACCAGCGTGCTCTACTACGGCGACGAGATCGGCATGACCGACGTCGACGTGCCGGTGGCGTTGCGCCGGGACCACGCCATCCTGGACGTGAACGTCGGCGCCGACCGCGACCGGGCCAGGACACCGATGCCCTGGGACGACTCGCCGGGCAGCGGCTTCACCGGGCCGGGCGTGACGCCGTGGCTGCCGCTGGCGGAGCATCCGGACCGCACTCTGCTAGCTCTTTCCCCGGGGGGACCCATCCCCCCGGACCCCCCTCGGGGAGAGACGACCCCCCCGAACCCCCCCGCAGACCGCACCGTGGCCGACCAGCGCGACAAGCCGCAGTCCACGTTGTCGCTGTGCCGGCGCCTGCTGGCGCTGCGGCAGGCCGAGCTCGGCCGCGGCCTGGCGGATTTCGAGAACCTGGCCGTGACCGAAGGCTTCTGGGCGTACCGGACCGGATCGCTGGTGGTGGCGGCGAACTTCGCCGATCAGCCGGCCAGCCTCCCCCCGGAGGCGGGCGAGGTGCTGCTGACCACCTCCGCCGAGCAGACGCCTCCGTCGCCTGGCGTCCTGCGCCCCTGGGAAGGCGTGATCACGCGCCCAGGGCGATGAAGGACCAGCCGGCCGCGGTCACCACCGGGTCGCCGGCGGCGGCGTGGCAGGCGTCGGCGCGGGCGTCGCGCAGCGCGGCGGCGAGAGTGCCCGGGCCGGGACCCGCCGAGCGGAGCCTGCGGTGCAGGGCCAGCATCAGCGGCGCGGCGGCGCGGTCGTTCACCTGGGCCACGCTGGCCACGATGCCCGCGGTGCCGAGCGGCAGCAGCGCGCTGGCCAGGCCGAGCAGCTCGTCGGCGCCGGCCGGGGCGAGCAGGCCGGACTCGCAACTGGGCAGGATGAGCCGGAACGGCGCGCGGCGCAGCCGCTCGACGTCGTGCGCGGTCATCGGGCCGTCGTCGAGCCGCAGCGAGGAGAACATCGGGCTGTCGGCCCGGAAGGTCCCGTGCGCGGCGATGTGCGCCAGCCCGGCGCCGTCGATCGCCGCGAGCACCCGTGCCGTGGTCGCGGACCCGTCGGCCAGCACCACGGCCCGCTGGTACTGACCGGCCAGGGTCCTGACTTCGGTGCTGGCCGCGCCCAGGCCTGGCCCGGCGACCAGGACGGTCTTATCGAGGCCGAACGGTCCGGTGCTACGCGCCCGGCACCAGGCACGCCCCGATGGCGCCACGGTCACCGCCCGCCCGGCCAGCGACGGGAGCAGCCCCCACGGCACGGCGTTCAGCCGTCCCGGCGGCACGATGACCAGCGGTCCGTCGTCGCCCAGCTGATCGCGGGCCGCGCCGAGCAGCAGCGCCTCCAGCCGGCGCCCGGCCACCGCCAGGGCGGCCAGCGCCTGCTCCGCCGGCTCGGTCACCGGGCCTTGCGGGGTTTTCGGGTCCAGGCCGCCGCGGGCGATCCGGCTCAGGCCGAACCGGGCGAAGTCCACCTCGCGGGCGGCTTCGGCGGCGGCGCCGGCCGCCAGGCGGCGGATCCGGCCGTCGCCGCACACCAGCACGTGCAGGTCGCCGTCGGCCACCACGAGCTCGAGCAGCCGTCCCGGGCCCAGCTGATCGAGCAGGTCGCCGGCGTCGAACCGGGCCGCCGCTCCCCCGCGGCCCGGGGCCGAGCGCAGCGTCCGGCGGCGGACGGCGGCCTCCAGCCGGAGCCGCTCGCGGTGCAGCACGGTGGCGGGGAAGCCGCCGGGTTCGGCCCGCTCGAGCCGGGCCGTCACGTCGCGCAGCGCGGCGAGCTCGGCCCGGGCGGCGGGATCCCCGGGCGGCGGCAGAGCGCTGCTGGTTCCGGGGGGGACGACCCCCCCGATCCCCCCCGGGGCGGCGAAGGTGACGGCGCGCCAGCGCTCGCTCCATTCGAGCAGCAGGCGCGGCCGGCCGGAGCGCAGCGCGGCCCGCTGCGCGAGCCCAGCGAGCTCGGCGCCGTGCGCGGTGGCGTGCGCCCTGAGCTCGGCCGCGCCGAGCGTGCCGAGGTGCTCCTCGAGCAGGCCGAACCCCCGCCCGCAGGCAGCCAGCAGCCGCCGCCGGTCCCCGGCCTGTTCCGCCTGCAGCGCCGCGGCCAGTGAGCCCGCGGCGCGGGCGAACGCGGGCACCCGGCGGCGCGCGGCACGCGCGGCGCAGGCTAGCAGCCGGCTGGCCTCTGCGGCCGGTATCCTGGGGCCGGCTGCCAGCGCGATCCGGCCGGCCAGCAGCCAGGCGTCCGGGGCCTCGTCCGAGCGCAGCTCGTCTAGCCGGCCCGCGGTGCGTATGGCCTCGGCCAGCAGCCGGCCCGGCGGCCGCCCGGCGGCGAGTCGCGCCTGGAGCAGCACCAAGGTGGCGTGGGTGCGCCACCATTCGCGCTGCTGGGTGGCGAACATGGAGCGTGACATCACGGCCCGTTCGGCCGCCTGACCGGGACGACCGGCGGCGAGCGCGGTCCGTGCGGCGGCCAGCATGAGCTCGGCCCTCTTGGTCGCCGTGATCCGGCCGGCCAGCGCCGCCTCGACGCCGGCCAGCGCGTCCGCGGGCAGGCCCGCCGCGAGCAGAACGGCGCAGCGGTCCAGGGCGGCGTCGGGCACGGCCACGCCAAGCTCGGCGTAGCGGCCGGCCGCATCGTCGAGATGGCGCAGCGCCGCGGGCAGGTCGCCGGAGGCGAACGCGACCAGCGCCCGGTTCTGCCGCGCGTAGGCGATCTCAAGCCGCTGGCCGGTCCCGGCGAAGAGGGATTCGGCCGCCAGGAAGCCGGCCTCGGCCCGGGCGGTCGCGCCCACGGCCAGGTCGGCCAGGGCGGCGGCGGTGCGGGCGCGCGCCTCCCAGAGGACCTCGCCGGACCGGCGGGTCAGCGTGATCGCCTTTCGCAGGTCGGCCCGGGCCTCGTCGTAACGGCCCGCGATGTGCAGCGAGCCGCCGCGGCGGACCAGGATCCGGCCGCGGGCGGCGCCGCTGGCCACCCGGGCCAGCGCCTGGTCGAGCGCTACCAGCCCGGCCCCGGTGCGGCCGGACATGACCAGCGCGGTGCCCAGGGAGGTGAGCACGTCGGCCTCGCGGTCGGGTTCGGCGGCCGCCCGGGCCAGCCGGGCCGCCAGCCGGAACTCGCGGATCGCGGCGCGCACGTCGCCGAAGTCGCGGAGCACGATCGCGGCGGCCTGGTGGGCGATCGACGCGTCCCGCGGGCCCGGTCCGGTGGCCAGCAGGGAACGGGCCGCGGCCAGGGCCTCCCGCGGGCTGACACCGGTCAGCGAGATGAGCTCCTCCGCGGTCTTATCGTGTGTCCGCGTCATAGCTGGGCGTCACCTCCGTTCACTGACTGGATGGTAGAGCCGCGCAGGCCATCAGGGGAGGTATCGGAAGTGAACGGCCCAGTGGATAGCCCAATGAATGGTAGGGACTGGCGGGATTCCGTGGATCGCAAGTGGCCGTACAGCCGGGCTTCGGCTCAGGTGCGGCTGGTCGCCGACATGTACGCGGGGGCGGGCATCACCATCGGCGTGCACCTGAACGGGGACGAGGTCGATTTCGTCTACGAGGAGGGCGCGCTGCTGGTCCGGGACGCGTACGTGGATCAGGTGCGCACCGTGGTGGGCGGCGGCGACGTGATGGACGGGCTGGTCGGCGGGGTCACGCACTACTCGCTGGCGGGCGCGCGGATGGCCACGGTGACCGAGGCGCTGGCCGCCATCGACAGCCGGATCGGCGCGGGGGCGGCCACGCCCAACCACGTGCTGTCCGTCTCCCCCGTGCACCTGTGCCCGGCCACCGAGCCCGAGGCGGTGCCCGCCGACGCCGCTCCGCTGCCCAGCCTGGGCCCGGCGGCGGGTTCCGGGGTGTCGATCTACGTGGTCGACACCGGCCTGCTGGCGGACGCGGGCTCGCACCGGTGGCTGGCCGGGGTGACCGGGGCGGAGGAGAAACTGGCCGCGGGGACGGACGGCACCGTGGAGATCCCGCCCTACGCCGGGCACGGCACGTTCATCGCCGGGGTGGCCCGATGTTTCGCGCCCGACGCCGCCGTGCACGTGGCGAGGGTGCTGAGCCTGGCCGGGGCGACGCTGGAGACCGAGATCGTCAGGCACCTGGACGCGGCCCTCGGCCTCGGCCCGGACATCATCAGCCTGTCCGCGGGCGGAACGAGCCGCAACGACCTGCCGCTGCTCGGCTTCGAGATGTTCTGGGAGCGGTACCGTAAGCACAAGGGCACCGTGCTGGTCGCCGCGGCGGGCAACAACAGCGGCCGGCGGCCGTTCTGGCCCGCCGCGCTGCCGGGCGTGGTCTCGGTCGGCGCGCTGTCCGCCGACCTGCGCAGCCGGGCCTACTTCAGCGACTACGGGCCGTGGGTCGACGTCTACGCCCCGGGCGAGCGGCTGATCAACGCGTACGCGCGCGGCAGCTACCACTACCACGAGCCGCCGCGCACCGGCGAGCGGCGCGAATTCTGGGGCATGGCCACCTGGAGCGGCACCTCGTTCGCGACGCCGGTGGTGGCGGGCCTGATCGCGGCGCGGATGTCGCGCACCGGCGAGAACGGCCGCCGCGCCGCCGACGCGGTGCTCGCCGCGGCCCGCGCGCAGGCCATGCCCGGCGTGGGCCCGGTCCTCGGCGTGGGGCCCGTGTTCGGCGCGCAGCCGAGCCTGGGCCTGGGCCAAGGCCTGGGGTCTATGGTCGGCACTAGTCGGGTAGGGTAGACTACTCTATCTGACTAGCTCAGAGCGGGATGGCTCGCAGGCCGCGGTTCCATACCGGCCGATACCGGGAAGGATTAAGAGCGTGAACCAGCATGACGCCAGGCCGGCCGAACGAGCCCCCGACGCCTCGCTCCAGGACGCCTCACTCCAGGACGGGCCGCTCCAGGGGGCGCTGCCCGGGGCCGACACCTCCGTCGTCCGGGGCGGGCCGGAATGGCGGCAGCTGTCGTTCCGGGCCAGCGGCCTGACCATCGAGCTCGAGATCACCGGCGGCGGGGACTACCGCCGCCTGATGGGCCAGCTCATCCCCAGGCAGTCGGCCGTGGTGGACGTCAGGCACGGCCAGGGTGTCACCACCGTCGAGGCGGACACGCTCGGGCGGTTCAGCGCCGAGGACATCCCGTCCGGCCAGATCAGCCTGCGCTGCCGCCTGGGCTCGGACCAGGCTCCCATCGTGACCGGGTGGATCAGCCTGTAGGCCAGGCCCCGACATGCGAACGCCGGCCCGGGTCCACTGGACCCGGGCCGGCGTCGTCTGGTGCTAACTGGACCCGCGGGGTCAGCCGAGGCGCGCGAGCGCGGGAACGAACTTCGCCGCGTCGATCGTGCCCCAGCCGCTGGCCAGGTCATAGCCCCTCTTGGCGGTGAAGCCGGTGACGCCGCCGAAGGAGTTGTTGCCGGAGGTGACGTCCACGA
>Ga0137377_10004192_pt1 | contig 11322 bp, 9 predicted proteins | sample SagtaG_22_FD_104815 | JGI IMG/M metagenome (GOLD analysis project Ga0137377, IMG submission 104815) | Vadose zone soil microbial communities from Sagehorn Ranch, Mendocino, California, USA - Sage2_L_40_16 metaG | ecosystem: Environmental > Terrestrial > Soil > Vadose zone | place: USA... | reverse complement strand
GCAGCAGGGACGGTCGGGGACGTTGTCGCCGTAGCAGAACAGCTTCATGGTGGCGCCGATGACGTCGTAGCCCGCCTCCACCAGGAGCGCGGCGGCGACGGACGAATCCACCCCGCCCGACATGGCGACGAGAACGCGCTCCCTCACCGCTCCCCTCCACCCCGGGCGGACGGGCGGTCAGGCGGACGGGCGGTCAGAGGGCACGATGCAGACGACCGCCTGACCGCCGCTTCACCCGACCGCCGCATCATCGACCGCCCCATCATCTGTGCAGCACCGCGGATAGCGCCCTGACTTTCTCGACGATCTTCGGCAGCGCACCGATCAGTGCGTCCACGTCCGCCGCCGTGTTGTCCCTGCCGAGCGAGAAGCGCAGCGCCGCGACGCCCAGCTCGCGCGGCACGCCCATCGCCGTGAGCACGTGCGAGGGCTCGACCGCGCCGGTGCTGCACGCCGAGCCCGAGGAGCAGGCCACGCCGGCGAGATCGAGGTGCATCAGCATGGCCTCGCTGTCGGTGCCGGGAATAGAGACATTGGACACGTGCGGAGCGCGCTCCGCCTGCCAGGCGTTGACCACCGCGTCCGGCACGACGGCGAGCAGGCGTCGCTCGAGCTCGTCGCGCAGCGCCGCCAGCCGGCGTCCCAGCTCCGCCTGCTCGGCGGCGGCCAGCTCCGCCGCCCTCCCCAAGCCCACGATGCCGGGCACGTTCTCCGTCCCCGGACGGATGCCGAACTGCTGCCCGCCGCCGTGGATGATCGCCTCGACCGCGTGCCGGTCGCGCACGAGGAGCGCGCCGATGCCCTTGGGGGCGCCGATCTTGTGGCCGGAGATACTGAGCAGGCTGACGCGCGAGTCGCGGAGGGAGACGGGGATCTTCCCGAACGCCTGCACGGCGTCGCTGTGGAAGGTGACCCCCGCGTCACGACATCGCGCCGCGAGCTGGGCGACGGGCTGCAACGTTCCCACCTCGTTGTTCACCCACATCACGCTCACCACCCCCACCCCCACGCCGCGAACCAGCGCCTCCTCCAGCGCAGCCGTCTCCACCACTCCCGACGCGTTCACCGGGAGGAGGATTTCCTCACCGCCCAAGTGCGCGACGAAATGTGCCGCGCCGAGTACCGCCTTGTGCTCGACGGCCGAGACGGCCACGCGGAACGGGTCGCCCCGGTCGCGGGCCGCGAGCGCCGCGCCGACCACCGCCAGGTTGTCGGCCTCGGTGCCCCCCGAGGTGAAGATCACCTGGTTCGGCTCGGCCCCGAGGCTCTCGGCGATGGCCCGCTTGGCGGTCTCGATGCCGGCGCGGGCCGCCCGGCCGAAGCGATGGGCGGACGACGGGTTGCCGAACGCCTCGGGCCCGAGGAACGGCAGCATGGCCTCGAGCACTTCGGGACGCACCGCGGTGGTGGCCGCGTGGTCGAAATAGACCGGACGCTTAGGCATCAACGCGCAATCTAAAGCTCACAGCGAACCGACGCCAAGCTGCAGTACGTCCCCGACTTCGAGCGTCTCGTGACAGAAATACGGCTCGCCGTAGGGCTTGCGAATGAGCGAGCCGTAATGGGCCGACTGCACGCGGATCAGCTCGTACAGGTCTTGGCCGGTCGGGAAGATCTCCCCCGCCGCCTTCGCCCCGTGGAACTGTGACGCATAGCAGCGGATGGCGCGCAGCTTCTGCTCGAAGCAGTCGGTGATATCGACCACGAACGACGGCTTGACCGGGTCTTCGCGGTAGGCGAGGGCGTAGAGGACCTTGAACGGGCGATGCGGCTCACCCGGGGCGTCGTATTTCGCGAGCCCCGCGAGATAGCAGGCGTCGCGCCCCAGCTCCGATGCGATACGGTGGTCGGGGTGGCGTCCCACGGGGAAGGGGAGGATCACGACGCGGGGTCTGGTGGCGCGGACGAGCTCCACGACGCGGCGCCGCGACGGCTCGTCGTTCGCGAGGTAGGCATCGCGCAGCTCCGCGTTCAGGCGCAGGTGCACGCCGAGCGCCTGCGCCGCGCAGTCCGCTTCAGCGCCGCGCGTCGCGGCGTCGCCTTGGGTGCCGGTTTCTCCCTGCGTCAGGTCGAGAATCCCGACGCGCTGGCCGGCCCGCGCCGCCTTGGCGAGGGTGCCGCCGCAGGTCAATTCAACATCGTCTCGATGCGCGGCGATGGCGAGCAGATCGACGGCATTCGTCGTCACTCGTGTCGCAGAGCCTCCACCGGATCGAGCCGCGCCGCCCGGGCGGCGGGTGCGATCCCGAACACGATGCCGACGCCGATCGACACGGCGGTCGCGACGCCGGCGCTCCACACCGGGACGTGCGTCGTGAAATCGAGCAGCCCCTTCAGGGCCTCGCCCGCGCCCAGGCCGAGCGCGATCCCGATCACGCCCCCCAGGAGCGTCAGCGTCGCCGCCTCCACGACGAACTGCGACAGGATCGCGCGCCGCGTCGCGCCCATCGCCTTGCGCAGGCCGATCTCCCGCGTCCGGCTGGTGACCGACACCATCATGATCGCCATCACGCCGATCCCGCCGACCATCAGGGCGATACTGGAGAGCACCAGCATGACGAGAAAGAACGCGGACGTCAGGCTGTCGAAGATGCTGAGGACCTGGTTGGAGGTCAGGAGGTCGAAGGAGTTGGGGTCGCCGGCGCGCAGGCCGCGCAGGCGTCGCAGCTGCAGCGTCGCGGCGTCCATCGCCCGGCTGACGGAGACGGCCGGCCTGGGCTTCACCAGGATGATCAAGCCGTTCAGCTCATCGAGCAGGAAGCTGCGGCGGGCGGCCTCGAACGGCACGACTGCGGCGATCTCCGGCGTGCCCGGGACCTCGAAGATGTTCGTCGGTCGCCGCCACTCGCCGATCACCCGGAACGGCTGGCCGCCGATCCGGAGGAAGCGCCCCAGCGGGTTCACGGACCCGAACAGTCGGTCTACGGTCCGCTGCTCGAGCACCACGACCGGCTCCCCGGCGCGCTGCTCCGCGGCCGTGAAGACGCGGCCGTCCTCCAGCGTGCCGCCAAGAATCTCCTGGAAGCGGGCGTCGGCGCCGAACACGCTGAGATGCTGCGTCCTCGCGCCGCTGTACTCGAACCGCTGGAATACCTGCGTCCAGATCGCGGCGTAGTGAATCTCCGGGAGGCGCGCGATCGCCGCCGCCTCCACCGGCCGGAGCTTCGGCCGGATGCGCACCTCGCGGGGGAGCGCGTCGGGATTCAGCGGGGTCTGCGAGAAGTAGCGCAGGATGCGGAACGTCGTCGGCCCCACGACCTCGAGCGTGTTGACGATCTGCTCGCGGAACCCGGTCACGATCGACGCCATCGCCATCACGGTGGCGATGCCGATCACGACGCCCAGGATCGTGAGGCCCGAACGCAGCTTGTTGGCGCGCAGCTGGTCGAGGGCGATCCGCCAGCTTTCGCGCACCGCGTGCAGGGCCATCCTACTCAGCGCGCAATGCGTCGATGGGGTCGAGGCGGGCCGCCCGGATCGCCGGGTAGGTGCCGAAGACGATGCCCACCACGATCCCGAGGCCGAGCGCGACGCCGATCGACCACAGGGTGACGCGCGCGGGGAGAGGCGAGGCCGCCTCGACCGCTGCCGCGAGCCCCGAGCCCGCGACCAGGCCGGCCGTCCCCCCGAGCAGCGACAGCGTCACCGACTCGGCGAGGAATTGACGGCGAATGTCGCGACGCGAAGCCCCGAGCGATTTGCAGATCCCGATCTCCCGCGTCCGCTCCGTCACGCTCATCAGCATGATGTTCATGATCACGATCCCACCCACGACGATGCCGATGCCCACGACGGCGGGCACCACGGTAAAGATGACGCGGGTCAGCTTCCCCCAGAACGCGATCAGTCCCTCCCCGGTGTCGACCGTGAAATCGTCCTCGGTGCTCGGGCGCAGGTGGTGCGCGATGCGCATCGCCTCCTCGGCCCGCAGCATGCCGTCTCCCACCGCGGCAGCCGTTGGCATCTTGACCGAGATCACGGTCGTCTTGCGGCGCCCGTACAGCATTTCAAAGGTCGTGAGCGGCAGCATCACGAACCCGTCCCACGACTGCCCCAGCACGGTGCCCTTCTTGGCGATCACGCCCTTCACGCGCAGCTGGAGGCCCTGCACCCGGATCGTCCGCCCGACGGCCTGCGCCGGGCCCCCGCACAATTTCTCCGCGACGTCGAATCCCAGGATGGCGACGAAGCGGCGCTCCCGCAGATCGACGTCGCTCAGCGACTCGCCGGCGGCCACCTGATAATCCTGGACCACGGTGAACGGCGCCGTCACCCCGAACACGACGACGTCGCCTACCGTGCGGTCGCGCCACTGGACGTCGGCCATGGGGGTGGGCCACCCGGACTGCAGCGCGATGGCCTCGGCGTCCGGCAGGGCTCGCGCCACGTACGGCACGTCTTCCGGCGCAATGATCGGCCGGCGCTGGATGCGCCGATACTCCTCATCGTCGATGAACCCGACCTGGATGGGATCGCGCCGGATCTGGAAGGCGTTGACGCCCACGATCGCGCCCGCGAGCCGCTCCCGCACGTAGGCGTTCATGCCTTGAATCACCGCCACGACCGCGACGAGGAACCCCACCGACACGATGATCCCGAGCAGCGTGAAGAAGGAGCGCAGCTTGTGACTCCACACCCTCTGCAGGGCCAGGAGGATGGCCTCGGTGAGCGGCATGGCCAAAAGCTACACGTCACGCCTCCCGTTTGAACTGTGGCTCCAGCCTCGCCAGGATGTGGACGTTCCGGGCGAACCGCGCTACCAGGAGAGCCAGGAGCACGGCGCCGAGGAAGGCGGCGACGACGTTGCCCACGGACGCGAGCGTCGACCAGGCGGACCGCGGAACCTCGCGCGACAGGGCCAGCGCCGCGGTCAACCCGATCAGGACAATCCGCGCCTCCGTCGGGCCGACACGGCCGTATCCCAAACGGAAGCGGCCCAGCACCTGCGATTCGAGGTACACGTTGATCGAGAGCCCGAGGTAGAGCACGACGAGCGCGAGCGCGAGCCCGAGGTGCACGTAGTGGGAGAGGCCGATCCCCGCCCCGATCACGGCGGTGGAATACGCGTCGGTCATGTGGTCGAGATAGTAGCCGTACCTCGGGCGCTCGCGGCCGCGGACGCGCGCCAGCGTGCCGTCCAGGCTATCCCCGAGCCATTGCAGCACGAGCAGGGCGCTCGCGGCCCACAACCAGGCAGAGTCGAAGCGCGCCAGCGCGTACGCCGCGCCCGTGCCTGTGGCCGCCAGCACGCCGAGCACCGTGAAGTGATTGGGACGCAAGGATAGCGGGATCCCGGCGGCGAGCGCCCGCAGCAGGCGGCGCTCCGGCTCGGCGAGGAGGAAGGTCAGTTCACGGGTCGGCGCGGCCATAGGAGCCCCCCAAGCGACGGAATCATGAGCAGGATGAACAAGCTTGCGAGCAGCCAGGCGGGAACGTGGACCGCGAGCCCGAGCCAGGCGAGCAGCAGGTAGCGCGGCAGCCGGCCTGCCGCGACGGCGGCGAGGTAGGGGCCGAGGGGATAGCGGCTCCTGAACGCGAGCGTCTTGAACGGGAAGAACGGCAGTGGCGTGAGGCCGGACAGCGCGAGGATCGCGAAGGGCGCCCGGCCGAACAGGCGCGACAGGCCACCGCCGGGAACGCCCCGTCGCGCGGCGAGCCGCTGGACCAGGGGCACGAACAACCGGTGATCGACCCAGGCCGCCGCCACCGTGCCCGCCGTCGCGACCAGCGCCGTCGTCCAGATGCCGAGCCGCGCGCCGTACCAGATCACGACCGGCTCATGCGGCACGACTGCCAGGGCGACGTTGGACACGAAGGCGTACGCGAAGAGCGCGACGAGTGCGGGGATCATCGGGGGTGCCTGCGCAAGATCGGGGCCGGGGCGGGATGCGGGATACGAGATGCGAGATGCGGGATGCCGTGCCTCTCCGACACGTGACGCCCGCGTCTATTCATATCGCAGCGCCTCGACCGGGTCGAGCCGCGCGGCCCGGGCGGCGGGATAGAGGCCGAACCCGACGCCGGTCAGGGCCGAGGCCGCAAGGGCCACGACCACGGACCATGCCGGTATGTTGGCAGGAACGGGCGTGAGCCGCGCCACGCCCAGCGCCAGCACGCCGCCCGTCGCCATGCCCACCGCGCCGCCCACCAGCGTGAGCGTCGCCGCCTCGACGAGGAATTGCCACATGATCTCCCGCTTGGTCGCTCCCAGCGCCTTGCGAACGCCGATCTCCCGGGTCCGCTCGGTGACCGAGATCATCATGATGGCCACCACGCCGACGCCGCCCACCATCAAGCCGATGCTCGACAAGACGATCATGGCGAGAAAGAACATCCCGGTGACCTGGTTCCAGCTTTCAAGCAACTTGTCCTGCGTGACGATCGAGAAGTTGTTCTCCTGCCCCGGTTTGAGCCCGCGCATCGCCCGGAGGGTTGCCACCACCTCGTCCATCGCGCTCTGTTGCGGGACGTCCGGGGCGGGCCCCACGGCCAACCGCATCCAGCCCTTGAAGAAGGGCACGTATTTCACGAACGCACCGTGGGGGACTCCGGCGAACGGCGGCGTGACGCCGCTGAACAGGCTGGGCGGCGGCGTGTACACGCCGATCACCTGGAACGGCACCCCGGCGATCTTGATCGTTCGCCCGATGGGGTCCCGTCCGCGGAACAGCTGCGCCTCGAGCTTCTGGTTGATCACGGCAACTTGGCTGCTGGCCAGGTCCTCCATCCGCGTGAACGTGCGGCCCGGGTAGATGTCGCCACCGTTCACCTCGACCCACTGGGAGCTCAGTCCCCCGACCTCCACCGACTCGAGGCGGAGGTCCCCGAACTCGATGGTCGCCGAGCTTTCTTCTCGGCGCGTGACGTAACGCACGGAAGGCAGCTGGGCCAGGCGGTCGGCTTCGGCTTCCGTGAGCGCCGGGTTGCGGCGCCAGGGACTCGATTCGTCATCGCCATCTGAGATGTTCACCCCCGCGCGGAAGAAACGCCAAACGAGGAAGGTGCGGGGCGCGATCTGCTCGAAGGTGTTCGACACGCTGCGGTTGATGCCGCTGATGAGCGCTGCCATGACCATGACGACCATCACGCCGATGGCCACGCCGAGGATCGTCAGGGCGGCGCGCCCCTTGTTCCCCCGGAGCGAGCCGAGCGCGATGCCGACGCCCTCGAACAGCGCGGTCGTGGGCTACTCCTGCCGCAGGGCCGCGATCGGGTCGAGCCGGGCCGCTCGAGTCGCGGGGTAGACCCCGGCGGCGACGCCGACCCCCGCGCCCAGGAGCACGCCCACCACGATCGACCACGGCGCGATGCTGGCTGGGAGCGGCGTCGTGGCGGCCACGAGCCCCGCGAGCGCGACGCCAGTGGCGACACCGCCGGCGGCCCCTACCGTCGAGAGTGTCGTGGCTTCGACCAGAAATTGGCGCAAGATATCGCGGCGCCGCGCGCCCAGCGCTTTGCGGATCCCGATCTCGCGCGTGCGCTCCGCGACGGCCATGAGCATGATGTTCATGATGACGATGCCGCCGACGACGAGCGAAACCGCGACCAAGCCCGGGAGCGCGACGAACAGGACCCGGCTGATCTTGGCCCAGAAGTCGAGCACCTCGTCGGCCGTCTCGAGCGTGAAGTTGTCCGCGTCGCGCGGCCGCAGATGCCGCCGGACGCGCATGACGGCCTCTGCCTCCGCCATCGCCTCCCGCATCTCCGCCGGCGAGTTCGCCTTGACCGCCAGGGCGTCGATGACGCCCGGCGGGTTGATGAAGCGCTTCACGGGCGAGCCCGCGGGGGCGACGGCGAACTTGTCGAGCGACAGCCCGAAGAGATTCCCCTGACGCTCGACCACCCCGATCACGCGGTAGGGCAGGTCCCGGATCCGCACCGCCCGGCCGATCGGGTCGCGTCCCTCGAACAGCTTGTCCGCGAGCTCATACCCCAGCACGACCACGGGTGCCCCGGCGCGTTGCTCTTCCGCCGTGAACGCGCGGCCGTGCTCAATGGTCAGATCCTTGATGTCGAAATAGCGATCGGTCGCGCCGGTGAGAAGCACGTCCTGCGCCGCGCGCCGGCCCGCGGCGATCCTGACGCGCGTGCTCGACTCCCAGCCGGTGGTCGTCGCGACCGTCAGGGCCCGCGCGACCGCCTCCCCGTCCCCCAGCTGGATCCGCGGCCGCCGGACCCAGCTGCGCCACGTCGAGTCCGTCACGTTGCCGAGCTGGACGTCCGGGTACTGGCGCAAGCGGAACGTGTTCACGCCGAGCACGGTGCCGGCGAACTTCTCGGTCATGTAGCGGTTCATGCCCTGCACGACGGACACCACGGCGATGAGGAACATCACGCCGATGAAGACGCCGATGATGGAAAAGGCGCTCTTCAGCTTCTGCGTCCGGAGGGTCCGGAAGGCGAGTCCGACCGCCTCGGCGAACCGCACTCAGAGGGCCTTCTTGGCCTTCGTCGAGTCCGCCTTCTCCTTCATGCGCCGGACCCGCCCGCCATCCTTCAAGTCGCGGATCGCCTGATACGGGCCGGCGGCGATCGTCTCGCCCGCCTTGAGCCCGTCCAGCACTTCGAAGAACTCGTCTCCGGCGATGCCGACCTTCACCGGCCGGAAGGTGGCGATCCCCCGGTTCACGACGAACACGCCTTCCGTCTCCCGCTTGCGGCGCGCCATGGCGCTGGTGTCGGCGGGCCGATCCTCCGTAGACAGAGGCGTGTTCTCCCGCACCGTGAGGGCGATGATCGGGACCGACAGCGCCTGGCGGCGGGTGTCCGTCACGATGCGGGCCGTGGCGGAAAGGTCCGGGCGCACGTCGCTCGGGGGGTGGTCGAGGGTGACCTCCACGTCGTAGTCCACCGCCCGATCGTTCAAGCCCGTGGCCGTCGATGCCGGGGTCTGCGTCGAGCTGTTGGAGATCTTCGTCACCCGCCCGGTGAACGTCGTATCGGGGAACGCGTCGATCGAGACCTCCACCGAGTCGCCGATGTGGAGCCGGACGACGTCCGTTTCGTCCACCCGCACCTTTGCCTGGATCACCGAGAGGTCCGAGACCGTCATCAGCAGACCGATGTCCTTGGAGAACGTGCTGGGGACGGCCACCTCGCCTTCTTCCACCGCGAGCCGCGTCACGCGCCCCGCCATCGGGGCGACGAGGTGCGTCTTGCGGAGATTGTCGCGCGCTTCTTGGACGGCGGCGCGCGCTTGATCCACCTGGTGCTGCGCCGCCGTCAGGTTCGCCTCAGCGACTTCGAACGCCGTCTGCGCCTGCTCGAGCTGCTCCGGGGCGACCAAGTTGGGGCTCTGGTCGCGCAGCTCCTGGGTGCGCCTCAGGGCGCGCTGGGCCTGGTCGCGGTTGGCGCGCGCCTGCACGACCTCGGCCTCCGCGGAGGAGTACGCCGCCTGGGCGCGCTGCAGATTGGCCTCGTACACGGTGGGGTCGATCTGCAGGAGGAACTGCCCCTTCGTCACATGGTCGCCTTCCCGCACCGCGATCCTGGTGATGCGGCCGGTGATATCGGCGCTCAGGTCCACCTTCTTCTTCGGCTGGATCTTGCCGCTCGCGGTCACCGCGGCCACGAGGTCGCGGCGCGCCACCTGCTCCTGCCGCACCTCCGTGCCGCGGTCGCGCTTGGCGCTCACGCTCGCCACGACCAGCCCGACGAGCAGGAGCGCGCCGGCGCCTCCCGCGAGCAGCTTGTTCCGCTTCGACATGCGAGACTCGTCCTCTCCTAACGGAGGTGCCGGCCGACGGCGGCTTCCAGCGCCGCGACGGCCCTGTGGTGGTCGTACACGGCGCTCACGTAGTCGAACTCCGCGTTCAGCTGGGCCACCTGCGCGTCGAGCAGCTCGAAGAACGTGCCCGAGCCCACGCGGTAGCGCTCCGTGGCGAGCTGCAGCTGCTCGCGCGCTGCGGCGCGGCTTGTGTCCTGGATCGCGACGGCGCGATAGGCCGTCTGCAGCGTGAGGAACGCCTGGCTGACTTCGGTCCGCACGGCGAGGCCCCGCGCCCGCACCGATTCCGCGAGGTCGTCGCGCTGCGCCTTGGCCTGCGACACCTGGAGCGGGCGCGCGAAGTTGGTGAAGATGGGAAGCGTGATCGTGAGCCGCGCCTGGAACGGCTGGTGCGTGAAGTGGAACGGATACAGGGCGTTCTGGTCGCGGATCGCCTGCTCCTGGGCGGGGGTGAAGGCGAGCGCCGAGCAGGGGAGCACCGCGCCGCCTGCGTTCAGCCAGTTGGCGTTCTCGTATTGGCAGATGAGCGTGTTCGTGTCCGCCTGCGCCTGGGCGGCCTTGATCGTGGGATTGAGGTCCGACAGCTTCTGCGTGAAGCCCGACCACCCGGCCGACAAGGCCACCGACGGCCCGTAGCTCGACGCCGCCGCCCGCACCCCCCAGGCCGCCGCGTTCTCACGTGCCCGCAGCGCCTTGAGCGGCGGGTTCTGCTCCTCAGCGATCGCGAGCAGCTCGTCCAGCCGCCACGCGGGTGCCTCGACGCGGAAGCTGTCCGTCAGCTGCACCGCCGCCAGGTCCGCGGGAGCGGGGACGCCCATGATTTCGAAGAGCCGCAGCTTCTCGACCTCGACGGCGGTGCGGGCCCGGAGCGACCCGACCTCCGCCTGCCCGCGCGCCACCTCGGCCTGCCGCACGTCGATGAGCGTGGAGCGCCCGACGTCGTAGCGCGCGTGCGCGAGCTTGAGAAACTCGTCGTCACGATCGAGCCGCGCCCGGGCCAACCGCGCGTTCTCGCCCGCCTGCAGCACCGTCAGGTATTGCTGCGTGACGGCGTTGACCAGGGTCGCTTCCGCGCCGGCGATGTCGGCGTCGGCCGCCGTGAGCTGCGCGTGTTTCAGCCCCGGTTGGGCGAGCGTCGCGCCGGAGAGCTGCCAGTTCAGGCCCACGCTGTAGTTGGAAGACCAGGTGGCGACGTTCTGGGAGAAGCTCGCGGTGAGGAAGGTTTGCTCTCCCGGACCGGCGTAGCCCCCGCCCGCGGACGCGGTCACCGTCGGAAGGAAGCTCCCCCAGGCGTTGCGGACGCCCCAGGCCGCCGGGGCACGGTCGTGCAGCGCCTGCCGATAGGCGGGGCTGCTGTCGCGCGCCAGGGCGATCGCGTCGGCGAGCGAGAGGCCGGCGGCGGGGGAGACGGGAGAAGGGGGGACGGAGCTCTGGCCCAGGGCGAGGACCGGGCACAGCAGGAGCGCGGCGGCCAACGGCGCGTGTCTCATCGGCATCCTGGCAGACGTGGGGGTCGGCTCGCACCCCGTACGCGCGATCGCGCCTCTCGGTTTCGAGCTGCGACCCCGCGCGCTCGTGGTGCTCGTCGTTGGGCG
>Ga0137377_10004187_pt1 | contig 11330 bp, 8 predicted proteins | sample SagtaG_22_FD_104815 | JGI IMG/M metagenome (GOLD analysis project Ga0137377, IMG submission 104815) | Vadose zone soil microbial communities from Sagehorn Ranch, Mendocino, California, USA - Sage2_L_40_16 metaG | ecosystem: Environmental > Terrestrial > Soil > Vadose zone | place: USA... | reverse complement strand
TGGGCCAGGTGAAGCGCCACCGCGCGGTGCTGGAGCAGGCGGGCGCGCTCGAGACGCGGCGGCAGGCGCGGCGGCGCGCCGAGCTGGAGGCGCTGCTGGTGGAGGAATTCACCGCTCAGGTCACCGAGCGGGTGCAGACCGACGCCGCGCTCGGCGCCACGATCGAGGCGGTGACCGCGGGCCGTCTCGATCCGTACTCGGCGGTGGCCCGGATCCTCGCCCAGACCCTGCGGCGCCCTTGACACCTCCGAGGGTGCGCCCCACACTATCGAACCCATGAGGCGTCCCTGATGCTGCCCTCTCACCAGTGGTACGGAATCATCCCGGGCTGGCTGCTCTTCTACGGGCTCATCGCGGCGGCGGGCGTGCTCTTCGTGCGCCGGGCCTTCTACCTGCTGCGCCTGCTGCTGAAGGGCAAGCCGCTCGCGCGCCGGGACCACCTCCCCGCGCGCGTGGGCCGGGTGATCGTGTACGTGTTCGGGCAGGCGCGCCTCCTCGCCAACGACTTCTGGCCGGGCCTGATGCACGCCACCATCTTCTGGGGCTTCGTGATCCTGACCCTCGGCACCGTCGAGTTCTTCGGCAAGGCGGTCACCGAGTCGTTCTTCCTGCCGCTGATGTCGGACACCGCGCCCTACCTGATCCTCGAGGACGTCTTCAGCGTGCTGGTGATCCTGGCGGTGGGCTACGCGATGTTCCGCCGGCTCGTCACCCGGCCCCGGCGCCTGAACCTCTCCACCGAGGCCAACGTGATCCTGCTGCTGATCCTGGGCCTCATGGTCACGGACCTGGTGGCGGACGCCGGCCGCATCGTGCTCGCGCCCGCCCCCTCCGACCACTGGCAGTTCGCGGGGCAGGCCATCGCCCGCGTCCTCGCCGCGCTGCCCCCGGCCGCGGTCACCGTGATCTTCCACGCCGCCTGGTGGCTGCACGCGGCCACCCTGCTGGGCTTCCTGGTCCTGCTGCCGTACTCCAAGCACCTGCACATCCTGGTCTCGCCGCTCAACGTGTTCTTCTCGCCGCTCGAGCCCAAGGGCCAGGCCCGCAACGTCGATCTCGAGAACTCGGAGACCTTCGGGGTCGGGAGCCTCGCCGACCTGGCCTGGAAGGACCTCTTCGACACCTACAACTGCACCGAGTGCGGCCGCTGCACCTCGCGCTGCCCGGCCAACATGAGCGGCAAGGAGCTCGACCCGAAGTGGCTCATCCTGCACCTCCGGGAGCGGCTCTTCAACGAAGCGCCAGCGCTTCTCGGTCAGACCGGCGCGCAGGCGCCGCAGACGGCCCTCGTCGGCGACGTCATCCACGACAACGTGCTGTGGGCCTGCACCACCTGCCGCTGGTGCGTGGACGCCTGCCCGGTCTTCATCGAGCACGTGCCGAAGATCGTCGACATGCGCCGCTGGCTGGTGCTCACCGAGTCGCGCTTCCCGGCCGAGCTGCAGCCCGCGTTCCGCAACCTCGAGACCAACGGCAACCCGTGGCAGATGTCGTGGGAGACGCGCGCGGAGTGGGCCAAGGACCTGGGCGTGCGGCGGATGGCCGACGTCCACGAGGCCGAGTACCTCTACTGGGTCGGCTGCTACGGCTCCTTCGACGAGCGCAACAGGAAGGTGGCGCGAGCGCTGGTGCGGGTGCTGCAGGCGGCGGGGGTGGACTTCGCGATCCTGGGCAACGAGGAGAAGTGCACCGGGGAGCCGGCCCGGCGTCTGGGCCACGAGTACCTGTACCAGACCCTGGCCCAGGGCAACATCGAGACCCTCAAGCGGTACGAGTTCCAGACCATCGTGACCGCGTGCCCGCACTGCTTCAACACCATCCGCAACGAGTACCCTCAGTTCGACGGCCACTTCCGGGTGGTGCACCACACCCAGCTGATGGACGAGCTGCTGCAGGCGGGGCGGCTCCAGCCCGCGCAGCGCGACAACGAGCGGATCACCTACCACGACGCGTGCAACCTCGGCCGCTACAACGACATCTACGACGAGCCGCGCCGGGTGCTTGCCGGGGTCACCCGCGGCACTCTGGTGGAGATGAAGATGAATCGCGCCAAGGGCTTCTGCTGCGGCGGCGGGGGCGGGCGCGCATGGCTCGAGGAGCACGAGGGCCGGCGGGTGAACCAGCTCCGCGTGGAGCAGGCGATGGAGGTGAAGCCCGACATCCTCGCCTCCGCCTGCCCGTTCTGCCTCACGATGTTCGAGGACGGGGTGAAGGCGAAGGAGGTCGGCGGCACCATCAAGACCCGCGACATCGCCGAGCTGCTCGCCGACCGCCTGGAGTAGCCCCGTGCCCAGGCGATGAAGGAGCTGCTGCTCGCCCTGCCGCGCCTGGCCCGGATGCTGGTCTCGCTGGCCGGCGACCGCGACGTACCGACCGCGGCCAAGGTGGTGCTGGCCGCGGTGGCGGTCTACCTCGTGAGCCCGATCGACCTGATCCCGGACTTCATCCCGTGGGTCGGCTACCTCGACGACCTCGTGATCGCCGCGGTGGTGGTGGACGGCGTGATCAACTTCATCGAGCGGCCGCTCCTGCTCCGCTACTGGCCGGGCTCGCCGGCCTCGCTCGACCGCATCGGCGCGGTGGCGAGCCGCCTGGCCCGCTGGGTCCCGTCGAGGATGAAGAGCCGCATCTTCGGCGGCCGCCGTGCCGCCTGACCATCTCTCCCTCTCCCCCTTGGGGAGAGGGCAGGGTGAGGGGTCCCCATGCTGAGCCAGCCATTCCAGGACGCGATCCGCCAGCGCCTCTCGATTCCCCTTCACGAGGGCCCCGACCGGACCACGTCGCTGGAGGCGGCCATCCGCCAGCACGTCCCCGCCGGCGCGACGGTCTACCTCGGCGCCGCCCACGGCCGTCCGAACCCCGCAGTCCGGGAGCTGGTGCGGCAGTGGTGGGGCAAGACCCCCGGCTTCACCCTCGCCACCGTCGGCCTGGGCTCGCCCTGGACCGCGCTCGTGCACGGAGGCCTCGTCCGCCGGGTCATCACCACGTTCATGGGCGAGGGGTATCCGTTCCCGACGCCTCAGGCGCTGATCTCGCGCGCCGTCCTCGAGGGCCGGCTCGAGGTGTCGAACTGGTCGATGCTGACCTTCCCCCTGCGCCTGCTCGCCGGCGCGATGGGGGTGCCGTTCCTGCCCACCCACTCGCTGCTGGGCTCGACCATGGAGGAGGACAACGCGCGGGCCGGGGACCTGATCGCGGCCGACGATCCGTTCGGCGCCGAGGGCCGCGTGGCCTACGTGCGGGCCCTCGTCCCGGACGTGGCGCTGCTCCACGGCTGGGTGGCCGACCGGGCCGGCAACGTGATCACCGCCTCGCCGATGAACGAGAACATGTACGGGGCAATGGCGGCCCGGGGCGGGGCGGTGGTGACGGTGGAGAAGGTCGTCTCCACCGACTTCATCCGACGGCACGCCGACCTGGTGCGGCTGCCGTCGCAGTACGTGCGCGCGGTGGTGGAGACTTCGCACGGCAACCATCCGGGCGGCATGTACGGCATGAACGTGCCGGAGCTCGAGGGCTACGCCGAGGACATGGAGTGGATCCTCGAGTGCCGCCGCGCCTTCCGCAAGCCCGACACCGCGGACGCGTGGATCCGGGAGTGGATGCTGGACCTGCCCGACCACGCGGCCTATCTCTCCAAGCTCGGCTACGCCCGCCTCATGGAGACGAAGGGGCGGGCCCACACCGACGCCTGGGTCTCGGAGCTCGACACGCTCGCCTCGCGGCTGCGCACGAGCGCGAGCGCGACCCCGAGCGAGTGGATGGTGGTGGCGGCGTCCCGCATGCTCGCCGAGAAGGTGCGCACGCGCGGCTACCGGACGTTCCTGGCCGGGGTGGGCAACTCCAACCTGGCCGCGTGGCTGGCCGCCTACCAGCTCAAGCAATCGGGCGCCGAGGTCGAGCTGATGGCGGAGACCGGGATGGTCGGCTACCTGCCGCGCCCGGCCGAGCCCTTCGTGTTCTCGTTCCGCAACTTCCCGTCGTCCAAGATGCTGACCGACATCCTGCACGTGATGGGCATCTTCATGGGTGGGCGCCACAACCTGTGCATGGGCTCGCTCGCGGCCGGGCAGATCGACAAGCACGGCAACATCAACTCGACCATCATGCCCGGCGTCACCTACATCACCGGCTCGGGCGGGGCCAACGACATCACCTCGTCCTCGCGCGAGGTCGTGGTGTGCCTGCAGCAGTCGCCGCGGCGCTTCGTGGACAAGGTGCCGTACATCACCGCGCCCGGCCGGACGGTGCGCACGGTGGTCTCGGACCTGGGCGTGTACGAGAAGACCACCGAGCACGGCGACCTCACGCTGACCGGCCTCTTCGGCGAGGGCCCGGAAGCCGCCGCGGTGCAGGCGGCGCGCGAGGCCTGCGGCTGGGACCTGCAGGTGGCCCCCACCCTGCGCCGCTTCGATCCGCCGACGGCGGAGGAGCTGGCTCTCGTCCGCCTCTTCGACCCGCGCCGCTACTTCCTCGGGGAGTGACGCTCCCCCTCTCCCTTCACCCATCACTTTCCGCTTGACCGAATGTTTCGGACCCTCTGTCGTGCCCCGAATCCAGTGACGGAATCGCCGTCCAGCGGCGTGCGCCGGCCTTGAGTTCTCCGATGGTGGCGCAGGGAGCGCGCGATCATGGCGTCTGCCGCGATCGTGCGTCCTGAATGCGGCCAGGAGTAGCCGCGACCGGGGTGTAGAGTTCCGCCAGCGGAAGGGGGACTCGCCATGCTGGCGTATGCGCTCGATGACCAACCCGCAAGGTCGCAACCCACCGCGGAGCTGGATCGTTTAGGCGATGAGATCGCCGAGCTCTCGGCCCACCTGGAGGCGGCGACCGCCAGCCTGCTCGCTCTCATCCGGGAGTTCGACGCGCGCGGCGGCTGGAATACCGGCTTCCGCTCGTGCGCGCACTGGCTCGCCTGGCGCGTGGGGCTCGACCTCGGCGCCGCGCGGGAGCGCGTCCGGGTCGCGCGCGCGCTGGCGACGCTGCCAGGCCTGGCGGAGGCCCTGGCGCGCGGGGACCTGTCCTACGCCAAGGTGCGTGCCCTGACCCGCGTGGCGACCCCGGAGACGGAAGCCCGGTTGCGGGCGGTGGGGCGCGCGGGCACGGCGGCCCACGTCGAGCGCATCGTGCGAGGCTGGCGGCGGGTCGACCGGCACGCCGAGGCGCGCGAAGCCGAGCGCCAGCACGCGGGCCGCGCGTTACACGTGTACCCGGCCGAGGACGGCACGGTGGTGCTTCGCGGGCGCCTGGCGCCGGAGGTAGGCGCGTTGCTCTTGCGGGCCCTCGACGCGGGCCGGGAGACGCTGTACCAGCGGCGGCGCGCCAACGAGTTAGCTCCGGAGATATCCGACCCGGCCACGGAGGTGCCGACCCGCGCCCAGCAGCAGGCGGACGCGCTGGCCTTGCTGGCCGAGACGGCGCTGCATCACGAGCTCGATCCCGGGGCGCCGGGGGAGCGGTACCAGGTCGTGGTGCACGTCGATGCGGACGTGCTGGCTGGCCCCGACCAGCCCGGGCAGTCGGTGCTGGAGGAAGGGCCGCACGTTTCCGCGGAAACGTCGCGGCGGCTGGCGTGCGACGCGAGCCGGGTAGTGATGCGGCACGACGGCGAAGGCCGGGTGGTGGAGGTGGGCGCTCGCACGCGAACGGTTCCCCCGCGTTGCGGCGTGCGCTGCAGCATCGAGACGAGAGCTGCCGCTTCCCGGGGTGTCATGTCAGGGTCTGTGAGGCGCATCACGTGCGGCACTGGGCGCAGGGAGGCCCGACGACGCTGTCGAACCTGGCCCTGCTCTGTCGACGCCATCATCGGGCGGTACACGAGGAGGGCTACCGGATCGAGCGACCGCCAGACGGCGCGCTGCGTTTCAGACGGCCGGACGGGCGGCCCCTGCCCGAGGTTCCAGTGCCGGCGGCGGTGCCCGCGGACCGGTGGGGGCGTTGCGAGCGCGGCACGCGGCGCAGGGATTGCGGTTTCACGGGCGCACGGGACTCTCGGGCTGGCTCGGGGAGCGGCTCGACGTGTGCTGGGCGATCGACGTGTTGCACCCACGCGCGAGGCCTGGCGCCGGGTCCGGCGGAAGGTCTGGAGCGTGATCCGGCCGTTGGCGAGCCGGGCGGTGTGGGGGAGGACCATCTCGCCCCAGGGGGGATCCGGTTGGGGAATGGGATGCCGGTAACGGCACCGGTTTGAACATAGAATTCAGGGAATGAGTAGCCGGGAGCCGAGACGCTCTCCAGAGGAGATCTCAGCGCTCCTTGGTCTTCGACCTGATCGTACTTGGAAGATAGGCGACACAGGAGCGAAAACCGACATTCTCGACAGAACACACGGATGGGTTGTCAACTCGCGCCTCAACAACGTTGGTTTCGATGTCGAGACGCACCTGGAAGGGGATTGGGTCACCGTCCATCTTGCGATCTACTCGGAATCCCGAATCTTGATGAGCTTTGAGCCCCACATTCCGAGATTGATCGGCCTGTTCGATGCGCAATTCGATGTCGAGATCTACTTCTTGCCGCCGTAGCAAGAGCGAGTTGTCAGCGGGTGGCGAGGTCGCTCTTGAACCGCTCGAGCGTCCGCACGTGCTCCTCGGGGCCCGGGAGGCCGAGCCCCATGGTGTTGACGCACAGGTGCGTGATGCCGCGCATCGCGCGCCAGGCGGCCAGCTCCTTCGCCCACTCCGCCGGGGGAACCTGGGCCAGAGCCACGCGCCCCTCGATCCCGAAGGCGGCGGGATCGCGGCCCGCCTCCCGGACGAGGCCGTGGAGACGGTCGATGGTCTGCTGGGCCGCGGGGCCCGGGCGGAAGGTCTGCAGCGTGATCCAGCCGTCGGCTAGGCGGGCTGCGCGGCGGAGGACCGCCTCGCTCTCCCCGCCCATCCAGACCGGGATCGGCCGCTGGACCGGTAGCGGCTTGATGCCGGCGTCGGGCACGCGGTGCCACCGGCCCTCGTAGGTCACCAGCTCTCGGGTCCAGAGCAGCCGCATGACCTCGAGCTGCTCCTCCACCCGCTTGCCTCGATCGTGGATGTTCTCACCGAGGGCCTCGAACTCGACGGGGTTCCAGCCGACCCCGATGCCGAGGCGCAACCGTCCGCCCGAGAGGACGTCGACCTCGGCCGCCTGCTTGGCGACGAGGGTCGTCTGGCGCTGGGGCAGGATGAGGACACCCGTGACCAGCTCGATGCGTCGTGTGACCGCGGCGCAGAACGCGAAGAGGGCGAACGGCTCGTGGAAGGCGTGCCGGTAGTCGTACTGGCTGTCCCAGCCGCCCGGCCGGTCGGGGTTGGCCCCGATGACGCTGTCGAAGGCCAGGATGTGCGTGTACCCCATCGCCTCGACGGCCTGGGCGTAGTCGCGGATCATCGTCGGGTCCTGCCCGATCTCGGTCTGGGGGAAGACCACTCCGATCTTCATGGGCCGATCTGCATGAGTGGCTGGGCCTCAGGCCCGGCCCTGGGGACCGCCGCGGAGCTTGGGATCGAGGAGATCGCGGAGGGCGTCGCCCAGCATGTTGAAGCCGAAGACGGCCAGGCTGATGGCGATGCCGGGGAAGACGGCCATCCACGGCGCCTGGATCATGTAGGTCCGGCCCGAGCCGCTGAGCATGGCGCCCCACGACGGAGTCGGGGGCGGCACCCCGAAGCCGAGAAAGCTCAGGGCGGACTCGGCGAGGATCGCGACCCCGAGACCGAGCGTGACGACCACCATGATCGGGGCGGCGATGTTGGGCAGGATGTGGCGGACGATGATCTGCCAGTCCTGGCAACCGGTGGCCCGCGCCACCTCGATGTACTGGTTCTCGCGGATGGCCAGGACCGCGCTCCGGATGATCCGCGCGTTGGCGGCGGTGCCTCCGATTCCCAGGGCCAGTATCACGTTGACCAGCCCCTGGCCCAGCATGGCCATGATCGTCAGGAGCACGACGAGGCCGGGGAAGGCCATCAGGGTATCGATGCATCGCTGCAGGACGATGTCGATGCGGCCGCCGTAGTAGCCGGACAGGATGCCGATGATGGCGGCGAGGAGCGTGTTGATGGCCACCGCGCCGAGACCCAGGAGCATCGAGATGCGCGCGCCGTAGATGACGCGGCTCAGGATGTCGCGCCCGAAGTCGTCGGTCCCCAGCGGGTGGCTCAGGCTGGGAGCCTGCAGGCGGTCGCTCGATCTGACCTTGATGGGGTCATAGGGCGCCAGCACCGGGGCCAGGAGGGCGGTGGCCAGGAGTCCGAGGATGAGCAGGCCGCCCAGGGCCCCCAGCGGCTTGCCCCGCATCACACGGAACAGGGACATGCCCGGGAGGCTAGCCGAAGCGGATCCGCGGGTCGAGGAAGCCGTAGATCACGTCGATCAGCAGGTTCAGCGCGATGACGCCGGTGGCCAGGAACAGGTTGATGCCCTGGATGACCGGGTAGTCACGCCAGGTGATGGCGTCGAGCAGGAACTTCCCCATGCCGGGGATGACGAAGATGCTCTCCATGATGACGGTCCCGCCGAGGAGGGCCGAGAGCTGGAGGCCCATCACGGTGACCACGGGGATCATCGCGTTCTTGAGCACGTGCCGCGCGATCACCAGCGACTCCGGCAGGCCCTTGGCCCACGCGGTGCGGACGTAGTCCTCGCGCAGCACCTCGAGCACCATGGAGCGCGTCATGCGCATGACGCTGGCCGACAGGGCGAGGCCCAGGATGATGGCGGGCAGGACGAGCTGCGCGAGGTTCTTCACCGGGTCCCGGGCGAACGGCGTGTAGCGCATGGGCGGGACCCACTGCCACCAGATCGACGCGGCCACGATGACCACGGTGGCCATCCAGAAGCCGGGCACCGAGAGCCCGCCGATCGCGCCGGTCCGGAACAGGTAGTCGAGCCAGGTGTCCTGCCTGACCGCCGAGAAGATGCCGGTGGGCACCGCGATCAGGAGGCCGAAGAGCATCGCGAGCACGGCCAGCTCGAGGCTCACCGGCAGGCGTCGCAGGATCTCGTCGAGGACCGGCTCCTTGGTCCAGAAGGACACGCCCAGGTCACCCTGCAGCACCTTGCCGACGTAGGTGACGTACTGCCGGTAGAAGGGCTGATCCAGTCCTAGCATCTGCTCGAGCTTGGCCTTGTCGCTCGCGTAGCCCTGCTCGCTCATCATCAGGGTCACGATGTCGCCCGGCAGCAGCCGGATGATGGAGAAGACCAGCAGGGTGACGAGGGCCAGCGTCGGCACCAGCAGCACGAGCCGGCGGAGAACGTAGCGGGACATACCCCCGGCCGGCGGTCAGGCCTTCTTGCCGTCGAGCCAGATCTCCTCGTAGCGCTGGTCGTAGGCGTTGATCGGCACGGTGTAGTTCTTGACCCAGGGCTGGACGCCGTAGTGCGCGATCGGGGTGTAGAGGAACACGTTGGGGGCGTCGTCCAGGAGCATCCGCTGGATCAGGTGGACCATCTCCACGCGCTTCTTCAGATCCAGGATCTTGGCCTGCTCGTCGATCAGGCGGTGAATCTCGCGGTTCCCCCACCGGTAGTACGTCGCGTTGGCCCCGTAGTAGGGCCGGATGGCCTCCTCGGGCTCCTCCCCGGTCAGCGCGGTGTGCACGCTCATGGAGTAGTCGTACGAGTAGCTCTTGTTGTAGTACTGGGCCATCTCCATGGGCTTCAGGTTCACCTGGATGCCCACCTTGGCGAGCTGATCCTTCACCACCTGGGCGCTCTTCACGTTGTCGCCGGGGCTGCCGACGATGAGCTCGGTCTCGAAGCCGCCGGCGTAGCCGGCCTCGGTGAGCAGGCGCTTGGCCTTCTTCGGGTCGAACTCCGGCCGCGCCGACGCGGGCAGCGCCCACGGCTTGCGGTAGGTGGGGATGGGGCCGGTCATGGTGGCGCCCCAGCCGCTCCGCACGATCTCGATGAACTCTTCCTGCTTGATGGCGGCCTGGATGGCCTGGCGCACCTTCTTCTCGGTGAAGGGGGGCTTGAGCGGGCGCTGCTCGTCGTAGGGCCGCGTCCGCAGCACGATGGGGAACATCGTCGTGATCTCGGCCACCTTGATCTTGCCGTTCGAGGCCTTGATCGAGGGCACGTCGGCGAACTCCAGGTAGGAGATATCGGTCTGCTGCCCGCGGAATGCGGCGGTGGCCGCCACCGGATCGATGACGTACTGGAGACGAACCTCGTCCAGGTAGGGCAGCCCCTTCTTGAAGTAGCTGGGGTTCTTGACGAACACCGCCTCCTGCTCGCGCCGGTACTCCTGCATGACGAAGGGGCCGGTGCCGATCGCGTGGCGCTGCAGGTCGCCGTGCTTCTCCACCACCTCGCGCGCCACGATCACCGTCCAGGGGCTCGCGATGTAGTTGAGGAACGGCGCGTACGGCTCCTTGGTCTTGAAGACGATCGTGTACTTGTCCGGCGTCTGGATGCTGGCCAGCTTGCCGAGGAAGAAGTAGGCGTGCTGGAATTTCCCCGGCTGGTCCGTCATCTGACGCTCGATGCTGTACTTGACGTCCTCCGACGTGAGCTCGCGCCCGTTCACCGGCGGCACGTTGTGGAACTTGACGCCCTGCCGCAGGCGGAAGGAGTACGTGAGGTCGTCCTTCTGCTCCCAGCTCTCGGCCAGGTCCGGCAGGATCTTGGTGCCGTCGTGGTTGAACTTCAGGAGGGCGTTGTACGTCTGGTGGATCACCTGGAGGGCCGCGGCCCAGGTCTCGATGTGCGGGTCGATGCCGCGGAGGGGCCCGCTCCGCACCACCAGGGTGCCGCCTCGCTTGGCCTCGACGTTGTTCTGGCCCCACGCGACCCGGGGCCGCACCGCGGCCAGGCCCGCCACGCCGAGGGCGCCCGCCTGGAGAAAATTCCGTCGTGACACGTGATCGGCAGGCCTCATGTCGACTCCCCCTGTTCTCCGGTGACCAGGTGACGTCTGCGCCGTGCGACCCTCGCCGGCCGCTTGGTGGTGGGTGGGAGGATGGCTTGTCCGCCGATCAGAGTCAAGGACCGGGAGCCCGCACGGGCGGCCCGCCGAGGAAGACGAGCCCGCCCGGGTCGCGTCGATAGACGCCGCGCTCGGTCGCGATCCAGTCCATCGGCACGTCCCAGGCCTGGGGGTGGATCGTCTTCAGCCGGGCCATCTCGTAGCCGACGCCGATGGCCAACACTGGTGCCGGCGGGCTCGCGAGGGTCCGGTCGAAGAAGCCGGCGCCGTAGCCCAGGCGGTGACCGGCGTCGTCCCAGCCGTTCACCGGCACGAGCGCGACGGTGGGGATCAGCTGATCGGAGCCGGTCGGATAGGGGATACCGAGAGGCCCGGCGGTGAGCGCCACCCCGGGATGCCATTCCCGGAAGACGAGCGGCTG
>Ga0137377_10004186_pt1 | contig 11330 bp, 6 predicted proteins | sample SagtaG_22_FD_104815 | JGI IMG/M metagenome (GOLD analysis project Ga0137377, IMG submission 104815) | Vadose zone soil microbial communities from Sagehorn Ranch, Mendocino, California, USA - Sage2_L_40_16 metaG | ecosystem: Environmental > Terrestrial > Soil > Vadose zone | place: USA... | reverse complement strand
GATTTCAAGAAGCTCAGCATGAACTGCCAGGTCATCGACATGGCCCGGCGCTACGGCTGGATGATCGCGCTCACGCGCGAGGACCACATCTGCTCGCTCGGCATCGCGGCGCTCGGCTTCGAGAAGCCGACCCACCTGCACAACTCCGGGACGCTCTGCGAGGGCATGTACACCGAGACGAAGGCGGCGGGCCAGCGCTCGGAGGCCGCGGTCGACAAATTCGCCCCGGGCGAGTATTCGACGCTCCTGGTGGCGCCGCTCGATCGCACCATCTTCGAGCCGCACCTGGTCTGCATCTACGCCAACCCCGCCCAGGTCATGCGCCTGACGCAGGCGGCGCTCTGGAAGCGGGGCGGCAAGATCACCTCGTCGTTCGGAGGCCGCATCGACTGCTCCGAGATCATCGTGACGACAATGCGGACGGACCAGCCGCAGGTGATCCTGCCGTGCTCGGGCGACCGGATCTTCGGCCAGACGCAGGACCACGAGATGGCCTTCACGATCCCCTGGAACCAGATGGAAGAGGTCATCGAGGGCCTCAGGGGAACCCACAATGGCGGGATCCGCTACCCGATCACGCAATTCATGGAGTACGAGGCCAAGCTGCCGCCGAAGTACATGGAGGCCAGCCGGATCTGGGAGGTCGAGCACGGTCGCTCGCAGTTCACGAACCGCGATCGGGTGGTCGCCGCCTATCGCCGGTCCTTCGCCGATCGCGTGCCGGTCTATCCGATCGTCGCCTCGTTCGCCGGCACCCTCGACGGCCTGTCGATCGAGGAATACTGCACGAACGTGCCGAAGGCGATCACGGCGATGCTGAACTACTACGAGCGGTATCAGCCCGACGTGGTCCTGGCCTACAACGATCTGGCCAAGGAGGCGGAGGCCTTCGGGTGCCGCGTGAAGTTCTCGGACTACGTCGTGCCGTCGATCGACCAGCACGTCCTGCACGAGGACAAGGCGAAGCTGGCGCATCTCGCGATGCCCGACCCGTACAAGACAGCGCGTTTACCCGGATTCCTCGAGCAGTGCGAGGCGCTGGTGCGCGCCAAGCCGCCGACAGCCATCGGCGCGGTCGCGGTCGGTCCGTGGACGATCGCGATGCTGCTGCGCAACCCCGAGACGATGCTGCTCGACACCTTCGAGGACCCGCAGTTCATCCACGATCTGATGCGGGTCGCGACCGACTTCTGCAAGATCTGGGGCGACGCCATCGCCAAGACGGGGATCGGGCTTTCGTTCTCCGAGCCGACCGCCTCGATCAGCCTGATCTCGCCCGACAACTACCGGGAGTTCGTCGCGCCCTACCACAAGGAGCTGGTCGACTACTTCAAAGCCAAGAAGGTCGGCGTGACCACGCACATCTGCGGCACGACGTACCCGATCTACGAGGACCTGCTCCGCTGCGGCTTCACGACGGTCTCGTTCGACCTCGACCAGCAGGCGGATCCGACCCTCTACGTGGACCAGCTCAGCCGGTTCATGGAAGTCTCGAAGGGGCGGGCCGTCGCGATCGGCAACGTGGACGCGACGAAGTTCGAGCGGTCGACGAAAGAGGCGATGGTCGCCGACGTGCGGCGTTGTATCGATGCGGCGGCCCGGCACTCGGCGTTCATCCTGTCGACGTCGTGCGAGATCCCGCCGCGCTCCGACGCGGAGATCGTGAAGTGGTTCATGGACGCCGCGCGAGAGTACGGCCGTTACGATCGGATCTTCGACGGAGCCGAGCCGGCGCCTGCCGTTTGAGCTGAAGCGCGCCGTTCGGTAGAAACGACGCGAGGGTCAGCCTGGTAGGGCTGACCCTCGCGGTGCCTACGATTGCGGCAGTCTCGGTCTTACCGTGCCCGAGTGGCTCCCGCGCACCGTTTCGGTCTTACCACTTCACAGGCTTGGACGGCCGATGGGCGTAGCCGCTGTCCCGCCCGCCACCACCACCGGGACCGCGTCCGCCACCGCCCGGTCGGCCCCCGCCGCCCGGCCGGCCGCCACCACCGCCACCCGTTCGGGCGGCCTGCGGATTCGAGATCTCCACCGTGATCCTCCGGCCATCGAGCTCGCGCCCGTTCAGCTGAGAAATCGAGGCCTGGGCCTCCTCCGCCGTGTTCATCTCGACGAACCCGAATCCCCGGGACTGCCCGGAAAAACGATCGGTGATCACGGTCGCGGACAGAACGTTTCCGCACTGTGTGAAGAACTCCCGGAGCCCTTCGCTGGTCGTGGAGTACGCAAGACCGCCTATGTAGAGTTTAGATGCCATCGGAACCCCCTCGGACTGTCTTCCGCTCTCTTGCACGCCCCGCGAACGCGGAAGGTCACTTTCATCGGAGGCGAGGTCCACCCAAAGCGGCGGACGCTTTCAGTGTACACAGGCTGAGGCGACACGCAACTGGGCGGGGCGGATTAGCGCCCCGCGTCACATCTCGACCGTCAGCGAAACTCGGCCGGCACGATGCCGTAGGAGTTGATCTTGCGGTACAGCGTCTTGGGATCGATCGCGAGCAGGGCCGCGGCCTTGCCGCGATGACCGTTCACCTGCTTGAGGACCGCGATGATGTGCTGGCGCTCCATCGTCTCGAGGCTGTCGCCTGCCGATGGCGCGGCCGGCGCGTTCGATCCGAGGATCTCTGGGGGAAGATCCGAGGGAGAGAGCTCGTCTCCCTTGCTCAGGATCACGGCGCGCTCGATGGCGTGCAGCAACTCGCGGACGTTGCCCGGCCACGCATAGGCTTCGAGCGCCGCCAGCGTGGAGGCGGCAAGCCGTTTGAGCCCGTATCTCGCGTTCGTCTCGACGAAGTGCTTGGCCAGGAGCGCCACGTCGTCCCGACGCTCGCGCAAGGGCGGGAGGCTGACGGTGATCGTGTTGATCCGATAGTAGAGGTCCTGCCGAAATTCTCCCGTCTTCATCGCCTCGGCCAGATCGCGGTTGGTGGCCGCCACGAGCCGGACGTCGACCCGCCGCGGGCGCGTGGCCCCGACCCGGAAGAACGTCCCGGTCTCGATCGCGCGCAAGAGCTTCACCTGGCTATCCGGCTCCATCTCGCCGATCTCGTCGAGGAACAGGGTGCCGCCGTCGGCGAGCTCGACCAGCCCCGGCTTGGTCCCGACCGCGCCGGTGAACGCGCCCTTCTCGTGACCGAACAGCTCGGACTCGAAGACCTCGCGCGGGAGCGCGCCGCAGTGAATCGGCACGAACGCCCGCGCGGTTCGCGACGAGTGTTCGTGGATCGCCCGGGCGACGAGCTCCTTGCCGGTGCCGCTCTCGCCCAGGATCAGTACCGCCGAATCGGTGGGGGCCACGCGATCGATGATCCGCAGTACCTCGTGCATCCGGGCGCTCTGGGTCAAGAGGCCCCCGAAGGGCGCGGCGCCGGGCGCGTGAGCGCGCAAGGCGACGTTGTCGCGGACGAGCTGTCCCTTCTCCGCCGCCTTGCGCACGACGACGTCGAGCTCTTCGATCTTGGTCGGCTTGGTCAGGTAATCGTAGGCGCCGAGCTTCATGGCCTCCACCGCGGTGGAGACCTCCTGGAAGCCCGTCAGCATGATGACTTGAGGCGCCTCCGGGAACGTCGCCAGCTCGCGCAGGACGTCGATACCTTCCTTGTGCGGCATCCGCATGTCCAGCACCACGACGTCGAACGGGGTCTCGCGAATGCGCTCCAGCGCCGCCACGCCGTCGGCGACGCCTTCGACCTCGTGGCCCCGCCGGCCGAGCTCGCGCACGATCAGCTCGCGCAGGTTCCGCTCGTCATCGGCGATCAGGATCCGAATAGGATGGGTCACAGGGGCAGCACCACACGGAAGATGCTCCCTTTGCCGATCACGGAGCTCACCTCGATCCGACCGCCATGGTCGTTCACGATGCCCTGGGCGATGGCGAGCCCGAGCCCGGTTCCCTGTCCGGGTGGCTTGGTCGTGAAGAACGGATCGAAGATGCGGCTGAGGTTCTCCTGCGGAATCCCCGGCCCTTCGTCCTCCAGCTCGATCTCGACTTCGCCACGGGTGCGACGCGATCGCACGATCAAGGTTCCCTTGCCCTCCATCGCCTCGAGCGCGTTCGACGCGAGCCCGAGACACACCTGGCGGAGCTGGCCCTCGTTCGCCGCCACCGGCGGCAGCTCGGGATCGAGCTCGGTCACCAGGCGGCTGCGCGCGAACCGCGACTGGTGGGACAGAAGCTCCGCAGCCTTCAGGACGACGCTGTTCAGGTCGGTATCGGTCCGCTGGCTCCCGGGATCGCGGACGAAGTGTAGCAAGCTGCCCGTGATTTCCTTGCAGCGGTAAGCCTCTTCTTCGATGAGGCGCAGATAGTGCCGGAACTCTCCGGGCTCCGACAAGGTCGCCGAATCGCTCGCGCCCAGCCGGCTCAGGAGGGACTCGGAGCATCCGGCGATCGTCGCGAGCGGGTTGTTGAGCTCGTGCGCGACCCCGGCCGCAAGACGTCCGGCCGTCGTGAGCCGCTCGGTCAGGAGCATCTGGCGCTCGAGCCGCTTCGCGAGCGTCACATCCTCGACCAGGAGCACGGCGTGCGTGCCACGATCGCTCGCCGCCTCCACGGGCGCCGCGGTCAGGCGGAAGATCTTCGCGTCGCCGGCGACGATCATCTCTTCCTCGATCGAGGCCACGCGGCGGGTCCGGAACGACTCGCGCAGCAGCGTCTGCACCACCGTCGCCTTGTCGGAAGGGAGGAGTCGAATCAGCGGACCGCGGACACCGACGTCGCACGCCAGGGCGCGTCCTCCCGCCGGGTTGACCCGCACGACGTTCAGATCGGTGTCCAACACGAATACTCCGAGCGGCAGGGTTTCCAGAACCACCTCCACGAACCGCTTCTGGGTGTCGAGCTCGCGGGTACGGTCGGCGACCATCGCTTCGAGCTCGGTGTAGAGGCGCGCGTGCTCCAACGCAATGGCCGCCTGGTCGGCCAGCGCCACGAGGAGCTCTTCCTCGTGCGCCGAGAACTCGTGCACGTCGCGACGCAAGACACTGACGGCGCCAATCGTGCGTTCGCCGACACAGAGCGGTACCGCGAGCATTGCCCGGAAGCCCGCGGACCGCGCGAGGTGGGGATAGCGGCCGCGTGAATCCGACCAGAGATCAGGGCTCTGCATCGGACGCCGCTCTTGGACTGCCCGCCCCGTGACCCCCTCGCCGAGCTGCAACCGGACCGTCGACACCATTTCCTGGGGGACATCCAGGCTCGCGACCATGACCAGCTCGTTGGTCGGCGGATCGAACGTCATCACGCTGCACGAGTCGACCCCCAGGACTTCGCGCGCCTCCTCCAGGATCATCCGAATCGTTCGGCCGACGTCGAGGCTGGCGGTGACAGCGCGGCCCGCCTCGAGGAGCGCGCGGGTCTCGCGGGCGCCGCGCACGCTCTCGTCGAAGAGCCTGGCACCGTGGATGGCGATGCCCGCCTGCTCGGCGAAGGCTTCGAGCACGCGCTGGTGGTGCGCCGTGAAGCTCCCAGGCCGCGTCGAGAACGCGGAGACGACGCCGATGACCGCGCCGACGACCTTGAGGGGCACGCACAGCATCGACCGGATGCCTTCGCGCTCGTCGACCTCGCGCCGCGCCGAGCGCGGATCGGTCCGCACGTCGGCGACCCGGATCGCGACGCCCTCCGCGGCCACCCGGCCGATGATCCCCTCGCCGACCGGGACCGACAACGTGCGCCACTCCTCGCTCTGGAATCCGTGGGCGGCCGCCTGGACGACCTGCGTCCGCTCACTGTTGAAGAGGCCGATCCCGCACCCGCTGGCGCCGATCAGCGCCGGCACCGAGAGGCTGATCCGGTCGAGGACCGACGCCACGTCGAGGCGCGCCGTGATGAGCTGGCTCGTCGCGTGGAGTGCCGCGAGCTCGTCGGCCCGGCGTCGGCTCTCGTCGGTCAGACGCCCCCGCTCGATCCCGAGCGCCAGCGGCCGCGCGAGCTCACCGATATTCTCGATGTCGGCGTCGTCGAAGGCGCGCGGCCGGCGAGCGGCGAGAACAACCGCCCCGAGGAAGTGGCCGCTGGACACGAGGGGGACGAACGCCGCCGCGCGGAAGCCCGCCGCCGCGAAGATTCGGCGGCTCGCCTCGGGAACGTCATCGCGCTCGAAGTCGTCGATCCGCGCCGGGGCGCCGGTGGCCACGACGCGGCCGAGCAGCGTGCCCTCGAGAGGCACCCATCGCTCGCGCGGCCCCCGCGAGGTGAAGCCGCGCGCATTCACGTCGATGAGCTCGAACTCCCGGCGCTCCGCATCGAGCAGCGACAGGGTGAGCGAGTCGAATGCCACGAGCTTCGCGATGCCCCCGGCGAAGGCGGCGAACAGCTCGTCGATCGTGTGTCGCGTCGTGAGCACCCGCGAGATCTCGGCGAGCGCGGCGGCGCGGCCCGCCCGCTGCTCCCGCTCGCTGAGATGGTCGAGAGCCGCTCCGAGCTCGTGCGGGAGGTCGGCCGGCAGCGCGGCCGCCGTGAGACTCCCGACCCGCCCGAGGAGGAGCAGCTCGCCCGCGGGCCGATTCGCCGTGCCGAGAGGCGTTCTCAGGAGCGAGGCCGGCCCGTTCGCGCCCGGCGGTGCGACGCGGGTGAGCCCCGGGCGCGCCGCCGGTGTCCCAGTGACCGTCGTGAGCCAGTCGCGGAGCGCCGCCGGCACCCGTCTGGCGCTTGCCGTGACGACGATCGGCTCCTGGCAGCGCGGCCGGAACTCGAGCGCCCCGGCGGTGGCGCCGGTCAGCTCGACCAGCCGGCGCAACGTCGTGGTGAGGCCGTCGGCCGCGGACGGCGACGCAAAGATCGGCATGATCAGATCGCGGAGCTCTCGCCCGTGTTTCACGACGTCACGGCGGCGTCAGCAATCGGCCGGGCAGGCTGCCGGTGTGCTGGCCGTCCTTGATGACGAACGTCCCATTCACCAGGACGTGCTCGATGCCCGCGGGATACTGGTGCGGATCCTGGTAGGTGGCGCGGTCGCAGACGCGACGCGAATCGAACACGACGAGATCGGCGCGGGCGCCCACCGCGACGACGCCCCGGTCCTTGAGCCCGAGGCGCCGCGCCGGCAGCGCGGTCATCTTGTGGATCGCCTGGGGCAAGCTCAGCACGCGCTGCTCGCGTGCGTACTCGCCCAGAACCCGCGGGAACGTGCCATAGCTCCTGGGGTGCGGCTTGCCCACCGCCAGCTCGCCGTACGGCGCGAGCGCCGAGCCGTCCGAGCCGATCATGACTGCTGGATGCGTCAGCGCGCGGCGGAGATCGCCTTCGTCGAGCTGGAAGAGGATCATATACCCCTTCCCGCCCTCGGCGACAATCAGCTCGATCGAAGCGTCGAGCGGATCCATCCCTCGGCTGGCCGCGATCTCGGAGATGCGCTTGCCCTCGGCGTCCTTGCGTCGGCGGCAGGAGGCCACCATCACGTTCTCCCACCCGATGCGGTCGAGCAGGCCCTGACCGGTCTCCGGCGCCTCGATGTCCCGGCGGATCCGGGCGAGGTCCTCGGGGTCGGCGAGGCGCTTGAGCATGGCATCGATTCCACCCTCGAGCGCCCAATCCGGTAGCAGTGTCCGGAGGGTCGTGCTGGACGCCGTGTAGGGATAGATGTCGGCCATCACGTCGAGTCCCTCGGCACGCGCTTCGTCGATGAGCTTGAGGACGTCGGCGACCTTGCCCCAGTTCGGGCGGCCCGCGGCCTTCACGTGGCTGATCTGGACGGGCAGATCGCCCTCGCGCCCGACGTGGATCGCCTCTCTCACCGCGTCAAGGAGCGTCGCGCCTTCGCCCCGGATGTGGCTCGCGTAGAAACCTCGGTGGCGCGAGGCCGTGGCCGCCAGCGTGACCACCTCGTCGGTCGTGGCATAGGAGCCCGGTGCATAGATGAGCCCGGTCGAGAGCCCCCAGGCGCCGTCCTCGATCCCGTCGGCCAGAAGCCTCTGCATCCGGCTGAGCTCGGCCGCCGTTGGGGCACGGCGGGCGAAGCCCATCGCCGCCACGCGCAAGGTGCCGTGGCCGATGAGCTGGATCACGTTGAGCGCGGTGCCGCTGGCGTCGAACGCGCGAAGGTAGTCGCCCACCGAGCGCCAGCTGAAATCCATACCCGCGGGCACGTACAGCGCGAAGCCGCGCAGGTCCTCGAGGAACTCGGAGGACACGGGCGCGGGAGAGAAGCCGCAATTCCCAACGACCTCCGTGGTCACGCCCTGCCTCACCTTCGACTCGGCGCGGCGGTTTTCCCAGAGGCGCCAGTCGGAGTGCGAGTGCATGTCGATGAAGCCGGGCGCCACGACCTTGCCTGAGGCGTGCAGGTTGCGGCCGGCTGGCTCACGGTGAAGATCGCCGATCGCCGCGATCCGGTCGTCCTTGATGCCGACGTCGGCGCGGTTGCCGGGCCTCCCGGTGCCGTCGACGACCTCGGCGCCCTCGATCTTCAGGTCAAGCACGGGCGGGCGGCCTCGACGCCGGGGCCTGAGTGAAACCGAGCTGGCGCTCGCACCAGGCGGCGACCGCGAGCAGGCGGCTCGATGCCCCGGCGGCCTGGACGAGCTGGATGGCGTGGGGCAATCCCGACGAGGCGACGCCGCTCGGCAATGTGATCGGGCACGCCGGCGTTACTCCAGGGCGCGCAGAGCGAGCCGTCTCCCGTCGACCCGAGACCGGCCGGCGCCGGCGCCGGCGCCGTGGGACACAGCAGCGCGTCGTGCGCGGCCAGCAGAGACATCACGTCGCCGCGGAAGGCCAGACGCGCGCGATTCGCGCTGACGTACGCCGTCGCCGACAGGCGCAATCCCGCCTCGACCAGGCTCCGCATCTCCGGGCCATAGTCGTCGGCGTGCTTGGCGAACCAGCGCTCGTGATAGGCCGCGGCCTCGGCTTCGAGCACGGTGAGCCCCGCCGCGGCGAGCTCCTGAAACGACGGAGGCAGCTCGATCTTCGAGACCGTGGCGCCACCCGTGGTCGGCATCCCGGCGACGTCGAAAATGTCCTTCACGCCGACGGGGACGCCGTGCAGCGGCCCGCGCAGTCGCCCGGCACGCGCCTCCGATTCGCGCTCACCCGCAATAGCGAGGGCGCCGGCGGCGTCGACGTGCGCCCACGCGCGCAGGTCTCCGTCGAGCGCGCCGATCCGCGCCAGGCACGCTTCGACCAACTCGACAGGGCTCAGGACCCCCTTACGGATCGCCTCCGCCGCCTCCCTGACGCCGAGCGAGGTCGGCTCAGCGGATCGCATCGAGCACCTCCGCGACCACCTCGAAGCGGCCGAACGAGGGCATGAGGTAGGCGCCGGCGTAACGAGCGCGTACGACGCGGACCAGCTCTTGCGCCATCTCGATCCCGACGCGGAGGGCGCCATCGCCGGCCTCGCGAAGCCGCCGGCGAACCCCCTCTGGAATCGTGATACCCGGCACCTCGTTGTGAAGGAACTCGGCGTGTCGCGCGCTGTGGAGCGGCAGGATGCCGACCAGGACCGGAACGGGTGAGCCGCCTGCTCGATCGAGGAAGCGATCGATCTGCGCGAGATCGTACACGGGCTGCGTCTGGACCCACCGCGCGCCGGCCCGCACCTTTCGCTGAAAACGCTCGATCTCGCGCGCGACATCCTCGGCTGCCGGATTCAGCGCGGCGCCGACGTAGAAGGACGTCGGCGCCCCGATGCTGCTGCCCGTCGCGTCGTGTCCCTCGTTCATCCGGCGCAGGATCTCCATCAGGCCCACGCCGTCGACGTCGAAGACCGCCGTGGCGTTGGCGTAATCGCCCGCCCGCGGTGGGTCGCCGGTCATCGCCAGGATGTTGCGCACATCGAGCGCATGCGCGCCGAGCAGATCGCCCTGGATGCCCATCAGGTTCCGGTCGCGACACGTGAAGTGCATGTTGATGTCGAGTCCCGTCGCATCGCGCACAAGGAGCGCCGTCGGCAGCACCGCCATGCGGACCCGGCCGAGCGAGCCGTCGTTGATGTCGACGATGTCGACGCCTTGCTCCCGCAGGAGCTTGGCGCCCTGCACGAGCTTCTCGATCGTGTGACCGCGCGGCGGATCGAGCTCGACCGTGACGACGAACTCGCCAGCGGCAAGCTTGCGCCCGAGCAAGGTCGGCGGCCGGGCGATGTGCAGGCCGGGTGCCGTGCCCACCGCGACCGGGCTGATCGTGACCGGCACCTGTCGGGCCTCGGGCCGGGGCGGCCGCCTCCGATCGAGGACTTCCCGCATCGCCGCGATGTGCTGCGGGGTGGTGCCGCAGCAACCGCCGACGAGCCGAGCGCCCGCGTTGACCATTCGCTCGGCATACTCCGCCATGTAACCGGGGGACGAGAGGTAGATCAGGCGCTCCCCGATCCGGCTCGGCAGGCCGGCGTTGGGCTGGATACACAAGGGCAGCCCCCCGGCCTCGGCGTGCATCTGCTCCAGCACCTCGTAGAGGGTGCTCGAGCCGACCGAGCAGTTCGCCCCGAGGGCCTGAACCGGAAGACCCCGCAAGGCGCGCGCGACCTCGGCCGCCGGTCGGCCCGTGAACGTGACGCCGTCGTCGGTGAACGCCATCTGAGCGATGATCGGGACGTCGGTGATCGCGCGGATCGCCGCCACGGCGAGCGCGACTTCCTCCAGGTCCGAAAACGTCTCGACGATGAAGCCGTCGACGCCGCCCTCGAGGAGGGCCTCGGCCTGCTCCCGAAACGCCGCCAGCGCCTCGTCGGGGGTGACCGTTCCGAGCGGCGCCAGATACTTCCCGAGGGGCCCGATCGAGCCGAGCACGAACACGTCCTGGCCCGAGCTCTCGCGCACGTCGCGCGCGAGCGCGACACCCCGCCGATTCACCTCGCGCACCTGGCCCTCGAGCCCGTGGATCGCGAGCTTGAACCGGTTCGCGCCGAAGGTGTTGGTCTCGATGCAATCGGCGCCGGCGGCGATGTAGTCGGCGTGGATCGACTGGACCACGCGCGGGTTGTTCAGGTTGAGGACGTCGAAGCACGCATCGAGCGAGACACCGCGCGCGTAGAGCAGGGTACCCATCGCGCCGTCGCACAGGAGCGGCCCCGCGCCCAGACGGCGGCTAAGCTCGTACGGCATGCGCCTCCCGGAGCGCGGTCAGAATGCGCGCGACGACCTGGTCGGCGCCGATCCCGGTCGTGTCGACCGTGATGTGCGCCCGCCGGTAGTAGCGCTGTCGCGCCCGATAGAGCTCTTCGATGTCGGCCATCGAGCGCCCCTCGAGCATGGGGCGATTGCCGATCCGGCTGGCGCGCTCGTACAGCTCGCGCACGTCGCCGTCAAGCCATACGACCGTCCCGAGCTCGCGCAGCCGCTCCATCCGGCCTTCACGGCACGGCAAACCACCGCCGGTCGCGATGACT
>Ga0137377_10004185_pt1 | contig 11332 bp, 12 predicted proteins | sample SagtaG_22_FD_104815 | JGI IMG/M metagenome (GOLD analysis project Ga0137377, IMG submission 104815) | Vadose zone soil microbial communities from Sagehorn Ranch, Mendocino, California, USA - Sage2_L_40_16 metaG | ecosystem: Environmental > Terrestrial > Soil > Vadose zone | place: USA... | reverse complement strand
CTGGTCGGCCTCGCGCACGGCATCACCGAAGCGATCGGCACGACGAACATTCCTTCGGTGCGCGAGCAGCTCGGGTTCCTGGCGGCGCAGGCCGCCATGGTCGATGGCATGCTGGCCGGGATGGAAGCCGAGGGCGCGATGCGCGGCGAGTGGTACGTGCCGAACAAGCACTACATGTACGCCGCGCAGGTGCTTACCCAGGATCTCTATCCGCGCGTCGTGAACATCCTGCGCGAGCTTGCCGGCGGCGCGCTGATCATGCTGCCGTCGTCGATCCGCGATTTCTCCGACCCGGCGCTGGCGAAAATCATCCGCACGACGCAGCGCTCGGCGACGCTGGCGCCGGAAGCCAAGGTCAAGTTCATGAAGGCGGCGTGGGACGCGATCGGTTCGGAGTTCGGCTCGCGCCACACCCAATATGAGATGTTCTACGCAGGCGCCCGCTTCGTGACGAGCGGCCACAGCTACCGCACCTTCGATTGGCCTGGCGCCAAGGCGTTGGTGGACGGGCTGCTGGCGTCGTACGATCTCGCCGATGAGCTTGACCGGCCGGGCCGGGTCGGGGCCGGTGCGGGAGCATGAAGGTCGCCATCGTCAACCTCGGGCAGATCGTCTCGGGCGATTGGCACGTCCCCTTTGCCGCCGGCGATACGGTCCTGATCGAGGACGAGCGCATCGCCGCGGTCGGCTCCGCGCCGGCGGGCGCCGTGGAGAGCGCCGACGTGGTCATCGACGCGGGCGGCATGACCGCGATTCCCGGGCTGATCGACTCCCACGTGCACGTCACCTTCGGCGACTACACGCCGCGCCAGCGTACGGTCGGGTTCCTGGAAAGCTACGTGCACGGCGGCGTCACCACGGCGATTTCGGCCTCCGAGGTACACGTGCCCGGGCGGCCGCGCGATCCCGAAGGCGTCAAGGCGCTAGCGATCGCGGCGCAGCGCAGTCTCGCCGACTGGCGGCCCGGCGGCATGCGGGTGATTGCCGGCTCGGTCATCCTCGAGCCGGGGCTCACGGTGGCTGATTTCCGCGAACTGGCGCAGAAGGGCGTGCGGCTGGCGAAGGCCGGCTTCGGCGCCGTGCGCAGCTCCTACGATTACGCGCCGCTCGTCGCCGACGCCAAGGCAGCCGGCCTGCTGACCACCTGCCACACCGGCGGCTCGTCGATCCCGGGTTCCGGCGCGATCACCGGCGATCATCTGCTCAAGATCCGCCCGCACGTGTCGTTCCACACCAACGGCGGGCCGACCGCCATGCCGGACGCCGATTTCGAGCGCGTCATCCGCGAGTCCGATATGGCGCTCCAGGTGTGCACGGCGGGAAACTTGCGCACGACCTTGCTGTGCGCGCAGCTCGCCGATGCGCTCGGTGCGTTCGACCGCTTCATCATCGGCACCGATACGCCGACCGGCAGCGGGATCATGCCGCTCGGCATGCTCTACACCATCGCGCACCTCGCGAGCCTCACCGACATGCCGCCCGAGCGATTCATCTGCGCGGCGACCGGGAGCAACGCGCGCATCTACGGCCTCGACAGCGGCATTCTCGCGCCGGGGAAGGCGGCCGACGTGGTCCTCATCGACGCGCCCGAGGGCGGCACCCAGGCGACCGCGCTCGCCGCCATCAAGCACGGCGACATCGCCGCGATCGGCGCGGTGATCACCGCAGGGGTGCCGCGTTTCGTCGGCCGCAGCCGCAATACGCCGGCGACGACGCGCAAGGCGCGGGTCGTGACCTCCCGCGTGATGCAGGACTTCGCGGCGGCGGGGCATTGAGCATGATCCCGAAAAGAGGGTACCGGTTTTCGGAAAAGATCATGCTCCAGCAAGAAGGATAGAGCGGGATGACGATTCGAAGAATCGTGATCGCGCTCTAACGTGTCGCCGCCATGATCTACCAGCAGCTCATCAACGGGCTCATGCTCGGCGCGTCGTATTCGCTGGTGGCGATCGGCTATACGCTGATCTTCGGCGTACTCAATCTGCTCTACTTCGCGCACGGCGAAGTGTTCATGGTGGGGGCCTTCGTCGGGCTTTATCTCGTCGTCTACGGCGGCGCGAACATCTATGTGGCGCTCGCCGGCGCGACCATTGCGTGCGGCGCGCTGGGCATCGTGGCGTTCTACGTCGCCGTGCGCCCGGTGCCGAAAGACCGCCCGCTCGCGCCGCTCATCAGCACCATCGGACTCACGATCGTGCTGCAGAATCTCGCGGTTTATATTTTCGGCGGGCAGCAGGTCGCGTTTCCCGAAACGATCCGGCAGGAGCTTTATCACCTCGGATCGGTGACCATCAGCTCGGTGCAAATCTTCATCCTCGCGGTCGCGGTCGCGGCGATGGCGGGGCTGTGGCTGTTCATCGAGCGCACCAAGCTCGGGCGCGCCATCCGCGCCACCGCGGAAAATCACGAGACCGCGGCGCTGCTCGGGGTCGACGTGAATCGCGTCGTGCTGGTGACTTTTGTGATCGGCTCGGGGATTGCCGGCATCGCCGGCGTCCTCGACGGCGTGAAGAACAGCGGCATCTCGCCGTTCATGGGGCTTAGTGCGGCGGTCAAGGGGCTGGTCGTCATGCTGCTGGGCGGCCTCGGCAACGTGGTCGGCGCCATGGTGGCCGGCCTCATGCTCGGGCTGATCGAAATTCTTTCGGCCGCCTACATCGGCACGACCGAGCGCGACCTGTTCTCGTTCCTCATCCTCATTCTGATCCTGTTGTATCGGCCGACCGGCTTGTTCGGCACGCGCACCGCGGACGAACGCTAGCCATGCTGCATGACCTGTTCGACGGTTATACCCGCTCGATCCTCGTGTTCACGGGCGTGAACATCATGGCGGCCTACAGCTTCTACGCGCCGTTCAAGACCGGCCAGGTGTCGCTCGGGCAGGCGGGTTTCATGGCGATCGGTGCCTACGCCTCCGCGGTGCTGACTCAGAAGTTCGGCCTGCCATTCGCGGCCGCGCTTCCGGTCGCGGGTGTCGCGGCGGGAGTGATCGGCATCCTCGTCGGATTCCCCGCGCTGCGCATCAAGGGCATCTATCTGCTGCTGCTTACGCTCGGCTTCGCGGAAATCGTCCAGGTGGTGACGCTGAGCTGGGATTTCGTCGGCGGCGCCCAGGGCTTTCGGCAAATCCCGTTCGTGCCGTCGATTCTCGAATACGTCGTTTGCTTGATTATCGTGGTGGTCCTGTTCTTCGCCCGGCTCGAACGTTCGAGCCTCGGGCGCGCGATGGACGCAGTTCACCAGGACGAGACCGTCGCGGAAGTGATGGGCCTCGACGTGGTGCGCATCAAGCTGCTCGCGTTCGGGCTCGGTGCCGCCATCGCCGGGCTTGCCGGCGCGCTCTACGCCCATCATGCGACCTATATCGATTCCAACACCTTCAACATCATGGTCGCGGTCGAAATTCTCATGTTCGTCATCGTCGGCGGCAGCAGCACCTATTGGGGATCGTTGCTGGGCGCGGGTTTCCTCACGCTGCTGCCCGAGTTCCTGCGCAGCTTGCGCGACTGGCTCGAGCTGGTGCCGGTCGCCTGGACGGATTTCTTCCCGATGAATCGCATCTACGATTTTCTCCGCGACGCGCTCGACTTCGAAAACGCCAAGCGGCTGATCGTCTACGGCATCATCATCATGGTGATGATGATCCTGCGGCCCGACGGCCTGCTGACGCGCGATTCGCTGCGCCGTCTGTGGACGCCCCGCCATGCCTGAGCTGGCCGCCGCGTGTCTCGAGATCAGGGGCCTGACCAAACGGTTCGGCGGATTCTATGCGCTCAACGAACTCGATATGGAGGTCGCGACCGGGCACATTCACGCGTTGATAGGCCCGAACGGCGCCGGCAAGACCACCTTCTTCAATCTGCTCACGGGCGTGCTCGCCGCCGACGAGGGCGCGATCGTGTTCGAAGGCCGCGCGCTCGACGAGGCGCGGCCGTCGCGCCGCACCGTCCGCGGCATCGCGCGCACGTTCCAAAACATCCGTCTGTTCCCTCATCTTACCGCTCTCGAGACCGTGATGATCGGGGAGCATTGCCGCGCCTACGGCTCGACCTGGAGAGCGCTGGGCGCGGCGGTGCTGCGGCGTCCGTTCGGCGAAGCCGCCGAGGAGCGCCGGATGCGCGAGAACGCCATGGAGCTGCTCGCGTTCCTCGGCCTTGCCAACCACGGGAAGGAAAGGGCGTCCAATCTCTCCTACGGAGACCAGCGCAGGTTGGAGATCGCCCGGGCGCTCGCCACGCAGCCGCGGCTGTTGCTGCTCGACGAGCCGGCCGCCGGCCTTAACCCCAATGAGACCGCCGCCCTCGACGAGACCATCACGCGCATCCGCGACCGGGGGGTTACCGTCGTGCTGATCGAGCACGACATGAATCTGGTCATGGGCATCTCGGACCGGGTGACCGTGCTCAACTTCGGCACCAAGATTGCCGAGGGAACGCCGGGCGAGGTGCAAACCCATCCGGCCGTACTCGAAGCCTACCTGGGCGAAGACGTGAAGCCATGACCATGCTGACGGTCCAAGGGCTGCGCGTCGGCTACGGCAAGGTCGAGGTGCTGCACGACGTGCGGCTCGAAATCGCGCCGGGGCAGATCGTTGCCCTGATCGGCGCCAATGGCGCCGGCAAGACCACGCTGCTCAAGACCATCTCCGGTCTGATCCGTCCGGCGTCCGGGTCGATCGCCTTCGAGGGCCGCGATATCGTCCGCCGACCCGCGCACAAGATCGTGGCGCTCGGCATCAGCCATGTGCCCGAGGGGCGCGCCATCCTCAAGCGCATGAGCGTGCTCGAGAACTTGCACATGGGGGCCTACGTGCGCAGCGATTCCGACGTCGAACGGGACATCGCCGCCGTCATGGAGCGCTTTCCCGCGCTGGCCGAGCGCCGTTACCAGCCGGCTGGCACGTTGAGCGGCGGCGAGCAGCAGATGCTCGCGATTGCCCGCGCGCTCGTGGCGCGCCCGCGCCTGCTGCTGATGGACGAGCCTTCGCTCGGACTCGCGCCGAAGCTGGTGACCGGGATTTTTCACACGCTGCGGCAGCTCAGAGAGGAAGGAAAGACCATCCTGCTGGTCGAGCAGAACGCACGCCAGGCGCTCCAGGTCGCCGACTACGCCTACGTCATGGAACGCGGCCGCATCGTGCTTGCGGGAACCGGTGCGAGCCTGCTCGACACGCCGGAGGTGCAGCGCACCTACCTCGGCCGGCGCGCGGCATAGATCATTCGGCCGGCTCTGCGAGCAGCTTGCGCATCGCCTTGGGGTCGCGCTCGATCGCCAGCAGCAGGGCGCGCGCGGGCGCATCCGGCGTGCTGCGATGCTGTTCCCAATCGCGCAGAGTGGTGATGGGCAGGTGAATATTCTTCTTGCTCATGTCGCGTTGCCTTGCGTGCACTTATGATGCGGCAAACGTCTTCCTCCTGCATTGCAGTGACGACGAATAGGACTTCTTCGCGATATAGGCAGAGATTCTGAATTCGCTCTTCGCCATATTCAAATCGATCATCGAGGATTTCGACTTCCGGGATCCTCCAGCGCTCGTGCCGCTGCAGTGAAACTGATGCCGTGTTTCGCTAGATTTGCAGCGGCTTTTGCCTCGTCCCAAGCATACTGCACACGGGCCATACTACCGGATACCGGTAGTCTGGGCAACAACCAGATGGTTGCGATCGCGTCCGTCGGCCAGAACCTTCTCACCGATGCAGGCAGCCTATAGGATGTTCGGGCGGGCGGCTGCAAAGCGCTGTGGCTGCAACAGAAATAACGAATCTTCCAAGGGGAGTGACCGATGAAGCGTGCAGGAAGTTTCGCAGCCTGGCTGACTGTTGCCGCTGCGCTGACTGTCGCGGCGCCCGCCGCCCACGCGCAGGGCGCCAAGCTCACCGGGCGCAACGTGAAGATCGGCTGCCAAGTGTCGCTCACCGGCAAGGGCGCGGAATGGGGCCAGGCCGCCAAGGTCTCGATGGAAATCGCAGTCGAGGAGATCAACGCCAAGGGCGGCGTGGGCGGGCTGCCGATCGACCTCATCTGCTACGACACCCAGACATCGGAAGCCGAGGCCCTCAAGACTGTGAGCCGGCTGGTCGAGCGCGACCGGGTGCTTGCGATCGCGGGTCCATGCTTCAGCTCGGAGTTCGAGGCGATCGCGCCGCAGCTCGACACCCAGCTCAAGACCGTCATCAATTCCTACTGCTCGGCCAAACCCGGCCTTTCGGCGATGAGCAAATGGGCGTTCCGCAACACGCTCACCAGCGACAAGCAGCTCAAGCCGGTGGTCGCTGCATGGATTGCCGAATATCACCCGAAGAAAGTCGTGATCATCTATGACGCCGAGGACGCGGTGTCCAAGGGCGAGGGCGTCAGCGTGCTGCCGGCGCTGTTCAAGGAGCACGGGATCGAAATTCTCGACATGCTCAGCTACCGCACCAAGGACACGGATTATTCCGCGCAGATCACGCGCGCGAAGTCCCTCGGCGCCGAGGGCATCGGGCTCGGCTCGTGCTACCAGAACGCCGGCGCCATCGTGAAGGAGGCGCACAAGCAGGGGCTGATGGTGCCGGTCGTCGGCGGCGCCTGCGCGGGCGCGCCGGGCTTCATCGAGATCGCCGGCAAGGCGGCCGAAGGCGCCTACATGTCGACCGCCGCCTGGATCGACGATCCGCGCCCCGAGGTGCAAGCCTACGTGAAGAAAGTGGTGCCGAAGCTCGGTGGCAAGCCGCCCTACAGCGGGCCGCGCGCCTACGACATCATTTATTCCTACAAATACTGCATCGAGAAATCGGGCGTGACGAACAATCCGGCGGATCTTGAATCCGACCGCGACAAGATGCGCAGCTGCCTCGCTGGCCTGAAGGGTTTTCCCGGTGTTGCCGGGGAGATCACCATGAACGAGGTGCGCGACGGCGCCGGCGCGAGCGCCATCCTCAAGGTGGTCAACGGGCAGTACGTCAACGTCGCCAAATAGCGGCGGGCAGGGCGGTCGTGGCGCGTGCCGTTTGGCGGCCGATCCGCGACCTCAACGCCGGTCGCCTGCGCGAGGCGCGGCTGCAGGCCCACCACGCAATGCAATGGTTGGCGCGGGCGGTGCGCGCTTTCGTGCCGTCGCAGCCGGACGACAGCCACACGAACCTCGGCTGGGACGACGCGCTCGACGGCTTTACCACGCATTCGCTCCCGGGCGATCCGCGGCTTGGACTGCACGTACCGCTGCTGACTTTGGTGCTCGGGGGAACGAGCGCACAGCAACGCTTTGCGCTCGACGGCCATACCGACGCGGATGCGCGCCGGTGGCTCGGCGAACGGCTCGCTGCGCACGGCCTCGATGCGCTCGCCCTCGATGCCAAAGCTCCATACGAAATCCCCGACCATCCCGTGGCGCGCGGGGCAGCCTACGGCGCCGGCGGATCGGCCGACGCGCTGCCGGAATTGGCGGCGTGGTTCGCCAATGCGTACGCCTCACTCGAAAAGAGCCGCCGCCAGATGAGCGCCCGCGGGCTTGCGCCTTCGCCGGTGCGGATCTGGCCGCATCATTTCGACATGGCGAGCTTGACCGTGCTCGACGCCGGCAGCGCCGAGCACGCGCGCTCGGTCAATGCCGGTTTCTCGCCCGGGGACGAACATTACCGACAGCCCTATTTTTACGTCAGCCCGTACCCTTATCCCGATCCAGCAAAGCTGCCGCCGCTCCCGGCGCCGGGCCATTGGCACGTGCAAGGGTTTACCGCCGCGATCGCGCCGGCGACCCGTATCCTCGAAGCCAGAGAGCACCAGACGGCCGCCGAGGCATTTCTCGCGGCGGCGGTCGATGCGGCAATCACGGCGCTGAATTGAATCCAGCCCGCGCGTTCGCGGCTCCACGGCCAGCCTGTATGCTGCCGATACGACGACACGCACATCCGGAGGGCACCATGGCGGGTGAACAGAACTGGGTCGACGTCGGCGCCGCCGACGAATTGGCGACCGCGCCGCTGCAGCGCGTCACCGCCGCCGGCCGGCCGCTCGCCATCTCGTTCCGCGACGGCCGGTTCGGCGCGGTGGCGAACGGGTGCAACCACGTGGGCGGCCCGTTGGGCGATGGCCGTCTCGACGGCGACTACATCGTCTGCCCCTGGCACAATTGGAAATTCCATCGTTGCAGCGGCGTCGGCGAACCCGGGTTCGAGGAGGACCGGGTTCCGTCCTATCCGGTGAAGGTCGAAGGCGGGCGCGTGCTGGTCGACGTCGCCGCCGGCACGCGCCGCATGCGCAAACCGCACGACCCGCATCCGCTCGCCCGCAAGGTCGAGCGCGCGCCCGGCCCGTTGCGCCTCGCGGGCATCTCCACCGCCGCGATGGATGCGACCAATCCCCGCTTCTCCGGCTCGGATCATTTGCTCGGCCACGCGCTGCGTGCCGGCGCGAGCCTCAAGGCGGAAACGCGGCTGATCCGGCTCAACGATCTCAAGTTCCGGCCGTGCGAGGGCTACTACTCGAAATCGGCCCAGGCGTGCACGTGGCCGTGCTCGATCACCCAAATGGACGCGACGGATCAGATGGACCAGGTCTACGAGGCGCTCGTGCACTGGGCCGACGCGGTCATCGTCGCCTCGCCGATCCGCTGGGGCACCGCGTCTTCGCTCTATTTCAAGATGGCGGAGCGGCTCAACTGCGTACAGAACGCGATCACCATCCGCAACAACGTGCTCATCCGCAACAAGGTGGCGGGCTTCATCATCGTCGGCGGGCAGGACAACATCCAGGCGGTCGCGGGGCAGATGCTGGGCTTCTTCGCCGAGCTGGGCTTCATCTTCCCGCAATTCCCCTACATCGCCCATTCGCGCGGCTGGTCGAGCGAGGACATGGAACGCAACGTGGATATCGTGCGCGACTCCAAGGAGCTCGCCGAAGGCACCGCCTGTCTTGCCCAACGCTGCCTCGACCTCGCGGCCCACCTGATCGCCCGCGACGAGGCGCCGGCCTCGATCGACCGCGGCGGCCGCAAGGCGCATGCCTTGGAAATGGAGCGGGCCGAGCGTGCCGAAGCGGGGGCGTGAAACCTTGCGCGGCTCTCAGCGTACCTATGCTCGTCGAAAAGGAGGACCCTATGAGCCAAGCCGAAGTAGCCCTGATCCAGAGCCTTTATGCCGCCTTCGGGCGCGGCGACATCGCCACCATCGTCGCGGCGGTGGCGCCCGACATCGAGTGGCGCTTGAACGGCAGACGGTCGGACCACCCGCTGCTGGGCACCTGGAACGGATCGAAGGGCGTGCAGGCCTTCTTCGACGAATTGGCGCAGCTGCAAGACTTCTCCGAGTTCAGCCCGCGCGAGTTCCTTTCCGCGGGCGATCGGGTGTTCGTGCTCGGACACTACGCCGCGACCATCCGCAAGACCGGTCGCAAGGCGGCCTCCGACTGGGTGCACATCTTCACCGTGCGCAACGGCAAGGTCACCGCGTTCCTCGAGTTCACCGACACCGCCGCGTTCTCGCAGGCGTGGAAGGGATGACGCTAGGCCGACCCCGTGACCACCGGCAGGTCCGGCCGCGCACCCCATTCCGACCACGAGCCGTCGTAGACGGCGCCGGGTTCCTTGCCGAGCGCCGCGAGCGCGAAGGTGAGGATCGCGGCCGTTACGCCGGAGCCGCACGAGGTGATCACCGGCTTGTCCACGTCGACGCCGCCGGCCTTGAACGCGGCGGCGATCTGGTCGGACGAGGCGAGCCGGTTGTCCTCGAGCACGCCGCCGAAAGGCACGTTGCGCGCGCCAGGCATGTGACCCGAGCGCAGGCCGGGGCGCGGCTCGGGCGCCTCGCCGCGGAAGCGGTCGGCCGCACGCGCGTCGACCACCTGCGCGGCGCCGGTGGCGAGTGCCCGTTGTACGTCGGCAACGGCCGCGACCGCGGCACGGTCAAGGCGCGCGTTGAAGGTCCGCGGCGCCCGACTCGATCGGCCGGCTTCGACCGGCCGCCCTTCCGCGCGCCACTTCGGCAGCCCGCCGTCCAGAATGTAGACCTTCTCGGCACCAAACGTGCGCAGCGTCCACCACACCCGCGGCGCGCCGTAGAGGCCGACGCCGTCATAGACCACGATCGTGTCCTTATCGCCGATCCCGAGCGCGTCGACTGCCGCCGCAAAGTCTTCCGCGCTCGGCAGCATGTGCGGGAGCGAGGTCGCGTGATCGGCGATCGCATCAACGTCGAAACGCACTGCGCCGGGAATGTGCTCGGCCAGATACTCCGCGTTGCCGTCGCGCCCGGTGGTGAGCAGATAGAACGAGCCATCGACGACGGTCACGTTGGGATCGTTGAGATGCGCGGCGAGCCACTCGGTCGAGACGAGCCATGGGCTTGCGGGGGTGCCGGGGGGCATGGTGATCCTTTCGGGGCGAATGGCGGATGGCGAATAGTAAGCAAGAAGTCAGGGCTCTTGCTATTCGCTATTCGCTACTCACTATTCGCTCGCGTCACGCCCAGCCGATGCGCACGCGGCGGTTCTGCTTGCCCTTCTTCTCGATCTGCGTCACGCGCACGGCGCCGATCTCGGAGGTGCGGCGCACGTGGGTGCCGCCGCACGGCTGCAGATCGAGGCCGGCGATCTCCACGAGCCGCACCCGGCCGCTGCCCGTGGGCGGCTTGACCGACATGGTTTTCACCAAGCCGGGATTGGCTTCGAGTTCGGCGTCGGTGATCCAGCGCGTCGTCACCGGCGCGTCCGCGGAAATCATGGCGGCGAGCTTGGCGGTGATCTCGTCTTTGTCGAGTCCGGCCTCGGGGATGTCGAAGTCGAGCCGGCTGTCGTCCTCGCCGACCGAGCCGCCTGTCACGGGATAAGGCAGCACGGCCGCGAGCAGGTGCAGCGCGGTGTGCATGCGCATGCGGCGGTAGCGCAGGTCCCAGTCGATCGCGAGCGTCACCGGCGCGCCAACGGCGGGACGCTCGGCTGCCGCGTCGGCGAGAAGTTGCGCAATGACGGTCTTGGCGGGATCGGTATAGACCGCCCCGGAAATCGGCATCGTCGCGCCCGCCTCCGTGACAAGCTTCCCGCGATCGCCCGGCTGCCCGCCGGAGGTCGCGTAGAACACGGTGCGGTCGACCACGATGCCGCCGGCGTCGGTCACGCTCAGCACGTGCGCGCGGCACTCCGTGAGATACGCGTCCTCACGGAACAGACAATCGGTCGTCATCGCGTGTTCTCACACGAGCGGAGCTTTGACGGCGGAGCGGCGCTCGAGCCAGGCCGGCACCGGCAGGTCCTTCGAGCGCAGGAAGTCCGGATTGAACAGCTTCGACTGGTAGCGAGAGCCATAGTCGGCGAGCACGGTGACGATGGTGTGGCCCGGGCCCATCTCTTTGGCGAGCCT
>Ga0137377_10004180_pt1 | contig 11339 bp, 11 predicted proteins | sample SagtaG_22_FD_104815 | JGI IMG/M metagenome (GOLD analysis project Ga0137377, IMG submission 104815) | Vadose zone soil microbial communities from Sagehorn Ranch, Mendocino, California, USA - Sage2_L_40_16 metaG | ecosystem: Environmental > Terrestrial > Soil > Vadose zone | place: USA... | reverse complement strand
CGGCCGCCCTGTGGGACGACCTGCGCCAGCGCGGCCTGCTGCGCCCGGACGCGCCGGTACCGGGGCCGGCGTGACCAGCGGCCGGGTGGACGCCCACCACCACCTCTGGGATCCCGCCCGGCGGGAGCTGGCCTGGATGGACGGGCCGTGGGCGGACCCGATCCGGCGCGCGTTCACCGAGGACGACCTGGCTGCCGCGGCCGGCCCGTACGGGATCCGGCAGACGGTCGTGGTGCAGGCCGTTCCGGACCTGGACGAGACCCGGGAGCTGCTGGCGCTCACCGCGCGGTCTCCCCTCGTCGCCGCGGTGGTCGGCTGGGCCGAGCTCACCGACCCGGCGATCGCGGACGTCCTGGACGACCTGCTCGGCTCCCCCGGCGGCGACCGGCTGGTCGGCATCCGCGCGATGGTGCAGGACGAGCCCGACCCGGACTGGCTGCGCCGGCCGGACGTGGGCCGCGGCCTGCGGGCGGTGGCGGCGGCCGGGCTGGTCTACGAGCTGCTCGTCCGGCCGCCGCAGCTGGCCGCCGCGGTCGCGGTGCTGCCCGACCACCCGGAGCTGGCGGTCGTGCTCGACCACGGGGGCAAGCCGGAGATCGCCGCGGGCCGGACGCTGCCGTGGGGCTCGCTGGTGAGCCGCCTCGCCGAGCTGCCGACGGTGTTCTGCAAGGTCTCCGGCCTGGTCACCGAGGCCGACCACCGGTCATGGCGGCTGGCGGACATCGCCCCGTACGTCGACCGGCTGGTCGGCCTGTTCGGTCCCGACCGGCTGCTCTTCGGCTCGGACTGGCCGGTCTGCCTGCTCGCCGCCTCCTACGGGCAGGTCGTCGACCTCGCCGAGCGCACGCTGGCCGGTCTGCCCGCCGAGGAGGTCTTCGGCGGCACCGCCCGCCGCGTCTACGGTCTGCCCGACGCCTGACCAGCGCGGTGGACGCCTTCGCCCGCTTCGGCAAGGGCCGCGCCGCGCCGCGCTGGATTTCGGCGACTGCCTCACGTACGTCGCTAGAGTGGCCGATGAACCGCTGCTCTGCCTCGGCGACGACTTCCCTCGCACCGACCTGGAACTCGTCCGCTGGTGAGCCGGGCCGAGCGGTCAGAGCAGGCGCCGGACCAGCCGCCAGTACGCGTCGAAGGCGCCGCCGACGAACCCCGCGCCGGGCGGCAGCGGCAGGTTGGCCGGGTCGAAGCGGCCGGTCACCCACCGGGCGAGCTCGCGGTCCGGCACCGTCCGCTCGGCCTGCAGCCGGCGCCGCCGCCGCCGGACCCAGCCGGCGTGGCGGAGCAGCCACGCCCAGCCCCGCGCCTTCGCCGGCAGCCAGCCCTGCGCCGCGGCCAGCACGGTCACCGCCACCTCGAACGCGACCAGCGCGGGCGCGGTCAGCGCCAGCGTCCGGCCGCCGGCGAGGGTGAGCAGGAAGATCCACCGGTTGCGCTCCAGCAGGTACTGCTTGCGTGCGGTGCGGGAGAACTCGTACCGGTGCACGACGACGGCGTCCGGGACGTACACGACCGAGAGCCCGCGCTGCCGGCACCGCCAGCTCAGCTCGGCGTCCTCGTGGTACGCGAAGTACTCCGGGGCGAAGCCGCCGAGCTCCTCCCACAGCGAGCGCCGCAGCGCGCAGGCCGCGCCCGAGGCGAGCGCGACCTCCGCACGCGAGGCGTAGTCGGTCGCCGGGCAGCCGAACCCGCCGGCCCAGACCAGCCCGAGGTAGTGCAGCGGGTTGCCCGCCGTGTTGAGCCGCGACGGGTCCTCGGCCAGCCGCACGCTCGCGGTCGCGATGCCCACGCCGGGTTCGAGCGCCACCGCGGCGAGCGCCGCCAACGCCTCCGGCCGGACCACCGCGTCGCCGTTGACCAGCGCGAGCACCTCACCGCTCGCCACCGCCGCGCCGGCGTCGCAGCCGCCGGCGAAGCCGAGGTTCTCCCCCGGCCGGACCACCACCACCCCGGGCAGCGCGGCGAGCCGGTCGACGGCGTCGGTCGTGCAGCCGTTGTCGACCAGCACCACTTCGACCCGCACGCCAGCGGAGGCGAGCAGGTCGCGGACGCACCGCTCCAGCCACGGCTCGTCCAGGTAGGCCAGGACGACCGCCGAGACCGATGGCGGCTGGTGTGCTCGCGTCACGGGGTCAGGACCCTATCCGGCCGCCGGCCGTTACGATCCCGGCGTGGCGGGCTACGTCGAGCTGCAGACCGCGCCCTATCGCGGGCACATGCTGCTGGCCGACGCGGTGCGTCGCGCGGTGCGCCCCGGCGGGCGGGTGTTCGAGGGCGGCGTGTCCTCCGGCTACTTCGCGCGGGTGCTGGTCGACGCCGGCTACACGGTGGACGGCGCGGAGATCGACCCGCCCGCGGCGGCGGCCGCCGAGCAGGTCTGCGACCGGGTGGTCGTCGGCGACCTGTCCGCGCTGGATCTCGACCAGCTCGCGCCGGTCTACGACGGCTTCGTCTTCGGTGACACGCTCGAACACCTGGCCGACCCGGTCGCGGTGCTGCGCCGGCTGCGGCCGCGGCTCGCCGACGACGGCGCGCTCGTGGTGAGCATCCCCAACGTCGCCAACTGGGCGGTGCGTCTGGGGCTGCTCGCCGGGCGCTTCCGCTACACCGAGCGGGGCATCCTGGACCGGACCCACCTGCGCTTCTACACGGCCCGGACGGTGCGCGAGATGCTGGCCGAAGCCGGCTTCCGCACCGACGAGCTGGTCGCGACCGTACCGGTGCCGCTGCTGCGGTGGCGGCCACTGCTGTGGCTCGCGCACCGGATCGGCAACCTGCGGCCGTCGCTGTTCGCGTACACCTTCGTCATCGTGGCCCGGCCGGTCGAGCCCGGCTGAGCTCACCGGCTTCCAGGCGCCGCAAGCGGGACGCCAGCCACGCGGCCAGCGCCGCGGCCGCGGCGACGGACCCGCCGAGGAAGCCGCGCTCCACCCGTCCGACCAGGTCGGTGCCGACCGCGACGACCAGCACGAACGCGACCATCCCGACCGCCCAGCCGGCGGCGGCCGGGGCCGGCGCCCGCACCGCGACGAGGCCCTGACCGGCGACCACCGCCAGCATGTACGCCCCGCAGGCCAGCGCCAGCACGACGAGCGCGCCCCGGGGCAGTCCGAAGCCGGCACCGAAGACCGCGCGCAGCACCGGCGGCCCGGCTACCGCGGCGGCGAGCCCGGACACGGCGGTGACCGCGAGCACGACCGCGCAGATCCGCCGGAGCCCGGCCCGCACCTGGTCCAGCCGGCCGGCACCGGCGTGGGCTGCGAGGCCGGGCAGCAGCACCGCCTGCACCGCCGCGAACAGGAACAGCGGCAGCCTGGCCAGCACCAGCCCGGCCAGGAACTGCCCGGCGACGACCTTCTCGGACGGACCGGCCAGCACTCCGACGGCGAGCACGCCGGCATTGGCCAGGCCCTGCGCGAGCAGCGCGCCGGCCAGCAACCAGCCGAGCGAGCCGGACAGCTCACGCCAGGCCGCGGGCTGCCCGGGGCGGGCGACCCGGCGCGGGTCGCCGACCGTGACCGCCACCGCGAGCAGCGAGGCCAGCCCGAGCACCAGGCCGTACGGGCCGGCCGTGGCCACCCCGGCGAGCGCCAGCAGCACCACCCCGACCAGGCGGAGCATGCCATCGAGCGCGAGCTGGGCGCCGTACGCCCCGAACCGGCCGGTGCCGGCGAGCGCGCCGCGGGACAGGTGCGCCGGGGCGAGCCCGACGACGGCCAGCAGCAGCGCCGCGAACACGGCCCCGTCCCCGCGCAGCAGGTCGCCCTGCAGCCAGGGCCGGGCGGCGAGGCAGCCGGCGAGCACCGCGGCGAGCAGGCCGAGGCCGAGCACGCCCGCGCGGCGCAGCACCGGGCCGCCCCCGTCGCCGACCGCCCGACGGGCCGCGACGGCCCGCCCGACCTCCTGCTCCAGCGGCAGGAACAGCCCCGGCCCGACGGTGAAGACCAGCACCCACAGCACCGACAGGGTCGCGAAGCGCTCCGGCCCGAGGGCCCGCGCGGACACGCTGAGGTAGCCGTACGCGCTGGCGCCCAGCACCAGCAGCCCGGTCCCGACGGTCAGCGCGCCCGCCGGCAGCGGGTTGGGTCGGCCGGCCGCGCGCCGCACAGCGGTACCCAAGCGCCGCGAAGCGTCGGACATCATCTGGGGCGTGCGCAGGGCCCTGCTCCTCGGCGAGCTCCGACAGGTTGCCCAACATTAGGCACTAGTCTCGGTGGGGTGGACCGCGGGTCGCTCTCCGACACGTTCTCCGACACCTGGGTCGTCGTCCCGGCGTATCGCGAGGAGCCGGTGGTCGGACACGTCGTCGCCGGGCTCCGGAAGGTCTTCGACAACGTGGTCTGCGTGGACGACGGCAGCCGGGACGGGTACGCCGCGGCGGCCGAAGCGGCCGGCGCCCGGGTGGTCCGCCACCCGGTGAACCTCGGCCAGGGCGCGGCGCTGCAGACCGGGATCGAGTTCGCACTGCTCGACGAGGGCATGCGCTACGTGGTGACGTTCGACGCGGACGGCCAGCACCGGGTCGCCGACGCCGTGCGGATGGTCGAGTTGCTCCGGACCGGGGCGTACGACGTGGTGCTCGGCTCCCGCTTCCTCGGGGACGCGACCGGGATGTCCCGCGGTCGCCGGCTGCTGCTGCGGGCGGCCGCCCTCGCCACCCGGGTCACCGCCGGCATCGCGGTGACCGACGCGCACAACGGCCTGCGCGCGCTGACCCGCGAGTTCGCCCGGCGGTTGGACATCGCCATCCCTGGCATGGCGCACGCCTCGGAGATCACCGGCGCGGTCCGCCGGCTGGAGGCCAGGTGGGTCGAGGTGCCGGTCACCATCGACTACACCGACTACTCCAGGGCCAAGGGCCAGCGGTCGATCAACTCGGTGAACATCGCCTTCGACGTGTCCGTGCACCAGCTGTTCGGGAGCCGGCGATGATCGAAAGCATCCTGGTCGGGCTGATCCTGATCGCCCTGGTCTGGGGACTGCGGCACCGCGACGACGTCGGTCTGCGCGCGGGCCGCCGGCTGGCCGCGCTGGCGCTGGCCGGCTTCGCGATCGTGGCCGTGCTGGCGCCGGCCTTCACCACCCGGCTGGCGCACCTGGTCGGCATCGGCCGCGGCACGGACCTGCTGCTGTACGCGCTGGTCATGACGTTCGTCTTCACTACGGCGGGGCTCTACTTCCGCTGCCGGGACATCGAGCGACGGCTGGTCGAGGTGACCCGCGCGGTGGCGATCCGGGAAGCGCTCGCCGCCGGCGGCCCGCCCGGCAGCGGCAAGCCCGGGCCGCCCAGCCCGCGCCGCCCAAGCCCCGCGGGCGGCTGAGCCGACCCGCCCGAGGCGCCGAGGCGATCCGGTCCACCGTGCCGCTGAGCCACCCGGCCCACGGCCGAGCTGGACCAGGGCGGCATCGAGGGTGGGCGAGCCCGCATGTCGCCCGGGACGTCAGCCGGGATCGGCCTGCGGGTGCAGCCGCCGCTCGACCAGCTCGCAGATCGTGTGCCCGAGATGCAGGCAGGCCTCCTGGACCCGCGGCGTGTCGTCGGTGGGTACCTGGATGCACAGGTCCACCACCCCGGCGACCTTCCCCCCGTCGGCCCCGGTGAGCGCGACGGTCAGCAGGCCGAGCTCGCGGGCCGCTTCCAGCGCGCGGATCACGTTGGGCGAGTTGCCGCTGGTCGTCAGCGCGACCGCCACGTCGCCCGGCGCGCCGAGGCCGCGCACCTGGCGGGCGAAGACCTCGCCGTAGTCATAGTCGTTGCCGATCGCGGTGAGCGCCGCCGTGGTGTCCGCGAGGCTGACCGCGGCCAGCGCCGGCCGGTCGTACGCGAACCGCCCGAGCAGCTCGGCGGCCAGGTGCCCGGCATCGCTCGCCGACCCGCCGTTGCCGAAGAAGACGACCTTCCGGCCGGCCGCCAGCGCCGTCGAGACCAGCTCCGCAACCTGCGCCGCCTGCTCGACACACTCGGAGTCGAGCAGCCGCTGCTTGCTTCGGATGCTCTCGGCCAGCCGCTGCCGGACCAGCTCCGCGCCCGCCGTCGCGGTCGGTGTGACGCGCCCCACCTGCTCAGCCTCTCCGCCGGCGCCGGCCGGTGCATCCGGACCGTCTCTCCGTCGAGCAGCAGTTATCCCCCGTGGCCGGCTGCTCTCACTTCTCCGGGCGGGGTTCCGCTCAGGCCGGGCGGCTGGCGATCGCGACCAGTCCGATGCCCCGGGTGGGGGCCAGTCGCTGCAGGTAGCGGAACGGGGCGGTGGCGACCTTCACGGCACGGCCGACGTTCTGGTTCGGTGGCTGGAATGCACGTCCGCTCGCTGCGGTCCGGTCCTCCAGCGAGAGGTGCCGGGCGGCGGCCAGCTTGGGCCGGTCGATCCGGTTGCGAACGGCCTCCAGCACGTAGCCGAGCGGCCAGGCGTAGACGATGACCCTCGGGTCGACGAGGCCGGCGTCCTCGAGCTTGCGTCCCAGCTCGTCCGGCTCGTAGCGCCGGTAGTGGCCGACGCGCTCGTCCATCGGCGCGAACCGGCGCTGGAACGCCGGCACGGACAGTATCAGCGCGCCGCCCGGCCGGACCAACCGCACCCAGTCGGCCAGCGCGGCGTCGTCGTCCTTGATGTGCTCGAGCACCTCGAACGCGCAGACGAGATCGTACGTCGACCCGGCCGGGAGCACGCTGTGGTCGCCGTTGACAACAGTGCCCCCGGCCGGCGCTATCCGGGAGGCGGCGACCGCGCAGGAGGTGCCGTCCGGCTCCACCGCCACGTACTGCCCGCGGCGGGCGAGCCGGGTGCCGACCGCGCCCTGCCCGCAGCCGATCTCCAGCACGGTCCCCGGGCGGATCTCGTCGACCAGCCGCTCCACCACATCCCATCGCAACCAGGCTCGGGGGGTTAGTGGCGGCAGCGGCGGGGTCGTCGGCGGCGCGGTCATCGCTCGGGGCTCCCGGAGGTCATGTCGGGCCGGCAGCACTGTCGGTGCCGGCGGGGCTGGTGCGGCCCGCGGGGGACAGCAGGCACTGGCGAAGCGTACCGACAACAGCTGCCGGGGCGAACCGCTCCCGCGCCCGGTCCCGCACCGCCGCCCGCAGCTTCGCCAGCGCGGACGGGTCGCCGGCGAGCTCGCGCAGCACGCTGGCCAGTGCCGCCGCGTCGCCCGGCGGCACGAACCGGGCGGCGTCGGCGAGAGCCGCGCGCTGCGGGCGCGTGTCCGACGTGAGCACCGCGCAGCCGGCTGCGGCGCCCTGGTAGACCTTGTTCGGCACGACCCGGCGGGCCTTCGGACCGGTGCCGAAAATGCCAAGGCAGACGTCGTGGCCGGCGACCAGCGCCGGAAGCTGCCCCGCGGGCACCCAGTCCAGCCAGTCGACGCGCGGGTTGGCCGCGGCGAGCCGTCGCGTCTCCGCGAGGTCCTGGCCGCAGCCGACCATGGTCACCCGCATGCTCTGGTCGTCCGCCAGCGAGTCCAGCACCGTGCCGATGACCGGCGCACCCTGCAGCGGGGTGAACAGGCCGAAGAAGACCACCCGCAGCACGTCCGGCTCGGTCCGCGGCCCCGCCGCGTCCCCGGCAGCGAACCAGGCCGCCGGCGCCCCGACCGGCACCACGACCGCCCGGTCGCGCAGGTCGGCCGGCACCATCTCGGCGTGCTCGTCGCTGTCCACGACGATCACGTCCGCCGTCCGCAGCGCGCGCCGGTCCAGGCGGGCCAGCAGCCGGACCTTCCAGGACCGGGACTCGCCGCGGTCGGCCGCGGTGTCCGCGGCGAAGACCAGATGGTCCAGCGCGATGACCGCGCGCCGGAACAGCAGCGTGGCCAGCAGCACGTCGAAGTGGCCGAGGTAGCCGACGAGGACGACGTCGGGGCGCTTGTCCCGCCAGGCACGGCGGCCGCGGACGGCGAGGACCGCCCAGCAGCGGGCGAGCCGCAGCGCCAGCAGCGGCAACCGCCACGGTTGGCGCAGCATCGCGACCCGGCCGGCGGTGTCGATGCCGAGCGGGACGTTCACCTCGGTGACCTCGTCACCGTGCGCCCGCAGCCCTTCGACGAGCACCCCGATCCGCGGGTGGGTCCGGACGTCGTACGTCCCGAACGCCAAGATCTTCACACGTACGGACCCTACCGGTCGGGTACCGTCTCCCGTCGTGGCCGCCCACCGGATCGAGGACTCGAGCGCGGCTGCCGGCGAGGCGGCAGCCGCGTTCGTCCCTCCGGCACGCAGCCCGCGGGCGCGACTGCTGCGGGTGCTCCGGCTGCTGCTCGCGGTCGTCGCGCTCGGTTTCGTCGGGCTGGCGCTGGTCAGCCGCTGGTCGGAGGTGCGCGACCAGCTCGGCGAGGTCTCCCCGGTCACTCTCGTGCTGGCCTTCGCCGCGGCGTGCGGCGCGCTGGGCACCAGCCTGCTCGGCTGGCGGGTGCTGCTGGCCGATCTGGGCAGCCCGCTGCCGGTCGCGGCGGCCGCCCGGGTGCTCTTTCTCGGCCAGATCGCGAAGTACATGCCCGGCAGCAGCGTCTGGGCGATGATTGCGCAGGCCGAGCTGGCGCGGGACTTCGGCGTGCCACGTAAGCGCGCGGCGGCGGCGGCGCTCGTACTGAACCTGGTCATCCTCGGGGTCGGCCTGCTGCTCGCGCTGCTCGCGCTGCCAGCCCTGCTGCACTCGGACGCTCCGCGCTGGCTGCGGTGGACGCCGCTGCTGGTCCCGGTCGGCCTCGCCTGCCTCACTCCACCCGTGCTCACCCGGCTGTGCAACCTGCTGCTGCGAGTGCTGCGCCGGGAGCCCCTGGACAAGCCCTTCTCCTGGCGTGGCGTGCTCAAGGCCACCGCCGCCCTCACCGGCACGTGGCTGCTCTACGGCATCCACATCACGCTGCTCGGTGCCGACCTCGGTGCCTCCCCGGCGAGGTTGCTGCCGGTCGCCACCGGCGCCTTCGCCGCCGCCTGGTGCGCCGGCTTCCTTGTCGTGGTGGTTCCGACCGGGGCGGGCACCCGTGAGCTGGTGCTCACGCTCGCCCTCGCCGCGCACCTGCCCGGCGGTGCGGCGGCCGCCCTGACCGTCTCGGTGGTGTCCCGGCTGCTGATCACCGTGTCCGACGTGGCGGCGGCCCTGGTCGGGGTAGCGCTCGGGCGGCGCCGCCGGGGTCAGGCCGCCGACGCCGCGGCGAGCCAGATCGCGTAGGTGCAGACAGCGGCACCCAGCCCGAGCAGACCGTACCCGAGCCGCCGGTCCCGGATCACCGCGGCGAGCAGCGCGGCCCAGCACGGGATCAGTACGTAGCCGTACCGGACGGACACGCTGAAGTAGCCGTGCGTGGCGGCGAAGTTGGCCAGCGCGTAGAGCGGGCCGCCGAGCACCGAGACCAGCAGCGTCGGCACGGCCACCGCCAGGGCGGCCCGGTTGCGCACGCCGTCGAAGATCGCGGCCAGCATCGCGGCGGTCAACAGGCCGCCCGTCAGCGCCATCAGCGTCGCCCACAGCTGGCTGTTCTCGGGGGTGTGCCTGACGAACGGCGCGATGTGTGCGATCGAGATGGGCGGCAGGAAGTGGGTCCACTGAGCGACGACCTGGCTGGTCTCGAGCTGGTCGACGTAGTACCCGGCGCCGAAGACGCCGAGCGGGAGGATCGCCCGGGCCTCGGTGGCCCGGCTGACCGCCGCGGCGGTCAGCGCGGCCGGGACTGCGAGCAGGGCTGCGGCGCCGGCGGCGATCCCGACCCGGGTCAGCCGCCGCTGCCAGTTCCCGCGCCGGAGCAGGGCGGACAGCAGCAGGTAGCCCCCGGCGACCCCGACCACGAGAACGTTCGTCAGCTTGAAGGACACCGACGCCCAGCCGGCGAGTGGCAGCACGACCACGGCGGCCGGCGAGCGGCCCCAGGCGACGGCCGCGTAGAGGACCGCGGCGCCGACCGCGAGTGAGGTGACGTCCGGGGTGACGACGGAGTGCGCGTACCACACCGGGGGCCAGGCGGCGATCAGCAGGGCGGCACCGCCGGCCGCCGCCGGGCCGGCGCCCAGCCGGCGGGAAAGCAGGTATAGCAGCAGCAGGCCCACTGCCAGCCAGGCGGCGCCACCGAGCCGGGCCGAGTCCACGTCGTCGGTGCCCCAGCGGCCGTGGATCACGTCCGCCAGCCAGTGCGCGACCCGGTAGTACTGGGGCGGGTGGATGTACGCGGTGCTGAAGCCGTTGGCCTGGAAGGAGGCCGGCTGCAGCACTGGGCTGTCGCAGGGCGGCGGCTGGAACGGGCTGTAGATGCGGCGGCAGGCGGTGGCCCGCATCGCCTCCTCGCCGAGATGCTCGCCAGCGGAGATCGGCCGCGGCGCCTTGAACACGGCGTCCAGGTGCATGGTCTCGTCCACCGGGGAGAGCATGCGGAAGGCATGCACGTGCAGGTCGACGAGCGCGACGGCGGTGCCGGTGAGCACGACGAACGCCACCAGCACCTCGAGCGCGCCGAGCCGGGCCAGGCCGTCGAGCCGGCCGCGGTGGGCACGCCACAGCCAGCCGCCGGCCAGCCGCCCCCGCGGGAGCGACCACCTCCAGGTGGCGATCAGCGCGGTGCCGGTGGACGTCAGCGTGCGCCGCACATGCGGCTCGGCGGCTCGCCAGGCGGCATCGACCCAGGCTCCGGCCCAGGCCGTCGTGCGCGACGCGGCCAGCAGCGCGGGTTGCCAGCGGTCCGCTTCCGGTCGGCCGCCGACGCGCGGCTGCGCGCGCAGCGGAGGTGGGAGGGGAGGCCAGCGGTCGGGAGAGGGCGCCGCAGCGGGCACGGGCCGGACCACGGGCGCGGCCGGCCAGCGGCTGTCCGCCGGTGGCAGCGGCGGGAAGCCGGGGCCAGCCGCCTTCTCAACCTCCGGCGCTGACCGCGGTCCGTTTGGAGAACCAACTCGCGGCCCCCCAGCGACTCCCGGTCCGGCCACGCTCCCGTCCACGGCAGCCGCCGCCCCCGGCGCTCCGTTCGCCGTGGGTGGGGGTCCGGTCGCGCTCTCTGCCGCGGCGGGGGCGGGTCCGGCTGGCGCGCTCGCCGCCGCCGGTGGAGGTCCGGCCGCACCGTCGGCCGGGGCCGGGGGGCGCCGCCCGGACTGCCCGGTCCGGGGGGTGGGGGCGGGTCCGGCTGCGGCGTTCGGCGGTGCCGCGGGCGCGGGTCGCCCTGTCTCGGCGCGGTCGGCGGGTGGTGCACCCATGCCCCCTCCGTCCGCGCGGCTCGCCCGACCGGCGTAGCGTACCCGTCCGATGGGGACGTGGTTGGTCACCGGCGGCGCCGGTTACGTCGGCGGCCACGTCGTGCATGCGCTGCTGTCCGCCGGCGAGCGGGTAGTGGTCCTCGACGACCTGTCCACCGGGGACCCTGACCGGCTG
>Ga0137377_10004176_pt1 | contig 11342 bp, 10 predicted proteins | sample SagtaG_22_FD_104815 | JGI IMG/M metagenome (GOLD analysis project Ga0137377, IMG submission 104815) | Vadose zone soil microbial communities from Sagehorn Ranch, Mendocino, California, USA - Sage2_L_40_16 metaG | ecosystem: Environmental > Terrestrial > Soil > Vadose zone | place: USA... | reverse complement strand
TAGCTGCCAGCCGGTACCGGGTTGGCGCTGCGTGATCTCTGGTCGGGGAATGCGCACGCCGTGTGCCCATGCCGAAATGTCGTCCAGCGTCACAGCAAACCCCATTTCTTCCCATGCAAGCATACTGCCACTCATAGCGCGTGCCCCGTGCACAAAGACATCACCCTCACTGGCAAGGCCCAGCATGCCATAGCCTTGTTCGCGGTCCTGTAGCGCATAGAGCCCATGTTCCCACAAACGACTGGTATGCGGATTATGCGTATGCAGGTGAATGAGATAACAGGTGATCGGCATGGGTGCGGGAAAGGTCGTTGACAGCGTCAGGACGCAGCCAAGCTCGTGTTCGTTTACCAGGAAATAGCGTGCGGTGAGCGTTAGCTCATACTGCGGCACATAGCAGGTATACTCGAAGCGAGTTTTCGTATGGAGCTGGCTGTTGATCGTGCATTTATGCCGGCGGAAATCTTCGGGCGTGATGAGTACCAGGTCGTTGATGTTGAGTCCAATCGTGAGATGGGCAGTATACTGGAACTGGTTCAGTACGTAGCTCCCCAGGTTGGGCACGTGCCAGCCCATGCCAAGCGGGGGAAGAGAGCGCAGCACGCCACTAGGGTTGAGCTTCCAGCTGTGGTAGGTATTATCCAGGTAGCCATGTGGGGTAAAGTCATCGCTGGGGATCATCGTACTTACCTCCATCCTACTTACTATGACATCGAAAGGAGCTGCCACTTTCGTCCTGGTATCTTCATAATTATAGTCGTGTGGTCACATTGTATGCCAATGCTGTTACACGGTCAATTGCGTCTGGAGCTAGATAGGCACGCAGTGCTTTTCTGATGTACTCTATCGAACGCCTCACCTTTCTTTGCTGGAGACAATCCTGAACACCTGCCCTCCTGGCGCCTGGATATAGAAGAACGGAGTATACGGGTGAACCACTCTGCGGAGTCCGAAAGCCTGCACCTTCTGTTGCAGCCCCACCGCATCATCCGTCCTCAACTCAAGCCACGCCCCCCGTTGCGCCTGCTGATCTGAGAGCGCATCCTCTGTAAACTCCACGCTCAGACTCGCGCCGTTCGCAAATGCGAAGGCATAAATTGGTTCCGGCGAACCCACCGCATCCGAACTCTCGACGGCTTGCAAACCGAGCACGCTGGTAAAAAATTCAAGCAATTGCTCCTTCGTGTCAGGTCGGGCATACAGGTGAATTGAATTGCTTAGTGCGATCATGGTCGTTTCCTTTCTTCGCTCTCCTTTTTGCCAGCAATAACTACTGGCGTAATCAAATGTGTCTCTTCATACTCTTGGGAAAAACGTCCGAGCCATTATGTACCATTCAGTCCACAACAAAAGCAAAAAAATACGTCTAACTTGGGCGCTCGCCCTGATACTGCATCAAAGCGAGTGTCCCCATACGCAAGGTAGCAATCAAAGCGGGATCATTGCGACCTTTGGCCAGCAGCAGCACGCCCTCAAAGTACGCGAGCAACGCCTGTGCAGTGACCGCTGTATCGAGGGGCGCTGGCACAATCCCTTGCTCTTTCGCCTCACACAACATCCGTTCAAAATAGCTGAGCCATTCCCGAAAAAACCGCTCCACCCGCGTGCGAATCACTTCATCCTGCGTGCTCATCTCCAGCGTCAGATTGCCGATGGGGCACCCGTATATATGACCGCTGGTCTGCTTCTGCACCTGCTGCTTCTCCAGCATCAGGTCAAAGAATCGCCCCATCCGCTCCTGCGGAGGGAGGTGATCGGAGAAGGCTGGTCTCAGCAGTGTCTCTTCAAACCACTGCCATTGGCTCTCCAGGGCTACGAGTACAAGCTCTTGCTTGGACGAGAAGAAATGATAAAAACTGCTTTTGGTCACGCCCGCAGCCACGCACAGCTCATCCACGGTCACCGCTTCGTAGCTGTGCGCGTAAATCACCTTGTTTGCAGCCGCAATCAGCCGCTGCCTGGCATCGCTCGGTCGTCCCATGGCCTGCTCCTGCGCCACTCCTCTGTTGTTTGTGGACTATGTAGTACAAAATACCATGAAGGTGAGCAGATGTCAAGGGTTTTACATCACCAAAATCCTTCCTTCAAGGCAGTTTCAGCGGTTCTTACGGTCTTGGAGGCGAGTAATAGCATCGTCTTACTGATCATTATTGTGATCAGTAAAATGATCAGCTCTGCCCTCCTCTCACAGAGCCTGCGCTCTTATTGTACAGTAGCCTTTTTAGCGCTCATCCTCGTGAATAAGTAATAGAAGAGAAACTTAGCGCTGTTTTGGAGGTATACAAGTATGAAATACAGAAAGGAAGAGCAGGCACACCAGGTGTATATTCCTGCGTTGGCGATTCGTTGCGCCACTTTTCGTTCTTCATGCAATCGTCTCCCGGTTGCCTGGTCAGATGAACCCAATGTGATCTGTGGCATTGCACAACGTATTGGGTACACCGGAACAAGCGATCACGATCTCGCCATCTACCGGCTCAAGGTCAAGAGCAAGGGTGAGGAAGGTAGGAATATAAGAAGAACCTTGTCGGCCCCCTTTGTCCTTCAGGACGGTGCATTCGAAGAATATGAGAAATGGTGTCCTAAACAGAATGATATGCAAGCCGAGGGAGAGGAAGCACCCACTAGCATCTACCTCTAGAGATCAGTAGAAGCATAATGGGTTATCGTGATGCCTAGCCACCAAGATCAAAATGTTGAAAACGCACAAGCCGCCCAAAAAACCATTCTTCTAGTCGAGGATGATGCTGCGATAGCTGAATTACTCGTTCAGATGATCACACAAGAAACTATTCACCGGGTCTTCGGGGTTACCGATGGACCTCAGGCGTTAGCTTTTGTGAGAGACATTAAGCCACACCTGCTGATTCTGGATTACCGGCTGCCTACCATGCACGGCATCGAACTGTATGACCGGCTACACACGACCGAGGGGTTTGAGCGGATTCCTACCATCATGATTAGTGCTAACGTGCCCCAAAACGAGATTAAACGGCGCCAGATTATGTTTATGAGGAAACCGTTTGATATATATGCGCTTCTAGAAGCGATTCAGAGGTTGCTAATGTGACCTGGAAAGAGTGCCACGGGCTTGTGCTCGCTTCCTGTCTCTAGACGGCTTCATCAGCCCTTTGGAGATGGCGCAGAGGCCGTATCCTCCTGAGCCTGGCTACTCGTGCCTATATTGACTGCCAGGGGAAGGATAACAGAAAAAGTACTCCCGCTTCCAGGTTTACTCTGGACCTCGATGTGTCCCCCGTGTCGCTCGACAATTTTGCGTGCGATATACAGCCCCAACCCTAATCCGTCACTCGATCCCTTCTGTCTCTCAATGCCTGGGGCCCGGTAAAAACGCTCGAAAATATGGGGCAATTGCTCGGCTGGAATCCCCAGGCCCTGATCTTGTACTGCAACGATACACTTATCTCCTGCCGATTCCATCGTAATGGTAATGGGTGCTCCTGGTGGCGAGTATTTGCTTGCATTGGACAGCAGGTTGAGCAGAACCTGGCCAATCCGTTCCAGGTCAACCTCCACCTCCAAGGGCTCTGGAGGAGCGTTCAAGGTGACGACCAGATTTGTGCCCGCGATGTATTCATTCAGGATATGCTGGCATAGTGCAGTGAGTTTGTAGCGCCTGGGATGTAATGCGAACATACCGGTTTCCAGCAAGGAGGTGCTGAGTAAATCATTCACCAGGGTTTCCATGCGATTGACCGAGCGCTCCATGGTCGCCAATTGTACCTGGAGAGGCGCCTCAGCCCGTTCATGCTTCCGCTTAAGTAACTGGATCATGCCCTTCAAACTGGTTAGGGGCGTTTTCAGTTCGTGCGACGCCATGCCAAGAAATACGTCTTTTGCCGCGTTGGCCTCGACTAGCTCGCGAGTTCGCTCCTGCACCAGGGCTTCGAGCGATTGGGCATAACGTTCTAAGGCCAGTTCTTGCTCCCGTACCTGGCGACGCAGGCGATACGTCTGTATAGCTCGCTGTAAAGCAGTCACAATGTAATCACGATCAATCGGCTTCTGTATAAAGTCGTAGGCTCCTCCACGTAGTGCCTGGATCGCCAGGTCGCGTTCTCCACGCCCGGTGATCAGTAGCGCCGGCGTCTCAGGGCGTAGTTCCTTGATGCGGGTGAGTAGTACTAACCCATCCATGCCTGGCATCTTGATATCGCTTACGATGGCATCGTAATCATAGTGCTGTACCAGTTCAAGAGCCTCTACCGCCGAGTCGGTGGTCTTCACCTGAATTTCGGGAAGGCGCAAGGACAAGGCCTGGGGGAGCGCTTGTAACAGCGCTGTGTCGTCATCGACAACCAGAATATATGACTGTGGCGCGTTCATCATATATCGTCCCCTCTGGTTCCTTCCTGGCGGATCAATGGAAGATGGATCACGAAGAGTGCCCCCTCTCCTGGACGACTATCGACCGAGATGATTCCTTGATGGTCCTTGATAATACCATAGGTGATGGAAAGACCAAGACCTGTCCCGGTACCTACCTTTTTAGTGGTGAAGAACGGATCAAAAATGCGTTGCTCGAGTCCTTCCGGGATGCCTGGACCTGTATCACGCACCCGTAATTCCACCACGTCCGCATGTACTTCACAGGTGATGCTGATCACTTTGCGCGGCACGCCTGTCAGAGCATCGCGTGCATTGGTGAGCAGATTGATGAAGACCTGTTCCAGTTGGATGGCGTTACCTATCACGATAACTTCGTCCGCCGGAAAGTGTACCTGCACCTCGATCTGCCGCAGGCGCAGTTGTTCGGCCATCAACGAGAGCGCACGCTCCATTACCTGCTCGATGACCACCGGCTCATAGCTCACCGAGGCAGCGCGTCCAAAGGTGCGCAGGTGGGAGATAATTTCAGTTGCCTTGCGCACTTGCTGCATCGCGCTGTTCAGTTCGTGTAAAATCTGGTCAGGATCGGCATCTACAACCCCGAGTTCGATCAGATCAATCGCATTGCCGATGAACAGGCCGATGTTGTTGAGCGGGTTATTCAGTTCGTGCGCCACACCTGTCGTCAACTCTCCCAGCGTGGCAAGCTTGCCTGCTTGCACCAATTGTTCTTGCTTTTCGCGCAGTTCTTGCTCACGATGCTGTACCGCTTCCGTCGTCTCCTTCAGATCGCTCATGATGTGAATCATGGCTTTACGGCTATGCTCTAGACGCAGATTCGCCTGGTGCGAATCTTGCAGGAGATGCATCAGCGCCCGGCGCGAATTATCCAGCCGCTCGGTTTGCCCGGCCAGGCGGCTGCGATCCTGTTCATAATCGGCCAGGATATGGATCATGGCCTTGCGTTGATCGGTCAGCTTGCGGTTGAGGGTGTTCAAGTCACTCAGGATATGGATGAAGGCGTGCCGGCGCTCCTCATCCTTCTGCACGAGCATCTCCAGGGCGCGCTTCTCTTGTAGCAAGCGCTGGTAGTCCTCCTGGAGCTGCTCCAACTGGATGGTGCGCTGGACTGGAGCAGCGATGAGTTCCTGGGGTACACTGTTCATGAGAGAGGTCCTTGATACTTGTTGAGCTCGCGTTTTAAGTTCTCGATCTCTTTCTCCAACGCGATCATCTTGAGTTCGCGGCCCACCACCACTTCTTCAAACTTCTCCAGGTCGAGTATCTTCTCCTGCAACTCGGCCTTGGATTCTTGCAGGTCGCGCACCACTTTCTCATAGGCGCGCATGTCGCGCAGGATGCCAATTGCCCCGATGACGCGGCCATCGGTATCGCGCAGGGCGGAAGCGTTGAGCGTGGTGGGGATGACCTCTCCGGAGGCGCTGCGCGGATTGAGGCGAGCGTTGCGCGTCGCCCCGCGTTCGATTACCTCGCGCAGAGCAGCGAGAAACTCGCGCGTTTCTTCGGGGCTGATAAAGCGCGAGAGCGATTGCTCGAGCACCTCGTCAGGACGGAATCCCAGTAGCTCGTAGACCGCGTCATTGGCCTGCAGGATTTTGCCTTCCAAATCGGAGACAAAGACCGGGTCGGGCGCGTTCTTGATCAGGCTATCGGAGTAGGCCAGCGCCTTATCCAGTTCGCGCATGTCGCGCAGGATGCCGATGGCACCAATGACCTTGCCGTCGGCATCGCGCAGGGCCGAGGCGTTCAAGCTGGTGGGGATGACCTCCCCGGAGGCGCTGCGCGGATTGAGGCGTGTATTGCGGATGACGCCGCGCTCGATCACCTCGCGCAGAGCAGCGAGAAACTCGCGTGTTTCCTCGGGGCTGATGAAGCGCGAGAGCGATTGCTCGAGCACCTCGTCGGTGCGAAACCCGAGTAGCTCGTAGACGGCATCGTTGGCCGAGAGAATCTTGCCTTCCAAATCGGAGACAAAGACCGGGTCGGGCGCGTTCTTGATCAAGCTGTCGGCATAGGCCAGCGCCTTATCCAGTTCGCGCATGTCGCGCAGGATGCCGATAGCGCCAATGACTTTGCCGTCGGCGTCGCGCAGGGCCGAGGCGTTCAAGCTGGTGGGGATGACCTCCCCGGAGGCGCTGCGCGGGTTCAGCCGGGCGTTGCGCGTCGCTCCGCGCTCGATCACCTCGCGCAAGGCGGCAGTGAACTCGCGTGTTTCCTCGGGGCTGATGAAGCGCGAGAGCGATTGCTCGAGCACCTCGTCGGTGCGAAATCCGAGTAGCTCGTAGACGGCATCGTTGGCCGAGAGAATCTTGCCCTCCAAATCGGAGACGAACACCGGGTCGGGCGCGTTCTTGATGATGATGTCGGCATCCAGCGATACATGTGATCTTGCTTGCTGGAGTTTAGGTTGAGAAGAGGTCGCAGTAGTCATTATAACAGGATCAGACATGAAGCACCTCCAGTTGGCATCACGAACCCAGCATCTTATTCAGTACAGATGCACAGGATAATAACGACTTTCCAAGCGAATCATTTCATAACTAAAAGAGGATCTGTCGTCAACTCGCGTATAGTTCGAGCTTGTATAGGCAAATCAATGGATCCTTTCAGTGAGGAGTAAATGGACATAATACTACAATACCATACAGGATGAGAACCCGCTAGTGGAGACAATCATAAGCGATATTTTGTCGATAGACAAGTATCTTTGGTTTCCTTTTCTGGCAGCGACTTCAATCACTTGACACAGAGGAGCTTCTCGAGACGCTTCACAAGCTGTGGGTTTGAACTGTAGGTGAGTTCTGGAATAGAAGAAGCTCTCTCTTGCTACCTCATCTGGAATATGGTATAAATTTCCTAGCAAAGGGTCTATGAAAATAGTCTATCAACTCCATGGAGCAAGCTTATGGCTGAGGATGCACAGCAATTCACAGCGAAAACCATCCTCCTAGTGGAGGACGATGAAGACACGCGTGAGTTTCTCGCAGTGGCTATCGCCACCGAGACTACTTACCATATTTTGTCGATGGGGAGCGGTCTAGAGACCCTTCAGAGCCTAGACGAGGTGCTAGCGAGGAGGCCCGTGCTCTTGATGCTGGACTATCGGCTACCCACGATGACAGCCCTCGACCTCTACTACCGATTGCACACCATCACAGGACTAGAAAACGTTCCTACTATCATTATCACAGCCGATCCTCTCAACATAGAGACCAGGCGCACATTCAAGGAACTGAACATTGCAGTATTGGAGAAACCCTTCGATCTCAATGAACTTATTTCCTTTATCGAACAAGCAGTGCGACCTGAGGCCCTGATAGTGATTGACAGCCAGGAGGCTACTCAAGAATAGTAGAGAGATATTCGTTGCGTTAATTCCCTGCTTTCTCTTTCAAATTATGATTGGTAGCCCGGGCAACCGTATGCGCAGCCCCATCAGGCAACGGAGTCTTCACACGCGTGGAATCTGGATTGACCAATTGCTTCCGCCTGATCACACCAGGAATAGGTTGTCTTGACGCCTCTTTGTGTGCGCGTATTAGCTGCCGGTAGATTTTTATGTACTTCTCGGTCATGACGCGCACGGAGAAATGTTTCTCGACATGCTGGCGTGTTACCGCTCGGTCGATCTCATCAATACGCGGGATGAACTGCGCCATTTCATCGACATCGTGTACCAGGAAACCCGTCTTGCCATGCTCAATGAGCTCTGTAGCGGCTCCGCGCGCGAATGAGATGACAGGGCATTCCAAAGCCATGGCCTCGATCATCACCATGCCAAAGGGCTCTTCCCATTCAATCGGGTTGAGAAAGCCACGAGCACGGCTCAACAGGTTGATCTTCTCTTTCATCTTGACTGGGCCGATATACCTGACCTGCTTATTGTCGACGAGCGGCTTGATCATCTCCTGGAAGTAGCGGACCGAGGCCTGAACACTACGATCTACGGTGCCAGCCAGGACAACCGGCACCCCTGCCTCTTTCGCCGCCTGGATCGCCAGGTGCGTCCCTTTCTCAGGAACAACCCGTCCTAACCAGGCAAAGTAATCACCGCGCTTTCTCCTCGCCGGGCGAAACTGGCCTATGGGCAGACCATGATAGACTACCCCGACAAAGTTGAGAGGGTACGGGACTTCTGCACGCGCATGCTCACTGATCGCAACCATGGGCATGGGGGGTGCCCATTTCATAAACAGGTGGTCCGCATCACCAGTCCAGCCATTGGGTAGACGGTCAAACGGAAAACGACTGTGCAAGGTCATGACGTGGGGGGTTTCAAGAGCGGCCATGAGCGGAAAAAGAAAGAGGTCTGAACTGGAAGAAAGATGCGTGTGGACGATATCGAAGTTTTTGCCTTTGATATCGTCCACCGCCTCGCACAAATGGTAGTAGGCTTTAAGTTGCGACTGCCAGGGGACGCCTGAGTCGATGAGCGACTTGGGGAAAAATGAAATGAGCTTCGCTGAGGTTTTCGCGTCGCCAGGTGCATACAGGGTCACATCATGACCCTGGGCAACTTGTTCTTCCACCAGGTTATACACAACATTCTCAGTCCCACCGTAGTTTTTTGGGGGAATAGAGAACCACGGGGGCGCTATATGTGCGATTTTCACATTCTTATCCTCACCTTAACGTGAAACTTGTAACCTGTGCTCAGCAAAGAGCGTTACCATGGCCAGGTTGAATGCCCCCAAATCCTTGGGGCTGCGGCTGCTGACCCAGTTGTCATCGTGAACCGCTTCCTGGTCTACCCAGTTGCCACCAGCGTTGCGGATGTCGTCCTGAATAGTAGGATAGCTTGTCAGGGTTCTGCCTTTGACCCGACCGGCCGAAACCAGTAACCACGGCGCGTGGCAGATCACAGCAATTGGCTTGCCACTCTTATCTATCTGGCTGACAAAGTTTTGCGCCTCTGGATTCACGCGTAAGGAATCGGCATTCAATACCCCACCCGGAAGGAGCACGGCATCGAAGTCGTCGGGATTCGCCTGCTCCAGGGTCATATCAACCTTGAACGCGTCAGACTTTACATCGTGATTCATTCCGGTGACCTGCCCTGGCTTTAGGGAAATGAGCGTGGTCATTGCCCCCACCTCATCGAGCACCTTCCTAGGCTCAGTCATTTCGATCTGTTCGAAGTCATCCGCCACCAGTATAGCAACGCGCACATTTTGCAACTGTTTAGCAGGCAGATTTTTAAACACTTTCTCTTGCATGTATCACCTTCCTACCTCTTTTACACGCCCGAATGCACGAGGCGCTCAGCTACAAATCTCGTGGCTGTACCTCAGCCCAGGTGTACTTCCCACTACACTCTTCAAGACTCAGCGAGTTTCTGCCGGAGCTATCATAAACACGTATCGATAGTCAAGAAAGTGACATTCCAACCTAAAAAGAACTATTGTAACTACTCAGGTCTCCTAGAGACTTGCCAAAGCCCACGAAGGCATGTAGAGTAAGGACATGACAGCAGAAGAAGAACTGATCCACCTGCGACACGAGAATAGGTTGCTGCGAGAGCAAGCCAGCTTGCAGCAAGAAACGATCAGCTTGCAGCAAGAACTGATCACGTTGCTGGAACGGGGACTGAGCATGCAGCAGGAGCAGCTGACCCAGTTCGCTGAGCAGGTGAAAGCGCTGCAAGAACGGCTGGCCAAAGATAGCCACAATAGCCATCTGCCCCCCTCCTCGGATCGGTTCAGCCGTCAGCCCAGGAGTCTGCGCAAGAAGAGCGGGAAGAAGCCTGGTGGTCAAGAGGGCCACCCAGGCAAAACGCTGCTGTTCTCGCCGTGTCCCGATGAGGTGATGGTGCATCCGGTGGAACGCTGTGAGCAGTGCCAGGCGGACCTGAGGCATGTCCCGCCCAGCGTGGTGGAGCGCCGACAAGTGGTGGATGTGCCGCCAACCCGTCTGCTGGTCCGGGAGCATCACAGCGAGCAGAAACAGTGTCCGCAGTGCCAGCAGATCACCGTCGCCTCCTTTCCCGCAGAGGTCCGTGCGCCCGTGCAGTATGGCCCAAGGATTGCGGCCATGGCGGTCTACTTGGTCCAGCAACAGCTGCTGCCCCTGGCTCGCGCCTGCGAGGTGATGGAGGACCTGCTTGCCGTCTCGATGAGCGAAGGACCCCTGTGCGACTTGACCCTGCGGTGCGCCAGCAATCTGGCCGAGGTCGAGCAGCCCATCAAAGAGGCCCTGATCTCGAGCTCGGTGATCCATCAAGATGAAACCGGTCTGTATGTGGCAGGCCACCGCCAGTGGATGCATGTGACCTGCACTCCCACGCTGACCCACTATGCCGTGCATGCCAGCCGAGGGCGCACGGCATTGGACGCTCTCGGCATCTTGCCCCGTTTTGGGGGCACATCGGTGCATGATGGCTGGCGCTCGTACTTCCTGTATGCCTGTGCGCATGCCCTCTGTCTCGTGCATCTGGTGCGCGAACTGACGTTCTTGGCAGAAGAACAGGGCCTGGAGTGGGCGGCAGACCTCAAAGCCTTGTTGCTGGCGATGAAAGAGGCGGCTGACGAAGCACGGGAGCAAGGTCTCGCCACGTTGCATCCGCTGGAGGTGGAAGACTGGCAAGCCCAGTTCGTGGCTCTGGTGGCACACGCTGATGCGACGACCCCCACCGCTCAGGCTCCGCCTGGCACCAAAGGACGCGCGAAACAGAGTGCGGCGCGAAACTTGCTTGACCGCTTGATCGACGACCAGAAGGCCGTGCTGGCCTTCTGGCATCGCCTCGTCGTTCCTTTTGACAAGAACCAGGCGGAGCGGGATGTGCGGATGGTCAAAGTGCAGCAAAAGGTCTCTGGCTCCTTCCGCAGCGAAGCGGGAGTTGCAGGATTGACTCCTCATATCTGGACGGTCCAGGAGGTGTTAACCTACAAGATCGCTCCTGTACCTTGGGTCGAACCCAAGCACCCAAGACGATCTCGAAAGAAAGCCGTCTCAGGTCCTACAGTACCCAAACG
>Ga0137377_10004175_pt1 | contig 11342 bp, 14 predicted proteins | sample SagtaG_22_FD_104815 | JGI IMG/M metagenome (GOLD analysis project Ga0137377, IMG submission 104815) | Vadose zone soil microbial communities from Sagehorn Ranch, Mendocino, California, USA - Sage2_L_40_16 metaG | ecosystem: Environmental > Terrestrial > Soil > Vadose zone | place: USA... | reverse complement strand
TCGTCCCCGAAACCAAAGGCGGACAGCCGCTGCCGACGCCCACGCCGACAGCATCGCCTGCACCTGGACAGAAGCAGGTCATCCCCGAATCCAAAGCTGGGCGGCCGCTGCCTGGATCAGGCGGACAGCCACTGCCTTCGCCGACGCCATCGGCTACGCCTAGCCCGGCGCCGAAGCCGGTCGTCCCCGAAACCAAAGGCGGACAGCCTCCGTCTCCGCCGACTCAACCGAAGGCTCCGACTGTCGTAGCCCCGACTGCGCCGCCGTCACCTCCTCCTGCCGCTACGCGTCCTGTGCCGCCGCCACCTCCTGCTGCACATCCGGCGCCGCCACCACCACCGCCTCCAGCCGCGCGACCGGCTCCTCCGCCACCACCTCCTCCGCCTGCCGCTGCGCGACCGGCTCCGCCGCCGCCACCACCGCCGCCTCCAGCGGCGCGACCGGCTGCGCCACCGCCGCCACCGCCGCCTCCTCCGCCTCCCGTTGCGCGACCGGCTCCGCCGCCGCCGCCGCCTGCTGCTGCGCGTCCAGCGCCGCCTCCGGCGGGAGCAAAGCCGTGCATGCTTCCAAACGGTCAACCTTGTCCTCCACCGAGATGACGACAGTTGAACAATGGAAGTGCAGGGGTGACGAACGGAGCACGCGTTGAGGATTCGATGCCGCGGAGCAGCGGCATCCGCGCTCAAGAAGTCAGTGAACTCGCGCTAAATCGCGCGCGTTTCCCGCCGGCACAACTATCGGAGCAATCGGCTCATGGCGAGACTCGCCTCGCCGAACGAAGAGTGGGCAGCACAAAGCATACGTCTTTCTGCCGTTGCCAGTTCGAAACAAGGCCGCAGGCGGCGGACGGCCTCTGCGCAAAAACAATTTGCTGCCTTCCTGCAGGCTTAAGAAAGCGTTAATCGCGAGATGTATGATGGTCGGGGGGTCCGCGAACGATTTGCGGCCGCAAATTGGAGAAAAAATCATGGGCAAAATCGTATCAGCGATCATGGCTGTTACATTGGCCGCGGGTCCGCTTTTGTTGCCGGTGTCCGCACGAGCGGAGAATGGTCAAATCGCCGCTGGCGTCGTGGGTGGACTTATCGGCGGAGCGCTGCTCGGCGGCGCTCTGGCGTCACGGCCTGCTCCTCCGCCGCCAGTCTATTATGCGCCGGAGCGGGTCTACGTCGAAGAGCCTGCCTGCCGGGTTGTTCGCGAGCGTTACTGGGATGGATATGGCTGGGTGTATCGGCGAGTCCAGGTTTGTAATTGATCGCGCACCGCTGCGGTCGCGAGCTTTCAACGATTGAACATGGGGCCGCCTCTTGTTTAAGGCTCTGCGAGCGGGCCCGCTGTTGCAGTTGGGATCGACGCTCACCAGAGCGTCGATCTGAAAATCAGTCGTCGCAACTTTCGCTTCCTGAGTCGTGGCTGAATCGGAAGCATTGCTAATCAGCGAATGAAGCTGGCCGATCCTATCGCCGCGCACAACTGTTTCGGACGATACGCGCCGCGTCAAAGGCAGCTACGCCTTCAGCGTGACGCCGTGATCATCGACATCGGACTCGTCCTGGCGTGGCTTCTGCATTATGCGGCCACGACTACGCTCGCCGGCATGTCGTTTTTTCCGCTCTATGCTTATGCGGCTTCAGAGCCGGAGGCCATAAATCTCTGGCGACGAAAGCTGCTTCTTTGGACCGCCCTGGCCGCGTTGATTAGCGGCCTCTTATGGTTTATCTTCGCGGTTGCAAACATGAGCGGCAGTGTCGGCGATTTGGCCGATCCTGAGATAATCTGGTCGGTAGCACGCGATACGGGTTTCGGCACCGTCTGGACGGCGCGCATGCTTTTGGCCGTCATCATCGTCGGCTCGGCGGCATCTTTCGACGGCAAGCGACAGCCGCGATTTAGTCACTTCACTTCTTGCAGCTGCGTTGTTGGGGTCATTGGCTGGCACAGGCCATTCACAGATCGAGGAGGGCTCGGAGCGCGTAGTCCACGTCATATCCGACGCCGCACACCTTCTCGCTGCTGGCGCATGGCTGGGCGGGCTGGTGACGCTCGGTCACATCCTCTTGCTGGACGGGCGAGAAAGGGGGGACGTACAGAGAAGCAACCTGGATACGCTTCTGCTGCGCTTCTCGGGCATGGGGTATCTTGCAGTTGCGACGTTGATCGGATCGGGACTCATCAACGGATGGTTTCTGATCGGAAACCTTTCCAGCCTGTTCGCAACGCCGTACGGGAAACTGCTTGTTGTAAAACTCGGCCTCTTTGCCGGCATGCTGGCGCTCGCCATTTCAAACAGGTTCTGGATAATTCCGGCGCTGAACGAGACCTGGACAGATCGTCCGAACGGTTCGAGGGCCTGGACTGCCAGACTGCGCAACCATGTGCTGGGTGAACAGCTCTTAGGTTTCCTGGTTCTGCTGGTTGTGGGCGTCTTGGGATTCATGCAACCGGCGATCGGTCAATGATGACGAAGCGGCCGGCCTCTGAGCAAGTCAGGTTAAGTTAGGCGGCATCAACGGCGCACAGCGCCACCCTTCCGCGTGCCGGAGCAGGTATTGCATTAACGATCGACCCCGAATGAGTATTCCCCCTTCACGCGGTGGGTATCTTCGGAAACGGCATGCCAGGTGACCGTATAACGTCCCGCCTTCAACGGCGCCGGCAGGGGCACGACGAGCTGCTTCGGATCTTTGGGATCGTTCGCCGGCATGCCGGTGCTAATTGCTTTTCCTGCTTCATCCTTGAGCTCCAGCCCCGAAAACTTGGCTATCACGCCTTCGCTAAAATTCAGCTTGATCTCCGTGGGCGAGACCTTGCTCGCAACATCAGCCGCGGGGCTAGCTGATGTTAGTTTCGGATGAGCATTGGCCGAAGTAGCAAGCAGGCTGACCGCCAAAACTGCAAGGGTAGCTACCGTCACGGTATTCCGGGACATTTCAATTCCTTTCCGTGTAACTCAGATCGTAGCGTAGGATTGCAGGGGTTCTCTCGACCGGGGCGGCGCACTTCCCCAGTCGAAATTGGATCAGTAACCCCGATAGCCATAATAACGGGGCCTTGAATAGTAGTAGTATTCCGGAGCTGATTGATATCCGTGAGCCTCGTCATGAAGGTCCCGAAGGGCACGATGATAGGCACGATGCTCGCCACGACTATAAAAGCCGTATTCGTGAGCACGTTCGTGCGCGTCAGATAATCGGTCGTGGAACCGATCGTGGGCGCTGTAGCCGTAATCTTCGTCATCGTGAGCAAGTGCAGGCACCACGGGCACACTCAGCACCAGCACGGCCGCCATCAGAAGAGCTTTTCTCGGGGTCATGGTCTTTCTCCATCCACTGTGGGAACCGAAAGCGGCCAGGCGCTATGGGCTCGCTAACCTTCAGTCCCCGGAGAATTTAAACGAGTTGATATGAACGCCGGCCGAACGGGAAGTTCAGCGACCGTTTAATTCGAAGCCTCCCGATCTTTGTTGCTACCAAATTGCCACATTCATAACTCGCGCCTGTCATCGGCCGCGCCTTGCGGCGGCGGGGGGCTGATGCTGGTGATGGATGTGCCATGACCCCGACGGGGTACCCGCCGGCCGTGCTGTTCCGACGGCAATCGCGAATTCTCCCTACGACCCATTCCAGAGGTTCGGGCGGTCTCGTTGCATAACCGCTTGACCCGGGAGTTACCTCCAAGGATTAGCGTTGGCCGGCTTCGATCCCGAAGAAAGGCGGCTACGACCATCCGCGAAGAGGATCAAATGAAAGCCAAAGTATTCAAAATCGAAGGCATGAACTGCGACGCCTGCGCCGGCACGATCAAGACCCTCATCGAAAAGGAACCCGGAGTGCAAATGGCGGCCGTCTTACATAGCGACCGGCAAGCCCGCGTGCTTTTCGATTCGAAATCGATCGATGAAGAGCATCTTGTCAACACGATCCAGAAGCCCGGCTTTCGGGTTGTAGGACGCGAATAGCTGACGTGACCGACTGCCGTCACTCTCTTTCTCATCCCGGCAACAGCTTCCGGAGATTCTGATGACCGCTTCAACCGCAACTGTTTCACCATTCGATCTTTGGAGCGAAGAGCCCTCGGCGAGACCCGATTGCCGGAAGATCCGCGCTCGGATTGGAGGTCTTCATTGCGCGCTCTGCACCGGCACCATCGAGAAGGCGCTCGGCCGAATGCCCGGGGTCGACAAGGTGGCCGTGAGCCTGACGCACGAACAGGCGCTGGTCGAATACGACCCCGCTGTCGCCCGTCCGGAGCAGTTGCTGCAAACTTTGCGCGATATCGGCTACACAATCTCCGACCCCCGCAAGCTCAGGGCCTTCGAAGAAGAGGAGCGCGATCTCGTCCGCGAGGCCCGGCGCTTTGTCCTCGCGGTGGTTCTCAGCGTCGCTGCGATTCCGATCATTGCCGACCCGGCCTTGGGATGGTTCGGTTTTTTGCCCGCGCTGGTTTGCCTCAGCCTTGGTGGCTTCGTTTTCCTGGTCCTGCGATCGAGCGGGTTGTGGACCGCTATTGGCGCATCGGTCGGGCTCACGATCATGGCGCTGAGCCTGCTTTATCTCAACCTCCATGGATACCTGACAGATGCAGCGCCGTGGCTTGCGGGCGCGCTGGCGTTTGTTCTTGTCTTCGGAGTTGGACAGCGCATTCTTTTTATGACCTTCCAGGCACTGCGGCGCGGCATCCTCAACCAGCATGTGCTTCTTGAGATCGGAGCTTTCGCGGGAATCGCCGGCGGGATTATCGGGCTCTTTCTTGATCGTTCAGGATATCCGACTGCGGCTTTCTTTGTGGCGGTGATGGTCGGCACTTATCACATTTTTTCGAAGTGGTTGTCGCTGATCGTAAAGACGCGAAGCGAGGAATTCGCGGGTTTGAGGAACAAGGAATGCATCTCACCAAAGAACAGCAGTGCCAGGTCGAGCTAAACCGCGCACGATACGAAGAGTTGAAGGCCGCGGGCCAGAAAAATGTTCCCAAGGCGCTACCTGGAAATACGACTCGCGACGCCGCTGCGCCAGTCGCATCCAAGGTCATCCGGCGCGAGATCGTGCCGGGCGGTTGGTATTGGACAACGCGATTGGACCGCGGCGATGCGTTGCGGCTGATCAATGTCACCGGAAGGGCATGCGTCAGTGTTCTCGCCTTGGAATGCCTACGATCAAAGCGAGCGCCTCAATCACGCCGATACCATCAAGGTGCAGTGGGGCGCGAACCTTCAAAAAGGTCGGGTCATCCTTTCTGACATGGGAGGGGTTCTTTTCAGCATCGTCGAGGAAACCAGCGGAAAACACGACACCGTTGTCGGAGGCTCCTCCCCGGAAAGCAACCGTACACACTACGGCGCCGAAGCCGTCCTGTTTATTCACGCGTCGCACAGACCGAGGGAGGCTGGAGCATTGCCTTGATCGGCGGCCTTGGCGCGGCGACGCTTGGTCTTGCTATTCTATTCTTCGTCATCAATATCATCGCGCGCCGCTTGCCGTTGCGTCCTGTTTTCATCGCGACCTCCGCATTCCTGTTCGCGATGGCGATCCTATTCATCGGTCAGGGAATCCAAGAGTTACAGGAACAGCAACTCATTTCCCATACGGAATTCCGCGGAAGCAAATGGCTCGACACGATCGGCCTCAATCCGACCCTTGAAGCGGCATCAGTACAGCTCGCGGTGGTCCTGTTTGCCGCCGCGACTTTCCTCATCCTGCAATATCGGGCTCGGAGTATCGCGAAATCGGGGGTCATGGCATCTCGGCCGGATCATTAAAGTGCGGCACGTGCCGGTGAAGTTGGTACAACCAATTGGAATATCCCTTCTTGCGGCAGCCCTTGATCCCGCTCACGCCCGATCAACCGTGGGCGGGAACGAACGAGGCTGGTGGAACAACCGCCCGAACAAAATGCCGAAAGGAGGATATCGGCGAACCGGCAAACGGTGGGCTTGTCGTGTGAATGCCCCGCTCGATTCGCGCCGTTCGAACGGCTGATCCGCGACCTTGCTTGCGTCACCCTTGAATTCCGCAAAGACTTGGGCATCGCGCCGTGGCGCACGGGAGGCTTCCCGACACTCAACGTCGGGGGTGCGAGCCAGCGGAGCGCTACCGCCTCTCCTCTCACAGTCGCGGATGGCATCGAGCCCCTCGGCCCGAAATTAGATGATATTCCTTGGCTTCAGGGACATCTGCGTCAGATCCTTCTTGTACGGCGACTCACCGACCTTGATCAGCGTGCCGCGTCCGAGCTTATAGCGGTAGTTGCCTGTGATCGGATCCGGCACGGCGTGACACACTGCATTCGCCTTCGCGAGGCTGTTGTTGAAATGCGCTTTGGCTACTCCAGGCCGGATTTCGTCGGACACGATCGCAACGGAAGTGAACTCGCCCCGGCCCGGGCGAATATGCCCGTTCTTCATTAATTCCGTGAAGGTCAGATCTTTAGCTTCGACGCCGACCGGTGCGCCGGTCTGGACGTAGACGGCATCGTTCACGACCTTGACGAAGTCGCCGGATTCTATGCCCCGCGGCCTCGCGTCGTCGGGATGCATGATGATCGCCGGATAAGGCCAGCGCGCGTTCAGGACGTCCTTGCGCTTGTCGTCGAAGCTTGATTGCCAGGTTTCGTTGACTCGCCCGTTGGTCACCCAGATCTCGTTCTTGTCCTTGCGCGGCTTGACGGCTTCGTAGAAATCGCTCCATCCGGGAAAACTCCAGCCTGTGCGCAGCAGCAACGCTTTGCCCGAAGGCGTATCGAACGCATAGAGAAAACGGCGGTCAGCGGACACATCCTCGATCTCCTCCCATCGATTGGCGGGATCATGCAGGCGCTTTGTTCCGATCAATTTGCCGTCATTGACCCTGATCGGCGTCTGAATGCCGGTCGTGCCATAGCCCCGAAGCGCTTCGTGGGCTCGAGCGCCGCGTCGCTTGGCGTCGGCGACGAGGGCATAATATTCAAGAACACCTCCGCGCGAGAAGCGGCCCGCTTCTTCGAAGACTTCGTTTGAGTCCTTCCAATCATATCCCTGGAAGCCCATTTTTCTTGCAAAAGCAGCAATCGCCCCCCAATCGGGCATTGCCTCGCCAGGTGCGTCGCTGAACTTTGCATAGAGCCGCAACCGCCGCTCGGAATTGCAGCGTGTCAGATCGTCCTCGCCCCAACCGGAGGCGGGAAGCACGATATCGGCGAAAGTGGTGTTAAGCGGTTCGACCGGATAGAGACCGACGCCGATGGGAAGCTCAAGCGCCTGTATCGGCTGGTCGAGGACGGCATGACAGAGATGGACGACGTCCTGAAGGATCGTCTCAACACCTTGAAGGCCGACCGGGACCGCGCCAAAGCGGCGCTCGAACGGGCCAAATCGCATTCATCGCAAGCCATCCAGATCGACCCCGCGTTGCTGGAGCAGTTCGGCCGAAGCATGCGTGAGAACTTTACCTCCGGATCGATTCCGTTCCGCAAGGCCTATCTGCAATCCCTCATCGAGGTGATCGAGGTGGACGATACCCAAATCCGCATCAAAGGCAGCAAAGACGTGCTCGAAAGAGCGGTCCTGGCCAGCCGGAATGGTGGGGCCGCTCCGGGTTCGCAGATGAGTACTGGGTGGCGCGCCCGAGGAGATTCGAACTCCCCGTCACGCCGCCCGTAGCTGGATCTGCTCCATCGCCCGGCCCTCTGCGTTCTTCAGAAAAGGCCAAATCCGTCCCGGCGGTTAGACCGGGGCGGTAAGTGAGTTATAATGAAAGTGGTTGCGGGGATAGGATTTGAACCTATGACCTTCAGGTTATGAGCCTGACGACCGACTGGCGGCATCGAACCGCTAGTCACGAGCGACCTATTCTGGCCGCCGGTCCAACCGCTAGAAAACTTCCCCAGATCAGGACCCAGACTGAAATGATTTTAAGTCTAGGCCAATTCCGACGATACCCTGAAACGCATTTGTTTTGAGCTATCGGGCGCATTAGCGAAAGATCGCACCATCGGACGAAACCACCGATTGACGCGCTAAGCTTTCCGTCTTTGCGACGCAAGGTAAGCCGCCCTTTCGTGGATATGCTGGCGGCGGCATGTTGCACGCATGGTTGGTAGCTTCACCACTTCATTGACCGTGGATCAAGAACCGGCGCGTCGGCGATATCGTCGCACTGATCGACGCCGCGCTGACGCAGGCCCGACGTGTCGGCTCCAATCCGGCGATCACTCCCGCGCCGGTCACTGCGGCGGCTGCTGCGCCAAGCGGGGCGCCGCTTTTTCGTCAACCGACGGGGCAGCATGAGGCCGATCAATTCGCGCCGCTTCGATCACGCACCCGAACTCCACGCGCTTTTCTTCCTCCGGCGAGTGCCGTTGGAGCGCTGGAAAGGCCGCTGGCTGATCGGCATCACTTGGATCGGCGACGACGTGAAGGGCCTCCTGGTGGCCAACAGCAATGCCATCCGGAGCGGCGATCGGGTCATTCTCGCCATGGTTTCGAGCGATGCCTCCGGCCGTTAACCCACAAAAACCGCAAATTCCGCCCGGGGAGGACGTTCTTGCCGTGGTCAGGGCGCTTGCCAAACTGCGAGCCCGGATAGATCATGAAGCAGAAATCGCGCGCCGATCACTTCAAGCCCGCGCGACCGAGCCGAGTGCATGATCCGCGTCGCCATCTACGCTCGTTTTTCGAGCGACCTGCAAAACGATAAATCAGTCGACGACCAGATCGCGTTCTGCCGCGAGGTCTGCGCTCGCAATGGCATGACGGTGGTGTTGACCTTCGAGGACCGCGCTGTGTCCGCATCGTCGGCAAAGAATCGTCCCGGCTTCATCGCGCTGATGCGCGCTGCGACGGCAAGGCTGTTCGACGTCGTCGTTGCCGAAGACATGGATCGCATTTTTCGCGACCAGGCCGATTATCACGCTGCTCGCAAGGAACTCGATTTTCTCGGCATCACCATCCATACCGCGACCGGGAAAGTGACCAAGATCGATGGCGCGCTGCGGGCATTGATGGGCGAAATGTATCTCGAAAACTTGGCGCTGCATGTACGGCGCGGACTCGAGGGCGTGATCCGCGACGGTCGCCACGCCGGCGGACGCGCGTATGGCTATTCCATCGTCCCGGGTTCGGCGGGCGAGCTCGTCATCGACGACGCGCAGGCCGGGATCGTGCAGCGAATCTTCGCGCGCTTTGTTGCCGGCGTCACGCCTCGCGCCATTGCTGCCGAACTCAATGCCGATCGCATTGCGGCGCCGCGCGGCACTAGGTGGAACGCATCTACCATCAATGGCAACAACGCGCGCGGCCACGGCATGCTGCTCAATGAGCTTTATGCCGGTCGTATCGTCTGGAACAAGGTGCGGATGGTCAAGGATCCGACCACGGGCAAACGGATCTCGCGAATCAATGCGAAGGAGCAGCATCGAATTACCGAGGCGCCGCAACTGCGCATCATCGATGATGTGACCTGGAACGCGGCGCAAGCCATTAAGCTGAAGCGCTCGCACCTCGGCGCGACTCAATCCCGCGCGCCACGGCGTCCGCTTTCGGGCTTGCTGCGGTGTGGATCCTGCGGCGGCGGAATGGTGTCGATCGGCAATCGCAAGCGGTCCGCGCGACTGCAATGTGGCACCTACAAGGAGAGTGGGTCCTGCACCAACAGCCGGAAGGTCAACCGCGACGCCATTGAAGCGGCCGTGTTTGCGGGACTGAAAGACGAGCTGTCCAATCCGATTGCGATTACAGAATACATTAAGGCCTATAACGACGAGCGGCGACGCCTTGCACGCGAAGCTGGCGACCAGATGAGCAAGCTGACACGCCGCAATGCCGAGATCTCACGCGAACTTGAGCGCTTGATCGACGCGGTAACGCAAGGCGTCGACCTCGCCACCTTGGTGCCGAGGATCAAGGCGCTTGAAATCGAGCGCGCCGATATAGACGGCAAGCTGAAATGCGCCAACGCGGCCGATATCGTCACACTGCATCCCGCTGCGATCGAGCAATACCGCGCCGATGTCGAAAGACTGGCCGCCCTTGCCGCCGAGCACAGCGACTTTGTGGAATCGGCGGAACTGATCGAAGCGGTGCGGCGGCTGGTGGCCGGAGTCATCATACACGCCGAACCGTACGGCCGAGGCTTCAACGTCGAAGTGCAGGGACGACTAGCACAATTGACGAATTCGGATTTGTTCCCGAGCCGTTCTGAGGGAGGGGGGATCAGTGGTAGCGGGAGAGGGACTCGAACCCCCGACCCCAGGATTATGATTCCCGTGCTCTAACCAGCTGAGCTACCCCGCCACGGCGTCCATCGTCTTGGGCTCAGTATGCCGCAGGCGCGAACGCGCGGCATATAAGAAGCAGGTCTTGGGCATGTCAAGCAAAGCCGCCCGCTGCGCCAAGTGCTTGCAAAACGCCCTTATTTGGGCCGGACGCTCTGATCGCCGCCGGGGCTGCCGGGCGGCGGAATCACCGGCGTATTGCCGGTATCGGGCGTCGGCGCGCGGATTTCAGGGTCCACGCCCGAGGGCGGGCACAACACGCCGTCGGATTTCGCCAATTTGTCGCCGAGCGGCTCGGCGCGCTGGCCGGTGGTGGTGCCTTCCGGGGCGACCGTGCCCTGCGGCGGCACCGGCTTCATCGGCGTGCAATCAGTGGCGAGTTGGGGCGCGGGCGGCGCTGTCTGGGGCGGAGGTGTCGCCGGCGCAGGCGGGGCCTGCGCGATCGCGGTGCCGGACGCAGCCATCAGCAGGCAGGAAATAGCGAGAGAGTATTTTATCCGCATCGATAGAAAACGACCATCCCGGGCGGAGGTTCCGCGCGAACATCCGCAATCTTCAGGATTTGCGATAGCGAATCAGCGAAAAGTGCCCCATCGGCGGCATCGGACGGCGTTCGGTCAGGCTGACGCCGCCATGTTTGGCGGCCCAATCGGTCAACCGCGCCCATGGAAATTCCGGCCTCCAGCCAAGCCGGCGGGCCAGCGGTGCGAACGCCCGTTCGAAGATTCGCCGCGGACCGCTTTCGGCGCCGATGTGGTTGACCAGGATGAGTTCACCGCCGGGCTTCAGCACGCGGATGAAATCATCCAGCGTCGCTTCGGGATCCGGCACCGCGGTGATGACATATTGCGCCACCACGGCGTCGAAAAACGAATCCGGGAACGCCAGATTCTTGGCGTCCATCACCGCGAGCGTTTCGACATTGCTGAGGCCGAGGGCGCGGACGCGCTTAAGCGCCCGGCGCAACATCGGCTCGGAAATATCGACGCCGCATAATCTGGTTGTGCGTGAATAATCCGACAGCGACAGTCCGGTGCCGACACCGACGTCGAGAATGCGGCCGCCGATCTTGTCGGCCTCCGCAATGGTCGATT
>Ga0137377_10004173_pt1 | contig 11344 bp, 9 predicted proteins | sample SagtaG_22_FD_104815 | JGI IMG/M metagenome (GOLD analysis project Ga0137377, IMG submission 104815) | Vadose zone soil microbial communities from Sagehorn Ranch, Mendocino, California, USA - Sage2_L_40_16 metaG | ecosystem: Environmental > Terrestrial > Soil > Vadose zone | place: USA... | reverse complement strand
GCTGATCGAGCCGGAACGCGCGATCCGGACCGAAGCGCTCGGTCTTTCGCCGCCCGTCCATGGCGCCGACGGCACCCCCTATCGCATCGAATACGGCGTGCGGGCGAGCACGTCCGCCCCTGTGCTCTGGATCGAGGAAACCGGCTGCTGGTTCGTCGGCCCCGACGGCAAGCCGTCGCGCGCGCAAGGCATCGTTCGCATTAACAATGAACGCCACGCGCGCGACGAACAGCTCCTGAAGCTGTCGCGCAATGACCCCCTGACCGGCGAGTTGAACCGCACCCACCTGATCGCAGCGCTGGCCGAAACCATCGAGGAAGCCCAGCGCTTCCGCACGTCCTGCGCCTTTATGCTGATCGGGATCGATCATCTGGCGCGCATCAACGATGCGTTCGGTTTCGACGTCGCGGACGCGGTGATCTCGGACATTGCCGGGCGCATCCGCTCCCGCCTGCGCGTCGGCGACATTCTCGGCCGTTTCTCCGGCAACAAGTTCGGGCTGATCCTGAAGAACTGCACCGTCGACGACATGAACATCGCCGCCGAGCGTTTCCTGGCCGGCATCCGCGACGACGTGGTGCCGACACGGTCCGGCCCGGTCTCGGTCACGGTCTCGATTGGCGCCGTCGGCGTGCCGCGCTATGCGCGTTCGACCGACGAAGCGATCAACCGCGCCCACGAAACGCTCGACGCCGCCAAACGGCGCCGCGTCGGTTCCTTTGCCACGTGGCGGCCGAATGTCGAGCGCGATGCCCAGCGCCGCGTCAATATCCGCGTGACCGACGAGATCGTCACCGCGCTCAACGAGCGACGGATCGTGATGGCGTTCGAACCGGTGGTCGCAGCCGTCTCGCGCAATGTTGCGTTCTATGAATGCCTGATCCGCATGGAGCGGGATGACGGCCGCGTGCTGTTGGCGCCCGACATCGTTCCGGTCGCGGAACGGCTCGGCCTGATCCGGCTGGTCGACCATCGCGTGCTCGAACTCGTCGTCGCCGAACTCGCCAATGCGCCCGGCGTGCAGCTCAGCCTCAACATCTCGCCGGATACCACGATGGATCCGGATTGGTGGGCCTCGATCGAATCCCTGATGCGCGCGCATCCCGGCGTCGCCGAGCGGTTGATCGTCGAGATCACCGAGACCGTGGCGATCCAGGATCTCGACGATCTGCGCGGCTTCGTGATGCGGCTGAAGAACTTCGGCAGCCGTATCGCGATCGACGATTTCGGCGCGGGCCATACCTCGTTCCGGAACCTGCGCAAGCTCGGGGTGGATATCGTCAAGATCGACGGCGCCTTCGTGCAGAACATCGCGCGCTCGGCGGACGATCGCGCCTTCGTGCAGACGCTGATCGATCTGGCGCGGCGGCTGCAGATCAAGACGGTCGCCGAATGGGTGCAGGACGAAGAGGCGGCCAGCCTGCTGCGCGACTGGGGTTGCGACTATATCCAGGGGCGGCTGATCGGGCTCGCTTCAGCGGATCGGCCGTGGGATGCACAGCCGGACGAGGCGCTGCCGGCGGCGGGCTGATCGCACGCCTGTGCGGACCGGTATGGCGCGCGTGGCGCTGCATCGCCAGGCGGGGAGCTTCTCTCAATCGATGAACGCGTCTTGGGCCACGAGCTGCGGGGCCGGCAAACGCGTTCGACTCCCCCTGTAAAGGCGACGCCCTACGCCGATGGGGACCTTCGGAAAGCCTGACGACGCGGTTGACTAGCCAGCCTGTTGTTCTGACGCGTTTTCTTCACGCGAACCGGTACTCACTTCGCGCGAAAACGCTCTAGCGCTTTCGCAAGCGATCCCGCAGGTGGCGAAAAAAGAAGAACCTATTCTTCCTTCTTCGTCGGCTCCGTCGACATGCGGTCAAGCCGTTCCTGCATCTCCTTCATCTGCCGCCGCAGGTCGTCGATATTGTCCTCTGCCGGCGGCGTAGAATCCGGTGCCTTCTCCGATTCATTCGCGCCGCTTCGCGGCGGCACGAACGGCTTAAACATCGAGAAGGTCTGCTGGAACAGCTCCATGTTACGGCGGACATGCTCTTCGAGGGGCGCAAACGGGGTACCGCTGAACGTGTTGGCCAGCTGTTTGCGGAATTTTTCCTGCTCGCGCGTCAGCGTATCGATCGATTGTTCAAGATATTTCGGCACCACCATCTGCATGCTGTCGCCGTAGAAGCGGATCAGCTGCCGCAGGAAGGTGGTCGGCAGCAGGTTCTGCCCGGCCTTGTTTTCCTGCTCGAAGATGATCTGCGCCAGCACCGAGCGGGTAATGTCGTCACCAGTCTTGGCGTCATAGACGAGGAAGTCTTCGCCCTCCTTCACCATCGCCGCGAGATCCTCCAGCGTCACATAGGTGCTGGTGCCGGTATTATAGAGCCGCCGGTTTGCGTATTTCTTGATCGTGGTGGGTTGGTCTGATTTCGCCATCATGGGCTCACACATGCAAACCGAGGAGAGGGAACCCAACGGCATTCGCCGCAGGGCAAACGGGCTATGCATCGCAACAAAATAAGCATTTTCAAAGAGGTTCGGCTACCGTTTTGTGCACCACGGTTAATTCCAGGGCACTTTTTTATTGCGCAGCAATTTTCGGGGGCAGTTGCGAGAAAGAGTGGCCAGGGCAGCGTGGTGGCGCTGGACTTCTAATTAGCGAGGGTAATTTCCGAGAGAAGGCTCCGTCCGAGCCCAAACCTGCAAGGCGCGCCAATTTGAATGCGCCCCCGGGCAAATCGGGCCGGCCGCTGATTGACATGCCTCAACGAGGTCAACAGGATGAGGTGAGAGACTGGCCGGCCATTCCGGCGTCCGTCGATTTCAAAAAACCTCAAGACCCAGGAGAGATGCTCATGTCAGACGATGTCGTCATCGTCAGCGCCGCCCGCACCCCGGTCGGAAGTTTCAACGGTGCGTTTGCCACCATGCCGGCCCACGACCTCGGCGCCATCGCCATCAAAGCCGCGCTGGAGCGCGCGGGCATTGAGCCGGCGCGGGTGTCCGAAGTGATCATGGGTCAGATCCTGACCGCAGCCCAAGGCCAGAACCCGGCCCGCCAGGCCTCGATCGCCGCCGGCATCCCGGTGGAAAGCCCCGCCTGGGGCGTTAACCAGTTGTGCGGCAGCGGCCTGCGCACCGTGGCGCTGGGCTACCAGGCGCTGCTCAACGGCGATTCCGAAGTCGTGGTTGCAGGCGGCCAGGAATCCATGAGCATGGCTCCGCACGCGCAGTACCTGCGTAGCGGCGTCAAGATGGGCAACCTTGAGTTCATCGACACCATGATCAAGGACGGACTGTGGGACGCCTTCAACGGCTACCACATGGGCAACACCGCCGAGAACGTCGCCCGGCAATACCAGATCACCCGCTCGCAACAGGACGAATTCGCGGTGTCCTCGCAGAACAAGGCCGAGGCCGCGCAGAAGGCGGGCCGGTTCAAGGAGGAGATCGTGCCGGTCACGATCAAGAGCCGCAAGGGCGACATCGTTGTCGATGCCGACGAATATCCGCGCCATGGTGCGACCCTGGATGGCATGGCCAAGCTCAGGTCGGCCTTCGAGAAAGACGGCACGGTGACCGCAGGTAATGCCTCGGGCATCAATGACGGCGCCGCTGCCGTCGTGTTGATGACCGCCAAGCAGGCGGCCAAGGAAGGCAAGAAGCCGCTCGCCCGGATCGTGTCCTGGGCGCATGCCGGCGTCGATCCCAAGATCATGGGCACCGGGCCGATCCCGTCGTCGCGCGCGGCGCTGAAGAAGGCCGGCTGGACCATCGGCGACCTCGATCTGATCGAGGCCAATGAAGCCTTCGCGGCGCAAGCCTGCGCCGTCAACAAGGACCTCGGCTGGGATACGTCGAAGGTCAATGTCAACGGCGGCGCGATCGCGATCGGCCATCCCGTCGGCGCGTCCGGCGCGCGCGTGCTGGTCACGCTGCTGCATGAGATGCAGAAGCGCGACGCCAAGAAAGGCCTCGCGACGCTGTGCATCGGCGGCGGCATGGGTATCGCCATGTGCGTAGCACGCGACTAAGATGTGCGTAGCACGCGACTAAAAGGTCAGCGGATTGCGAAAAGATTGGCTCTTCGCAACTGCAAACTGCTCCACTAAAAAGAGAAACGCCCGGAAGCCTCCGGGCGTTTTGTTGTTGATGTTCGTCAAACCGGTCGCATAATCCGCTGTTAAAAAACAAAATCGGCTCACGGGCATGATCCGAAAAAAGTGAGTGGCTCGTGCGCGAACAGTAACGTGGGGCATGATCCGGAAAAGTGGGTACCGGTTTTCCGAAAAGATCATGCTTAAACAAAAGATAGAGCGCGATGGATGATTTATCCTCAAATCATCGCGTCCTACGCCGCCAAGGGAAGGATTCGACATGGAACGTGTTGCGTTGGTCACGGGAGGCACGCGGGGCATCGGAGAGGCGATCTCCAAGGCGCTCAAGGCGGCGGGCTACAAGGTTGCCGCGAACTATGCCGGCAATGATGCGGCGGCGGAGAAGTTCAAGGCCGAGACCGGCATCGCGGTCTACAAATGGGACGTCAGTTCGTTCGATGCCTGCGCCGCGGGCGTCAAGAAGGTCGAGGCCGATCTCGGACCGGTCGAGGTGCTCGTGAACAACGCCGGCATCACGCGCGACGGCGCGTTCCACAAGATGACGATCGAGCAGTGGACGGCCGTGATCAACACCAATCTCGGCTCGCTGTTCAACATGACGCGCCAGGTGATCGAAGGCATGCGTGGGCGCAAATTCGGCCGCGTCATCAACATCTCCTCGATCAACGGCCAGAAGGGCCAGTTCGGCCAGGTCAACTATTCCGCGGCTAAGGCGGGCGACATCGGCTTCACCAAGGCGCTCGCGATCGAGAACGCCAAGGGCGGCATCACCGTGAACGTCATCTGCCCGGGTTATATCAACACCGAAATGGTGCAGGCGGTGCCGAAGGACGTGCTGGAAAAGGCCATCCTGCCGCTGATCCCGATCGGCCGCCTTGGCGAGCCCGATGAGATCGCGCGCGCCGTGGTGTTTCTCGCCTCCGATGATGCCGGCGCCATCACCGGCTCGACGCTGACGATCAACGGCGGGCAGTACATGACGTGACGCCGAAGGCGTCATTCCGGGATGGTGCGTAAGCACCAGGCCCGGAATCTCGAGATTCCGGGTTCACTCGGTTTCCTCGCGCCCCGGAATGACGAAATCCATGACTTCCAGCTCCGCGACGCTGATCGGATTGACCGCGATCCTGATGTGGTCGCTATTGGCCGTGATGACGGTGGCGACCGGCACGATCCCGGCTTTCCAATTGGCGGCGATGACATTTGCAGTCGGCGCGTTGGTGGGATCGCTGGGCTGGATCGGACGGCCCGACGCGATCGGCGCATTGGCGCAACCGCCGCGCGCATGGATCGTCGGCGTCGGCGGGCTGTTCGGCTATCACGCGCTATATTTCCTGGCGCTGCGCTTTGCGCCGCCGGCCGAGGCGGGGCTGTTGAACTATCTCTGGCCGCTTCTGATCGTGCTGTTCTCCTCGCTGTTGCCGGGCGAGCGGCTGGCGCCGCATCATGTCATCGGCGCCGCGCTCGGCCTTGCCGGCACCGTGCTGCTGTTTTCCGGCAATCGCAGCGGCGACTTCGCTCCGGGCCAGGTGCCGGGACTGATCGCGGCGTTCGTCGCAGCCTTCGTCTGGGCGAGCTACTCGGTGATGTCGCGCCGGTTCAAATCGGTGCCGACGGATGCGGTTGCAGGATTTTGTGCCGTGACGGCTCTCCTTGCCGCGCTGGTGCATTTTCTGATCGAGGACACGATCTGGCCCGACGCGCCCCTGCACTGGCTCGCGGTCATAGCCCTCGGCATTGGGCCGGTTGGCGCCGCGTTTTACGCCTGGGACATCGGCATGAAGCGCGGCGACATCCGCGTGCTCGGTGCGGCGTCTTACGCGACGCCGTTATTGTCGACGACGTTCCTGGTTCTCGCCGGGTTTGCGAAGCCGAGCGCGACAATCGCACTCGCCGCGGCCCTGATCGCCGGCGGCGGCCTCATCGCCGCGAAAGACATGCTGCGGAAACGCTGAAGCGTTAGGGCATGATCCGGAAAAGTGGGTACCGGTTTTCCGAAAAGATCATGCTCAAACAAAAAGACAGAGCGAGATGACGATTCGAAGAAAAGTCGTCACGCTCTAGGGCTTCCAATCCCTCGGCGCCAGTTCAAAGCTCGCAAATTCGAACGCGGGCGCAACGGTGCATCCGACCAGCGTCCAGTCGCCGGTGGTCCCGGCACATTGCCAGGCGGACGCCGGCACGATGGCCTGGGGCCGTTCGCCGGCGGCGATGTCGGGGCCCAGCCTGACCGTGTGTCCCGGGCAGCCATCATTGGCGATCCGCAAGTCGAGCGGGCTGCCGGCGTAATAGTGCCAGACCTCGACTGCGTCGATGCGATGCCAGTGCGAGCGTTCGCCCCGCGCCAGCAGGAAATAGATCGCGGTAGAGCACGAACGTCCGCTGGCGTCCGCTCGCGTGTCGCGAAACGTCTCGCGATAATACCCACCTTCGGGATGCGGCCTTAGTTCGAGGCGCGCGATGATGTCGGCGGCGGTCGGCATCTCTGCCCCCAAGGATTTGTCCATCAGGATTTGGCCATCAGGATTTGTTCTTGCGTTCGCGCAGCTCGCGGAACACGTCCACGGGGCTCGCGCCCTTCATGTGCAGCTTCTGTGCAACCGAGGGTTCGTCGGCGCGCAGGAAGACGTTAGCTTTCTTCTCTTCGCCGAGCGAGACCGGAATCGTTGGCTTGTTGGCCGCGCGCAGCCGAGCGACTTCCTCGGCCCGGGCCTGCAGCGCGGCATTGTCAGGCTCGACGGTCAGCGCGAATTTGACGTTGGAGGCGGTATATTCGTGACCGCAATAAAGCTTGAAGTCGTCGGGCAGCGCGCGCAGCTTCAGAAGCGAATCCCACATCATCGGATAGGTGCCCTCGAGCACCCTCCCGCAGCCAATCGAAAACAGCGTGTCGGCGGCAAACAGTGCCTTTTCGCCGTCGAACACGTAAGAGACGTGATCGAGCGTGTGGCCCGGCGTTTCCAGGACCCGCGCCAACAGGTTCCCGACCTTGACGACGTCACCGTGACCGGCGCGCACATCGACATTGGCGATCTTGGTGGACTTGTCGTGCGGCGCGACCACGCGGCAGCTATATTTCTGCTTCAGCTCGGCGACGCCGCCGACATGGTCGTGATGGTGATGGGTGATCAGAATATCCGAAAGCTGCCAGCCCTCGCGTTCCAGCGCCGCAATCACGGGGCCGGCTTCCGGCGCGTCGATCGAGGCGGTCGCCTTGGTTTCATGATCGTGAATGAGATAGCCGAAATTGTCGGCCAGGCAGGCGAAAGTGCAAATCTCGGCGGCCATGTTATCTCCATCGAAAGGAACCGGGCGCGGCCCCGACTTTACGCCCCAGAGATATGGCGTTAACGCTGACGGGGCAATGCAATATTCCGCGCGCTGGGCCCGTCCGCGCCATGTTAGATTAGGGGATGAACATCGACGTCATCGACCTGCGCGACTTCTATTCCCAGCGCCTCGGTATCGTCGCGCGGCAATTGATCAATCGCGGCCTCCGGGCGCGTTGGCCGCACGCGGATGGCCAGCGTGTGCTCGGCATCGGCTATCCGACGCCCTATCTCGGCCTGTTCCGCGAGGATTCCGAGCGCTGCATCGCCTTCATGCCGGCGGCGCAGGGCGTGTTGAAATGGCCGACGGCGCGGCCGACGCTCGCAGCCTTGATCGATCAGTTTTCAATGCCGTTGCCGGACGCCGCCATCGATCGCGTCCTTTTGGTCCATGCGCTGGAACTGTCGGACGATCCGGAAGGGCTGTTGCGCGAGGTGTGGCGGGTGCTGGCGCCATCGGGGCGAATGATCGCGGTCGTTCCGAACCGGCGTGGGGTATGGACCCGCACCGACCATACGCCGTTCGGTCACGGCAGGCCTTACTCGCGCTCGCAGATTACGCAGTTGCTGCGGCAGACCTGGTTTACCCCGGCGGGGTGGGGCGAGGCCTTGTTCATGCCGCCGTTCGCCGGCGGCTGGTTCTTGCGCTCTGCGATGGCGTGGGAGCGCGTCGGCGCGGCGCTGTCGCTGCCGGTTGCCGGCGTGCATATCGTGGAGGCCACCAAGCAGGTCTACCGCGCGATTCCGGCAAAACGCGAACGCACGCGACTCATTCCCGCGTTGGAGCCGGTGCTGGTGCCGTCGTCGACCGCGACGCGGGGATAGGCCGGATTGCTCCGCGGGACAAAAGTACCAAAAAAGTACATGGGCGGGCAAAGGCGCCCTTGCGCCGCGCCCACCATCTATTCCTCGAATGAGAAGTCGGTATGCGGAGCCTGTCATCGAGCGCGTTCGCGCGACCCGTTGGCATTGCCAACCCTGCGAACGATTGGCAACGAACGACTGAGCCTGCTCACTCGCCCGAGTTGACATCCTCGCTGGAGGCGGGGGCTTGCGGCGCAGCCATGCCTTCGGGCCGCGGCCCATGCGGACGGCGGCGCCGCCTCGGGAAGCGTTCGCCGCCGCCATTGCCCTCATATCCACCTTGGCCGCCGTTGATCTGCGGCTGCGGTCCGGTGATGAACGACGGCAGACGATCGACGCCGCCATTGTCCGCGACCACGGGTTGCGGTTGCGGCTGCGGCTGATATTGCGGCTGCGGACGATGTTCGCGCGGCTGCTGCTGCTCGCGCTGATAGGGCGGTTGCGCGTCGCGGGCATAGGGTTGGGGCTGTGCCGGCACGAAGCCGGGCTCCTGCCCGAAATTCGAATATCCGTCGCCGTCATCGTCGCCGTCGTCGGAAGTCGTCACTTCGTCGGAGCGCGGTTGCGGCTGGTTCTGACGGAATTGTTCCTGGGCGGCGGCGATCAGGCGGAAATAATGTTCGGCGTGCTGATAGTAGTTCTCGGCCGCCACGGGATCGCCGGAAGAACGCGCGTCGCGCGCAAGCTGCACGTATTTTTCCGCGACGTGGGAGGCGGTACCGCGGATCTTGATATCAGGCCCGTTGGACTCAAACACCCGGGTCATCGGGTTTTGGCCGCGCCGGTTATTGTTGTTGTTATTATTATTGTTCCGGTTACGCATCCGCTTATTATTTTGACCGTTTCTCATGTCCTGCCTTTATTCCAGCCCTGAGTTAAAGCACTGAATTTTGAGTTGCGACCGATAGTTGCGAGTGACCGAGCACGTGACCCGGCACGCGCCTTGCGTGCACCGCGTTTCGGTGCCGTCCCAAGTCATGACGATTACGTCGACAGTCGCGTTCAACAAAGACGCGTTCCCCTCCGCCAACGCCGTCGGCGAACTTTCGTTCAGCTTGTCAATACAAGCGCTGTGTTCTTGCGTTGGTCTTCAAGCGCAATATCAGGCTTTCGTTCGCTTGCGGCCCTCGGAAGCGGCGCCAGCTCTTTATAAGCCATCGCGCTCAACCGGACCTGCGTTTTGGAACCTTCTACCCGGCGAGGCTCTCACCTTGCGAGAGCTGGCTGTCGCCCGTACCACTACGGGGCCTGCACCGATGTTGTGGGCGAAACGTAGTCGCTCCCGGGGAATATTCCAAGTGGTTTTTGTGTCACATCCGGCCTTTTATGGCGGTATCTTTCGGCCCGAAACGGCCCTCGGAATGCCCGCCAGGTCGGTCGTGGGCGGACGCTCGACAGTTAGCCCGGCCGCCGTCATCAAACCTTCAATCTCGCCGCTCTGGCCGCGCCCGGCCTCCACGACGAGGGTTCCTCCAGGCTTGAGCAATCGCACTGCTTGCGGCACCAAAGCGCGGTAGGCATCGAGGCCGTCCGCGCCGCCGTCGAGAGCTGCCGACGGATCATGGTCGCGCACCTCAGTTGCGAGACCGGCAATGTCCATGGACCGAATATAGGGCGGATTCGACACGATGCAATCGCAGGGGCCCGATAGCGCCGCAGCGTAATCGCAAGCCACGAACAACGCACGTGGCGCAAGGTCGAGATCTGCGGCGTTGCGACGCGCCGTTTGCAGGGCGCTCAAACTGATATCGGTGCCAACACCGATCGCGTTGGGCAGCTCGTGCAGAAGCGCCAGCAGAATCGCGCCCGAACCGGTGCCGATATCGACAATACGCAAGGCGCGATTCGCTGGCCATGCACGCAACGCTTCCAGCGCGACCTCGACCACGGTTTCGGTGTCCGGCCGCGGCACCAGCGTCGCGGCGGATAGTTGCAGCGCCAGCCCCCAAAATTCCTTTTGGCCGAGAATGCGCGCGATCGGCTCGCCTTTGACGCGGCGATGCGCGAATGCTTCGATTCTCGCAGCCTCCGTGGCGGTGACGCGCCGCGACGCCGACGCGATCAGCCCGGTGAGATCGAGCTCGACGGCTGTGCCCACCAGCATCCGCGCGTCAAGCTCGGCGGACTCGATGCCGGCTGAGTGGAATCGCTTCGCCAGCGCGCGCCGCGCAGCTTCAACGCTTTGCCCTGCGAAGGTGTCGGTCACATCACGCCGCGGCGTTCGTGTCACGCCGCGGCGCCTTGGGCGGCGAGCTGCGCGGCCTGATGCTCGGTGGTCAGCGCGTCGATCAATTCGCCGAGCGCCTCCCCCGAGATCACCTGCGGCAGCTTGTAGAGGGTCAAGTTGATGCGGTGGTCGGTGACGCGGCCTTGTGGGAAATTATAGGTGCGGATGCGCTCGCTTCGGTCGCCGGAGCCGACTTTCTCGCGGCGGTCGGCGGAGCGCGCCGCGTCCACCCGCTGGCGTTCGGCATCATAGATGCGCGAGCGCAGGATGTTCATGGCGGAGGCGCGATTCTTGTGCTGCGAACGGCTGTCCTGCATCATCACCACGATGCCGGTCGGGATATGGGTGATGCGGATCGCCGATTCCGTCTTGTTGACATGCTGGCCGCCCGCGCCTTGTGCGCGCATGGTCTCGATCCGCAAATCATCGTTCTTGATGTCGACATCGACATCCTCGACCTCGGGTAGCACGGCCACCGTCGCGGCGGAGGTGTGAATGCGCCCCTGCGTCTCGGTGTCGGGCACGCGCTGCACCCGATGCGCGCCGGATTCGAATTTCAGCTTCGCGAAGGCGCCGCGGCCCTGCACCTCGGCGATGATCTCCTTGTAGCCGCCCATGGTACCTTCGCTGGCGGAGATCACGTCCACCTTCCAACCCTGGAGATTGGCGAAGCGCTCATACATCCGGAACAGGTCGCCGGCGAACAGCGCGGCCTCGTCGCCACCGGTGCCGCCACGGATCTCGAGGATCGCGTTCTTGCCGTCGCTGGGATCGCGGGGCAGGAGCAGGATCTTCAGCGCCTGCTCGGCGACGGT
>Ga0137377_10004169_pt1 | contig 11353 bp, 8 predicted proteins | sample SagtaG_22_FD_104815 | JGI IMG/M metagenome (GOLD analysis project Ga0137377, IMG submission 104815) | Vadose zone soil microbial communities from Sagehorn Ranch, Mendocino, California, USA - Sage2_L_40_16 metaG | ecosystem: Environmental > Terrestrial > Soil > Vadose zone | place: USA... | reverse complement strand
CGCAGAATCGGGCCGGGGATTTTTGCGCCGAAGCTGAGTGAGATTCCCTCGACCGGCTGAATCTGTATCGCCAATTGATTGGAGTGCTTGTGGACAGGCGCATTGCGGAAGAGCACGAATGGGGTTTTCTTAAACTGAATCGTAATCTCAGTGTGGCGCTTGGCGAGACGCTTCCCCGTCCTTAAGTAGAACGGCACGCCAACCCAGCGCCAATTGTCGATGTTCAACTTGAGTGCGGCAAAAGTTTCTGTCCTCGATTCCGGTGAAACTCCTGGCTCGGTCCGATAAGCCTTGACCCGCTCATCCCCGACAGAACCTTCGCCATATTGCCCACGCACGCTGTATTGCAGGACATCTTCTGAGGCCAGCGGCTGAATAGCGTTCAGGACCTTGGCTTGTTCGCTGCGAACAGCATCAGCATGAAACGAGACCGGTGATTCCATGGCGGTCAGGCTCAGAAGCTGCATTACATGGTTGGGCACCATGTCGCGCAGAGTTCCCGCGGTATCGAAATATCCGCCACGCTGTTCAACGCCGACGGTCTCCGCATTGGTGATTTGCACGTGGTCAATGTAGCGGCGGTTCCAGATGGGCTCGAAGATGGCGTTGTCAAAACGAAAGACCAAGATATTCTGCACCGTCTCTTTGCCGAGGTAATGATCGATGCGATAAATCTGATTTTCCGCGAGCACCGCTTTGATTTGTCGGTTCAACGCGCGAGCAGAATCGTAGTCGTTGCCGAAAGGCTTCTCAATAATGACTCGCCGCCAGTGGCCATTGTCCTGGCTAGAGAGGCCAATGCCGCCCAGCTTCTCGACGATGGACGCAAAGAATCTTGGCGAAGTCGCCAGATAAAAGAGGTAGTTGCCCGCGGTATTGTGCTGCTGATCGATCTGGCCGAGCCGGGCACTAACCATGGAGTACGTGGCCGGATCGGAAAAATCACCACACTGATAATAGAGCCGCTGCTGGAACCAGTCCCAGGCTTCGGTACCGCGGTCTTCTGCTGGCAAAAAAGAAGTGACTTGGCTGCGAAATTGTTCCTCAGCAAGTTGGTCAACGGCGACTCCCAGGATGGCGAAATTTTTCGGGAGGAGCGAAGCCTTCACCAGATTAAAGAGCGCAGGAACGAGTTTTCTTTTCGTGAGATCACCCGACGCGCCAAACAGCACCATCGCGCACGGGCCCGCTGCCTGGCCGAAGTGTGGTGTTCGCTCGTCTTGAGTGGTGGTTGCGGCAGTCGCCATGGCTGGGATTCGGGCTGCCGAAATATTCTAGGCTCCTGGCGGAGAGAATGCCGGAAAAATGTTTTCGCGCGAGGGTCATCCTTGTCCTCCGCAACTAGGCAGTGTTTTGGTAGGATTCGACGAGCCTGAACTCACCTGAATGCTCACGACACTTGCCATTTCCAATCATCGCTCTCTGCGCAACCTGATCGTTCCGTTGGGCCGATTGAATGTAATTACTGGGCCAAATGGAAGCGGCAAATCAAGTGTATCGAGCACTGCGGCTCCTGGCCGATACAGCGCAGGGGCGAGTTGTCACATCCCCTTGCACGTGAGAGTAGTCTTCAATCCACGCTGCGGGCAGGGCCGGAATCAATCTCACGGGCGGTGAAGCGGGGTGACTACCCAGTTCAGGGCACGAGAAGAAAGCATCCCGTAAACTTGCGTCTGGGTTTTGCGGGCGACGAGTTTGGATACTGGTCGACCTGGGACTTCTAAGCCCTATAGTACCTCTGCATTCAACCTAGATCCCGAGATCAAGCAAGAGTACATCTGGCATGGGGCAACGCTTCGTCCCTCAACTACGCTCGTGGACCGGCACGGCCCGATTGTGCGTATTCGTAGCGAGAATAATGGCTGGAATATCGTTGCCGACTCACTCGCGGCCTTCGACAGCATGATGATGCATGTTGCTGATCCGCGAAACGCGCCGGAGTTGCTCCTCTTGCGCGAGTCAATTCGCGCGTGGCGCTTCTATGATCACTTCAGGACGGATGCAGACGCACCTGCGCGTTTCCCCCCAGATCGGCACTCGCACTCCAGTCCTGGGCAACGACGGCTCCGACCTCGCCGCAGCCATCGAGACCATCCAAGAGATTGGCGACAGCAATGCACTCGATACAGCAGTCTCCGATGCTTTTCACGGCAACAGGCTCTGAGTTGCAAATAATTCAGGGCGGTTCGCGCTCGCTATGGAACAGCGCGGGATGCTCAGACCGCTGGATGCAGCGGAGCTTTCTGACGGAACGCTACGCTATGTGCTTTGGATAGCCGCGCTGCTAACGCCGCGGCCTCCGGCAGTCATGGTGTTGAACGAACCCGAGACGAGCCTGCACCCCGATCTGCTAGGGGCGCTGGCGCGCTTAATCTCTCGAGCTTCGGAGAAGTCGCAGGTTATCGTGGTCACTCACGCCGCAAAGCTCATTGCAGCCCTGTCCGAGCAGCCGGGAATTAACCCTATTGTGCTCGAAAAGAATTTCGGGGAAACCTCAATCGCGGGCATGAAACGAATGAACACTCCGGCGTGGCACTGGCCGGGGCGGTGAGGTTCTTATTTACTGCGGGTCAACTTGGAACGTTTGTGGAGTTCCCGTGCGGAGACGGCTGCAACCTTACCGTCGCGCAAAATGTAAAGAGGCAATCCTAGCCGGGCGTGTTCTTCAATTACTTCATCAACAGCTTCCTTGAAAGCCATTAGTGCGCGCGTCTCCATTGGTAATCGAAGAACGCGTTTAGAAACTGTTTTCACTTTCGACATAGCGCGCGATGATGGCTTGTTAAGACTCACGGTTCATTATACGCAGACGGCCCTCTCGCTCCATCGAAATTAACTCGGGGGCTGCGCTGAGTTGTCAAACAAGTACCAGGAATCGGCCAGGGGGCGATACTCGGCGAAGAAATTTCTGATCGAGCGTCCAAACCGGCGCCGGACTATGGATTCCGGCACATCGTGCCCGCCCTTTGCCACGCGTTCCCCAACTCTTGACAACGCGACTTCAGCGGCTCCAACCCACAAGAAGAAGAAGTGGAGCTTGTAGCCCTGATTCTTAAGCTGCTGAATAAATCTCAGATAACTCCGACCTGACAATGTGGTCTCGAACGCAAATGGCAATCGTCTTTGTCCATAGAATTTGATCTCACTCAGCATCAGCCGGCCTGCGCGTACCGCCGCAGCTTCGGGAGAGAACGGAGATATGCCGGCTGCAATCAGGTCTGCGTTGATGAAGTTTTTGCAATCTGCGTACTTGGGCAGGAAATTTTGTGCGAACGTCGTTTTACCGGCTCCATTCGGTCCCGATGATGTAAAGATCCATGAGCCTTCTATGCTAACCAATTGTCGAACACCGATCTTCCGTCAACGAACACCAAGCCGCGGTCGGCGACGGTTCTACATCAGCCACAGCGCATCCACATCCACAATCACATTCGTCCGCGGGATGTTTTCTTTCGCCACTTGCGCCAGCATTTCCCGCAGCAGCGAATTCAACTTCTGACGGCTTGGGGACTTCAGAATGAAGTGATAGCGGTAATCGCGCTTCAGTCGCTCGATGGGCGCAGCGGCAGGGCCGAGCACGCGCACTCCTTCATGGCGCGTTTTTTCGAACCAGCGGCCGAGCGCGCCTGACCAGCGGAGCGTGTCGTCGAGTTTTGCGCTGCGGACCATCACGTTGGCAAGTGAACTGTAAGGCGGATAGTGCATCCAGCTGCGGAAACGGAGTTCCTTTTCGTAGAAGCCTGCGAAATCGTGCTGCGCTGCGTACTGCACGGCGTAGTGCTCAGGAAAATAAGTTTGCAGCACTACTTTGCCCGGGACTTCCCCGCGTCCGGCGCGCCCGGCTACCTGAGTGAGTAGTTGAAAGGTGCGCTCGGCGGCGCGGAAGTCGGGCATGCCCAGCGCCATGTCTGCGCCGACAACGCCAACCAGCGTCACTCCGTGAATATCGTGACCTTTGGCGATCATCTGGGTGCCAACCAGCAGGTCCAGTTCGCCCGTGTCCGGCGCGTTCAGAGCGCGCTCGAAATCAGCGTGGCTGCCGACGGTGTCGCGATCGAGTCGCGCAATGCGCGCCTGCGGAAAAAGTCCGTGGAGCAGCTCTTCCAACTTTTCTGATCCAGTGCCGAGAAAATAGACGTACTCACTTCCACACGAAGCACAATTCTTCGGCACTGGAGCCATGAAGCCGCAGTAATGGCATTCCATCCGGTGCTTGACTTTGTGATGCGTGAGCGCAATGGCGCAGTTCTTGCACTCTAGTGTCTTGCCACAGGTCCGGCACAAGACTACGGGAGAATATCCGCGACGATTCAGCAGCACCATTGCCTGCTCTTTGCGTTCTAAGCGCCGCCGAATTTCCTCGTTCAACTTGCGCGACACGACTTGCTCGTGTCCTGTCTCCTGAAATTCCTGCCGCATGTCTACGAGTTCAACTTCCGGCAACGAGCGTTTTTCGACGCGGTCCGGCATTTCCATCAGGACATAGCGCCCTTTTTTTGCATTGAAGTACGATTCCAGCGAAGGCGTCGCCGACCCCAGCACAACCACAGCATCGGATAATTTCGCTCGCATCACCGCCACGTCACGCGCGTGATATCGGGGCGTCTCTTCCTGCTTGTAAGAAGAGTCCTGCTCTTCATCCACAATAATGAGCGCGAGATTCGATACTGGAGCGAATACCGCCGAGCGCGTTCCTACCACCGCTCGCGCCTCTCCCCGCCGAATGCGATGCCAGTGCTCGGCACGCTCTTTGTCCGACAAAGCGGAATGCAAGATCGCGACTTCGTCTCCAAAGACGGCGTGAACATCCGCCGCCACCGCCGGAGTGAGTCCAATTTCCGGCACCAGCAAAATGGCCGAACGCCCCGAATCCAGCACCGACTTCATGATCGAAAGATAAACGGCCGTCTTGCCTGATCCGGTTGCGCCATGCAGCAGAATGCCTTCGAAGCTGTGCGCATCAACTGCTGCGCGGATTCGTTCCAGCGCCGCCAGCTGCGCCGAATTGAAATCGAAATCTGCACGAAGCCCTCGCCCGGTGATGCCGGAACGCGGAAGTTCAAGGGGTTCTTCTAAAATCTCGACCAGCCCGCGTTTCACCAGCGTTGCAAGCGTGCTTCTCGGCACATCAAGTCCGCGCAAATCCTCAACCGCAAGCCGCCCGCCGGCGCCCGTAATCGCTTCGATCACCAACCGCTGGTTCGCATTCAGCTTTCCTTCGGCGTGCCTGAGGACTGCGACTTCTTTCATTCGCGCGGCATCGGCAGCATGAGAGACATCTTCCCGCGTGATCCATTTCTTCCGCGCCATCCCATCCAGCAGTTCGCGAGCGACACGCGTAGCGCTGCGTAACGTTTCTTCTCGAGCCTGATCACGGCCTGCCAGATATTCGAGCACCCGGAATTCTGCGTACTGGTCTTCGGGCGTTCTCTTCGATCGCGCCGGCGATCCCGCGTTGGCGGCAAGATGCAACGCCATGTGCCCGTCATTCGTTATTCGATAGACGACAGCGCGGCGGAATTCCGCGCTCAGTGGCAGCATAGAGCGAAACACCTCTCCGATGGGAGCCAGGTAGTATTCGCCAATCCACTTGCCCATTCGCAACAACTCGGCCGTGAGCGCAGGTGTGTCATCATCCAACGTTTGCAGAATTGTTTTTGCGATAACCTTGGGAACACGGTCGTGCACATCGGTGACGATTCCGACCAGACGCTGCTGGCGAAACGGCACCAGCACGCGGTTGCCGGCCGCAACGCGAATCCCATCAGGCAGACGATAGGTAAATACCTGGTCGAGCGGCACGGGAACTGCCACATCGCAATAAGTGAACATGCGAAAGAAAGTCGAAAATGAATCCTACCATCCACCACTCGCGGATTTTTCTGGAGCGCAAGAACTAGGGCCCGAGTAAGGGGTTTCCCAGGACCGTTCGGGAATAGAGGCCTAAGGGAGCCTAGTTTGTGAATAGCACGAAAGTGTAATTAGTTCCGAAGGATGCATCACTAGAAGCAAATTTGACCTAAGGTATTTTACCTAAGGGACCTAAGAATCCACAGCCTCTGCGATTCCTCGTGATTTGGAACCGTGTTAAAGGTGGTTGTAACACCTTCTTCTTACATCGAATCCAGCCACGCCGCCTAGCTCAATCCTGGATTCGATGGCATATATTTACCTTCTTTTGTTGGACTTTAACAATTGAAGGCACTCCGGCACAAAACTCTCTCGAGCAGATGTCTATCCTTCGACATCTGCTCGCTGCGGATTTTCCTCATACCGCGGTTGATTGTGGAAATCAAAGCACAATTCCCCTAGATTTCCAGCAACTTGGCACCGTATGTGCAAACCATTTCACATGATCCTCCGTGGTTCGGGGCCGTTCGACTGCATTACGGTGAAGTCATTCCAGCAAGAGGTGAGTCGATGGAGGAAAGATTCTTGAGGCCACGGGAGCGGCAGGTCGTGGAACTGCTCCTACAAGGCTGCGATAACGATGAAATCTCCAAGCAACTAAATATGGCGCGGCGGACGGTGAAAGCGCACTTTAACCGGCTGTTCACCCGCTTTGGAATTCATGGCGGAGTCAAACGAGTAAAACTTGCAACCCTTTTATATAGGAGGCAGCTATGTTCGGAGGAGGCAGCGGCAGGACTACCCCCAATGAGCGCGAACAGCGAGTTATCGAACTCGTCGCTCAAGGACTCAAAAACAAGGAAGTTGCCGACGAAATCGGCACAACTGAACACGTCATCAAAAACTATCTCCGAACCATCTACGACAAGCTGGGGCTCTGGAACCGCGTAGAGTTGGCGCTCTGGTATGAAGCGCGCCGGCACGAAGGGTTACTGCTCGCCCACACCCACTGAAGTCGCGCGAAAATTCGCAGGGAGCGCATTTGCTTGGCGCTCTCTGCGCATTCGGCGCGCGGCCGCTCCTTAATCATTAATCATTCGCAAGCGGCGCGCGTAGCTGGCTCAAACTGATCTTCCTGCGCAGCGCGTTGCGTGTTGAAGTGTCCTCCAGGCGTTTTGCCATACAGATCAGAGCCAGGGCAATAGTAGAGCGCAGTGTGGACGTCAACCCACACACGGATGTCGGCAACGCCGTTGTATACTGGTTGCCGCTGCTGCGGGACCTCTGCCAGCCCGAACTCCACCAGCAGAGATTCGAACCAAGTTAGGTGGGACGGATCTCCCGCTGGGCGAATACTCCAAAGCAGAAGAAGCGCAAATACCACAGAGCTGACAATCACCAACTGAACCGTCCGACGAGGCATCCGCAGATGCAGGCGCAGCCCCTCAAGCACCCGCCGCAGACTCCGGCCAACCTCGCCCCGCGCCATACGGTGCGTTTGCTCAGGTTCGTGGTGCGCACGTTCCTGGTGCACCCACATAGATAATGCTTGGGATTCCGGCTCTACCGGCTCGGGGAGCTTAATTTCAGTCTCAGGCGAGAGAGTATCGGGGAAAACAGCAGGTGGGGCCGCATCTGAACTAGTTCGAAATTGGCTGGAATATTCCGCTTCCTCGACGGCCGGAGGCGGTACCTCAAGTGCCTGTTCCCGTTCCTGCAAGGTTTCCTGCGCCTGGTGCATGAACCACATCGACGCCCACTTGCTCTGCAGATTCTCAGTGGGACTCCCTGCTACGCGCGGCATGCTGCAGTTCCCGCAAAAAGCTTCACCCGCGCCAAAAAGCCGTCCACAGACCCTGCATTGCGGCGCGAGTTCCTCGGGTGCTTGTTCAGGCACTCCGGCAGGATCGGTAGTTGCTTCCTGCGAAGCTCGGCTGTGAGTGCTTTCCGGGGGTTCCGGCGCGGCCTCGATTCTCGTGTCGGGCCATGGCATGAAGGTCTGTGGGTCGCCGACCGCGCGCTCAGATTCGGCGTCTTTCGTATCCAGCATTTCCGTCACTAAGGCCGCCATTAGTTCGCACGTGCGCACATCACATTCGTGGAACCCGTCCGCCTTGCTCCACCGGAGTTCGACGAGTCCAACGATCTCCCCTGCCTTCTGAATGGGTACCGCGAGCAAGGACCCGATCCCCAATTCGCGACACACCGCAATGTCGAGTCGCGTATCTCGTTGCCCATCGGAAGAATGGAACTCCCGGCCGTTGCTCACGCGCTCGCTTGCCACGAGTGAATTCAACGCAATGGATCCGCCGCGAACGGCTGCAGCAGTCCCGGATTCGGCAGCACAACTCATGATTCCATATCTGAGAAGACTAACGCTCACCCCAGACGAATCGGTCACTTTGCGCAAGCGATCGACTATGAGACTCATCGCGGCGGAAAAATCCATGCCTCGTTCACGGACCTGCGACTGGGTCTCCGCGATTTCGGAAAAGATCCAAGCCGTGTCGAGCCGGGGGTCTTTAGCGCGAACGGTGTCATTGTGCTGCTGCAAGACGTAGGCGGCCGCCAGCAGCTGCTGAAATCCTGCCTCGTCAAGGAGGGGTTTCGATCTCGCGCCTGTGGAAAAAGACGACACCGGCTGGTACTCCGCTGAGCCGTATTGTAAAGCAGTTTCCAAGCCTACATTCCCTCGAAAACATAAGCCGGAGTCAAACGGTGGCGCAAACCCATTCTTCGTCAGTTGGTCAGCAGCCCGTGTGGGTCGGACATTCCTGTCCGACGCCTTTGATCTTGGCTTGTTTGGACAAGTGCGATGCCAGTCACTACTGAGAAGTATTCTCGTTCGGAACTGGTCTGCTGGTAGAGAAAACAACAACCCCAAAGGCGTCGGACAGGAGTGTCCGACCCACACAGGCTGTGCAGATGCTAACTTTCAGAGTGCCTGGCCCACCCGGACACAGGTATTCCGATGCCTTCTTCCCACCCTTTACTCTTCTGGTTCTTGGCTCGCTTGGTTCTCACGCACCGTTGAAGACACAACAGTCTGCGCCGTCGTGGAAGAGCGGCGCTTCGAGCGCCGCGTAAGCGGTTTATAAAATCCGGGCCTTCAGCCCCAGTGGGCGGAAACAAACTCGGCAACGTATCCAACTATCCGATTCCTCCTACGTGTCCCGCCCTAGCAGATCCAGCACCCGGTCGAAATCTGCGAGGCTTTCGTAGCGGATCACAATCTGTCCTTTATTGCCTTTGTAATGCAGGACCCGCACTCGCATGCCCAGCGACTCCCTGAGCCTGTTCTCCGCGTCACGCACATTCGGATCCACCGGCCTCGGCGGGGCCGGCTCCTGCCTCATCGGACTCTGCAGGTAATTGACCTGCGCCTTGAGCTCCTTCACTGTCCAGTCATAGGCGACCGCGTTGCGCGCCATCTCCTCAATGCCTGAGGGCTCGAGATACGGTGTTGCCTCAAGCAGCACGCGGGCTTCGCTGAATCCGATCTTGCCCTGCCCGATCAGGTCGAGCACGGCTTGCGGCAGCTTAAGCAGGCGCATGTAGTTCGCGACTGACTCGCGCGAAGTTCCCGTGCGCTGGCCGATTTGCTCCTGCGTCAAATTGAATTCGCGGCTCAGGCGCGCGAAGGCTTGCGCCTGTTCCAGGCAATTCAGGTCCTGACGCTGCAGGTTTTCGACAACCGTCATTTCCGCCGCCTGCTCGTTGCCAAGCCGGCGCACAATTGCAGACACCGTCGTCTTCCCTGCCAGCTTTGACGCGCGGCATCGCCGCTCGCCCAGCACCAGCAGGTAGCGCCCGTTCTCCCCAGGACGCACAACGACCGGCTGCGCCAGACCGCTTGCCTTGATCGATTCCGCAAGTTCCTTCAACGCTGCGGGATCGAAGGAACGCCGCGTCTGATAAGGGTTCTCGTCGATCAGCTCAAGCGGAATCTGCTCAACAACGTCGCCCGAGGGTGCCCCGTCCAAGCTATGCTTGGGCGGGGATTTTCTGTCCTCTGGGTGCCCCATGTCTCGCCGGTTTTGCGAGACATGGGCACCATGCAACTCCGCAATCTCTCCCGGCACCGCGGCCGGAGCAAACGCTGGCATCACCGCCGGTGCGGCAGCAACGACGCGCGGCCCAGATGGAAGCAGCGAATCAAGCCCCCGTCCGAGCGCCCGTCGCTTCTCAGCAGGTTTGTGCTCTTCAATAGCGCTCACTGTATCTCCTCTTCTCTCGTGTGGCGCGGACGCCCTCGTCCGTGAGTCTCCCAGAAGATATTGCTTTCATAATTAAAATATCTATAAGATATAGAACTTCTAGTTTCTTCAAATCAATCGTAATCAATTTGTTCCGCTAAAACCGTGTTTGGCCAACGACCAACGACCAACGACGAGTGTTCACGGTCTTTCATTCCTTCAAATCAATCGTGATCAATTTGTTCCGGTCCCGCCAGCGCCGCCACCGCAGAGCATTCACAACCTGTTTCTCTTCCTGTTCACTCGCGCTGTCTGATTGTTCGGCCCCAGCAGCCGCTGCGAATGCTTCGAAGCCCGGCATGTGCTTGGCAATAATTTCCTTCGCGAGCTGGATATAACTTTCCGAGCCGCGCGACTTCGGATCATAAAGAAGAACCGGCTTTCCATGACTGGGAGCTTCGGCCAGCCGAACGTTCCGCGGAATCGAAGTCGCAAAAAGTTTCTCGCCGAAGAAACGCTTCAATTCGGCCGTCACTTGCTGGGCCAGGTTCGTTCGATCGTCAAACATGGTCAAAACCACGCCTTCGATCGCCAGCGCGGGATTCAGCGCGCCGCGAATCCGCTCGATTGTATCCATAAGCTCAGAGATCCCTTCGAGCGCAAAATATTCCGCCTGCATCGTGATCAGGACCGAATCGGCGGCAACCAGAGAATTTAGCGTGAGCAAGTCGAGCGCAGGCGGACAATCAAGAATGATGAAGTTAAATTTCTCCCGCAAGGGAACCAGCGCGTCCCGAAGCTTGAATTCCCTGTTCTCGGCATCAACTAATTCGAAATTGACGCCGATCAGGTTTTTGTGCGCCGGCAAGACAAAAAGACGTTCCAGGTCGGTCGCCTGGAGCGCGCTGGCGGCGTCGCACTCCCCCACAAGTACCTTATAAGTGCTGTTTCGGTCAGCGTTCTTGCCCAGGCCAAGGCCGCTGGTCGCGTTCGATTGCGGATCGCAATCGACCAGGAGTGTGTTCAGTTTTGCGGCTGCGAGCGAAGCCGCAAGATTAATGGCAGTCGTAGTCTTCCCGACGCCACCCTTCTGATTGGCGACAGCGATAATGCAGGCCATTGAATTGTTAGGAGAACCAGAGACTTGTACGCCAGCATAGTGCCGAAGTTTCCGGTTTGCAATGCCGGATTGCAGTGCAGGTACTAAAGAATTCTATTTGATTGAATCAAAGGGGACCTCGCCTGGTTTTGGGACAAGCTTTCCACAGCAAATGTTCCACGTGGAACATTCACGCGCCGCCTAGCTT
>Ga0137377_10004168_pt1 | contig 11354 bp, 9 predicted proteins | sample SagtaG_22_FD_104815 | JGI IMG/M metagenome (GOLD analysis project Ga0137377, IMG submission 104815) | Vadose zone soil microbial communities from Sagehorn Ranch, Mendocino, California, USA - Sage2_L_40_16 metaG | ecosystem: Environmental > Terrestrial > Soil > Vadose zone | place: USA... | reverse complement strand
GTAAGCTGCGGCTTCATCTTGGAAGGCTCTAGCCTCAAGCACCGATTTTTGCATGGCGGTCGATTCCTGGTTACGAATCAACCATATCAGACCCTATTGGGTACGTCAACTACTATATCGCCTTGTATGAAGAAGAACGGCTCCGTGGTCCAAAGTAGTTGTCCGGGAACGCTTCCCGGATAACATCGCGACGTGGCCAGGAACGGCATCCCGCGTTTGCCGGAAAGCACCTCCTCGTTCGAAAGTTGCATTTGCTCGGCCGCCCAGCGCTTGAGAATCGGGTCCATGAAATTGCCGATTGCGGGCGTCACTTGGCGGCCCACGCCTCGATCAGCATTGCCCTGCAGGGGATAGTCGGGATGGTTCCTGATCGGCCCCCGCAGTCCGGCCGGTGGATCGAGCCAACCGTCGCCGTAAAGGGCGTTGCGGCCGTCCGCCCTTACGCGGACCCAGCCCCAGGTGGACGGATTTGAGACAAACGCCGGGATGTTTCCACCGGTCTGGGCGAAGGCGGTGCCGTCGGCACAAACTGCCATGCACGTGCTGATAGCAAGAGCTCCGATCCGCTGCACATTGCGGGCGTAAGCCGCACGCATGGTCTGCGCGAACAATGACATGATTCTATTACTCCCCTGCAGGGCATCGCAAATTCCGGGAGGCTAATCGGATCGCATCCTGCATGACCTCAAGTGTGACCCAGCGCTTCGCCATTTACAACGGTGCCCGCGAAGCCTTCAAACTCAGGGCTGTAGGGCGCAATAGGCGCAGCCATTGCGCCGCTCTCAAGCGAGCAGCGCCTTCATCTTGTCCTGATTGATCGATTTCGCCAACTGGTCGACCAGACCCGCGAGCGGCATCGGCACCTTGGCGTGCTGGGCGATACCGAGCGCCACGTCCATGTCCTTTTCGGCCCACTTGCCGGTGCCGCTGCCCCAGCGCGACAGCGACCAGTTGGCGCCGCTGCCATGCCCCAGCGCTTCGACGAGCTTCGGCACGTCGGCGCCGAGCGCTTTTGCCAGCGTCAGCACCTCGAAATTCGCGCACATGTTCGCCCACAGCAGCAGATTGTTCATGGTCTTGGCGACCTGCCCGCTGCCGATCGCGCCGACATGGATGATCTTGCGCCCAAAGGCGCTGAGCGCCGGCCTCGCGCGTTCGACCCAGCGCGCCTCGCCACCTGCGTAGACGGTGAGTTCCCCCTTGTTGGCGGCGTCCTGGCCGAGCACGACCGGCGTGTCGATCACCCCGATGTCGCGGGCTGCCGCGATGGCCGCGAGGTCACGACAGGTTTGCGGCGCGACCGAGCTCGAAATGCAGGTGACGGCGCCGGGCCGCAGCCGGTCCAGCAGGCCCGAATTGCGAATGACATCCTGGACCTGGGCATCGGTCGCAACCATCACGACGACGATCTCCGCCCGCTCGCCGACCTCGGCCGCCGAACCGCACGGTCGCACGCCATGGGCCGATGCGCGGCGCATGGCGTCCTGGTCGATGTCGGCGCCGTAGACCTCGAACCCTTTGGCCGCCATATGGCGCGCCATCGCCAGCCCCATGGCGCCGAGGCCGATCACGCCGGTTCTGGTGATAATCGCTTGCGTCATGCTACCCCTTTGCCTGGAATGCCGGCGTCAGTTTCACCGCACGATCCAGCTGCCGTGCTCCTTGATCTCCCGGTGCATCGCATCCGGTGCGAGGTCGAGATTGTCGGGCCAGACGACTGCGCCCAACTCGACCCGGGCCTGACGGAACAGGTTCTCGTCCCGCAGGGGCGCAAAGACACCGGCAGATGCCGAATTGAGGAAATCTGCAAGTTCCACCGTGCCTTCGGTCCCGTCTTTGAAGCGCACGTGTAGCCGAAAGCCGGACAGCACTTCCACGTGGGCGACGCGCCAGGGCGCGTTTGGCCGCACTGGCGGCGTCACCTCAGCGGGGGGATTTTCTTCGGCATGTGCATGCGAACGCATAAGTCCCAGTCCTCCATCAACTTCGACCGGTTTTCCGAGGCCCATTCTAACACTAACGCGAGCGCCCGTTTCGGAAGATCACCTTCGATCACTTCAAGCGTGCGGATGTCAATTTGTGCCTCATGTTCAGCGTAGAGCGCATGAAAGTGCGGTGGAGCGTGGTCGCGCCAGAACATTTGGATCAAATGCCATAGAAGGTGCTAATCGTCGGCATCGGCTGACCTTTAAGGAATCTTCAAATTGCGGCACTATTCCTTGTTCCGTTTGCGTGCCGTGGCAGTGGCAAGGCCGTTTTCCGTGTCCGCCACCACGATCCCGTAGTCTGTCGCGGCCGCGTCGCGAGAAACATACCCCTCCCGCACGTCCGCAAGCACCCTGTCGGGCTCGCGTTCGAACGGGTCGCCGAAGCCGCCGCCGCCCGGGGTGTCGAGACGGAAGACGTCGTCCTGGCGCAGCGGGTAGTCCGCGTAGCGGGTAGGCAGGCGTTTGGCGGATGCGCTGTCCGGATTGATCACGATATCGCCACCGCGACCGTCGCGGCCACCGCTGCAGCCATGTGGTGGGATCACGTGCTTCATGGAGCGGATGGAGAACCGCGCCTCCGCGAGATTGAGATATTCGCGCCGTAGGCCGAGGCCGCCTCGGTGCCTGCCGGCGCCGCCGGAATCCGGGATGAGGTCGAACCGCAAGAGGCGAGTCGGGAACTCCGATTCGATGATCTCGATGGGTGCGATCCGGGCGTTGCTCTGGTTGACCGTGATGCCGGATGCGCCGTCCTTGCTGGCGCGGGCGCCGGCGCCGCCCGCCACGATCTCGTACTGGACGTAGTTGCGGGTCGTGTGGGTGTCGCGTCCGCCCACGATGATCGACCGGCTGCCGCTGCCGTCGGCGCGCGCCTTGGCGGGCGCGACATGGCTCAACGCCGCGAAAATCGCATCCACCAGCGCATGGATGGTCGGATTGTAGGTGTTGACCGGCGCCGGGAAGCGCGGATTGAGCACGCTGCCTTCCCGCGCCGTGATGGAAAAGCCCTGCAGCAATCCGCTGCAGACATACATCTGCGGGTCGATCAGCGAGATGACGCAATAAGCACAGGCCGCCTGCACCAGAGGCGGACGGATGTTGGCCGGACCCTTGGTCTGGTCGGCGGAGGCGGTGAAATCGAAGTGGAGCACGTCGCCGTGCTTCTCGACCGCCACATGAATGCGCACCGGTCGGTTGAGCTCGATGCCGTCATCGTCGACGAAGCGCTCTGCTTCAAACCGTCCGTCGTTCCAGCCCGCGACTGCGAGGTTCACACGGGCGCGCGCCATTTCGAACAGCCGGTCACACGAGGCGCGGATCTTTGCGGCGCCGTGCTTTGCCGTGAGCGCGATCAGCCGCCGCTCGCCGAGGCGGTCGGCGCCGAGCTGACCGCGAATGTCGCCGAGCACCAGTTCGGGCGTGCGGCTGTTGGCGGCGATGATGCGCTCCAGATCGCCGTTGGGAACGTGGCGGCTCTGATAGCGCACCGCCGGAAGCTGGAGGCCCTCATTGAAGATTTCGCGCGCCTGGCCGGAACAGCTTCCCGGCACCGGTCCGCCAATATCGCTCTTGTGGGCGATGCTGCCGCAAAAGCCGAACAGCGCACCGTCGACGAACACCGGCGTGATTACCGCCATGTCGGGCGCGTGGGGGCTGCCGCCGTGATAGGGGTGATTGATGAGAAAAGCATCGCCTTCCGCGATGGTGTCGCCGAACGCCTCGATCACGGCGGCGCAGCAGGCCGGAAACGCCCCGATATGAAGCGGCAGCACCACGTGCTGCGCGACGACGTCGCCGTTGCGGTCCATCAGAGCGCAGGAGGCATCCTGAGATTCGCGGATGATCGTGGAGAAGCCGGTACGGAACAGCGCATTCTGCATTTCCTGGACGATGCCGCGCAGACTGGCTTTGATGACTTCGAGGTCGATGGCATCGACGGAAATGGCCGGTCTCATGGCGGACCTTCCGCAATAATGATGTTCTTCCACTCGTCCATCTGCGCGGTCTGGCCCGGGCACACGACGGTCGTGCAGTCGAATTGATCGAGGATCGCGGGGCCGCGCAACGTCATCCCGACGTCGAGGCGCTCGCGCTGATAGACCGGACAGGCGATGTTTTTGCCGTCGAACCGCACCTCTCTGTGCTCGCGCAACGCATCGGACAGCTTGGCGCCGGTCGGCTTGTGCTTGCGTATCGGCGGCGCCGACACCATTCCGATGCCGCACAGCCGGTAGGAAACGACTTCGACCGGCTGATCGGGCGCCATGTGGCCGAACATCTGCTGATGCATTTCATCGAAGCGCCGGCGCAATCCCGTGATGCCATGGCGCTGCAGCGCATCGTCATCGCAAGGCAGCGTGATTTCGTAGCCCTGGCCGGCGTAGCGCATGTCGAGGGCGCGCTCGAGCCGGATGCGTGCGTCCACAAAGCCGTCCCGCTTCAGATCCGCAAACGCTGCGCCTGACAGTCGGCTGAACATCGCCTCGATGGCTTCGCAGGTCAGGTCCGCGAGCGGGGCCATGCGCGATTGGACGTAGTCGTGTCTTACGTCCGACATCATGAGCCCAATTGCCGAGAACACCCCCGGATAAAGCGGCACCATGACGCCGGCCATGCCGAGATCGCGGGTCACGCGGCCGGCATGGACCGGGCCCGCGCCCCCGAATGCAAGCAGCACGAAATCCCGCAGGTCGTGGCCGCGCATCGTCGAGATCGCCTTGATGGCCTCCTGCATCTTGACGTCGATGATCCGGACGATGCCTTCCGCGGCCTCATCGATCGAGACGTCGAGCGGACGCGCGACGTGGCGGTCGATCGCGGCGCGCGAGCGCTCGGCATCGAGCCGCATGCGGCCGCCGAGGAAGTTGTCGGCACTCAGAAAGCCGAGCGCCAGATTGCAGTCCGTGATGGTCGGGACCTCGCCGCGGCCGTAACAGGCGGGGCCCGGTGCCGCGCCGGCGCTATGCGGCCCGACTTCAAGCTCGCCGAGCGGACCCACGCGCGCGATCGTCCCGCCGCCGGCGCTCACGGTGTTGATGTCCAGCATCGGAACGGCGATGTCGTGCCCTTCGATCTTGCCGCGACCCGATACGAACGGTGCGCCGTCCCGGATCAGCGCCACGTCGCACGAGGTGCCCCCCATGTCGAAGGTGATGGCGTTGGCGATGCCGACGGCGCGGCACGCCGCGACACCCGCCGTGACGCCGCCCGCCGGGCCCGACAGCACGGTCGTCACCGCCCGCCGCACCGCGGTTTCGAATGTCGACATGCCGCCGTTGGACTGCATGACGTATTTCTGCGGCGTCGCGATGCCGGACGCGGCGAGCCGGCGGTCGAGATTGCCGAGGTAGCGTTCAAGAATCGGTCGCAGATAGGCGTTGATGACGGTCGTGCTCAGCCGGTAATACTCGCGAATCTGGGGGATGACGTCGGATGATAGCGAGACGCTGCATCCCGGCAGTTCTTCGGCGATGATGGCGCCGACGCGCTGCTCGTGCTGCGGGTGGAGGAACGAGAAAAGGAGGCACACGGCGATCGAGGCCGGTTCCTGGCGCGCCATGGCGCGCAGCGTCGCGCGCAACGCTTCCTCATCGAGGGGCCGCAGCACCTCGCCGCGGAAATCGACACGCTCGCGGACCTCGCCGGTCAGGCTGCGCGGCGCCAGCATAGGCGGCTTGTCGTACATGACGTCGAAAATGGCGGGGCCGTAGGGCCGCGCCTGCTCGCCGACCTCGTAGATGCCGCGAAATCCCTCCGTCACCAGGAGGCCGGTCCGCACGCCCTTGCGTTCGAGCAGCGCATTGGTGCCAACGGTGGTGCCATGGCAGAAGAACGCGATGTCCTCGGGCCGCGCCCCGTCGGCCCGCAGCGTTTCGATCCCGCTGAGGATGGCGCGGGACGGGTCGTCGGGTGTAGCGGGAAGCTTGGTGATCGAGATTGCGCCGGTGTCCTCATCGAGACATACGAAATCCGAGAACGTGCCGCCGGTATCGACCGTCACCCGGTACTTCCTCAATTTCGTCCTCCCGCCGTGTCGGCCGGCGCGCGCTGGTCTCGCGTCCGGATTGCGTGCATTCTCTTGGCGTTGTCGCTGAGCCGCAAGGGGCGCGAGCGGCGAGGGTGCATGGTTCCCGGCGTGGCAGGGCACCGGCGCGCTTCTCTCTCACTGGGGAGAGGGAGGGCCGTGGCCAACCCGGCAGCGTTTTGGATTTCTATTCAATCGACCCGCAGAGAGCGAATTCCCTGAGAACAAAATAACAAGAATTTTATGAGATTCTGCCCTGTCTGGTTCAATTTTTTCGGCTCCACCGCAATGCGCAGCGGTAGTGAGTTGATGTCTAACGGGCCGCTGGCGCGGCGTCTGTCTGCCAGTGCCGTTTGCACATCAACGGCAAGAAAGATTTGCAGATGGCAAACGGTGCCGAACAGCTCGCAATTGCGACAGGCCGTTACGAACTGCTGGCCCAGCTCCTCGGGAGTTGCACGCCGACAATAGCCTGAATGGAGTCTCCGCTCCACAAGCGTCTGATTGCTATCAAGTTCCATGCGCATGAATCCCGTCGAATAACCGTGGCTGTCAAGGTAGGCCCACCAAAAGTGCTCCAGCAGCCCGCCTAGTCCGAAACCTCGGAACTGGGGATATACGAATTGAGAAAATAGCTCAGGGCGGACCGGATCGGTCTTGATGTCCACACCTGTCCATCCAACAAGCCGCTCGTCTGGCTGGCGCAGCACGACGACCTCGGCACCTTTCCTGGTGCGCAAGTTCATCGTCTGTCGTCGTTCCTGGATGGAGAGATCGATGATGCGCTTGCGTTCTTCACTGCTGGCCCACGCCAAAGTCAACGTTTCCTTGACATTAATCTGATCCGGATCGGCCACCATGATGCGAGGCCGGTAGGCAGCGGTGGTCACGCCGCGGCCGGTAAAATCCGTCCAGATATTCATAGCGTCGTGTGCCGGGCCGTCGACAGCATTTTCTTCCTGATGCCGCTGTTTTGCGAAATCGGAAATGGTCTTCGGGTTGCTGTCTTGGCAGATGATTGGCGCTGCGAGGCTTTTCGGTTCATGCAGCGTAGCCATAGGGCTCTCCCCCTTGGTCAACCGCGCCGGCTCTCTTCCATAAGTTGGTCGCGCCCGCCCGCCTGCTGGTTCATGTCGGCCGGCTCGCGAGCAAGGGCTGGAGTTGCGTTAGTCAATATACAGCGGTGGCGAGACGACGGTTTCCTAACCGCAAGACATGCGATACGGTCTTCATGAGAGAATTTGGTCCTAACCAAAGCGTGCCGTGTCCGCCGTACATCGGCTGCCCTCGACTGGCCAAGTCGGCCGCGCCGAAGATGATGGTGGGCTCAATTACGTACATGCCGCTTTCGCGCAGCGTCTGAACGTTTTGCTGAACGATGCTGTTGTTCCACATGGCTTCATTCATGGCGGGAGCCAATACGACTGGCGCGTGGGTGGCCGCAACCAGCATCGACAACAGGTCCGTGCAGGCTCCCGCCGCAAGGCGGTGGAGTGAACTAGCTGACGCGGGCATCACCAGCACGCAACCTGCCGATCGCGCCAGCTGGACATGCGGCACGTAGATGCCGTCTCGCCTTTCAAACGCGTCTCCCCACGTTCGAATGCCATAGGATTCGATCAGGTCTCGGGTGACAAATTTCTGTGCCGCTTGGGTCAGGATGACATCCAGCTTTTGCTGAAATCTCGAAAAGCAGAGGCTGAGCAGCGTCGGCGCCATCAGACCGGCCACAATGCTGCCTGTGCAGGCAACGATCAAATGTGGACAGACCGGCTCTCTGGAAACGAAATGAAAGCACCGGTTCTCAGCGAATATGCTGTCCCTTACGGCCGCAAGCCTGTCGGGTTTCGGGGCCTCCAAGATAAACTTTTCGTCGACCAGCCGCTCCAGCACTTCAACATCCCGCTCCGGGAAGGAGACGGTGGACCTCTGGATCGCCTTACCGGACACAGGATTGGCCAGCACCTGCATCAGATCCGACCATCGCGAGGAATGTCCCGTGTCATGGACGATGAACGCATCACCTGCGCCCACCAGAAGGACGCCATCTCGGCTCGTCACCACGACCAATTCAGTGCTTCTCATATAGTACAATTCGCCGTTCAATGGCTCTGCCTTGATGTCGAGTGATTGATGTCCGCCGAAGCCTTGGCACTGAAGGACAGGATACGAGTGCAGGATATCAATTTCACGGGAATAAATCAGCCGCATCGTTGCGCTGAGCACCCCTTCTGGTCAGCTTCTTTGTTCGACCGAGGGGGACTGTTTCTTCGTCCCGACCTACCTTCGGCAGGACGCCGCGCGCAGCCGCCGTCAAGGATGGCTCTCGCGCGACCGCTATCACACGATCAGCGCTTCCAGGCCATCCTTGTCGGTGACGAGCACGGTGTCATGCTGAAGGTAAATCGGGACACCCGCCATTTAATGGTTGCTACTCAACGATTTTTGCTGGTTCTGGATCGGCAATTCGGTTATATCGCGCATCAAGAAACGCGCGGCTCAAACGTCCGTACATATCTCGTAGCTTTAAACCAAGCTCCTGCATCATCACGGCGAGCATTCTTGCCAGCATCGGCTCCCGTGACAAATGACCATTCTTTGTGCTGCTCATGAGCCAGATTTGCGCATTAGGAGGCGGAAACCATGGGGCGTTTGCCCTCGCTTGACACACTTCGGGTTTTCTCGGTTGCAGCGCGACACATGAGTTTCACCAAGGCGGCAGATGAATTGCATCTGACGCAAAGCGCAGTCAGCCATCGCGTGCGGGCACTGGAGGAGGAACTCGGCGTCCCTTTGTTCGATCGCCTGCCGCGCCGACTCGAATTGACGCGCGCCGGTCAGGTTCTGGCACAGCGGGTAGAGCAGGCCATCGCCGACATCGCCCGCACAATCGCAGGCCTTGACCTCGGGGACGACGGGCGGCGGCTGACGGTCACCATGTTGCCGTCCGTCGCGTCGCGGTGGCTGGTCCCGCGACTGCCCAATTTCCGCGCCCTGCACCCGGACATCGAGTTGCAGTTGATCGCAGACCCGCGCCTCCTCGATCTGCGCGCTGCCGGCATCGACCTCGCGATTCGCTTCGGCCGCGGAATATATTCCGGCTACGCCGTCACGAAGCTGATGCCCGATCACGTGTTTCCGGTATGCAGCCCGAGCCTCCTCGCGCAACGCGGGCCGGTGGACACCGTCGAGGCCCTGCTCGACCTGCCGCTGCTTCACGATTGCGCGACAGAAGGTGACGGCAGCGGCTCGGACTGGCGAAGCTGGCTCAACCATGTCGGCCGGCACGACGCGGCGTGCGACGAAGGGCAGCGTTTCAGTGATGCCGGTCTGCTGATCGATGCGGCAGTCCTCGGTTTGGGCGTCGCCCTCGCCCGCGCCAGCCTGGTTTCCGATCATATTGCGAACGAAACGTTGATCTGTCCGCACCGTCTGTCAGCGCCGACTGCATTCGCCTATTACCTTCTTGGCCTGCCCGAAGCCACTGCGCTCCAAAAGATCGTTTACTTTCGCGACTGGCTGCGGGCCGAAGCTGCCGCTTTTACGAAACATGACAACCGCCGCGTCATGCACCTCCTGCCCACGGGTTCGTAGCGCATCAGCAGGCCATGGCGAGCCGCCGAAGGCTTGCGATCATCTGTAGGGTGGGCAAAGGCGCATCGCGCCGAGCGGGTTATCGGCACCGACCGTGGTGCGCCTTTGCCCACGCTATCCGACCTCGCCATTTGACCGCGTGGGCAAAGTCGCGCGCGGTCAGCGCGCCACGTCATCAGCTGCGGCAGGCGACTTTGCCCACCCTACGGCGCACGGGATGAACGCGCGCGCAAACGCGCCATCTCTGCCGATGGATGAATCTGGCTAATGGGCAGCATGAAGAATGCTCGTTTGTCAGCGGGCGCGATGCGGATAAAACGCCGCCTCCACCTTCTGAAAGGAGATTGACATGAAGGCAATTTTATCGGTTGCGGGCATAGCGGCCGCATTGCTGGCCGCTCCGGCGATGGCGCAACAAGGGCGCCCGCACAACGCGGCGCAGCCGAACATCCCGCGCGACGCGCGCGCTTCCGTCGCCCCCTCCGGGGCTCATGAAAGCGGCCCCTACACGCCGTCCATGCCGACCCTGCCGCACGGTGAGAATCGCGACTTCCAAAACGGGAGCAGAAACTAGCCTTCCCCCGCACAAATCGCGCGCGGGGATGCGTTCCTCGCGCGCGCAGCCCCGGTCCCTCACACCCCACACCCCGGGGACCGGGGTCTTGAATTTCATCAACATCACGCTGCGTAACGGCAAGACGACCGCCATCATCGTCACGGGCGCCAGATCGTTCTGATCGAAGCTGCCGCTTTCACTAAAACATGACTACCGCAGCGAAAGGCGCCCTCGTCGAAGGCTCGTACCGCCTCAGCCTCTGCTCACTTGTCCGAGTGAGCAAAAGCCGAGCGCCAATCCATAACGGGAGCAGAAACTAGCCTCCTCCAGAAACCGCGCGGGCGGGATGCTCCTCTCGTTCCCCCGCGTGCAGCCCCGGTCCCTCACACCCCAATCCCCAGGGACCGGGGCCCTTGAATTTCGCATCACGCATTGGTGTGGCCCAACGCCTTTTTGATATTCTGTCGCTGGCCTCATATTGCGCTTCGCCTTGAAGGGCCTGACGCCATGCAATTGCATTGGCGCAATGCGTACGGAGAACACGATGGCAAAAGATGACCTCGCCTCGGAGATGGGGAATGCCATCGGCGACACCCAAGCGGCGCGGGCGGGCGCGACGCCCGCTACTGATCTCCACCCTCACCTCGCCTACACCGACCTGCGGGAGTGGATCGAGGAGGCGCGCAAGCTCGGTGAGATCCGTGAGGTCAAGGGACTCACGTGGCAGAGCGATATCGGCCAGGCGGCCGAGGTCATTCTGCACGACGAGAACGCGCCCTGCGTCCTCTTCGGGGACATCCCAGGCACGCTCGCCGGCAGCAAGGTCCTGGTCAATTTCTTCGGCGGCGCCCGGCAGCGGATGACGCTTGGCTTTCCGCTCCATTTGTCGAAGCTTGAGCTGAGCGAGGCGTTTCGCGCGCATTACATGGCCGACCTCAAGCGCATCGCGCCGCGCTACGTCAATGACGGACCGGTGTTCGAGAACGTGATCACCGGCGATGCGGTCGACGTGACCGTCTTCCCGGCGCCGAAATGGCATCCGGACGACGGCGGCCGATACATCGGCACCGGCAGCTTCAACGTGACGCGCGATCCCGACGAGGGTTGGATCAATTGCGGCACCTACCGGGTCATGATCCATGACCGGCAGACCGTCGGCTTCTATATCTCGCCCGGCAAGCATGGCCGCATC
>Ga0137377_10004166_pt1 | contig 11355 bp, 9 predicted proteins | sample SagtaG_22_FD_104815 | JGI IMG/M metagenome (GOLD analysis project Ga0137377, IMG submission 104815) | Vadose zone soil microbial communities from Sagehorn Ranch, Mendocino, California, USA - Sage2_L_40_16 metaG | ecosystem: Environmental > Terrestrial > Soil > Vadose zone | place: USA... | reverse complement strand
CCTTTACGTAAGGACGAATCGCGTGTCTTCGCGAACTACAAAGCGTCATTTTCTGGTGTAAGCACGCTGGCGCACGAATTAGGGCACGGCTATCATAATCTAAACCTGGCACAACGCACTATGCTGCAACGCTCGACACCCATGACCCTGGCTGAGACTGCCAGCATCTTTTGTGAAACGATCATCCGTAATGCCGCGCTGCAGCATGCCGGGCGACAGGAACAAATAGCTATCCTGGAAGCATCGCTACAGGGTGCATGCCAGGTCGTCGTTGACATCACCAGCCGTTTCCTCTTCGAGCAGCGCCTCTTCAAACAGCGTACGCAGCGAGAGCTTTCCATCGATGAACTCAACAACTTGATGCTAGAAGCCCAACGCGAAACCTACGGTGATGGTTTGGACGAGCAAGCATTGCATCCCTACATGTGGGCCATGAAGCCCCATTACTATAGCAGTAGACTCTCGTTCTACAACTACCCTTACATGTTCGGTCTCTTATTCGGATTGGGCCTCTATGCTCGCTACAAAGAGGATAGCGAAAAGTTCAAGTCTGGCTACGATGAATTGCTCTCACGCACAGGCCTGGCAGATGCCGCAACCCTCGCCCAACAATTCGGCATAAACATCCGCTCCGTAGATTTCTGGCGATCCAGCCTCGATATCGTCCGACAGGATATTGAACTCTTCGAGAAATTGACACAATAATGAGGAAGGAATCTATTGAAAGGGATATTTGGATTGAAGTTATCCTTAGAGTAGAGTATAGTAAAGGTTGGAGTATAAAACAATATTAAGTTACTATCACCTCTTCACTACATAAGTAGCGATTTCTAATACATCCAAGACTCGTTAAGCGTCATTCCATTGGTAACTAGAATGAACTTCAAATTCTAAGGGAGAACACTATGATCGACCGGGTGGGCCAACAGCTTGGTAACTATCGGTTGCATCGTCTGCTCGGTCGTGGTGGATATGCCGATATCTACCTGGGCGAGCATGTGTTCCTCAAAAGTCTTGCTGCATTGAAGATCCTGCGTATGTCGCTTACTGATGAAGAACGAGCTGCCTTCCTGAGGGAAGCCCAGACGTTGATGCGACTGGTACATCCCAATATCGTTCGCGTGCTCGATTTTGCGGTGGAAGATGATCAACCCTATCTGGTGATGGACTATGCCCCTAATGGGTCACTGCGAGAACGGCATCCTGCTGGCTCGCGCTTGCCACTGGATTCTGCTGTTGTCTATGTTACGCAGGTTGCCTCGGCCTTACAATTTGCTCATGATCAGGGCTTCGTTCACCGCGATGTCAAGCCAGAGAATATGCTGCTGGGAACCCATTCCGAGGTGCTGCTCAGTGACTTTGGTATCTCTGTTTTTGCATCACAAACGGTACCCCAGTACAGTACAAATCATGTTGCGCAATCTGTGGCTGGAACCTCGCGCTACATGGCTCCTGAGCAGTTACAAGGCAAGCCACAACCGGCCAGTGATCAATATGCTCTCGGCGTGGTTGTCTACGAATGGCTTTGTGGTACGTCCCCTTTTCATGGAACCCTCGTCGAAGTTGCCATTCAACACCTTACAATGCCTCCTACACCTCTGCATGAGCATCTGCCCGAACTGTCACCTGCCATCGAAGAGGTAGTACTACGAGCCATGGCCAAAGAGCCTGAACAGCGCTTCACTAGAGTGCAGGATTTTGCGATGGCTTTACAAGAAGCTTCATTGAATGCTTCAACTGCTATCAGTTCTCCTGCGCCAATTGAAAAACGTAAAGCGCTGCGCAATATCGTCAAGACGGAACCACTTTGGAAAGTGCCAACAACGTTTACCTCTTGTATCGGACGTGAGCAGGATGTAGCTGCGATAGAGGCCATGCTGTTACGCCCCGAGGTGCGTTTGCTAACACTGGCAGGGTTAGGAGGTATCGGCAAGACCCGCCTGGCCTTACAAATCGCTACACAGATGCGGTCATCTTTTGCTGATGGCGTTTGCTTTGCCGGGCTAGCCTCCATCTCTGACCCAGCACTGATCCCATCGGTCATTGGGGAGACGCTCGGCATTCAACAGGTTGGCAATCTATCTATTTTTGAGCAGGTAAAGCTCTTTCTACATGATAAGCAACTGTTACTTATCCTCGATAACTTCGAGCAACTGGTGACGGGGGCTCCTTTGGTAGAGGATCTACTGGCCGCATGCCCTGCACTTAAGATCGTGGTCACCAGTCGAACTGTGCTGCGCTTGCGGGCTGAATTCGAGTATCCTGTAGATCCCCTTACTCTTCCCGATCTCGGACGGTCTCCCAATAATACAGGTATTGGACAATCTACGGCCATAGCCCTCTTTGTCCAGCGTGCCCAGATGGTGCTTCCTACATTTCAGCTTACGCAAACTAATTCACGCACCATTGCGGAGATTTGTGTACTGTTGGATGGTCTGCCCTTGGCAATCGAACTGGCGGCGGCTCGTAGCCGCTTCCTGCCGCCTCAGGCACTGCTGAGCCGACTCTCACAACGGTTCGAGGTGCTCACAGGTGGAGCGGTGACGCTGCCTCTACGCCAGCAAACGCTGCGTAACACACTCAAGTGGAGCTACGATCTGTTAGATGCTAACGAACAGCAGTTCTTCCGGCGGCTTGCTATTTTAGCGCGTGGCTGGACGCTTGAGGCTGCGGAGGCTCTGGAAAGCGCGAATAGTGAAGCGCAGAATGGCTTATCCGTACTTGATGGCATGGCATCGCTTATCGATAAAAGCCTGGTGAAGCGGGTCGATAATGAAGAAACGGAACCACGCTTCGTCATGCTTATGACCGTGCGCGAATATGGATTGGAGTGCCTGCGCGAGAGTGGAGAGGAAGAGCACATCCAGCTAGCCCATGCAGACTTTTTCCTTGCACTGGTAGAAGAAGCCGAGCCACACCTTAAGGGAGCTCAGCAACTCCTGTGGCTAAGAAGATTGGATCGAGAACAGGAGAATCTGCGAGCTGCTTTAGACTGGCTGATTACACACGAGGAGGGAGAGAAGGCCTTGCGCTTCTGTGTAGCGCTCTGGTGGTACTGGCAAACTCGTGGGTATTGGAGCGATGGACGACGCTGGCTGAAAGCCGCACTCACACTGCCAGAGGCTGGAGGACGAACGGCGGTGCGAGCCAGAGCGCTGAGTGCCGCAGGAGAACTGGCCGCTGTTCAGGGTGATCTACAGGAGGCGCGTTTGTTCCTCACTGAAGGCGTGGCCCTCTGCCGGGAGTTGGGTGATGATCATGGGCTTGCTCTCCCCCTGGCCACACTGGGAGATGTCCTGTTTCGTCAAGGAGATATTACCGCAGGGGTTCTTTTGCTGGAAGAGAGCATTACACTTTGCCGAAAATTTGTGTGCATCTGGGAGCTTTCCCGTGCGTTGCTCAAGTTAGGGCGCGAGGTATGGCTTCAAGGAGACCTGAAGCAGTCTATAGCGCTGACACAGGAGAGTCTCGTGCTCGCCCGTGAACTGAGTGATATAGCCCAAATCGCTCATGCATTGAACAATTTGGGACACTTATTATGGAATCAGGGCGACTTGGTGCAAGCAAGAGCACAGGCAGAAGAGGGGCTTGTGCTTCTCCGGGAAATGGGTGATAAGGCTCTTCTCCTCTCGACACTCGAAACGTTGGGGTCCATTAATTTATCTCAAGGTGGCCCGGAGCAAGCCAAAGGACTCTTTACTGAGGGGCTATCACTGGCCAAAGAGCTTGGAAACGAAACACTCATTGCTTGGCATCTTATTGGATTAGCCAGGGTGGCCGCTGAAGAGCAACAACTCAAGCGTGCTGTGCGTTTGTTCGCAGCAGCAGCGGTGAGATATGACGTCAACAGAAATATGAGCCCCGATCAACGCGATGATCATCAACGGACAATAGGTAGCCTGCGTTCCAGGCTCGGTGAACAGGCATTCGCAGTAACATGGGCCGAAGGACGCAAGATGACCCTGGAACAAATCTTGTCAGCATCGGACGAACTCAAAAATTCCGAACTAGTTACGCTAGCAAGCTCTTCGCCAAACGTTGATCAACCTTCAACTAGACTAATCGATACCAATGATCTGACACCACGCGAATTGGAAGTGCTGCGGCTAGTTGCTCAAGGTAGGACCGATGCGCAAATCGCCGAGCAACTGGTGATCAGTCCCCGCACTGTCAACGCTCATCTCACCTCGATTTACCGTAAGATCCAGGTTTCTTCGCGCAGCGCTGCCACTCGTTATGCCATTGAACGAAAACTCGTTTGAGCATGTAAGTAATTTCCTTGACACAACCATATAAGTAGCTGTACACTTGCTTTAGATGCTACTGAATTTGCATTATATTTTATTGTGAATGTGGAATCTTTTGTATATAGTTGCCCTCAGAAACCGCATATTTCTTCTCAGGAGAAAAACATGGCATCGAATTTTACTAATTTCTTACTCTCAATTGGTGAGGACCCACAACAACTGGAGGATTTTAAGAAAGATCCTCATGCTGTTATGGAAGCAGCGGGTTTGACTCCTGCTGAACAAGCTTTACTGTTGAGTGGGAATGCGCAATTGATCCGCTCGGCTATTGTCGCAGATCCAGATCACAAAAAAGCTATGGGCATTCCTCATGATCAGAGTCTTCCAGCCCGATTACCGATGATAGTCTATCATTAGGGTTCGCCCCCTCCGACTCCCCCAAAAGCTGAATCTACGAGTGATAGTAGTAGTCAGATTGGAAGTAGCGGTAGTGGCAAGATGAGCGCTTAAGGTGAGACCTGGTTCACTCTTTAATGAGGAACAATTATATACTATACGGGTCAGATTACACTGCAAACGGAAAGTTGTTCTACATGAAGTAGAGAGCCGGTTGCGTGGCCTGAAAGCTGTCAGGTCCAATAGCTAGCTACTAGTTGATTACACTTTTCGTCCGGCCACCAGCACGCCAGCTGCATGGGCGAAGAATGTTTCTGTAATATCTGCCTCTTCCAGATTCTGCTGCCAACGATTGAGTTCCTCTTTTGTAACGAAGCCTGCGGCCAGCGCCTCACGCTCGATGATATCCAACTGGATGCCATAGCGAAATTGCGCATAATTGGTGAAGTAAAGTGGACGTATCTCCACATTGATATCTATGAACTGCTGTCGTTTGAAGAGTCCATAGAGTTGGCGCCCTGCGTACCCGTTGATCACCACGCGTTCAGCGAGGACACGTGTGAGTCGACGCTCGATATCCACCTCCGAAGTATCAATTGACCATGTGCCGTGATCTGCATCCAGGATGACCACCCAACCTCCCAGCTTAGTGACCCTGGCTATTTCCGCCAGGACACCCGCAGGATTATGCACATGTTGGAATAGTCGCTCACTACGGCACGAATCAAACGTGCCCGTCTCTAAAGGTAAGGCAGCGGCATCTCCCGCCTGATGGCGGCACCAGGCACAACACCCCGACTGCTCTGCACGTCGATCTGCCTCTGCAATCATTGCCGAATCAACATCCACGCCAACCACATGCCCGGTGGGGCCAACTAACTCGGCTAAGGCAATGGTGTCGATTCCTGGACCGCAGCCAACATCCAGTACAGAGTGACCCGGTTGGATATGCATCCATGTATAGGTACGTTGCTTGTTCTGTTTGATCAGTTCCGCCATAGCATCAAGATACTGTGGATCAATAAAGTCTCCTAGCAGAGTCATGATTTCCTCCTCAATTGTACAAAGCAACGTGCGCAGTAAGTACAGGAGAGAGCATACCAGATTCGAAGGTCTACATGCTCAATAACATCTGGTCTTAGTGTACCATCTCCTATCGTTCCATGAGAGGTTGATAAAGCGAATTAGTGAATAGTGATTGCAAAAAACTTGACAAGAACGTTTAGTACATGTAAGCTTCCTCTGATGCTGTTGAATTTGTACATTCAAATGATGGTAACTGTAGAGTTAATCGTATTAAAATCCCCAAAGAAACAGCGCATTCCTTAACCTGAACAGGAGAAAATCATGGCATCGAATTTCACCAATTTCTTCGTTTCGCTCGTTGATGATCCACAAAAATTAGACACTCTAAAGCGAGATCCTGATGCTGTCCTCGATGTAACTAGTCTAACCCCTTCTGAGAAATCTTTGATTAAGAGTGGAGATATGCAAATGATCCGCTCAGCTATCGTTTCAGCCCCAGACCTTAAAGTAACCTTTGGTGCAGATCCTAATAGAAGTCTTCCAACTAAAAGTTCGGTCTGTATATTTCCCACTCTTAGGGTGTTTTCCACCTAAAACTAATGGCCGGACTTAAAGTGATAATGGTGGCCAGGACGCTTGAGATCAAGTCTGGTACACATCTGTTGACTATCCAGGAATTTCGGAATGGTCTACTCTTGGATGGAGGCCTACGATGTGTACACATTCTTTCGGGTGTGGTCAGTGTCATAATGCTTGCCTCCAGGTGAAAAACGACTTTTTGTTGGTGAATTCCTCCTTTCTCTAACACTGTATCGTGTCTCTTTCGCCGTACTACTAGATGGAGAAAACTTCCATCCGTAAAGAGCGTGCCTTACAGGAGATATTACTCAAACGAAGAAAGCTACTCTAAGTTCATCATTTCGCATTTTGTCCTCTGTAATGCTCACCTGTTCACCTTTAAATGTTAAGAGAAAGGCGAATTCCTGATGACCCAATACCCCGCTCTCTCGCGCCAGAAACAGAACGATTTTGCGGATGTAGATCAATCGCTTAATCCACAAAGTATTGTGAGCTACCTCGAGAGATCGCGAGATGTCAATGAGATTCAAGTACTCAAAAAGCTGAGTTATATCTTGATGGAAGCACAAGTGGGCAAATGTCTCCTTGATGCAGGTTGTGGGATTGGTGATGATGTTCGTGCCCTTGCGCAGATAGTTGGCCCCCGGGGAAGAGTGGTGGGCATTGACAATAGTCAAAAGTTGCTCGACATTGCGAGAAAGGGCTCTGAAGGACTTGACCTACCTGTCGAATTCATTTTCGGAAACGTTTCTCGTCTGGACATTGCTGACTCAACGTTCGATGGTTGTCGTGCGGAACGCGTCTTGCAACATTGTGAAAATCCCGAGCAGGTGCTATCAGAGATGGTGCGTGTCGTACGGCCAGGAGGTTCCATTGTTGTTGTTGATGTCGATTATGATGCTGTGATTACCTCACTGACCAATCATGCATTAGCCAGGAAACTAACCCAGGTAAAATGTGATGCGGTTCGCAATGGATGGATTGGGCGACAATTACCAGGCTTATTTCGGCGTTGTGGACTGGCTGATATTCGTGTGTTTCCTACGGTGTTGTATTTTACCGACTTTGATCCGGAAGACAGTTACTGGGAGTTTTTATTCACAATGGGGCAACAGCTCGATATTTTATCCGCAGACGACATAGCGGAAATCAGGAATGATATGCATCGACTCAGTGAACGCGGTGAGTACTTCGATTTTGGAGTCTTCTTTAGCGTTGTTGGCCGTAAGCTCAAGTGTTCTGTCGACCTTCATCTCTAAAAAGGACGTAGCATACGTAAATATCGGTTCTGACTTTTCAAATGAGCTGTGACAGAGCACTAGTATTATGCAAAAGACTATAAGGCAGTCCTGTCTAACATTCCAACGCGCTTATATGTTAGAATTCGGCATGGTACTATACATTCTAACGGGTTATATTTAAGAGGAATAGCATATGAAGTCCGGTTCACTCACCATCGTAGGAACAGGTATACAATTTGCGGGTCAAATGACAATTGAGGTACGCGCACATATTAAGCAAGCAGAAAAAGTATTGTTCCTCGTCTCCGAACCGGTAACAGCCGATTGGATCAAAGACATCAACCCGGCAGCAGAATCACTTTATCCTTACTACCGACAGGGCGAGTCTCGTATGATTGCTTACGTTGAGATGATCGAACGCATCCTTTGTGAAGTTCGTAAGGGTTTGAGAGTCTGTGCGGCGTTTTATGGTCATCCTGGAGTCTTTGTATACCCGTCGCATGAAGCGATTAAGCAGGCTCGTCTCGAGGGGTACAGTGCTAAGATGCTGCCTGGAATTTCCTCGGAGGATTGTCTATTTGCTGATCTGGGCATCGATCCTGCCAGGTCTGGATGCCAGAGTTTCGAAGCGACAGATTTCCTGATCCACAAACGCAAGTTCGATACGGGATGTTCATTGATTCTGTGGCAAATCGGCTGTATTGGAGACTTCACTTTTAGCCTGGAACCATATGGTACTCGCGGTCTTCATGTGTTGACCGAATATTTATGTCAGTATTATGATGCTACCCATCCTGCTGTTGTTTACGAGGCGGCTGAATACCCTATCTTCGATCCTACTATAGAAAACGTGCCATTGGCAAAGCTTCCCGAAGCTCAAATTTCACCAATTTCAACGCTTTATATAGCACCTCAAACAAAGGCACCTCTCGATTATGAAATGCTTGACCGTTTAGGCATTGACCCTCAACTTCTAAATTGAACGCATCGATAATCATCTACAATAAATTAGGTAGATGTGGAAAAAAAGCTGTATTGCATCTCAAACATGCTTCGTGTAAAATACCCAGGCAGGCAGCAAACAAACAAGCTCTAGTAATAGAGAGTAGGAAAAAAGCAGGAAAAAAGATTGGACATATCAGACATCACGATTGAATTCTTTTCAGATACAGAGCAACACCTTAAAATTCTCGAAAACCAACTGAAGCACATACACGATGTAGATGTCTACCTGATCGAGCCGAAAGACCCTGAAGCGCCAGCGCTCGTCGCCATTGGCATAACCAAAGGTGGAGAAAGAGCAGCAAAGGCCGCGCGCAGTGTCTCTCAAACTCTTTACGACTTCATACATGGCGAAACAAGTCCTCAAGGTCAGAAGAAAATCTTACTCTTCACTATAGAAGGTGGACGCATTGATCTCGAACCTCTCACAGCCGAAGAGATTGAGGGCATCATCGTCACAGCTAAAAAAGAGGAATAGTTCTGATTAAGCCAGCCGGAGACCCTCGCAGCCGCCCGGCTACATCCCCTCTTCCTCACGAACCTTCTCGATAACCTGTTTTAACGTATCATATGGCTGGGCGCCCACCACCAGGTACTTTTCAGCAAAAATGAGTGCAGGCACGCCATCAAGCCTGTACTCACGTGCCAGGTCGATATCGGCTGATACCTCCGCATCGTATGTTGGATCTTTCAGGACAGTTTCAAAGTTCTCAGTATTGAGACCAACATGTTCCGCAATCTCTTTCAGCACGCTCTTATCGTCAATCGATCGAGCTTGTTGCCAGTATGTCTCCATTACAGCCTTATGAAAAACATCGCCTTTTCCTTGCGACTCAGCATACTTATCAGCAATTAATGCGGGACGGCTATCGATACCGAACGGCCCGGCGTTGATTTCGAGTCCATATTGTTCGCGCGCTCTCTTCTCAAACATCGGACGCGACGCCTCTATCCGTTTCCGGTATTCAGGTGGTAAAGGGGGGGAACTCGCGGGTCGCAGTTCGAATGACCGCCAGTGTATATCAATATCATAGTGCTCTTCAAGCTTCTCCAAACTGGAGGCTACCAAAAAGCAAAAGGGTCAAACAAAATCAGACCACACATCAATGCGAATAGACATGAACCATTTCCATTTCTACTTGTCGTAATACATTTGCTTCCTTAATATTTTATTCCTAAACTATCTGAAAGGAGCAAGAATATTAGCTGTGTTGCTGAAATAAGCATACCTACCAGGCGATAAAGTTGTCAAGATTGCTGTAGATATATCTGTTCATCGATCTAGAAGATGACTCCACCTACCCATTGGCAACGCTCTATGTATCTACCGTAACAGGACTGATTGTTTACCCTCATTTGACGTTTTACCTCAGGCGCACTATGCTTATTATATACACCTGACAACATAAAACCCTTATTGAGCGAGAAAATATGAGCGAAACTCAAGTACAAACAAATAAAACCTCCCGGTCAGTTTCATGGAGAGTATGGGTGAAGACAGCGCGCCCCTTTTCATTGACTGCCGCTGTCAGTCCGGTACTGGTCGGTACAGCAGTGGCAGCGTATGAAGGCACCTTTCATCTCGTCGCCTTTCTGGTGGCTCTGCTCTCATGCTTGTTTTTACAGATAGCAGCAAACTATTTCAACGAATACTTTGACTATCGCTATGGACTCGATCATTCCGAATCCCTGGGCGCTAGCACGGTCATCTTTCGTCACGAAATGACTGCTGTTCAGGTGCTTGCTGGCGGTATCGGCAGCTTCTTCATAGCTGCTATTTTCGGCCTGATACTGATCTATCTCGTTGGCCCTGTTATTCTCTTGTTTGGGTTAACCGGTATGGCGATAGCCTATTTCTATAGCGCCAAACCATTCCAGTTTGCTATTCGTGGACTGGGTGATATCCTGGTCTACATCGCAATGGGATTTCTCATGACGTGGGGAGCTTACTACATACAGATTCCGCGCTGGTCCTGGCTCGCATTTGCAGCCAGTGTCCCGGTTGGTTTTTTAGTTGTAGCTATCCTCAATATGAATAATACACGTGATATACAGGATGATAGAGCGGTGCATAAGCTAACATTACCTGTACGTTTCGGCCAGCAATTTGGCCAGCGTTTCCACGCGTTTCTGCTGATAGGAAGCTATGTAGCAGTGACCATTTTTGCATTGTTTAGAATACTGCCATTTTTCAGCCTGGCGGTCTGGATTACTTTCCCACTCGCATTTACTAATGTACGCTCAGTTCTCGCTGCAACTGACCGCAAAGCCTTTGCCATTGGCATTAAACGCACCGCGATGCTCCATCTCCAATTTGGGGTGATGCTCGCGTTGGGCATTATCTTAGCCGCAATCTCGAGGCCTATAGTATGACTACAAAACTCTCGTTAGAAGAAAAATTCCGCGAAACAGGTGGCAAACGTCCCTATGTACAACGACTTTTCGGAAGAATAGCTCGCGTCTATGATCCTATGAATCGTTTGATGAGTTTTGGGCTAGATCGGCGCTGGCGCGCATTTGCCGCCCGCTACCTGGCGCTTAGCTCTAACGAACTCGGACTCGATCTAGGAGCTGGAACAGCCGATCTCTCCCTTGCGGTTATTCGAAATTCAGGACCAGGAACTCACATGATCGGCATTGATATTACACCTGAAATGCTCGAAGTGGGGCGCATCAAGATTGCTCGTTTGGGCTTACAAGATCGCATTGATTTGCGGGTAGGAGATGCGGAACATATTGATTTGCCCGATAATAGCGTTGACGGCTGCTGTTCCGCGTTCACCGTACGCAACTTAACTGATATTCGACAGGGGTTTCGTGAGATGTTGCGCGTAGTGCGACCAGGCAATCGAGTTGTCTGCCTG
>Ga0137377_10004163_pt1 | contig 11356 bp, 11 predicted proteins | sample SagtaG_22_FD_104815 | JGI IMG/M metagenome (GOLD analysis project Ga0137377, IMG submission 104815) | Vadose zone soil microbial communities from Sagehorn Ranch, Mendocino, California, USA - Sage2_L_40_16 metaG | ecosystem: Environmental > Terrestrial > Soil > Vadose zone | place: USA... | reverse complement strand
CAGCTCCGGCGTCAGCGTGACCGCGGTCGGGCCGAACGCGAACTGGTGCCGGTTGAGCAGGCAGACCTCGTCGCAGGCGAGGTGCGCCAGCGCGAGGTCGTGGGTGGACACCACCACCGCGGCGCCGCGGGCCCGCAGGCCGGCCAGCGCCTCGAGCAGCGCGTCCTGGCTGACCGAGTCGACCCCGTTGAACGGCTCGTCGAGCAGCAGCAGCCGCGGCTGCTGGGCGATGGCGCGGGCCAGCAGCACCCGCTGCCGCTGGCCGCCGGACAGCGTGCCGAACCGCTCCCGGGCGTGGTCGGCCAGCCCCACCGCGCCCAGCGCGCCGACGGCGATCTCCCGATCGGCGCGGCCGGGACGGCGCAGCCAGCCCACCTTCCGGTAGCGGCCCATCAGCACCACCTGCCCGGCGCTGACCGGGAAGTCGGCGTCGAGGGTGTCGGCCTGCGGCACGTACGCCACCTCGCGCCGCGCCGCCGCCGGAGACCGGCCGAGCACGATGATCCGGCCGCCGACCACCGGCAGCAGTCCGAGCACCGCCTTGATCAGCGTGGTCTTGCCGGCGCCGTTCGGGCCGATCAGCGCGACCGACTCGCCCGGGTGCACGTCGCCGTCCACGTCCTCGACCACCCGGGTCCGGCCGTACGCCACCGAGGCGTGCTCGAAGCGCAGCGCCGGGTCCACCCGCTCGTCGGTCCGCTGCTCAGACACGGCCGCCCAGCGCCTTCACGATCGTGTCGGTGTTGTGCCGCTCCGCCTTCAAGTAGGTGTCACCGGCGGAGCCGGCCGGGCCGAGGCCGTCGGCGTAGAGCGCGTCCTCGCCTCCGACGACCTGCACCCCGGCCTCGCTCGCCACCGTCTGCGCGGTCTTCGGCGGCAGCGTCGCCTCGGAGAAGACCGCCTGCACACCGGTCGCCTTGATCTTCGCCACCAGGTCGGACAGCTGCTTACCCGACAGCTCCGCCGAGGTGTCGAAGCTCGGGATGATCGAGCCGATGAAGGTCAGCCGGTACCGGTCGACGTAGTAGCCGAAGGCGTCGTGGTTGGTGACCAGCTTGCGCTGATCCGCCGGGATCGAGTCGATCTTGGCCTGGTCGGTCCGGTCCAGTTGGTCGAGTTGCGCCGAGTAGTCCGCGACGTTCTTCTCGAACGCCGCCTTGTCCGCCGGGTCCTTCGCGGCGAGCGCGTCGCCGATGGTCCGCACCATCGCCTTGGCGTTGCGTGGGTCGTGCCAGATGTGCGGGTCGCCGTCCGCCTCCTGGCTGGTCCCGTTGCCCTTGCGGATGGTGATCCCCTTGCTGCTGTCGACGAGGGGTCCGGAGTAGCCGGCCGAGCCGATGGTGTCGGAAAGCCAGTGCTCGAGGCCGACGCCGTTCTCCACCACCAGGTCCGCGGCCGAGATGGCCTTGACGTCGGCGGGCGACGGCTCGTAGTCGTGCGGGTCGACGCCGGGCTTGATGATCTGGGTGACGCTGACCTTGTCTGCGCCGACGGTGCGGACGAAGTCGGCGACGACCGGGGTGGTCGCGACCACCTTGAGCCCGGCGCTGGCGCCGGACGGGGGTGCGGCAGAGCCAGCGCCGCTGTCGGACGAGCCGCAGCCGGCCAGGGCGACTCCGCCCGCGAGTGCCAGCAGGAAGGCGAGTCGGGGTGCGCGGAGGCGCACGGGCATCTCCTCGGCGTGGGGCTGATGAAAACCGTACCTGTTACCGCTGCCAACCTACCCGCTATTGACAACCGTTGTCATCCCGAGCCAGCGGCCTTCCGACCCGAGGCCGGAGCGGACCGCCGCCTACCGGACCTTCACCTCGACGCGGGACCCGCTGCTCAACCAGCGCCCCGGGCTGGTGAACTGCTGAGCCGCCGGCGGCGGCCGGCCACGACGACGGCAGCCAGCGCGGTCGTGATCGGCACCGAGGCGACCAGGCCGAGCCCGCCGATCAGGCTGCGCAGCGCCTCCTCGGCGATCTCGTTGCCGGTCACGATGTCGTGCACCGACCGGCCGGAGAGGCTCACCAGCAGGAGCAACGGGATCGCGGAGCCGGCGTACGCCAGCACCAGCGTGTAGACGCTGGACGCGATGTGGTCGCGGCCGATCCGCATCGCCGAGCGGAACAGCCGGCTCCGGGAGGCGGTCGGGTCGGCCCCGGCCAGTTCCCACACGGCGGACGCCTGGGTGACGGTCACGTCGTTGAGCACCCCCAGCGCGCCGATCACCACCCCGCAGAGCACCAGCCCGGTGACCGACACCCGGGGCGCGGCCGCCTGCAGGGTCGGCAGCACCTCCGAGGACAGGCCGGTGATCTTGGCGGCATGCGTGACGAGCAGGGCGAGCAGGCCGGTCAGCGCGAGGCTGAGCAGCGTCCCGGCCAGCGCGGTCGAGGTGCGCGCGGACGGGCCGTGCGCGAGGTAGAGCACCGCGAACAGGATCGCCGCGCTGGCGGTGAGCCCGACCCCGAGCGCCGGCTCCCCCGCCAGCAGGGCGGGCAGCACGAAGAAGACGAGCACGGCGTACGCGACGCCGAGGCCGGCGAGCGCGGCGAGCCCGCGCCACCGGGCGACCGCGACGACGGCCACGGCGAAGGCGGCGGCCAGCAGGCCCAGCGGGATGTCCCTGACCTGGTCGTCGTAGAGGTAGGTCGGCGAACCGGTGTCGGGGGCGATCGTGCGGGCCAGCCGGACCCGGTCGCCGGCGGTCAGCCGCGGCACGCCCGGGCCCTCGCCGTATTCCAGCCGGGTGCTGGTGCCGACGTCCGGGCCGCTGTCGAGCCGGACCTCCGAGATGCGGCAGGTCCGGCTGCGGGCGTCGGTGCACTTGCCCTCGCGCACCGAGACGACCTCGCCGGTCACGAACGTGGCCGGGCCGCCGCCGGGCGAGGCGAACTGCGGTGGCACCGGGTAGTGCTGCCGTGTCGGCCAGAGCAGCACCAGCGCCACCGCCGTGGCCACGGCCAGCGGGACCAGCAGCACGCCAAGCAGGACCCGGCCACGCCAGTCCGCGCTCCCGCCGCCGTAGCCGTGCGAGTGCCCGTGCGCAGGTCCGTGCCCGCCCTCGTGCGGGTCCGCTCCGTACGGGAGAGCCGGCGCGTACGAGTGGTCCGGCGCGTACGCGTGGTCCGGCGCGTACGCCTCGTCGGGCCCATACGCGTGGTCCGGCTCGTACGCATGGTCCGGCTCGTACGCGTCGGCGGGCCTGTACCCGTTGTCCGGCTCGTACGCCTCGTCGGGCCCGTACCCGTACTCCGGCTCGTAGGCATGCTCGGGCCCGTACCGGTACTCCGGGCGGTACGCCTCGGACCCGTACCCCCGCTCCGGCTCGTACGCCATCTCGGGCTCGGGGCCGTACGCCGGCCGGTACGCGCGCTCCGGGCTGGACCCGGCGTGCCTGCCCACGCCGCCTCAGCCGACGGCGTGCGCGCCGAGGCCCTCCGGGACGAGGACCGCATCGGGCGCGGACACGGGGGCGGTGGGTCGGGGACTGGTCACGGGCGCCACCCTAGTGCGCGCGGACCGGGCTGGCGCGCGCCCGCAGGCCCACCGTCAGCGGGTCGCGGTCAGCCGGGGCCCGTGCGGTTGTCCCAGTGCACCGCCCGCGCCCGGTAGAGCTCGCTGATCCGGGAGCCGGGGAACACGGCGGCGTACAGGGCGTCGAACTCGGCCGGGGTGAGGAAGACGTCCGAGGTGAGGTGGTCGAGCCAGCCGGGATCCGTGGACAGCCGGTAGACCTCGACCGCCTCCCGCAGCGGCCGCCGGCGGTGCCGGAGGTCGCTGACGAGACCCTTGCGTGCCTCCGCCTTGAACCATCGCCGCGGCACCTGCCGCCGCGGGTCGGCGTTGTCGACCAGGATGACCTGGCCACCTGGCCGGGTCAGCGCCCGGATCCGCAGCAGGGCCTGCTCGAGGTCCGCCACGTGGTGCAGCGCGTAGGCGGAGAAGACCAGGTCGAAGGTCCCGTCCGCGGCCGGTGTCACCTCGAGCAGGTCGCGCTGCTCGTACCGGACGTTGGAGTGCGCTCGCCTGGTTCGCGCCAGGTCCAGCATCGGCGCGGACACGTCCACGCCCAGCACCTCGTCGTAGTGGCCGGCGAACAGTTCTGCGTGCTGGCCGCCGCCACAACCCAGGTCGACCGCCCGACCAGCCCGCGGTGGCATCCGCTCGGCGAGGTAGTCGAGCAGCGGACCGCCCACGAGCTCGGCGAACCGGTCGAACACGGCCGGCAGGTGGTCGAACGAGCGGGGGTCGACGGTCGTCATCGCGGCCCTCACCTGCTCGCCGGCAGACCCACGGAGGGGTCGATGTAGTCGTTGGTGGCCAGGTCGGCGTGCGTGAGCCCGTCCCGGATGGGCTTGCGCTGGCCCGCGAAGATCGGGGTGAGGATGTTGATCAGCTTGTCCAGCCGGGCGTCGTCGAACTCGCCGAGGGTCCGGTCCCTGCCGTTGTCGACGATTCCCTGCTCGCGCATCGTCTTGACGGCGTAGTCGGCGAGTGCCTTCGTGTAGGTGAACCCCTTCTGTGCGGCGACCGCCCGCACGATCAGTTCGGTGGTGGCGGCCGGCTTGGCCATGAAGTCGACCTGGGCGCGCTGGATGATCGGCACCAGCCTGCGCAGGCAACCGTCGAGCCTGCCGCGGTCGTCGGGGCGGATCGCGAGGACGTTGGAGTAGTTGGGGTAGCCGGTGTCGTTGATCAGCGCGTAGGACAGCGGCTTGCCCCAGGCGCTGACCTCGTGCTCCCAGGCATACGGCTCGTTCGTGGCGTAGCCCTGCACCGCGATCTGGCCGCGGGAGGCGATGAACCGGTCCGGGGCGCCGTTGTACGACGGGTCGACCTGGGACTTGCGCAGGATGCCCGCCCCCAGCAGGTAGTCCATGAACGGCAGGTTCTGGAAGTAGAGGACAGGGACGTTCGTCTGGCCGATGTCCGCGATCGTCTGCCAGTCCGGATGCGCCCTCGGGTCCCACATGATCACCTGGGGGTCGAGCTCGAGCGGGGCGACGACGCCGAGCAGCGGGAGAAGCTTGGACTGCTGGACCAGCTCGTCCGAGGGCACCATCCCGAGCGTGATGGACCGATCCGCGGCCATCTGCGCGGACACCTGCTGGTAGCCGATAGCCGGCCCGCCCGCGCGCACCTGGATGCTCACCCCGGTGTCCCGCCCGGAGGCGACCAGCGGCCCGGTCACGGTCTTCTTCGCCGCGTCGATCCGGTAGCCGGCGCCGACGAGCTGGTAGACGGCGCTGTGCTCGACCTGCGGGAACCAGGACGCCTGGACGACGACGGTGTCCGGGCAGACGCCCTTCAGCGACAGCCGGTCGGAGCCGGCGGTGCCGGACACCTGCTGGCCGCCGCCACCACGCTGCTCCCCGCTCGAGCAGCCGGTCACGCCCAGCAGCGCGGCCACGGCGAGCACGACCAGCCGCGGCAGCCCGCCGCGGCCGCCGAACCACGTGAACGAGTCACGCCGGCCTCGCCGCTGCGGCCCGGTCCGGCACGAGTAGAAGGTCCGGGCGAGCCGCAGCCGGCGATCGGGCGACGCCGCCCGGTGGAACAGGCCCGGGTCGGTCGAGCCCGGACGGCGGCGCGGCAGCGGCCGCACCGGGAGGGTCGGTCGCACCGGTGGCGCGGGCGAGCCGGGATCGGGCAGCATGAGCGGGCCACTCCCTTCCAGGAGAGGTCGGGCCGCCCGCGGCCGGAAGGCCGCTCAACCTGTGCCGACCGCGGGCGGCGGTCAGTGTTGGATGTTGCCTTGCGTCTCAATGATGCCGATCGTCATCTTCCTGGGCAAGATCCAGTCCTGATGACATGCCGTCATCCGGTACGGGTTTCCCGCTCATGACGTCGGCCGTGCGCGCTCCCGCTCAGCTCGTGGGCGGGACGCTGCGAGGTCAGCTCCTGACCGGCAGCAGCGGCGTGTCGGGATCCCGCGGCGGGAGGAACGGGATCTCGTCGATCGTGGTGGCGACGGGCAGCGAGCCGAGATGGACTATCCGGGCCTGCTCGAGCAGCGGTGTGCCGGGCGGCGCCCACGGGAAGGGGGTCGAGGCGTCCTCGACCGGCAGCGTCTCGGACTCGACCGGCTGAGTGCTCCAGGCCAGCCCGCCCGCGCTCAGCAGCCGGTCGAGCGGCTCGGAGCCGGAGCGCAGCGCGCCGGCCACGTCGTCCGGCAGCCGCCACGGCACCACCACCGACCAACTGACCGCGACCGGCAGGTGCGGTGGCAGGGAGTCGGTCAGCACCACGTGCCGACGCAGCACCGGGCCCGTGGTGCCGAGCCGGGCCAGCCCCGGCGGCGCGATCCGGGTGAGCTCGCCCTCGCCGATCAGGTGCGAGCGGACCGGACGGCCGAGCAGATCCTCGGCGAGCTCGGTCGGCCCCCGACTGCGGCGCGCGAGAAGGGCGAACAGCCGCCAAGCGACGCTGCCCCCTGGTGCCAGCGCCGCCGGTCCGGGCGGTGGCTCGTCCTGGCCCTCCTCCATCGTCCCTCCCGCCTGCATCGCCGATGATCGCTACTGTAGTAGCAGTGCATCCTTGTGATGCAATCCTGCGGTGGAGTGAAGGCGGGGGAATCCCTACCGTCTGCTGGACGCAACCGGGGCGGTGATCCAGTGGTGGAGCAGGGCGGTCAGGCCGAGGAGGCCGCGGGTCCGGAGGACCGGGCCCGACTCAAGGCGTTCGGGCTGCGGATGAAGCTGCTGCGGGTCAGCCGAGGCTGGTCGCAGGAGCAGCTAGCGGAGGCGGCCGGGATGCACCGGACATTCGTCGGGCAGGTGGAGCGGGGTCAGCGGGGCATGAACATCCTCGGTCTCTGGCGGCTGTCACGGGCGTTCGGCGTGCCGATCGGGGACCTGTTCACGGACGTCGAGGGCCGGCCCATCCCCTGAGGCGAGCAGTTCGGAGCGGCGCAAGCGCTCGCTGCGCAGCACCCCGACCAGCACGAGCAGCCCGACCAGGCTGACCAGGGCGAGCCCGGTGTACGTCAGGATCGAGTAGATGTGCAACTGCTGCTGGGTGATCGGCGGCACGTGACCGCTCTCGAGGGTCCTGACCTGCCAGCTGTCGCCGGTGATCAGCACGGTGAGCACGATGGCGATCCCGTTCATGCTGTCCCACAACCCGTGCAGCAGCGAGACGACGACGTACGCCCCGACGGCCCGCAGCGTCGGCCGCAGCGGCCCGCGGGGCGAGGTGGCGAACAGCACCGCGCCGACGATCCCGGTCCACAACCCGTGTCCGAACGGCGTCAGCAGCCCTCGCGTCACCTCGGCCTCGATGAGGTTCCCGAAGGACAGCCCACGCTCGGTGAACATCGCGTTGAACGCGTACCCGGCGCTCTCCAGGGCGGAGAAGCCGAAGCCGACGGTGGCACCGAGGATCGCGCCGTCGCGCAGGGTTCGGACCCGCAGGTCGCGGGCGCACCAGATCAGCGCGGTCGCCTTGACGAACTCCTCGATGAACCCGACCCGGATGAACATCCACACGTCGGGCCGGAGCAGGTACGACTCCAGCAGCGAGGCACCCAGCACACCGAGCACGCCGCCGGTGACGAAGCAGCGGAAGAAGTGGCGTTCGGTGAGCCGCTCCGAGCGCCGCTCGTACGCCCACACCACGAAGGTGACCGGCACCAGGAAGCTGCCGAGCAGGATGACCGTCGGCAGCAGCGTGGAGTTCTGGGTGATCACCGTGACCGCCACCGACGCCACCCACAGCGCCAGCCCCACCCAGAGGACGTGTATCCACATGTGGCGCGGGTGGACGCGCGGCCGCGTCTCCGGCTCGACTCGCATCACCACGGCAGCCTCCAGAGCCGATTCCTGACCTTGAGCCGCGGGCTACCCGAGTCCGGGCCTCCCGAACCTGCCCACCAGGCTCCCCCCATCGGCGCTACTAGGCCAGGTCCCGGCGGAAACCCAGAACCAGCCGACGAAGCCCGCAGAGGCGTCCTCGCGCTGGTTGCCTCAGCCGCGTGCGGCGGTGAGCCGGTAGCGCAGCCGGAAGGGCAGCCGCGCGACCACGCTCGCGGTGAGCGCGTCCCGGCCCAGCAGGTATCGCGGGCGGGGCCTGGGCTCGGTGAGCGCGCGGACGATCACCGCGGCGGCCGCCTCCGGCGGCAGCCCGTCCCGCGCCGAACGCGTCGCGTTCTTGCGCGCCTGGTTGATCTGCGCCGCGTATAGCGCCCGCGCCCGCGCGGGCATCTGCTCCTGGAGGCGATCTCCGTTCGCGGCACCGCGGCTCCAGATCGGGGTCGCGATCGCACCCGGCTCGACCAGGATCACCGGGATCCGCCAGGGAGCAAGCTCCGCGCGCAGCGTATCGGTGAGGCCGACCAGGCCGAACTTGGAGATGTGGTAGGCACCGAGCATCGGCGCGGCGATGCGACCCCCGATCGAACCGACCATGACGATCCGACCGGGTCCGGCCCGCAGCGCCGGCAGCATCGCCTGGGTCACGGCGAGCTGCCCGAGCAGGTTCACCTCCAACTGTTCGCGCAGCGCCGCGAGCGGCAGGAACTCCAGCGGACCGGGCAGCGCAAGGCCGGCGTTGTTCACCAGGCCGTGCAGCGGGCCGTCGGCCCTGACAAGCTCGCCCGCAGCCGCCACCGCCTCCCCGTCGGTGACGTCGAACCGCAGCACCCGCACCCGCTCGCTGTACTCGCCGAGCAGCCGATCCGCGGCGTCCTCGCTGCGCACGCTTGCCCACACTCGGAACCCGCGGCGAACCAGCTCACCCACCGTCGCCGCGCCGATCCCGGTCGACGCCCCGGTCACCACGATCGAACGCCCACTGTCCTCCGCCACACCACCATCCTTCCCGACCGGGCGCCGACGGGTGGGGACAGCCGTCCTCTGCACGCCCCGGTCGCCGCAGCCGGCCGACCGAGCCGGACGATCGAGCCAGACGACGAGTGACTTGCTGCTGCCCTTCCGTAAGCTACTTGGATCGTAGGCCAAGAGCCTACGATCGGAGTAACGATGCCCGAGGCATGAGATGGCAGAGGTTCGATTACCGCAGGCGACCGGTCTTCCGAAGCCGCTCGCGCAAGCAAGGCACGGCGTTGTCAGGCCAGCCGCCCTACGCGAGGTCTATGCCCATCCGCGTGCCGAGGTCGCCCGCCTGGCCCGACGAGGTCTGCTCCACAGACTCCTTCCCGGCTACTACGCGGTCGTGCCGAGGGAGCATGTGGAACGCGCATGGATGCCCGGGTTGGAGGCGGCGGCGGCCGGGATCGCTGAGGCCTCCTTCGGGCAGGACAACGGCATCCTCATGGGTGTGAGCGCCGCGCGTCTCCACGGTGCCATACCCCGCGCGCTGGCCGCCGCCGCCGTCGCCGTGCCCCGGCAGCGCCCAGCGGTGACGTTGACCGATCGGAACGCCCGGGTGCTCTTCGTACAGCGCGATCTCGGGCGGCTCGACGCCGAGCGAATCACCACCGAGCTAGGTCCAGCGCTCGTCACCGGGATCGAGCAGACCGTGCTCGACCTCGCGCACCGCCCCCACCTCGGCGGCGTTCCGGAGGAAGCGCGGGCGGCTGTGAGGGCGTTACTTCCCCGAAGCGATCCCGAGGTGCTGGCGCGACTCGCCGAGGAGCAAAGGCTTAGGGCGTCCCTGGACCGTGCGATGCGCTGGGCGAGCTGACGTGCTCAATCCTGCTGAGGCGACCGCAGTCGCAACAACGTTCATGGGTACGCTGACTGCCCCCATCACCCGTTAGTGGTGGTTTGGCTACTCTGAGTGCTGGACGGTGCGTGCTTATGCGCGCGCCTCTGGGGGCTTCCCGGCACTCGGCTTCGGTGGGCGGCTCCGTCATCGTAATGTTGTACAGCTCTACGTTTGCGGGACACCAGTTGCCGCCCGGCTCCCGCCGTGCGACCAGGACGGAAAGCCCGCCCAATGCTTGCTCGCAAAAGGCGGGTTTCTGTTTATCAGCGCTTCCTCTTTTCTTCTTGCGTTTCGGCCGGCAGCGTGGCTTGTGCTCCTCTGCGGCAGCTTCGTACCTAATGTCCTCAAGGTGGAGTCGGGCATTATGTCCCACGGGTATCCGAATTGGCGTGACCCTTTTCGAAGCCAAGCCCCCATCCCTGAAGCGATAACCCACCTCCGATAGTGACCGCCGGATTACCCCCGATGAAGTCACAGTTGGTGAAGCTGACGTTGGGCGCCTCTAGTGCCGCGCAGGAAGTCGAGTCGGGCTCCGGTAGGTTGCCCATCTCATCGCCTCCGCTTGCGGCGGGATCGCTGCGATGGTGGCCTATACTCCGGGGTTTCGTAGTCGACACCATCAAGATCAAGGATGAGACCATCGTCGATGTTGAACGGCGTGGGCGTGTTCTTGCAAGTGACGTTGCGGCCCACGACCACGCCGTCGCCACCGATGTTGAACGGCGACTCAACGGTGTTCTCGACGTGAACATTGTCCAGAGTAAGACCAGGCACGATTACTTGAGCCCGAACTAAGGTGGTCGGGACCAGTCGGCCGCAGCCGCACGAACAGGGCACGGCCAGATGAAGATGGCCCGCCGGGCACGGCATCACCCAGGGCACGGCCGACCTACTTGACGTCCAAGTCTTCGACAGTGCCGCCGTCGCCCATGTCGCCCTCAATGAAGTGGTTGGCGCCCCTTACGCGAGTGCGCCGAAACGCCGAGTTGGCGCCCACGTTGCCCTTCACCACCGAATGGGTCTGCTCCGGCATCGGAACCGCCACTGGCTCCTCCCGTGGCCAGAGGAGCACCGCGATCACCACGGTCAGCACGCCGATGCCCGCCACGTACCACCAGTGGAGGCCGATCACACCGGCCGTCAGGTCGATGGCGAAGCCGACCCCGATGGCCAGCACGGTGCCGGCGTACTTCCGGTCCATCCCGTGACCCCTCGAGTCGTGAGCGAGTGCCCCGCGTCGTGCGGGGCACTGCTACTTACCGTACACGGGCGGTGGGGCCAGTTCGGGGACACAGACGTTCGGGGGGTGGCTGATGTACAGGTCCGCCGAGACCATCTGGTGTCACACCTGCTTCCCGTCCTGGCTCGGGAAGCGCGAGACCATGTGGTCTTCATCGGAGGTACGGCGCTGGGGCGAACGCACCTGCCTGACGGTCGCCTCAGCGAGGACGTGGACCTGATCGCCGTCGGCTCTCGGCCGGCCGTTGCCCGGCAGATGAAGCGACTGCTGGCCGCCGGGCTTCGAAGAGATGACGGCGCCGGAGGTACCTCCTGTGGCGGTGGCGTCAGGGTCGCGGAGACGGCCGCGGAGCTGACGGTCGGGAGGGGGAGACCGTTTACTGCTTCTGCTGCCGGGCAGGTCCGCCGAGACGCTGCGAGCCGGGAGGGCTTCGGGATGGGCGACAGGCCGACGGTGGTG
>Ga0137377_10004160_pt1 | contig 11358 bp, 11 predicted proteins | sample SagtaG_22_FD_104815 | JGI IMG/M metagenome (GOLD analysis project Ga0137377, IMG submission 104815) | Vadose zone soil microbial communities from Sagehorn Ranch, Mendocino, California, USA - Sage2_L_40_16 metaG | ecosystem: Environmental > Terrestrial > Soil > Vadose zone | place: USA... | reverse complement strand
ATCAGCTCATGGGGCAGATGGCATAGTTCAACCTCTACAGGAATCTACTAAGAAGGAACTTATTGCTGCTCTGCAACAGAACTGGCAGCGTGAAGTTGAGGGAGTGCGTACTTACAGAGACCTGGCAGAACGAGAACGAGATCCTGCGCGACGCAACGTATTGATAAAGATGGCTGATGCTGAACAGCGACACGCACAGAAATGGGAACGCAAGCTGGCCGAGTTGGGAGCGGAACCGCCGCTAGAGAAACGAACGCTGGGTATGCGTTTCAAGGGTTGGCTGTTGAGACAGGTGGGAACTGAAGCAGCGTTACGCCAGCTCGAGGGTGAAGAAGATAAGGACATTGCGCGCTATGAAGCACAGGCTCGCAGTGTGAATGATGTCGAGGCGCAGGAAATGCTGCGCGAGGTGAAACGTGAGGAAGAGAGTCATGGACGTATCATTCGTGAGATTGTAAGCCCAATTGGTCCCCAGGGAATGCTGGATCTGATGCTGCGACGCGAACGTTGGCACAAACGCGGGGGTGGCTGGCTCGGTGATGCAATCTATGGCGCGAACGATGGATTGGGCGCTGTATTTGGTATTGTAAGCGGTGTAGCAGGCTTTACAGGAGGCACGAGCAGCAACATCGTGCTGATTAGCGGGCTTGCCGGTATGCTTGCCAGCGCTCTCTCGATGGGGTCAGGTGCATACCTGGCTACCAAAAGCGAACGAGAGGTGTACCAGGCAGAGATTGAACGCGAGCGCCGCGAGATCGAGGAGGAACCAGAGGAGGAGCAAGAAGAGCTAGCGCTCTTTTATCAGTTGAAGGGCTTTACTGAGGAAGAAGCTACTATGCTTGCTGCGCGCCTGGCGGAAAAGCCAGAACAGTTTTTGCGCACGATGGCACACGAGGAATTGGGGTTGTCAGAAGATAGTTTTCCCAATCCCTGGGTAGCAGCTGCATCGGCGATGATTTCGACGGCGATCGGGGCATTTATTCCGATCATTCCTTTCTTCTTTCTGCAGGGACCAGCTGCGATTATTGCCGCGGCGTTTATCAGCCTGATTGCTCATTTTGTGGTGGGCGCCGCGAAGACGCTTGTTACCGGTCGTTCCTGGTTCCTAAGTGGTATGGAAATGACGATTGTGGGCGCCATTGAGGCGGTTATTACGTATGTGTTAGGTGCGACGTTAAGAGTGGCAGCATAAATTCTCATTTTCCTCTGGCCGCCTGCGGCGGCCAGAGGAAAATGAGAATTTATGAGGACGCCTCAGACCTGTCAGGGGCTTCGCCCCTGCACCTCATTTACCAGTGGCAGATAAACTCTACCTAGCCCGTGGTGGGGTTAGCGTGATATAATAGCGTACACTGTTTCCACTTGAAGGGTTTACTGCGAGCGAGAGGCTTTGTATGTTTCGTAAAATTATGATTGCTAACCGTGGCGAGATAGCGTTGCGGATCATCAGGGCATGTCGTGAGATGGGTATCAGCAGCGTTATTGCTCACTCGGAAGCTGATCGTGATTCTCTCCCTGTGCGATTGGCTGACGAACATATCTGTATCGGACCAGGGGCTAGCAGTAAGAGTTATTTAAATATTCCAAATATTATTAGCGCTGCATTGATAACGAACGTAGATGCGATTCATCCAGGGTATGGTTTCCTTGCAGAAAATACCAGCTTTGCCGAAATCTGCGCGGATGCCAATATTATCTTCATTGGACCCCCGGCAACTGTAATGTCTCTGATGGGAGACAAGGTAGTCGCTCGTGAAACAATGGCAGAGATAGGTCTGCCAATGCTCCCCGGTACTCCCATTCTGCGCACACTTTCAGAGGGAATAGAAGCCAGCAGAGAAATTGGTTTCCCATTGATGCTTAAAGCAGCCGCTGGCGGGGGTGGACGTGGCATTCGCCTGGTGAAACGCGCAGTCGAGTTCGAGCGCGTTTTTACAACTGCCCAGAATGAAGTGCGTGAAGCCTTCCGCGATGACGGACTGTATCTCGAACGCTACCTGGAGCATGCGCGACACATCGAGATCCAGGTATTGGTAGACGATTTTGGGCACGGTGTGCACCTGGGCGAACGCAATTGCTCGTGCCAGCGACGGCATCAGAAGGTGCTTGAAGAATCCCCAAGCCCGCTCTTCCCTCAAGAATTGCGCTATGAAATTGGTATGAAGGCCATTCATGCAGTCGAGCAAATAGGATATCGCAATGCTGGCACGCTTGAATTTTTGGTAGACGAACAGAATTGCTATTATTTTATGGAGATGAATACCCGTTTACAGGTTGAACATCCTGTGACAGAGATGATCACAAACACCGATCTTGTCAAAGAGCAGATTCGGATCGCGGCAGGTTTGCCTCTCCAACTCGAGCAAGACGAAATTCAGTTTCGCGGGCATGCTATCGAGTGCCGTATCACCGCGGAAGATTCGGATAATGAGTTTCAACCTCAAACAGGTGTGGTGGAGGGATATTTACCTCCTGGAGGTCCAGGAGTGCGTGTCGATAGCCACCTTTATACCGGTTACTCGGTCCCACCGCATTACGATTCGTTACTGGCCAAGCTCATCGTCTGGGCAGATACACGCGAAGCGGCCATTGCGCGTATGCAGCGGGCGCTCGACGAGTTCGTGATCGAGGGTATAGTAACAACTATCCCGTTTCACCAACGGTTGCTCAGGCATGAGGGATTTATACGTGGGGAGACGCATACTCGTTTCCTACAAGAAGAGGCCGTAGCTTTAGGAATATAGTTCATTTGGAGGCATGATATGAGATGTCTGATATCCATGCCTCCAACGACGCTTCACGTCTATCTTACAGATCAGGAGGCATGATATGAGTCGTGTAGTTGTAACCGGGATGGGATTGGTCACCTCGGTAGGTAACGATGTAGCATCCACCTGGGAAGCTCTCTGCCAGGGTAAATCCGGTATATCGGAGATCGATAGGTATGATACAAGTCGACACCGCGTACATTTTGCAGCTCAGGTCAAAAGTTTTGATCCTTCCTTGTATATGGATCGCAAGGACATACGTCGCAATGACCAATATGAGCACATGGCAATCGGGGCTTCTAAACAGGCGCTTGCTCAGGCAGGCTTAAAGATTACAGAAGAGAATGCCGACGACATCGGTGTATATATTGGCAGCGGCATAGGTGGACTATTAACAATGGAAGACCAGTTCAACGTGCTGCATGCCAAAGGCCCGGATCGCGTCAGTCCATTTTTCATTAGTATGATGATTATTGATGGAGCGGCAGGAGTAGTTTCGATTATGACAGGAGCAAAAGGGCCAAACTTCGCTACCGTTTCCGCTTGCGCAACGAGTGGTAATACCATTGGTGAAGCCTGGGAGACGATTCGCAGGGGAGATGCTATAGCGATGATCGCGGGAGGCTCCGAGAAGGCAGTAGAATCCATTTCTATGGCGGCCTTTGACAATATGCATGCTCTTTCGCGACGAAATGATGATCCGCAGAGTGCCAGTCGCCCATTTGATGCTACACGCGATGGCTTTGTAATGGGCGAAGGAGCTGGCATTTTACTACTCGAAGACCTTGAGTTTGCTAAAGCAAGAGGGGCAACGATCCTGGCTGAAATGGTAGGCTATGGCTCAACAGGAGATGCGCACCATGTCACCGAACCTGCTCCTGGTGGTACAGGCCTTGTGCGAGCAATGCGCCGAGCTATGCAAAAGGCAGGGTTGCGCCCCGACCAAATAGACTATATTAACGCGCACGGCACTTCGACGCCATACAACGATCGAACGGAGACCCAGGCCATTAAGGCCTGTTTCGGAGATCATGCCTATCGCGTGGCTATCAGTTCTAACAAGTCAATGATTGGGCACACAATGGGTGCAGCGGGAGCGGTTGAGTCAGTTATTTCGATTATGACAATTCTGACTGGCATCATACCTCCTACTATCAACCTGCACCATCCAGATCCTGATTGTGATCTAGACTATGTGCCGAACGAGGCACGACAGGCGCCGGTGAATGTGGCCTTATCAAACGCGATGGGCTTTGGTGGGCACAACACCAGCCTGATATTCAAACGATACGAAGAGTAATAAAGAAACATGGATATACACGAGCATGAGACACCCTGGATCAAGCGTGTCGAGGAGTTGATACAAGTGCTGGAGGGCAGCACTATCGGCGAACTCGAATTGACCGAAGCAGGTACAGAAATCATCATCCGGCGAAGGCCAGACATGATGATGGTCTCTGTGCCTAGTCAGCAACTGAGTTTAACTCACTCAGGGATACAGATTTCTCATGGCAGCGGAGGACAACCTGCTACAGAAGACCGCGGCCTTTCTATACTCGCGCCCCTGACAGGTGTCTATTACGTTGGACCATCGCCAACCTCTCCCCCATTTGTTCATCCTGGCGACGTAGTGCATGTCGGGCAAGTAGTTGCGCTGATCGAGGCTATGAAAGTCTTCAACGAAATCCAGTCCGAGGTGTCTGGACGCGTTGTTAAGTTGGTGGCCAAAAATGGGGATGTGGTGCATAAGGGGAATGTGTTAATAAGCGTCGAGCCTGTATAAGATGAGATAGTGTACAAAGTACACAAAACAGCCGAACGTACTACATACACTATCTCCCTTGCTCAATGCTTGCTGCGCGTGCTATACTCTCTCTAGAAGTAAATTTTTGTCTACCCACGGTTGTAGTGGCGCACCAGATAAGGTTTTAGGCGATTCATGAGAACGTCGCTTCTGGTAAATGCTGTTCTTAATACAACTCGCTAACGACGCATGCACTGAGATCCTTCGCTAACGCTCAGGATGACAATTCTACATTCAGGATGACAATACTGCGCTCAGGCTGAATGCAAGGAAGCGGCTAGTGCTTCGCACTCAAGCGAGATGAAATGCAACAACTGTTTGGGCAAAGGAGGTGAGGGTACATGGACGCTGGTCCCAGTCATAGTAGGCGTGTCATTTTCGCGTGCCTGCTCGCGGGATTGTTCTTCTCTTCATCGGGTATGGTGGCTGGATAGATGTATTATAAATCTTTCTAGTCTGAAGTAGTTCACCTCTAGTGTGCTTTCTCCTTTTCCCCACCTTACTCGATGAGTCTACATCGATAATGTCGAGTAAGGGCTTTCCCACCTGCCAGCAAGTCCTGCCTGGGTTCCTACGAGGGACCCTCTAACAAGCAGTCTCCCTGTGTATATCCCGCATTTTGCATGGAATGCATTCCTTGATGTTTGGAAGTAGCATTTCCAGTTTTTTTGTGTGCATTAGCTTAGTATGCACGTGCCATGTAACAGTAGTTACACAGGAGAGTGTTTATCCTTCTTATCCACATGGCTGTGGATAAGTGCATGGTTATGGATTTTTATACCTGAAAGGAAAGGCGGTGATTCCAATGATTTTTTTAAGCACACTTGTACGCCAGCACATTTATGATATCGAGGGACACAAGGTTGGCGCTCTGCGAGATGTCTGTGTCTCGCTCAACGAGACATTTCCGGCTGTAACCGCCCTTATTATAACAACATCTACTTTACCAGGCAATAACGACATTGTTATTCCATGGTCTCAGGTGGATAATCTAGAAGATCCAAAAATATATCTCACTGTCAAGCAGCAACGCCTTGCTTCATATACGCCTCATCCGGATGAGCTATTGCTCAAACGCGATCTGCTGGACAAGCAGATTGTCGATACACAGGGCTTTCGCGTCGTCAAAGTCAATGATTTGAAGCTGGCACAAATTAAAGGGACGGCGCGCCTGATCGGCGTTGACATCAGCGCGAGCGGGTTATTGCGACGCCTTGGGATACTCGCGCCTTTCGAGCTAGTGAGTCGTGTACTGCCATTTCATCTCTCCGAGCGCACAATTACCTGGAATTACGTAGAGCCAATTGAGGTAGTGAGTGCTGGCACGACGAAGTTAACACCCGCGCTTGCAGGTGCAGGCGCAGGCACTGCCGGTATCGTGCCACATGTGCAACTCAACATCAGCCACACCAAACTAACGGACTTGCACCCCGCTGACCTGGCTGACATTTTAGAGCAGCTCGACATTGAAGAAGCTGGAGCGATGCTTGATCGCCTGGATACAGAGACAGCAGCCGACACCTTAAACGAAGTAGAGGCTCCCCTGCAATTCGAATTATTGATCGAATTGGATCCAGAAAAAGCTTCCGACCTGCTGGAAAAACTTGCGCCCGATGACGCTGCTGATATACTGGCAGAGATCCCACAGGACAAGGCAGAGCGGTTGCTCAACCTGATGCCAGACGAAGAGTCGCGTCCCATACGCGAACTGCTGCGCTATGGGCCAGAAACCGCAGGTGGAATCATGACCACCGAGGTGCTCTCATTATCGCAAGAGCTTACGGTTGAAGAAGCGCTAGTCTACATGCGTCAAAACTCAGCTCACCTGGAAATGATTTATTATCTCTTCATTGTAGATGACGAAAAGCACCTGGTCGGTGTGGTTTCTCTACGCGAACTTGTGGTAGCAGAACCAACCACACTCTTAAAAGACCTGATGGATGAAGATGTTATCAAGGTCAAGACCGATACAGATCAGGAGGAAGTGGCGCGTATCATCGCCAAATATGACCTGCTGGGTGTTCCTGTGGTGGATGAAGCGAATCACCTGGTGGGATTAATCACAGTCGATGATGTGATTGACGTCATTCATGAAGAGCAGGTGGAAGATTTTTCTGAAATTGCCGGTGCCAGTGTCGAGGAGTTCGAAGAGGAAGAGCACTTTTCGGTACGTGCCATCTTGAGCCGGGTGACCTGGCTAGGAGTAAGCCTGGCAGCAGGCTTTATACTCGCCCTGGTGCTTTACCAGGTGTTTGGTAACGCGCTTATAATCAACCCGTCGCATCTTCAAACATCGGGCTTCATGGCCGGATTACGCTCTCCCTTAGCGCTTAATGGAATGATTTGCTTTATTCCTATGCTGATGCTTACAAGTGGCAGTGTGGGTTCGCAAGCGCTTGGTGTAGCGGGTTGGCAACTTCGTTCCACGCATGGAACTGACTTCTGGCGTGGCATGTTCCGTGAATTACGTATTGGCACGATTGGTGGTGTACTGGCAACATTGATAGTAGGTTTGCTGGCATGGCTGCTTTTCCATTCCTGGCTGCTGGCAGTAGCCATTGGCCTGGGTTTTGGACTCAGTCTTTTGTTAGCCGCCATCTGTGGCCTGGTTCTGCCAACTTTTTTCCAGCGACTACGGATGCGCGGCAGCATGGTGAGCGCTCCACTGATTGACCCGGTCATTGCAGTGATCAGTTTGAGCTTCTTCCTGGTGAGCGCGCTCTGGTTGATTGATATGTTGCATGTATAAAAAATCCTTGTTTGTTGTTGTGTTACGTGATACACTACAGAACAATACCAGGGTTTTAGGCCGATAATGCAAATGAACAAATTGATCCAGGAATCCGTACGGGTGATAGTGTTGTCACGCATGGCAGGATTCTTTTGTTATAAGGTATAATCGGCGATGGCCGGATTAAAACGTATTGATTACAGGAGGGGCGCAAACGCCCAGGCTACCTATGCGGGATAATGCGCCGATTGTTTGTGGGAAAACAAATACTCATCATTGACGACCAGAGTCAATTGCTCTCTTTGATGCGTCGCATCCTGGAAGATGAACAATACCAGGTCTATATTCTGCAAAATGGTAAAGATGCTTTCTCACAAATGAAAGCCTTGCTACCAGATTTGCTGATTCTCGATCTGAAACTTGGTAACATCTCCGGAAAAGATGTATTGAAGCAGTTGAAAGAGGATTCTATAACAGCAGAGATTCCTGTGATTGTTTACACAGCGGCAGTGCTCGAGGCTGAGGAGGTAGCCAGGGAGATTGAGAATGATCCCAAACTTTACCAGAGGGTTTATCTCGTTCGCAAACCGTTTGAATTGGATGATCTGCTTACTCTCGTAGGGCAAGTCGTCAACGAGCCTGTACACTGATCGATCAATGCGTTGGCGCAGTTGCTTACCGGAAAATGTCCGGTTATTTTTATTTAACATTGGCGGGACAAGTATATTGAAAGACATTCAGATAAGAAAGGATGTAGGTGAAACTATGAGGTTAGTTTTTGGGTTACTGGTTGGTTTTGTGTTAGGCGTAGCTGTAGGACTCATCCTGGCTCCACAGTCAGGTGAGGCCACGCGTGCTCAACTAAATGAACAGGGCATCATGTTGCGCGACCGCTCTTCCGGATTAACCAACGAAATTCGAGCTCGTGCCACGAACGCAATGTCGCAGGGCCGCGACATGTACTCACGCACCAGGGGTGAGTTGACGGAGACCTATACCAACGCTAAAACCGGCAAGGAGTAATTCCCATATGCCTGAAGGTAGCCACCCAGCCCCCAGGGCGGCCGCAAGGGCACGCCCCTACTATATACGGGCCTGACAAGCCGATTCTCCGTGGTATAGTAGGGGCGTGCCCTTGCGGCCGCCCTCGAATTTAGCACAACCTGTGGATTCTTGGGCCACTATCAGAAATTACATGCTATTTTTCATATTGTTTCGTGAGCTTATCGACCATGTTACCTATCTCGTGCCAGACGTGATGCTGGTAATCTAGCATGGTTGCCTGGCGCTGATCAAACTCCTTGTTTGATGGGTCCTTCTTCGCGTTTTCCTCAAATTGTTTGGAAAGAGCCAGTGTTCTGTCTCCACGACCATGCAGATATGTAGCCAATTTTTCTAAGTCCTGAAGCAAAGAGGTCAATTTTTCATCGCTAGTGGGCATATATTTATACTTCCTTGCATACTTATTGCTCTGTTGTCTTTTCCGGTGGCAGAATTCGCAATGCATCCGCGTAACGATTGAAGAAATTGAACAAGCCAATCACTGAAGCCAGTTCAACAATTTCACCATCGTTAAAATGCGCCTGCAGTTCATCCCACACCGCTTCATCTACATCACGACCGCTCGTAGTCATTATCTCGGCAAAACGCAATGCCGCCAGTTCACGAGCCGTGAAGAGGTAACGATGCGTATCAATATGATAAAGCGCATCCAGCAACTCTTCGGTTACACCTAGCTGCCTTGCCAAGGCAGTATGAGCGGCCATTCAGTAAAAGCAGTAGTTGACCTGGGAGACGCGTACTGCCAGCAACTCTTTCAACCGTAGCTCAACACTTCCAGTGCGCATAACAGTGTCGAGCAACTGCATGCTATGCTGCATGATTTCTGGCCTTTGAGCCATTGTGCGAAAGAGTGTAGACATGGTGCTAAAAAATGCCGTTTCTTCCAGGGGTAACTGTATATTTTCATCTGGTGGTATGCGAGACACAAGCTGAACTCCTCTAGCCTGATTTGTTTAATGTTACATCGATATTCTACTGTACAGGGCGTTAACACACAAGCGAGATTGAGAGAGCTGTTCCGCCAAGGGCGACGCAAGCGTCCCCACACCACTCCACACCACCCCCGCCCCTACGCGATCTGGAACCCTAACCCACGGTTTTTGGTGGAATCTGGGAGAGCAGCGTAATATCTGGTAAGATACTAATGTGAGAAAAACAGCCTGCTAATCTGGAAAAAGAGAAAGCGAGAATCTATTCCATATGAGCCAGATCACACCAGCAGAAACGAAAGAACAAGCCACAACAACCAACCACAGTATATTTGCCGCAATGTACGAGCGGGTATCACGCGGTGAAGCTGAACGAAATTTTATGGAGCCTCTGCGTAAAGAAATCATTGGGCAGGCTAAAGGCGTCGTACTGGAAATTGGAGCAGGCAATGGCCTTAATTTCGCTTTCTACAATCCAGAACAGGTCGAGCGAGTAGAAGCCGTTGAGCCTGATAGCGCTATGCTGCGCTACGCGCGCGAGCGTTTGAATATGGCACGAGTACCTATCACTCTCACACAAGCACCTGTAGAAATCTTACCCTTTGCAGATGAAACTTTCGACAGCGCTGTGGCAACGCTGGTCTTCTGTTCCGTCAAAGATCCAGAGCGGGGATTAAGTGAAATCAGGCGCGTTCTAAAGCCCGGAGGCATCCTGCTACTTATAGAACATGTACGAGCTAAAGGGGCATTTGCCAGGCAGTTACAAAACATCATAACGCCAGTAACGAAACGAGTGATGGGCAATTGTCACTGGAACCGTGACACCGAGTTCAGCGTTCTCAACGCAGATTTCGAGATCGAAGATAGACGGGATTTGAGGGCTATAATGCAGCCCGCTGCATTGCAGCCGATGATTATGTTGAGGGTAAGAAGGGAATGAGCACTGTCATGCTTCGCTGCGCTCAGCATCTCGAGGCCCATCGAGAGAGACCCTTCGCTACCGCTCAGGGTGACACTGTGAGGTAGCTTCGGTTGAGGTATAGATTGGACGGCTTTCATGGTCGCCTGTGGTTGGGGCATGCTGCCCGTTCATCTCGCTCTCAGCAAGGAACAGGGTCACGCTCCCATCCCCGGCGGGTGATCATGAAGATCACCCCTACGAATCATCCGGCCTCCTGCCTGTCTTTATGGCTTTGATTGATGCCTATTGGAGATACTCGTGCAGCCTTCCTTGTCCTTTGAACCTCTAGCAATGTTATGGTAATGTAACTGAGGCCTGCAAGCAGTCCGAGCACACCGCCGATTGTCCCCCAACTTCCGGCATAATCTGGGAGCATGAGCGCCATACTTCCGAGATAGAGGTACGCAATGCCGACGATGAAACCGAGCGCTTGCCAACCTGGTCGTTTTGTGGCCGCCAATGACCCACCTAAAATGAGAAGCAATGCTAGAACGACTGAAGTGAGCCAATGATAGTTCAGTGCATGCACATCCTGCTGCGTCATTCCAAGGATTTGGTAATTGAGTTCGCGTGCAATAATCGGAGCTAACAAGATTGCTGCAACAAAGGTAATCGCGAGCAGCGGATAGCTCAGGGATCCTTTTCGCCTGATATCCAACAGGTCACGAGGCCTGGGATAGGCAGCAACAAGAATGCCGATAAGCACTATACCAATAGCCAGTACAATAGGGGTGAATCCAGCTCCAGAAACAGTAGCGAAAGCAATGGAAACGATGCCAATGCTGAGCACAATGAACTGCATTAACAAGGGCTTGCTCTGTGGCCTCCAGAGTAAGGTCAGCAGGCTTCCGCCGAAAATGATCACCATAAAGGCGCCTGACTGAGCCTCATGCCAGCGATGATTAATGGAAGGAAATCCGGATTGACCCGGTAGGAGGAGCAGATCGCGGAAGCTTCCAAAGAGCACTAGAAGTAGAAGTAGCCCGGCTATAATTTCAAACAAGATGACGTGCCATCGTCTGACCTCGCCTTGAGATTTTGTTGAGGAAGACATTTGCTCCTCTCCTTTCGTGAATGTGAACAGAAACGTTCCAAGTTTATCT
>Ga0137377_10004159_pt1 | contig 11358 bp, 5 predicted proteins | sample SagtaG_22_FD_104815 | JGI IMG/M metagenome (GOLD analysis project Ga0137377, IMG submission 104815) | Vadose zone soil microbial communities from Sagehorn Ranch, Mendocino, California, USA - Sage2_L_40_16 metaG | ecosystem: Environmental > Terrestrial > Soil > Vadose zone | place: USA... | reverse complement strand
ATGGCACGCGCTCGCCGGCTGGCGCAAGGCCCGTCGATCGCCTACCGCTACATGAAGGAGAACCTCAACCGGGCCGTAACCGGCGAGCTGGCTGACTGCATGGACCTGGAGGTGACCCACCATGTGCACACCGGGCTCACCGAGGATCACCGCGAGGCCGCCCAAGCCTTCATGAATAAGCGCGAACCACGCTTCCACGGCCGGTAGCTCAACGCGGTCCTTCGCTCCCCCGGCCAGCTGTATCAGCCGCCGGATCCGCTGGCCGCTATGCGCGTGCGTTACGTTGCGCGTGTCTACTGGTGTCGTGCCGTTGCCAATGGATGAACCTGGCCTTCGTGTTGACCCGCTGACCAGAGCTTTTGTGGTTGTCACGCCATGGCGGCAAGCCCGGCCCAACCTTCCCGAGAGCGGCTGCCCGTTTTGCCCCGGTGGGCTGGAAGCCCCCCGCCCCTACCGCGTGGCGTGGATCCCTAATCGGTGGCCGGGCCTGCCGGATGGACGTCACGAGGTGATCCTGCACAGCCCAGACCACGACTCTTCGTTCCCCGCCCTGGGGGTGGCCGGGACCGCTCGGGTGATCGAGTTGTGGTCGGCGCGTACCGCCGAACTCGGGGCGCGCACCGACGTCAGCTATGTCTTCGTGTTCGAGAACCGGGGACGGGCGGTTGGCGCCACGATCGACCATCCGCACAGCCAGATTCTCGCCTTCAACCTGGTTCCGCCCATCGCCCAGGCCGAACTGTCTCAGGCCACGTGCGATCTTTGCGGTGACCCTGACGACCGGCTGATAGTGGCCCGCCACCCGGCGTGGCTGGCCCGGGTGCCCTGGGCGCCCTCATGGCCTTATGAGGTGCTGATCTTCCCACGGCGCCACGTGGCTGACCTGCCCACCGCGGGCCCCGGATTGCGCGCCGGGCTGGCGGCGATCCTGGTGGATTGCCTCAGCCGGGTCGAACGGCTCCTCGGGGCCGCTGTCCCCTACATGTTGTGGGTTCACCAGCGGCCCACCACCGGCCAGGACTGGCCTGCCGCACACCTTCACCTGCACCTGGCGCCACTGCTGCGCCGGCCTGGGACGATCCGCCACCTTGCCGCCGCCGAACTCGGCGCCGGGGTGTTCTTCGACCCGGTGGACCCGCAAGCGGCGGCAGCGCAGCTGAAGACAGCGACCGGGCCTTCGTGACGATGCTGATGGCCTGGCTGGTGCCCGCCGCCGGGCCCACGCGCGACCATCTCGCCGCCACCATCAACATGCTCGCCGCCGAGCACGATGCGCCACGTTTCGAGCCCCATGTCACGATGGCTGGCCTGTTCCACTCCGGCAAGCAGGCCGCCGTCCAGACGCTCTCCTCGCTGGCCGCAGGCACGCGCCCGTTCGAGGTGACATTCGACGCGGGCGGGTACTAGCCGGCCTACTTCCGCGCGCTGTACCTGCGCGCGCAGCCTTCCCCGCAGCTCACCGCGCTCCACAAGGCGGCCCGGGCGGCATGGGCGCTGGAGCCCCGGCCCTACATGCCCCATCTCAGCCTGCTCTACGCAGACATCGCTAAGGAACACAAACGCGCCATTATCGACGCACTCGACATCCAGCTGCCGCTGACCATTCGTATCGACGCGGCCGAACTATGGGCAGACCACCGGGCTGGAGTTCCCGGCTGGCACCGCGTTGCCCGGGTGCCATTCTCCGGGCATCCGTGAAGGAAGGTCTATGCGATTGCGGCTCACGTGCTCAGCCTCGGGCCTCGGCAAGCATCGCTGTCGCCTCGTCGTCGTCCAGGAAGCCGCCGGACTGGTGTTGCCATAGCCTGGCGTAGATTCCGTCGAGACGGAGCAGTTCGTGGTGCGTGCCCTTCTCAGCGATCTGGCCGTGGTCGAGCACGACCAGCTGGTCCATGCGCGCGACCGTGCTCAGCCGGTGCGCGACCACGAGCGCGGTCCGGCCCTCCATGAGTCGCCACAACGCCTGCTGGACAAGCATTTCACTTTCCGAGTCCAGCGCGCTGGTCGCCTCGTCGAGCAGCAGGATCGGCGCGTCACGCAGGATCGCCCGGGCCAGCGCGACGCGCTGCCGCTGCCCGCCGGACAGCTTCACACCACGCTCGCCGACCATCGTGCCGAATCCGTCCGGCAGGGCGCCGGCGAACTCTGTCACGTGCGCTGCCTGCGCCGCCTGGTGGATCTCCGCGTCGGTCGCGTGCGGGCGCGCGAACGCGATGTTGTCGCGCAGCGTCCGGTGGAACATCGCAGGGTCCTGCGGTACGTAGGCGATCAGGCTGCGCAGATCCGACTGGCGCAGCTTGCTGATGTCCTGCCCGCCGATCAGGATCCGGCCGTCGTCGACGTCCATCATCCGCAGCAGCAGGCGAGTCAGCGTGCTCTTGCCACCGCCTGACCGGCCGACCAGGCCGAGCTTGATCCCGCTCGGCACGGCGAGGTCCAGGCCGGTGAACAACGGCAGTCCGCCCGCGTGCGCGAACGTCACGCGCTCGAACCGGACGTCGCTCGCCTTCGGCCGTAGCGGCTCGGGCGTGATCGGATCGACCACAGTCGGCGGCGTAAGCAGCAACTCGGTGAACTGCGCGGCTTCAGTCAGCGAGCTCTCCAGACGACGGTAGATCTGGTTGAACTCGAACATGATCCGTGTCGCGTTGGAGTAGTAGGTGAATGCCACGACGATCGCCTCGACTCCGTGCTGGCCCCCGCCAAGTGCGACCGCGAGCAGCAGGCCGAACGCGTTGACCAGCACGGACATCGGCGCGACCAGCGCGTCGATGCGCAGGTTCCCGTAGTCCCACGACCGTAGTGACTTGCGGCGCTGGTCGGCGACGCGCGACCTGTGCTCGGCGGCCTCCTGGTCCTCGGCAGCGAATGCGCGGATCGTGTCCATGTTCATCAGGCTGTCGGCGACGTGTCCGGACACACGTGCGATCGCTTCCTCGCGCTGGTCGACGAGCCTCTGGCGACGGCGGATCAGCGGTGCGATACCGGCGCCGGTGACCGCGATCAGGCCGAGGAGTCCGGCGACGAGCAACGGGTCGTAGCGCCACAACACCACCGACGCGAACGCCAGCGGTACGAGGCTGCCGACGATGTTGAACACCAGATTGTCGGTGAAGTCCTCGAACCGGGAAGCGAAGCTCAGCACCCGCTTGGTCAGCGAACCAGCGAAGTTGTCATGGAAGAACGCCGCGTCCTTCGCCAGCATCTCGTCCATGCCGATCACGTAGAGGTTCTCGATTCCGCGACCGTCGAGGCGGTTCAGGCAGTGGATGCCGATCCGCCACACGATCTCGGCGGAAAGCAGCACCCCTGCGAAGCCGAGCACATACGGCGTCGCCGCGCCGATTCCGGCCGGCCCGTGGCCGGCAAAGCGGCCGATCAGGTGAGCGACAATCAGCGGCGCGACGTAGAAGATGCACGTGTTCCCCAGCGCGGGCAGCAACATCGCGGGCACCGTGAAGCGCCAGAGCCTGGCCATCTGGCGGCCGTAGTAGCGCAGCGCGAGCAGCACCGCCCGTTTCCGGGCCGGCGAGCCACGACTATGTTCAGGCGTAATCATTGTTCCCGCTCCGAGCAACCAGCCTGGCTATGGTGCCCGACGGGGGGCCGCTATAGCGACCGGTTTTCCTGGCCGGTCCAGATCCTGCCTGAGATCCGCGCTGCGGCTCAGTGGCTGCCGCCGCGCCGGGGCAGGCGCCACCGGTGTGCTGGCCGGCGCCTCACGGACTGCTCAGACGATCTTCGGCGGGGGTCTGGGGTCGCCGATTCCGCCGCGCTCCGGCCCGCTGAGCCGAGCCACTCAGTGATGGCCGCCGCACACTCCTGCGGCGCTTCCAGTTGAGGCACATGTCCGACACCGGGCAGCACGACCAGCGACCAGGACGGGTTGGCCCGCGCCGCGGCGCGGGCAGCGGAGGCCGGGACAAGCCGGTCGCGCTCACCGTGCAGCAGCAGCACCGGGCAGGTGAGTGAGCGGATCCCCCGCCGGTAGGCCTGGCCGGTGGCGACGCCCGCCGTGGCGATGACCGAGCGCATGGCCGTGGAGATGTCCCGGCCGGTCCCGCTGAAACCAGCACGCTGACGTGCGATCTCCACATGATGGGCGATCACCTCCGGGGGCACGCGCGAGGCGTCCGCGCAGCACAGCGACAGGACTCTGGCGACGGCCCGCTCCGGGGGCAGACGGTGGACGTGGCCCAGCATCGCCCGGCCGAGTCCTGGCACAGCGCCCACGACGAACAGCGCGGCGACGAACGGATCTGGCCGGGCGGGCACGAACGGCAGGGCTGGGTCGATCAGTATCAGGCCGGCCACAACGGGAGGGGCGGCGCTGGCTTCGAGCAGCGAAATCATTCCGCCCATCGAGTTGCCCATGAGGATCACCGGGCTGGTGGTCACAGCCGCGATGAAGCGGTGCAGCAGGGCCCGGTTCGCCGCCACGTCGGTGCCGCGGCCCGTCGACCGGGTCAGGCCGTGACCGGCCAGGTCCGGGGCGAGTATGCGGGAGCGGACGGCTAGCAGCGGCGCGATCGCCGACCAGTTCACCGCGGAACCGCTGAGCCCGTGCACGCACACGATCATCGGCCCGTCCGCCGGGCCACCGAAGTCCAGGTAGTGAACCGGGCCGTCAAGGTCGATCCACCGCGACTGCCCGCCGAACTCAGGCGCGGTATCGCCCGCGGCGAGTTTGCGCTGGCCGCCCATCATCGGCACGCGGCCATCATGCGGCACGCGCGATTGGCTGCCACGGGCACGCCGCTGGACTGTCTCGCGGTGCGGCCCGCCGGCCGTGGTCTGCGTTGGTCATCCTGCGTTACCGCCATCGGGATCCAGGGACCGGTTGAAGATCACTTCCTAAGCGGGATCATAAGCTGTGCCGGCTCCAGGCCGATCGTGCCGATAGTCCCGTATGCGGGGACTTCCGGGCCTGGCCGGCCTGCGGTCAGCGGCGCGGTGGCGGAAGGCTGGCAGGCCTGCGGGTGGCTCCGTCCGCCCTTGCCACCGGCCGCTGCCTGGGCTGCAATAGGACAGTGGACCCGCCACCCGTGCGCTCCGGAGGACTTGTTACCCGGTGGCTCGCGCGTGGTGAGGATCAGTTGCCTCCTGCGGCCGAATGGCTCACCGCAGCCGAGCGCAGCCGGGCCGAGGGCCTCCGCTACACCAAACGGCGAACTGATTTCTTGCTCGGCCGGTGGACCCTCAAGCTCGCTGTAGCGCGAACTCTCGGCTGGCAGGACGATTTCGCCGGGCTGGCGCGGATTGAGGGCCGCACCGCGCCTAGCGGCGCGCCCCGGCTGTACGTCGATGGCCGGCCCGCCGCCCGTGGCGTATCGCTTACCGACCGGGCCGGCTGCGCGGTCTGCCTGGTGACGGACCGCACAGCCGCCGTGGGATGCGATGTCGAGATCGTCGAACCGCGCAGCGACGCGTTCGTGCGCGACTACCTGACGGAGGCAGAGCGCTGCCGTGTCGCCGCGGCCGGCCCGGCTCGGGACAAGGCGGCCAACCTCCTGTGGTCGGCCAAGGAAAGCGCGCTGAAGGTGCTGGAGACCGGCCTGCGGCGGGACACCCGTTCGGTCGAGGTGACCGTGGCGGAGCTGAGCCCGCCGGAACGCACCTGGTCTCCGCTCCAGGTCCGCACCACCGAGGGTGTCGTATTCCCCGGCTGGTGGCGGCAAAGTGGGGCGTTCCTGGTCACGGCCTGCTGGCCTGGCGGCGGGCCGCCACCCGTTGCCCTCGAGGCCGAGTCCCCGCTCGACACGATGACGCCGTCACACCGCTGGGCTGACCGGCCGGTCACCTAGCCGAAGGACGCACCCGCTCCCTCGCCGGGGATGTGGCCGACCCGGCGCCCACGGTGGTGGCAGCCAGCCGGCGTTCCAGGGCACGGATCACGAACGGCCGCAGTTCCGCGGGGGAGATGATGCAGTCGACGGATCCCACCCGCATCGCGCGCCTGATGTCGTGGATGCTGTCGAACTCGTCGGCGACTTCCTTCAGTTTCTCGGCCCGGACCGCATTGATAACCTCGGCGAGTTCGTCGTGCAGGTCAGCCAGCGCCTTGCCGGTTTCCGACGACAGGCGCGCCCGCAGGTTTGCTACCCGCGGATCATCATTGGTCCTGGCCGAGACCTGACGGGAAAGGACCACAGCGGCGGCAGGTGCCCCGCCGATCACCGATGCGTAGGAGCCGGCCACGGCTGCCGTTTCCATGTCGCTGTGCAGCCGCTTGGAGAAGACCACAAACGCGCCGCCGTGGTAACGCGATACCACCACGAAGACAATGGGTCCCCGGAAATTGGTCACCGCACGGCCTATCTCCGCACCGTACTCGAGTTGCCACTTGCGCATGCTTTCCGGCGACCCGTCGAAGCCGGCGAGATTGGCCAGGACCACAAGTGGGCGGTTGCCGCTCGCCGCATTGATGGCCCGGGCGAGTTTGCGCGACGCCTGCGGAAAGAGGGTGCCCGACGTCCAGGACGGCGGGCCGTCCGCGGGGACGAACCCGGGCCGGGTCATGGTGCGCGACTCGATGCCGATGAGGCAGACCGCGAACCCGCCGATCCGGGCCTCCCAGACGATCGCGGCCTCGGCATCGCGCCAGCGGGCCCAGCGTTCGAACGGCACATGGTCGCTGTCGGTGACGGCCCACATCACCGACCGCATGTCGAAGGGCTTCTTGCGTTCGCCGTTCAGCTCGGCCGAGAATACGTCGCCGACCGACGTGAAGTCCGAGCCGGTGACGCGAGAGTGCGGGGACGCGCACACGTCGCGGTCGGCCGGGTCGGCCGTCGGCGCCCGGCGCGGATGCTGCTCGCCAGGGACGACATAGGTGTGGGCGTAGTGCTGCAGCAGCAGCGTGCACGCCCCGGTCAGCGTGGGCGCCCAATACTGCGCCTGCCCGTTGGGGCCCATGATCCGCTCGAACCCGCCAATGCCGAAGTTGTCCTCAGCGGACACGCCGCCCGAGTAGTCGAGCGAGCTCTTGCCCGTCAGGACCATGGCGCTGGCCGGGGTCATGATCAGGATGCCCCGTGTGTGCATGAGCATGGTGGCTTCGGCGTTCCAGTACGGCTGTGCGCCGACGTTAATTCCGGTGACGATCACGTTGACCTCGCCACCGGACTGGGTGAACTCGATCAAGCGGCGCAGCACGGCGGCGATCCAGTCCATGTTCTCGGTGCCGCTATCCCATGCGATCCGGGCACCAGACGACAGGGCGAACCACTCGACGGGCACCTGCAGCCGGCGGGCGAGGTTCAGGGCAGCGATAATCCGGGAGCACTCCGGCTCCGCGAGGTTGCCCAGGCCCGCGGTCGGGTCACCGAGAATCGCCACGCGGCGCATGCCCTCCGGCACCAGCGGGGTGTAGCTGGTGATCACACCGGTAACGATCCCGGCCCGGTTGCGGCCGTATGGCCGGTCCACTGGCATGAGTTCACCAGCCCCAGCGGCACTGCTCCCCAGGGCGCCGGCGCGGCCGGTCCCTTCTGCTTGGGTGCCGTCGTCCTCACCCAGGTCGTACTCCGCGAACTCGCCGGCCGGGAAGTCGGCCGGCGCATCAGATGGTGGCGTGAGCATGCGGATGAGCTCGTACGGATAGGGCAGGCCAAGCCGCTGCGCGCGGAGAGCTTTCTGCTTGTACTCGGTAAGGGACTGGATGGGCCGCTCGGCCGGCGGGCGGATCCGGACCGCGACGGCTTTGTCCTCGATGTTTTCAACATCGAGAACCGCTGCCCGCGGTTCACCGGTGGCGTCGTCCACCGTCCGGATCCGTACCGCGACCTTCTCCAGCCCGAGGTCTGCCGTCAGCGGCGCCAGGCGGTGCGCGAGGCTGCGCCACGTGCCGGTAGGGATATCCCAGAGCGGGCGGACGTAGAGCACCACCCGGTTGCTCAGCGGCCGCTCGCGCGCTGGCTGCCCACCGAGCGCGCGGCGGATGTCGGCGAGGGCTTGTGCCAGCATCCCTTCCATGTGCGGGTATCCGATGGTCGCACCGGATGAGTCACGGGCGGCCGTGAGGTCGCGCACCTCGGCGAGGGCGATCAGCCGTTCGTCCTTGGGGTTCGCGTGGGCGACGGCATGGAAGAGGTAGATATCCTCCGCGCTGAGCAGCCGCCGCAGGGAGAAGTTCGACAGCCGCCATAGATCGAGGCGCTCGGCGATCATCGGGTGCATGTTCCGGAACAGCGGGTCCTCCGCGAACCCCCCGGCGGTCTGCCGGTAGGTGAAGCTCTGGGTACGCTGATGCTCCTCGGTATGCCCGGCGCCTCCGGTTGCGCTGGTCACGGTGACGACGAGCCGGTGCAAGTCACGGCCAAACTGGGTGCGTGCCAGCAGGTCAGCGAGTTCGCCGGCCATCTGCTCGTTGGGCAGCAAGGGCTCGTTCCGCCACGACTCGACGTCGACGACGACGCGGTGGCCCGCGCTGAGCCCGCGCAGATACGTGGTGAGGGTACGGGCAAACGCGGGCAGTTCCGCGATGGGCACGTAGGCGGTGACCAGGTGCACCGGCGTAGTGTCCGGCCCGGGGTCGAGGTAGTCGGCCAGGCAGGTCAGATGACGGCCGAACGTTTCGCACCGCAGGTCCATCAGGTCGCGGATCCGGTAGAAGCGGCCGGTACGCGCCTCCAGCAGCCGCGCTCTGGTCGTCTCGTCGGCGTCACGGTATCTGTCCCGCAGCGTCGCGCGCATGGGCAGCGGGAACCAGACGATGCGGCTGGTGAGCTCGCGGATGCGCACGGGCGGGGGGTGACCGGCCAGTTCGTCGAGGCTGCCCCCGATCTCGGCGTAGGCCCGATCACGGGTGCGCTTGAGCAGGGGCGCGTCGACGTACGTGAAACGCACCTCCCTGGCCAGGTCACACACCTCTGGGCAGCGTCCCTGGCTGGAGCCGATGAGCCGGTCGAGAACGGCCAGCCCTTCGTCGGTCATCGCGGGGGCAAGGGCGTCGTGAGCCCGGCGCCAGCGGTCCAGGATGGCGATCACGATCGGCGCCGCGGCCGGCATCCGGCTAACCGACCGGTATGCGCGCAGCAGGGCTTGTTCGAGCTCCGGCGTGCGGGCCAGTGACAGGACGCCATAACGCGCCAGCACGGCGCGGAGCTGGGTGACGAAATGGTCGGGTGTGCCACCGCGTTCCGGATCGAGAAACGCGAGATAGGTGAGCAGGTACTCCTGCGAGCTGCCGGCGTGGGAGTCCTCGGCGTCGTCGGGGACACGCCGGCACAGCGCGGCGGCGTCGGCGAAGATTTCCAGCAGCTCCTGCTCGGTGCGGAGCACGGCAGGATCGTCGGGCGGCAGGGCGGCCACCCGCGCAGCCTGCTCGCGGTTGAGGTCCCGGGCGTCGCTGTCCTCGAGGTCGTAACCGAGCAGGTAGGCAGCCAGGGTACGGCCGCTGTCGCGGTGACTGGCGGTCCCGTCAGCACCGGCCAGCCCGGCGAAGCTGGCCACGTCGCCGCCGGGCTCGCCCGGCTCAGGTTCCTGCTGATCCGGTGACTGCAGCCGGACTAGCGGCGCCCCGGCCTCCACCTGGGTGTTGACCATCGCCGGCACCGACCTGACGGTGCCGGCGTAGGGAGCGGTGATGGTGGTCTCCATCTTCATGCTCTCCACCACGACCAGTGGATCACCGGCTCGCACGGTGTCGCCCGGGGCGACGAGCACTGCCACGACGAACGCCGGGGACGGGCAGCGGACTTGCCCACCGTCGTCGCGAGTGATGAGGTGCGGGATGCCGTCGACCTCGACCAGCAGTCGCGGGCCCTGGGCCGCGGCGACAACCTGGTAGCGCTTGCCCCGGCAGGTGATGGCCCGCTCATAGCGCCCGAGCCGCTGGACGGTGACGTCGACGGGGCCGTCGCCGGTGGCGACGCGGTACCTGCCGCGGCCCAGGCAATAGACGTGAAGCTGGCAGGCGCTACCGCGAACCCGCAACCGCAGCCGGTGCCCGACCATGTCCGGGAGTGCGGGGCGGCCACGCGCGGCGGCGGCCAGGAAGTTGGCTTGTACCGCGGCCTGGTCGGCTTCCGCGGCCTCGATGCCCGCCGCCAGCAGTGCCACCGGGTGCTGTGCGGGACGAAGGCTCCCGGCCGCCATCAGCCGGTCGAGCCAATGGTTGTCATAGCTGCCTTCGCGCACTTCCGGATGGCGGGCCAGGGAAAGCAGGAATGCCTTGTTGGTCATTCCGCCCTCGATCACCACGAGGGACTGCGCCAGGCCGCGCTGCAGCCGGGTGAGCGCCTCGTCTCTGTCCGTGCCCCAGGCCACGATCTTGGCGATCATCGAGTCGAACTCCGCGGCGATGTCGTCGCCGTCCGCCAGGCCCGTGTCGACCCGGATGCCGGGGCCGGCTGGCAGCCGCAGGGCTGACACCCGCCCCGGCGTCGGCGTAAAGGCGTGCTCGGGATCCTCGGCGTTGAGCCGCGCCTCAATCGCGTAGCCACGGATGGCTGGCGGGGCATCGGCCAGCCGCCCGCCGCGCGCGACGTGCACTTGCAGCTTGACCAGGTCGACGCCGGTCGTCATCTCGGTGACAGGGTGCTCCACCTGGAGCCGCGTGTTGACTTCCATGAACATGAACCGCTGCGTGGCCGGGTCGACGAGGAACTCGACCGTGCCGGCGCTGCGGTATCCCGCGGCGCGGCACAGCCGGACCGCGGCGTCGCGCAGTTGCCGCTCGGTGCGCTCGTCGAGCACGGTGCAGCCGGACTCCTCGATGACCTTCTGGTTGCGCCGCTGGATGCTGCAGTCGCGGATACCAACGGCCCAGACGGTGCCGTAGGAGTCGGCGATCACCTGCACTTCCACGTGCCGGACCCGGCCGAGCTTTCGTTCGATAAACACCGTCGGATCACCAAACGCGTGCTCCGCCTCGGCCTGGGCCGTAGCGAAGGCCGCCGCCATCGCGCTGTCCGACTCCACCAGCCGGATGCCCCGGCCGCCACCTCCGCCGGCCGCTTTGACGAGCACGGGGTAGCCAAGCAGCCGGGCCGCGACCCGCGCGCTCTGGGGGTCATGCACGGCGCTGCCGCTCCAGGGCACCACCGGCACCCCCACGCGCTCGGCAAGCTGCTTGGCGCGCACCTTGTCCCCGAGCAGCCTGATGACCTCGCTCGGCGGCCCGATGAACGTGATTCCCGCCTGCTCGCACCGCGCAGCGAATTCGGCGGATTCGGCGACAAAGCCCCAGCCCACCCAGACCGAGTCGGCGCGGGCTGCCGTCAGCGCCGCCATGAGCCGGTTGATATCCAGGTAGGGGCTATGACAGTTGCCGCCGGAGCCGGTGAGCAGGGCAGGCCCGAGTGGCACCGCCTCGTCGGCTTCCCGGACGAACCATGAGGCGGCGTCCGGCTCGGT
>Ga0137377_10004158_pt1 | contig 11359 bp, 9 predicted proteins | sample SagtaG_22_FD_104815 | JGI IMG/M metagenome (GOLD analysis project Ga0137377, IMG submission 104815) | Vadose zone soil microbial communities from Sagehorn Ranch, Mendocino, California, USA - Sage2_L_40_16 metaG | ecosystem: Environmental > Terrestrial > Soil > Vadose zone | place: USA... | reverse complement strand
GACCGATCCGGTGATGACGTAGATTACGAGCCCGATGACGAGCCGATCAACCCAGCGTGGTGTGGCTCCGAACCGAATCGACTGCGCAGGTATTACTTGTGTATCCACGTCGGATATCTGTAAGCGACTCCGTCGGCTGACTGCGCGTACGGCTACCGGATGAGTCAGCCGCCCGCAGTGCGAATTTGAGGCTAAATCGCCAGGCCGGCCAGCAAAAAATGCTCCGGCGTGACGCAGTTCTCGCGGGCAGCCAGGAACTGCGCAGTCGATTCACATCCGGGGTTCCGCTACCCGCCGGCCGCGGAATGGCTCGCGGTGCCCGGGCCGGCGAACGTTCTGGCAATGGCGGGCCTCAAGCCGCTGCCGATTGACGCACGACCGGCGCGCGCGGAACATCTGCCCTCGGCCGGGTTCGATCCGACTGCTCTATCTTTGTGGAGGCGCTCCATGGGTGATTACAGAGGTCGCTGCTTTTGTGGTGCGGTCGAATTCACGGTGAGTGGCGAACCTGTCGCCATGGGGTACTGCCATTGCGAGTCGTGTCGTCACTGGTCTGCGGGCCCCGTCAACGCGTTCAGTCTCTGGCAGCCTTCGGCGGTAAAGGTCACCAAGGGTGCCAATAACATCGGTACGTACAACAAGACCCCGGTGAGCTACCGCAAATGGTGCAAGAGCTGTGGAGGCCATGTGTTGACGGAGCATCCGCCACTGAAACTCACCGACGTGTTCGCGGCGATGCTCCCGGGATTGAAGTTCCAGCCGGCCGTGCACGTCAACTATCAGGAGTCGGTCTTACGCATCAGGGATGGCCTGCCCAAAATGAAGGATTTCCCGAAAGAGATGGGCGGCTCTGGCGCTACGCTGCCGGAATAGCCCTATTGCGCGGTTGGATAGCCGACGCCAGCTGGGAGGCCTTGCGCATGCGGACGAGGGCGTAGCAAGCGACCCTGGTCAGGCAAGATGGACCATGATCGTTCATCTCATCGATGGCACGTACGAGCTGTTCCGCCAGTTCTACGGTCTGCGCCGCTTCAACCAGGGCAACGACCGACCCTTCGGCGCGGTAAGCGGCGTGCTGCATACCGTCCTGCAGATGATCGAGGAGGGGGCGACCCATCTCGGCGTGGCGACCGATCACGTCATCGAGTCCTTCCGCAATGGTCTTTGGTCGGGCTACAAGACCGGTGACGGCATCGAACCGGCACTGTTCGCGCAGTTTCATCCGCTCGAAGATGCACTGGCCGCGATGGGCGTGGCCGTATGGCCCATGGTCGAGCTGGAAGCCGACGATGCGCTCGCCTCCGCGGCGCGATTCGCCTCGGAAGATGAGAGGGTGCAGAAGGTATGCATCTGGACACCGGACAAGGATCTGGCTCAATGCGTGCGTGGCGAGCGGGTGGTTCAGGTGGACCGCAAGACCAAGGTCGTACGCGATGCGCAGGGTGTCCGAGAAAAATTCGGTGTGGCGCCACATTTCATCCCGGACTTCCTCGCCCTCGTCGGCGACGTCGCCGACGGCTATCCGGGCCTGGCGGGGATCGGCAAGGTCACCGCGGCACGTCTCGTCGGCCGATACGGCGCCATTGAAGACTTTCCACCGGCTGTGCTCGGCGAGCGGCGCGAGCAGGCGCTGCTGTTCAAGAAGCTGGCGACGCTCAAGACTGACGCCCGGCTTTTCAGCAACGTGGACGAGCTGAGGTGGTGCGGAGGCACCGACGGCTTCGCCGCGTGCGTAGCACGGCTGGGGGATGAGCGACTGCTCAGCCGCAGCCTCCAGGCTGCAATGGCCTAGCAGCACCGGGAGAGACGCATGGCCGACGCAAGCGAGCCCAGTCTGAGCAGGCGGGAATTTGTGCAGGGTACGGTTTCCAGCGTGGCACTGGCGGGGGCTCCCACCGCGGTGTTGGCGGCCGCGGCGGCAAGGAATGCGGACAAGGCGGCTGTACTGGCGCAAATTCCGACCATGCACGCCGCGAACGTAAAACGGCTTCAGGACTGGATCGCGCTGCCGTCGATCGCCGCCGAGAATCTCAACTACCCGCAGGGGGCGGAATACATGGTGAAGCTCGCTCAGGATGCGGGCTTCACCGGCGTAAAGCTCATTCCAACCTCCGGCAAGCCCGGCGTGTTCGGCACGATCGATGCCGGCGCACACACGACGATGGGGATCTACTTCATGTACGACGTGAAGCAGTACGTGCCGGCGGAATGGAGTTCACCGCCGCTCGAGGCGAAGCTGGTACAGAAGGAAAGCCTGGGAACCGTTTGCATGGGACGCGGCGCAGTGAACCAAAAGGGACCCGAGAACGCGTTTCTGAGCGCGTTGATGGCCTTCAGGGCGGCGGGGAAAAAACTGCCCGTGAACCTGGTGCTGGTGTGCGAAGGCGAAGAGGAGATTGGGTCGCCGCACTTTCGGGAAATGATCGTGACGCCGGAGGTGATGGCCGGACTTAGGAAGTGCGCCGGGGTCTTCATGCCCGAGGCGGGCCAGGATCGCGACGGCGGGGTGCAGGTGTCGCTGGGCGCCAAGGGCGTCGTGGAGCTTGAGCTGATCTCGAGCGGAGAAAAGTGGGGTCGGGGACCCACGCACGATGTGCACTCGAGCCTGGAGGCGCAGGTTGATTCCCCGAGCTGGCACCTGGTGCAGGCACTGAGCACGCTGGTCGGGGAGGATGGCCACACCCCCGCCGTGGACGGTTTTTTCGAGAAGGCGAAGCCCCTGACCGCAGCGCAGGAGCAGATGGTCAGGGAGCACGCGGCAAAGACCGCCGAAAGCACGGTCAAGAAGCTGCTGGGGGTGCCGCACTGGATCCACGATGCGAGCTGGGTCGATTCTCTGATGTTGCTGGAGTCCAAGCCGACGATAAACATCGAAGGACTGGTCGGTGGGTATACGGGTCCGGGCGGCAAGACCGTGCTGCCGCACAAGGCCGTGGCGAAGATCGACATGCGCCTGGTACCGGACATGACCGCCGCGGATACGCTCGCCAAGCTGAAAGCGCACCTGGCCAGGCGTGGGTTCGCCGATATCGAAGTCAACATGAGTGGCGGCTATGACCCGACGCAGACCGATCCAGGCAGCACGCTGATCCAGGCGCAACTTGCAACCTACAGGAGGCTGGGGCTCGATCCGCAGCTGTGGCCGCGTTCGGCCGGCTCCTGGCCGGGCTATGTGTTCACCGACGCGCCGCTGAAATTGCCCGCGGGTCATTTCGGCCTGGGCCATGGGACCGGCGCACACGCTCCGGACGAGTACTACCTCATCGAGTCGAGCAATTCAAAGGTCCAGGGGCTGGACGCAGCGGTCGCGTCGTTCGTGGAGTACTTGTACGCCCTGGCTTAGCGCTGCCCGCTCAAGGGGCGCCGGGTCAACGGACCTCCCGGAAGCATCGCGGCCAACACCCCGTCGCGTCGAATGTAGTGGTGCCACAGAGCCGCCAGCACGTGCGGCACCACCAGGCTCAGCAGAACCCACGCCGCCCAGATGTGGTAGTCCGACAGGGTATCGGCCAGATCGGAGTCCGCCACGACCAGATCCGGGAGAGGAATGACCCCGAACAGCCGCAAGTGAATCGCGTGAGCATTGCACAGTGCCCAGCCGAGCAGGACCACACCGGCAATCACTGCGTACATCGACCAATGCGCGACCGTCGCCGCGTGACGCCTTGCGGCACTGGGGCCGAGCGCATGGTTCACCAGACCTTTGACTGAGCGAACCGCCACCCGTGCCACCAGGAGCAGCAGAACCAGCAACCCGAGTTGCCGGTGCAATTCCATCAGGACTTGCCGCAGCGTCTTGTGTTCGGTCGTCTCGCGATAGAGGATCGCGCTGACCGAGACGACCAGAATGACGGCCGTGGCCCAATGCAGCACACGGGTGACGAGTGGGTGGCGCTCGATCGCGCGCGAGGCGCTGGCAGAGGATCTCATCGGTTGTCTCATCAGAGGAAGCGATGCACGTAGGAAATCCCGAACACGGCGGTCGAATAGCTGTAGGGCTGCTCGTTGGTCGGCAGCTGTTCGGTCCCGGTACCGAACTGCATGCCGTCATAGGCGAAATCGCTCGACTTCAGGCGCTGATAGGCGGCGAGCAGGTTGAACTGCGACGCCCGGCTGAGAGCGAACTGGGCGCGCAGCCGGATCTCCAGGATCCGGGTCGTCACCGGCGGCAGGTCCGCGGCCGGAATGAAGAAAATCGCCGCTACCCCGGGCGCCAGCGGCGGCGCGTTCGCCAGGGCAAACGGATTGTTGGCGTAGCTGCCCCCACGCACGCTGATATGCGTACGCGCCAGCGTGCCCACCAGATCGCCCGCCAGACTCAGTCTGCCCCCGCTGAGGTTGTTGCGCGCCAGCGTCAAGCCGAAGGTGTCGGCACGCTCGCGCATGTCGGTGAACCAATTCAGACACGGGTCGATCTTGCCGTTGTGGTTCTTTTCGAGCACCGTGGCGTAGCAGCCGCCCGCGACCAGGGTGTTGCCGGGCCGGCCGATGAAAGCGGCGCCCGTGTTGCTGGCAAAACCGTCGCCGGCGGTGCTGGAGCGCAGGTCCTCATGCGAGTAGAAGACCGGCAGTTCGAAGTTGTCGTTGAAGGCGTAACTGCCCTCCAGATGCAGCGCCGAGATTTGCGACTGCAGCAGCCCGTATACCGAGTGCTGGTAGTCGTCCTTGTTGAATTCCCCCTCCGCCTGCAGCGACAGATGCTCGCTCGCCTGCCAGTCGAGCGACGAGCGCAGCTTGTGACGCCGGCGGTCCGCCATGTCGAAGCGCCTCATCCCGGGCAGCTCGCTGACGTTGTCGCGGCTTCCATAGAGCGACTGCGGCACGATGTTGTTGTTGGGTGAGAAGATGGCGGCATTGCCGGTGAGCGGCGTCGCCGGGAATCCCGCCGCCGGGCCCCAGCCGGTCAGCCCGGTCTGGGTGAGATATCCATAGACGCTGGTGGTCGCACCCACGACCGGGGCGCCCGGGACGACGTTGGCCATGGGTACGAGGGCCAGCCAGGCGTTCGCGTTGTAATCCACCGCGCGCGTGGAGTAGGCGTAGGCGAGGCGCGTGCTGAGCTGTTCCAGCCAGTTGGCGCGCCACTCGCCCCGTACCGTGCTTTCGTTGCTGGTCGCGGCGTTCTCGCAAGTGATCCAGGTGTCATGGCAGTGGCGCTGAATGCCCTGCCAGCGATAGCCCAGCGCGACATTGTGCCCGGCCGCCAGTGCGTAATCCGCGTTCAGGTCCGCCTGGTTCAGCCGCCGGCTGTGGGGCCGGTTCTCAAAGATATTGACGTTGCTGCGCAGCGTGCCGGGGGCCAGGCCGAGCGCGGCGTTGAACGCCGACGGGTTGGGTCCGGGCTGCAGGTTGGCGTCGTAGAATACGAAGCGCCCGACGCTGGTTCGGTTGTCCTGGTCATCGAAGCGGTACTCGGCCCCCAGATTCAGGGCCCGCGTCGGACGCGCCGTCAGCTTGACGTCCAGCGCGGTGCTGATGATCAGCGCATCCGCCGAGGAGGCCGGCAGCCCGAGCGGCAGCGACGCATCGCTGAGGAAGGCTTCATTCTGCGTGCTGCGCCCATAGGAACCCGCGACTGTGAGGCGCATGCCCGGCGTGAAACTATATCCGCCGGCGATGTTGAGCTGATGGAACTGGTTGCTGGGCGCGCTCGACATGCTGGGCGTCTGCGTCGGGTCGGGCGGGTCGCTCCAGGTGATCGATTTGATGTTGTTGTGGAAGATCGATCCGTAGTAACCGATGTCGAAGGTCGCGCGGCTGCTGGCGTAGCGCAACCCCGCGTCGTACTGCTCGGTCACCGTGTCGATAGGCTCCGGCAGGATCACCGAATTCTCCTGGATGCCGGATGAGACCGCGCCCAGCGGCTGGGTCCCGTCCCTGCGCTCGTGGCGTACCCCCGCGGTGAACTGCCAGTGGCGCGACAAATTCACCGCCAGGCCGGCATTCCAGCGGTAGCGATTGGTATTCAGGTTGTAGTTGTGAAAGGCCGGAACATCGGCGTTGATGATGGCGTTAACCGCGGCGCGCTGCGCCGCGTTCGGTGGCGCCACCTGACCGGTCGGGGTCACGGCACTCGCCAGTCCGGTGATCGGCGAGAGCGCCCGGTCGTTGAGATTATTGGGGTTGACCTGCGGCACGTTGGGTTTCAGCCACCCCGAGGGCAGCAGCAGCAGGTCCGTGCCGGTCCCCAGGTACGGCGTCTGGTAGGTGTCGGAGATGTTGTGCCGCAGCTGGTCGTAGCCCAGGTCGATACGGAATTTGCCCTGCTGCGCGTAGTCCACGTCGAGCTGCCGTGTGTCGATCCCCAGATCGGCGCCGCGGACTGACCAGCGCTCGAGCGAGTCGGAGTTGTAAAGCCCTCCGCCCGACAGGTCGAAGTTCAGAATTGGAAACGCGCCCTCGTGCTGCAGACCGTTGTATTCGCCGAACTTGTAGGAACCCCGGGTCACATCACCCACGCCGACCTCGAGCTCGCTCGTGGGCTGCGTCAGCTCCCGGGTCGCCTGTTCGGCGCTCGCGGGCTCGGCCGCATCCGCTCGCCAGGCAAACGCCGTGCTCAACAGGACGCATTGAGTGAGGAGCGCCGCGCGGCAGCGGATTTTCTTGTTAGCGTTCGTGGCCATGCTGGATATTTCCGCGGTCATTTGCTAAATCGCGCCCCGGCCGGATGATTCGAACCGTGGACCATGGAGTGGCAGCTGAGGCAGTTGCGTGCGTTCAGCTGCGAACGGGGACTCTGATTCGCAAGCGGCAACAGACCGTTCACGGTCGTGGCGTTGCCGCCCGGCAGGTTGGCGCCGCTGTTCATCGGGCCGGAATGGTCCGAGGTATGGCATTCCTGGCACAGCCACGGCGTCCGGGCCTTGAGCAGCGCGGGATTGTTCGAGCCATGCGGGGTGTGGCAGGTGGTGCAGTCCTCCTGCACCGGCTGGTGACTCCACAGGAACGGGCCGCGCCGCTCGGCATGGCAGGTATAACAGGTCTCGTTGATCGAGTTTTTCGCCATGAGCACGGGTCCGATCGACCCGTGCGGGTTGTGGCAATCCGAGCACCCCATCTCACCGACCGCCAGCGGATGCGCCGAGATCCGATGGATCTGGGCACGCTGCGTCTTGTGGCACGTGAAGCACGTCTCCTGCTGCGTCACGCGGTTCATGACACGATCCTGCGCGGCGTGGATCACATGGCAGGAGGTGCAGGGAACGTCGCGACGCTCGTGTTCGCTCCCCGCCCAGTGCTCGCGCTGTCCGCCGGTGTGACAACTGAGGCAGGTTTCCGCCTGCAGGCGCGCGGCCGCCGCGCCTCTTACTCCAAAGTTGATATCGACCAGCGGGCGGGTCGAGGCGCCGTCGGGATTCTTGACATGCGCCACGCTCGGGCCGTGACAGGACTGGCACCCCGGCGTGCGTTCATCGGCCTTGACGCCATGCGGCGTCTTGTAGATCGACAGAACCGGCTTGGCTTCCGTCTCGTCATGGCAGTGCGTGCAAACCGCATCTCCCTTGAGGGTTCGGTCGGTGCCCGGAACGGCCTCTTCGGCTCGCGAAGCCCCGCTCCAAGCACCGAGCAGCAGGACCGCCAGCAATGTGGCGCCGCGTAACATCATGGAGACCTCGCAGCTCTCAGCCGTTATAACTATTCGTTCTTCTAACCGGTGCCTGGGCGGGCTAAGTCAGTACTTGGTGCCGCCCTGCAAGGCAAGAATCCAGGCGACCAGGTTCTTGGTTTCGTTCGGATCGCTGGTCTTTACCTTCTTGTGCTCTTCCTCATGCCCATCTTCGAACTTCACTTTCTCGCCACTCGTGACGTGGTAGATCAGTTTTTCCTGCCCGTCGGTCTTGTCCCTGTATTTCGCGGCAGCGTCGCGCAGCGCCGGCCCGTCCTTCTTCTTGTCGACACCGTGACACTTGAAACAACCGCTCTTTTGCGCCAGCGATTGCGCCGCGGGCGCGTCGGCCGCCAGCGCCTCTACCCGGATCGAGCCGTAAGCCAGCACGATGAAACTGAGCACTCGCACCGCGGCAAACACCCGGTACGAACCCGGACCCAGTGTGTGGTTAAGGGTTGAGCGCCGCCGCAAAGACATGGCCCGTAAATTAGTTACAAGCGCGGTTGGTTTACAGGGGATCGAATCCGCTTTTTTTTGGGGTGATACGGTAGGACTTCTTCAGGAAAACCCGATCGTGTTCCCGAGCGGATCGTGATACACGAGGGCGCGACGCCGCCGATGCGGCCTTGCCCTTACGGGTCTGCTCGCGGCGGCACCAGGCCCGCGCGGCGTACGCGAGGAGTCTCGGCGCTAACCCACACTAATACTGCGGGGCGCCCGGCCAAGTCGCGGCCCGCCCGTAAGCGTACCGCCCGTGCCCGTGCGGCCAGGCGCACTTGATTTTGCACTCCAGCATACGACAGCATCAACGACGCGCCCGCGGCCCGTGCGACAACCGCATCCTGCCCCGCGATGCCGCACGAACGCGCGGCGGTTATTGCACGCGTTCATATGGAGTCGTACACATGAGTGACCTGCGCGTCGGCTTCATCGGCCTGGGCAACGTCGGCGGCCCACTCGCCGGCAACCTGCTGCGCGACGGGATCGAGCTCACGGTGCGGGACCTGGATCCGCAGCGCGTGGCGTCGTTTGTCGCCCGTGGCGCAAAGTCAGCGAACTCGCCCTGCGAGCTCGCCGCGGGCGTCGATCTGGTGATCACCTGCCTGCCCTCGCCGGCCGTTTCTGCTGAGGTGATGGAGCAACCCGATGGTGTGCTCGCCGGGCTCGCTCCCGGCACGATCTGGCTCGAAATGAGCACCACTGATCACGCCGAGGCGCGGCGCCTGGCCGCGCGGGTCGAGGAGCGAGGCGCGACCGCCCTGGATTGCCCCGTGTCCGGGGGCTGCCACCGCGCCGCCACCGGGAACATCTCGATATTCGCCGGCGGCACGCGTGCGGCCTTCGAGCGTGTACTGCCGGTGCTGTCGATTCTCGGTCAGAGGATCCTGCACACCGGTCCGGTCGGCTCGGCTTCCATGCTCAAAGTCCTCACCAACTACCTGTGCACGGTGCATCTCGCGGCCCTTGCCGAAGCGCTTATGGTCGCGAGGGTCTCGGGCCTCGATATGAACACGACCTACGAGGGCATCCGCATCTCCTCCGGAAATTCGTTCGTGCATGAGACCGAGTCCCAGGTCATCCTCAACGGCAGCCGCGATATCAACTTCACCATGGACCTGGTCATCAAGGACGTGGGGCTGTTCGACGCACTCGCCAGGGATCACGCGGTGCCGCTGGAGCTGTCACCGCTGGTGCTCGGCATTTTCAGGGACGGTGCGCGCCGCTACGGCGGGCGCGAGTTTTCCCCGAACATCATCCGGCGGCTCGAGGACGCCTGCGGCGTGCGCGTGCTGGGGGAGGGATTCCCGGCGCAGATGGTGGACGACGAGCCCAAGGTCCCCGGTTACGAGGTCGTGCCACGACGTCATGTGCTTTTATAAGCACATGGGGAACGGCACGCTCATCGAGAAGCGCTCGATCGACTACGTGCCGCTCGCCGAGCGGCACGGCAAGGTCTGGCACCTGTGGCCGGTGTGGTTCTCCGGTGACGCACACCTCGCCACGCTCGCCGTCGGCGTGCTCGGCATCACCCTCGGAGGCAATCTGCTGTGGACCGCGGTTGCGGTGCTGGCGGGGTGTCTGCTGGGCACGTTCTTCATGGCGTTCCACTCCACGCAGGGGCCGCAGCTCGGCCTGCCGCAGATGATCCAGTCGCGGCCGCAGTTCGGTTACAGCGGCGCGCTGCTGGTGTGGGCGGTGGCCATGGTGGCGTACATCGGTTACAACGCGTTCAACCAGGTGCTCGCCGCCCAGGCCCTGCATCAACTCACCACATCGATCTCGCCCACCTCTCCCGCCGCCATTATCGTGTTCGCACTCATCGCGGTCGGCCTCGCCGCGGTCGGTTACGACAAGATCCATCTTGCGCAACGCGCTTTCGCGTACCTGATGATCGCGATCCTCACCGTCTTCTCCCTCGGAGCCCTGTGGTTTCTCAAGCTTCCCGCGGCGCAGTGGGATCCGGCGGCCTTTCGCGGCGTACCGTTCCTGGCAGAGCTGTTCGCCGCGGCCTCCTACCAGCTGAGCTGGTCGATCTATGTGTCGGACTATTCCCGCTACCTGCCGCGCGATGTCGGGGTACGGGCGTCGTTCTGGTGGACTTACCTCGGCGCGTTCGTCGGTGGCGCCTGGATGATGCTGGTGGGTACGGTCGCGGCGGCCGCGGCGCCGACGCTCGATGTCGCCGCCGCCATGGAGCACGCCGCAGACCTGGTGCTTGCCGGCCTGGGCAAGGTGTTGCTGGTGGGGGCGCTGCTCGGGCTGATCACGATATCGGCGCTGAACTTCTACGGCGCCTCGCTGACGCTGCTGAGCGTTGCCGACACGGTGAGGCCGCTGCGCTGCACGGTGGGCAAGCGCCTGGCGAGTCTTGCGGTTGCGTTCGTGGCGAGCAACGCCATCGCGCTCGGGTCTTCCAGCAACTTCGTCAACCGCTTCGAGGATCTGCTCTCCCTGCTCCTGTACCTGTTCACTCCGTGGACGGCGATCAACCTCGTCGACTTCTACGTCGTACGCAAGGGCCACTACTCGATTCGCGAGATCTTCAATCCCAGCGGCATGTACGGGCAGTGGAACTGGCGTGGCCTCATCGCCTACGTGGTGGGCTTCGTCGTCATGATCCCGTTCTTCAGCTCCGGGATGTACACCGGACCGATCGCGCGCGCGCTCGGCGGGGCCGATATCGCCATGCTGGTGGGCCTGCCGGTGGCCGCCGGCATCTATCTGCTCGCCTGCCGCTCGATCGACCTTCAGCAGGACAGGGAGCGGGCGGCCGCCGCGGACACCGGCCTCGATCCGGACGACGGGGCAACTGCCCAGACCGCGTAATTGCCTCAACGGCTGCGCGTTACTCCGACACGCGCACGATGAGCTTGCCGAAATTCTCGCCGCGCAGCATCCCCATCAGCCCTCGCGGGGCGTTCTCCAGCCCGTCGATGACCTGTTCGCGGTAGCGCACCCGCCCCTCGCGCAGCCAGCCGCTCATGTCCTGCTGGAAAGCCGGCACGCGGTGGTAATGGTCGAAAATGATGAATCCCTGCACCTTGATGCGCTGGCGCAGCACCGTCGACAGCAGCTGAGGCGTGCGGTCGACCCCCTCGGGAAGCTTGTCGAGGTTGTACCACGCGATCAGCCCGCACACCGGCACCCGCGCTCCGATATTGAGCAACGGCAGCACGGCGCCGAGAACCGCGCCACCGACGCTCTCGAAGTACACATCGATGCCGTTGGGACAGGCCGCCGCGAGCCGCT